>Ga0335074_10002621_pt1 | contig 24580 bp, 17 predicted proteins | sample Lox_Sample_23_FD_206715 | JGI IMG/M metagenome (GOLD analysis project Ga0335074, IMG submission 206715) | Soil microbial communities from Loxahatchee National Wildlife Refuge, Florida, United States - Lox_Sample_2.3 | ecosystem: Environmental > Terrestrial > Soil > Wetlands | place: USA... | reverse complement strand
ACTTGCGCGCCGGCCGCGGCGAGCGCCGCGGCGGTCACCGCACCGATCCCTCGGCTCGCTCCGGTCACGACCGCGTGCTTGCCCGCGAGCGCATGCCTGGCGGTCATGCGGCATCTCCCGTCTGCGCGGAGGCGGCGCGCAAGAGGTTACGCTCGAGCTGACTCTTTCCGGAGAGGTACTGGCACGGCCACCATTGGGACGCGTATCCCTGGCGCGCGGCGGCCTCGAGCGTCCAGGCCGGATTGCTCAGGTGTGGCCGAGCGAGCGCGCACAGGTCGGCGCGGCCGGCGGCGATGATCGAGTTCACCTGGTCGGGCTCGTAGATGTTGCCGACCGCCATGGTGGCGATGCCGATCTCGTTGCGCACCTCGTCCGCGAACGGTGTCTGCCACATGCGTCCATATACGGGCTTCTGCCAAGGCACGGTCTGGCCGGTCGAGACGTCGACGAGATCGGTCCCCGCGTCCTTGAAGGCGCGCACGATCGCCAGCAGGTCGGAATCGCTCAAGCCGCCCTCCGCCCAATCGCTCGCGGAGAGCCGCACCGAGAGCGGCTTCGCCCCCGGCCAGACCGCGCGAACGGCCTCAAGCACCTCGAGCGGAAAGCGCACGCGGCGCCCGACCGGGCCGCCGTACTCGTCGGCGCGCTGATTGGTCAGCGGCGAGAGGAACGAGGCGAGCAGGTACCCGTGCGCCATGTGCAGCTCGAGCATATCGAAGCCGGCCGCGGCGCCGAGTTGCGCGGCGCGCACGAACTCCTCGCGCACGCGATCCATGTCGGCGCGGGTCATCGCGCGGGGCTGCTGGCTCACCCCGGGCAGGTAGGGAAGCGGCGAGGGTGCCATCACCGACCAGTTGCCGCTCTCGAGCGGCTGATCCGCGGCCTGCCAGCCGAGCTGCGTCGAGCCCTTGCGCCCGGAGTGGCCGAGCTGCAGGCAGATCTTCGCCAGGGAATGCTGGTGAACGAACTCGACGATCCGCTTCCAGGCCTCGCGCTGCGCCTCGTTCCACAGTCCCGTGCACCCGGGGCTGATGCGCCCCTCGGGCGACACGCAGGTCATCTCCGTATACACGAGGCCGGCGCCGCCGAGCGCACGATGGCCGTAGTGCACGAGGTGCCAGTCGTCCGGCAGCCCCTCCACCGCGCTGTACTGGGCCATCGGCGAGACGACCACCCGATTGACGAGCTGCATGTCGCGCAGCCGGAAGGGCAGGAACATCGGCGGGCGAGGATCGCCGATCCCGTCGCGCCTCGCGAGCCAGCGCTCGTACTCGGCGACGAAGCGCGGATCGCGCACGCGCAAGTTCTCGTGTCCGATGCGCTGGCTGCCGGTGAGCAGGCTGTAGGCAAACTGCTCCGGCGGCAGATGCACGTAGCGCGCCACGTGCTCGAACCACTCCATCCGGTTGCGGGCGGCATTCTGCAGCCGCAGCACCTCGATGTGCCGCTCGCGCTGGTACGCCTCGAGGGCGGTCTCGAGCGGCTCGCCGGCGGTCACGTGCCGGACGAGCGCGATCGCGTCCTCCATGGCGAGCTTGGTGCCGGAGCCGATGGAGAAATGCGCGGTGTGGGCGGCATCGCCGAGCAGCACGACCCGTCCGTGGTGCCAGCGCTTGCAGAGCACGCGGTGGAAATTGAGCCAAGCCGACCCCCGCAGATGCGCCGCGTTGCTCTGCAGCCGGTGCCCCGCGAGATAGGGGCCGAACAGACGCTCGCAGAAGGCGAGCGAGTCGGCGGTCGAGCGCGCATCGAGACCATGGGCCGCCCAGGTCTCCTCGCGTGTCTCCACGATGACGGTCGAGAGGTCCTTGCTGAATTGATAGGCATGGATCTGGAACCAGCCGTGCTCGGTCGGCTCGAACGCGAACGTGAACTCCGCGAACGGGCGCGTGGTGCCGAGCCAGATGTAGCGGCACTGGCGCACGTCGATGTCGGGCTCGAAGACGCTCGCGTGGCGCGTGCGGATGCGGCTGTTGATGCCGTCGGCCGCGATGACCAGGTCGGCGTCGGCGCAGGCGGCATCGGTATCGTCCTCGACCTCGTGCTCGAAGACCTGCTGCACGCCGAGCGCTCGCGCGCGCTCCTGCAGCAGGCCGAGCAGGCGTTTGCGGGCGATCCCGCAGAACCCGTGACCGCCGCTCACCAGGCGCCGCCCGGCGAAGTGGATGGCGATGTCGTCCCAGTGATGGAAATTTGCGAGGATGGCCGCATGCGACTCGGGATCGGCGCTGCGGAAGTTCGCCATGGTTTGGTCGGAGAACACGACTCCCCAGCCGAAGGTGTCGTCGGGCCGGTTACGCTCGAGCACCTCGATGCGTGCGGCCGGCAGGGCCTTGCGCAGCAGGATCGCCGCATACAAACCGGCAGGGCCGCCGCCCACGCACACGATTCGCCTCATGCTGCCAGCAACCCCCTCTACCCGTATCGCGGGCGTGGCGCATATGTTATATTGAGAGTTACTTCAGGTGTCAATTATTTCAAGAATAAGCCATGAGCAGGGCAACGCAGTCTGAAAGTCGCTCCTCGACGGCGCTCGCGGAGCTCGTGGCGGGCATCCTCGGCGGCAGCATCCGCGTCGTCGATCTCACCGTGCCGCTCGAGCCCGCCACGCCGACCATCCAGCTGCCGCCGCAGTTCGCGGCGTCGAAATCATTCTCGCTCGAGGAGATCTCGCGCTACGACGCGCGCGGTCCCGCCTGGTACTGGAACAACATCGCCTGCGGCGAGCACACGGGCACGCATTTCGATGCCCCGATTCACTGGGTCACGGGCAAGGACTACGCCAACAATGCGACCCACAACATTCCCGTCGACCGCTTCATCGGTCCCGCGTGCGTCATCGACGTGGCGGCTGAGGCGCGGGCGAACGCGGACTTTCTGCTGACGCGCGCGGCGGTGGAGGCGTGGGAGCAGGAGCACGGGCGTATCCCGCCCCACGCCTGGGTGCTCGTGCGCACCGACTGGTCGCATCGCAAGAGCGCGCAGGCCTTCCTCAATATCGCGGCCGACGGTGCGCACACGCCGGGCTTTCATCCGCAGTGCGTGCCGTTCCTCGCGCGGGAGCGGGACATCCTCGGGGTGGGCGTGGAGACCGTCGGCACCGATGCCGGGCAGGCGCCCACCTTCGACCCCATGTTCCCCTGCCACACCCTCATGCACGGCGCGAACCGCTTCGGGCTCGCGAGCCTCACCCATCTCGATCAGCTCCCGCCCACCGGGGCGGTCGTGATCGCCCCGCCCCTCAAGATCGTGAACGGCTCGGGCAGTCCGCTGCGCGTCCTCGCGCTCGTGCCCGTCTGAGGCGCCGCCGCGATGGCCGAGCGCTCGTTCGCGAGGGAGGTTCAGTCGCTCAAGCTCGGGCAGGGCGAGGAGTTTCGCGGCGAGGGGATCCTTGCGGTCACCAAGGCGTTGCTGCAGTCCGGCGTCGCCTACGTCGGGGGCTATCAGGGCGCTCCGATCTCGCACCTGATGGATGTGCTTGCCGACGCCGCGGACATCCTGCGCGAGCTCGGCGTGCACTTCGAGGCGAGCGCCTCCGAGGCGACGGCCGCGGCGATGCTCGCAGCCTCGATCAACTACCCGCTGCGCGGCGCGGTCACCTGGAAGTCGACCGTCGGCACCAACGTCGCCTCCGATGCACTCGCCAATCTCGCCTCCGCCGGCGTCCAGGGCGGCGCGCTCGTCATTCTGGGAGAGGACTACGGCGAGGGCGCGAGCATCATGCAGGAGCGCACGCACGCGTTCGCCATGAAGTCGCAGATGTGGCTGCTCGATCCGCGCCCGCACCTGCCGGAGATCGTGCGCAGCGTCGCGCAGGGCTTCGAGCTCTCCGAGGCGAGCCACACGCCGGTGATGCTGATGCTCAGAATCCGCGCGTGCCACGTCTATGGGCGCTTCCTCGCTGAGGACAATCGGCGGCCTTCGCTCTCGGCGGCCGACGCGCTCGCGCATCCTGCGCGGGATTACGGACGCATCATCCTGCCGCCCTCGACCTACGCACAGGAGCGCGAGAAGATCGAGCAGCGCCTGCCCGCCGCGCGGCGCTTCATCGCCGCGCGGCGCCTCAACGAGCAGCTCGACGGCGAGTGTGGGGAGATCGGCCTCGTGCTGCAGGGCGGGCTCTACAACAGCACGCTGCGCGCGCTCGAGCTGCTCGGATGGGCGGACGCCTTCGGCTCGAGCCGGCTGCCGCTCTATGTGCTCAATGTGACCTATCCGCTCGTCCCCGAGGAATGGGTGCGGTTCTGCCAGGGCAAGCGCGCCGTGCTCGTGATCGAAGAAGGGCAGCCCGAGTACATCGAGCAGGCGGCGCACCAGATCCTGAGGCAGCACGACGTCGCGGCGCGCATCGTCGGCAAGGAGTTCCTGCCGATGCACGGCGAGTACACGGTGGACGTGCTGTCCGAGGGCCTCGCGAGCTTCCTCGCGCAGTGCGCCCCGCAGGCGCGCGCGGCGAGCGCCGGCCGCTCCGCTCAGGTGCCCACCGAGGTCCCGTTGCTGCCGGCGGGCAAGCTCGCCGCGCTCGTGCCGGCGAGGCCCTCCGGGCTGTGCACCGGATGTCCGGAGCGCCCGTTCTTCGCCGCGATGAAGCTCCTGCAGCAGGAGATCGGACCGCTGCACATCAGCGCCGACATCGGCTGTCATTCGTTTGCGACGCTGCCGCCGTTCAACATGGGCAATAGCATCATGGGTTACGGTCTCGGCGCCGCCGGCGCGTCGGCCTTCGGGGGCGCGGTCGGCCCGCGCGCCGTCGCGGTCATGGGTGATGGCGGCTTCTGGCACAACGGCCTCACGAGCGGCATCGGCAACGCGGTCTTCAACAAGCACGACGACTTGACCGTCATCATCGACAACGGCTACTCGGCGGCGACCGGCGGTCAGGACATTCTCTCCTCGCGCACGGCCAATCCTCGCCGCCAGGCGGGCCACTCGATCGTCGATGCGGTCCGGGGCGTCGGCGTGCGGTGGGTGAAGCGCACGCACACCTACGATATGCGCGGAACGCTCAAGGTGCTGCGTGAGGCGCTGCGGACCGACCATCGTGGTCCGAAGGTGATCGTGGCCGAGGGCGAGTGTCAGCTCAACCGCCAGCGCCGGGTGCGCCCGCTCACGAGCCAGGCGATCGCTGCGGGCCGACGCATCGTCCGCGAGCGCTTCGGCGTCGATCCCGACACCTGCACCGGGGATCACTCGTGCATTCGCCTCTCGGGCTGCCCCTCGCTCACGGTCAAAGAGAATCCCGATCCGCTGCGCACCGATCCGGTGGCGCACGTGGACAACAGCTGCGTCGGTTGCGGGGTGTGCGGCGAGGTGGCGGACGCGGCCGTGCTCTGTCCCTCGTTCTACCGCGCCGAGCTCCTCTACAACCCCTCCGCCTGGGATCGCGTCCTCCACCGCGTGCGCTCGGCGATCATCGGAGCGCTGCAGCGGCGCGGCGAGCGGCGGCGGCTCCGCTGCGCGCTCTAGGATCGTTCCACCATGGGCGAGCGCACGTTCAAGCTAACGGTCGCCGCACTCGGGGGGCAAGGCGGCGGCGTTCTCACCGACTGGCTGATCGCGATTGCCGAGGACAACGGCTACCTCGTGCAGGCCACCTCGGTTCCGGGCGTCGCGCAGCGCACGGGCGCGACGCTCTACTACCTCGAGCTCTTCCCGCGCGCGGAGGCGCAGCTGAGGGGGCGCGAGCCCGTCATGGCGCTCATGCCGGTGACGGGCGATGTGGACTGTGTGGTCGCGGCGGAGCTCGCCGAGGCCGGTCGCGCGATCCAGCGCGGACTGGTCGGTGAGCGCACGACGCTCATCTCATCGACGCACCGCGCGTACGCGATTGCGGAGAAGAGCGCGCTCGGTCGCGGCACCGTCGACTCGCGGGAGCTCCTCGAGCTCGTGCGTGGCCAGGGCAAGCGCGCGATCGTCTTCGACATGGAGGCGACCGCCGACCGGCATCGGAGCGTGATCAGCGCCGTCCTGCTCGGGGCCATCAGCGGCGCGGCGATCCTCCCGTTTCGCAAGGAGGCGTTCATCGACGCCATCCGCAAGAGCGGCATCGCCGTCGAGCGCAATCTGGCGGCGTTCGACGATGCGCATCGGCAGGCGCAGGAGGGCGGTGCGCAAGGCTTGTCCGGGGGAGGTGCCGCCCTGCCGCGCGAGCTGCCCGCACGGGCACGCACGCCGCAGCTGCAACCGCTCCTCGAGCGTGTGCGCAAGCTCCCGGCCGCGGTGCAGCCGCTCGTGCTCGAGGGCGTGCGCCGCACGCTCGACTACCAGGATCCGCAGTACGCCTCGCAGTACCTCGAGCGCCTCGAGCGGATCGCGGCGCTCGAGCCCCGCGCCTCGGCGGCCGGCGAGAGCGCGTCTCTCGCGGAGGCGACGGCCCGCGCGCTCGCATTGTGGATGACGTTCGAGGACACGATCCGGGTCGCGGACTTGAAGACCCGCGCGGCGCGCTTCCAGCGCGTGCGCGCCGATGCGCAGGCCGCCCCCGGTCAGCTCGTCGGCATCACCGAGTTCATGAAGCCGCGCGTGGCCGAGATTGCCGGCACGCTGCCGTCGGCGCTCGGCGGTTGGGTCCTGCGTTCCCCGCGCCTCACCCGGTGGCTGAAGCGCTTCACCGGTGGCCGGCAGATCCGCACGACCACCGTCAGTGGCTATCTGCTGCTCCGCGCCGTCGCCGGTCTGCGCCGCTGGCGCCGTGGCACCTGGCGCTTCCGCGAGGAGGACGCCCGGATCGAGGCGTGGCTCGACCGCATCGCGCGACTCGCGCCGCGGCACTATGCGCTCGCGGTGGAGCTCGCCCGCGCGCAGCGTCTCATCAAGGGCTACGGCACGACGCACGAGCGAGGGTGGCGCAACTTCAGTGCGCTGCTCGAGCCGCTCGATGCGCTCGCGGCGCGAGCGGACGGCGCCCAGCTCCTGGCGCGGCTGCAGGAGGCGGCGCTCGCGGACGAGGACGGCAGGGCGCTCGCCCGGGAGCTCGCGACGCTCGGCGTCGGTCCGGCTCCGCGCGCGGGGACACAGGGGGTTGCGGCTTAAGGCAAGGGCTCATGGGAACGCGAACGACACAGCTGCGCATCTTGCAGGCGGCGCTCGAGCTGTTCAACGAACAGGGGACGGCCGCCGTCTCGGCGAATCGCATCGCCGCGCACTGCGGTATCAGCAAGGGCAATCTGCAGTATCACTTCAACAGCAAGCGCGACATCGTCTTCGCGCTCTTCCAGCTCGCGATCGATGAGATGGACGCCGGCTGGTACCGGGACCATCTGGCCCCGACGCTCGATCACATGGCGGCGATGTTCGTGCGCCAGCTGCAGTTGATCCTCAAGTACCGCTTCTTCTATCGAGAGCTCGCCGATCTGCTGCACCAGGACCGTCAGCTGCGCAGACGCTTCGCGCACAATCGCGAGCGGCGCCTGCGCGAGCTCGAGCGATTCATGCATGCGCTCGCGAGCCGCGGTCTCATGCGCCTGCCGCCGGACCCGCGGCGTCTGCGCTCGATCGTCGATATCACCTGGATCGTCTCGGAGAACTGGATCAACTACATCGAGTATCACGACCTCGAGGTCACCGCGAGCACCATCCTCGATGGGTATGACGAGATTCTCGAGGTGCTGCGGCCGTATCTGTGCGCCGACCCGCAGCAGATCCAGCAGGAGTCGCATCGGACGATCGAGCAGCTCGCCGGCGCCTGCGCCTCCAAAGTGGAGCGTCTCGCGGGCTGATGCCCAAACTTGGGGCAGAGGGCGCGCCGCGTTAGGCCGCCCAGCCTAAAGCGGCGCTGTACAACGGCCGCGGCGTTGAGGACAGTATCGCTCGTATGGCAGAACCGGTTGTTGCGCGGCCGAAACCCTGTCTCGTCACGCTCAAGGGCGGCCGGAAGTACTTCTGGTGCAGCTGCGGCCGCTCCGCAGCCCAGCCATTTTGCGACGGTTCCCACAAGGGCAGCGGGTTCGAGCCGCGCGCGTACAGCGCGCCGCAGGACGAGGAAGTCCTCCTCTGTGGCTGCAAACACACAATGCGGGCGCCGTTCTGCGACGGGGCGCATACGAACCTGCCGGGCGGCTCGCCGCTCGACGATCCGGAGAGCCCCGACAATCGCAAGATCGCGCTCGCCGCCAAGGTCGGTTCGCGGGTGCAGCTGAACGGCGGCTGCTACGTGATCTCCCCGTCACTCACCGAGAAGACGCGCCGCGGTCACTTGACCTACAGCTACCTCGTGACCGCGCAGCTCGGCGCCCGCTACCAGACGCAGATCCGGTTCGAGGTCCACGGGGGCCCCTCGCCCGTGATGTCGCTCGGGGAGCGCGATGTCATTCTCTTCGTCCTCGCCGGACGCGGTAAGGTCGGCATCTCCGGCCGCGAGTTCTACGTCGAGGCCTGCGAGGGCATCTACATCCGTCCCCACGAGGCGATGCAGCTCACGCCCTACGATGCGCAGTCGCTCGAGGTGTTCGCGCTCGCCTGTCCGCTCGGCGAGCTCGCGTGGCACGAGGAGATGCCGCGCAACTTCGATGCGCGGTACGCCCAGCGCGTCGTGTCGGTCGATGCCGCCGAGCGCACGGCGATGGGGCCGCGCTACTTCCAGATCCTGGTGGACAAGCGCATCGGCTCGAACGTGATCACGCAGTTCATCGGGCACATCCCGCCGTCGAAGGCCGCCCCGCACCGCCATCTCTACGAGGAGGCGATCATCGTGCTCTCCGGCGAGGGGTGCATGTGGACGGAGGACCTCAAGGCGCGCGTCACCGCAGGCGATGTGATCTTTCTGCCGCGCAAGCAGCTGCATTCGCTCGAGGCGACCTCCGCCGACGGCATGGACGTGGTCGGCGTCATCTGTCCCGGGGACAATCCGAGCATCAATTACTACGACTGAGGCTGTGCACCGGCCGGACCGCGCTCCGGCCGGTGCTCGGCCCTTACCAAGAACGCGGGGGTTTCACGTCGTGCCTACATCAATCAACAGCCGCACGTCCGTCGTCGGATTCTGCGTCACCGGTCTGCTGTCGCTCGCCGTCGGAACGGGGGCCGCGCTCGCCGACGGGAGCGCCACCGGCGATCAGGGTGTGAGCGCGAGCAGCGGCAGCAGCAGCAGCGCCAGCAGCAGCACGGCGAGCGACAGCCTCGAGAACGTGGTGGTCACCGCCAACAAGCTCAACGCCCAGAACGTCATGGACGTGCCGGCCTCGATCCAGGCGATCTCCGGGGACGCCCTGCAGCGTGAGGACGCCTCCGGGATCATGAGCATCGCCGGCGAGGTCCCGGGCCTTTCCATCCAGACCCTCGGGCCCGGCGACAACAAGTACGTCATCCGCGGCATCAACTCGACGGGCGACTCGACGACCGGCGTCTACTACGGCGAGGCGGTGGTGACCCAGGGCAACAGCGACGACGGCGGCGGCTTCGAGCCCGATATCCGGCTCTACGACATGGACCGCATCGAGGTGCTGCGTGGCCCGCAGGGCACGCTCTACGGGGCGAGCTCGATGAGCGGCACCATCCGCTTCATCCCGAAGTCTCCGGTGCTCGACCAGACCGAGGGCTATGTGAACGTCGAGGGCTCCGACACGCAGCACACCATCCGCGACAATTACCGCGCCAACGGGATGCTGAATTTGCCCATCGTCGACGGTGTGCTCGCCATGCGGGTGGTCGCCTGGAAGGTCTACGACGCCGGCTACATCAACCAGATTCGGATCGGCGAGGGCGTGACCGGCACGATCTCCCCGAGCGGACCGACGATGCCGGTCCAGCCGCTCGGCCTGCTCCGGGGCGTGAACGACGACGACGTGGGCGGCGCGCGCGCGATCGTGCGCTGGCAGCCGCTCGAGAATCTCACGGTCGACGCGGACTACACGACGCAGACCGAGACCTCGGACGGCTCCTCCCGCTACACGCCGGCGGGGGTTGCGGCCTTCAGCGGCGGTCCGATTCCGCCGGCCGAGGGTTGCGACCTCTGCAACACGGATGTGACGCAGAGCCCCTGGAGCGACAACCTCAAGGTCTTCGGTCTGACGCTCACCTGGACGACGAGCGCCGGAGTGCTCACGGCGACGGACCACGAGTTCGACCGCCAGACCGGTTTCACCTTCGACTCGACGCCGATCCTCGTGTCGTACGACGTGCCGGTGCCGGCCGAGACGTTCGAGCCGCGCAAGCGCGATGACAACAACGGCGAGATCCGCTTCGCAAGCGCGTTCGATTCACCGGTCAATTTCGTGGCCGGAGTCTACGGCGAGCACATGTCGCAGGATCTCACGGTCGATGTCATCACGACCGATGCTCTCGGCCTGGCGACGGGTCCCTTCAGCACCTCCAACGCGCAGGATGCGCTCGACTACCCGGGCGTCGGTGACACGTTCTTCGGTCGCACGGATCATCGCGAGGACTCCCAGTACGCCGGTTTCGGGGAGGCGACCTGGAAGATCACCGACGGCTGGACGGCGGTCGCCGGCGTCCGCTACTTCACGGAGACGCTCACCGGTGTGCAGGTGCAGACGCACCCCTTCGGCGGCTTCCCGCCGGACCAGAATCTGGAGCCGGTGTTCGATCCGCGGGAGACCTACGACAAGGTCACCTGGAAAGGCAACCTCAGCTACAAGTTCAGCACCGAGCTGCTCGCCTACGCGACCGTGTCCACCGGCTTTCGCAGCGGTGGCCTCAATGCGGTGAGCGAGCCGTTCGAGCCGATTCCGCCCTCGTACGCTCCGGACTCGCTGACCAACTACGAGCTCGGCATCAAGGGACGGCTTTTCGAGGGGCTGTTCGAGTACCAGCTCGACGGCTACATCATCGACTGGAGCAACATACAGGAGCAGCTCACGACCGCCGATGGCGCGTTCGTCTATCAGGGCAATGCGGGCACGGCGCGGGTCAATGGCGTCGAGTTCGAGCTGCAGGCGCGTCCGTTCCAGTACTTCACCGGCAGTTTCGCGGGCTCCTGGCAGAACGCCTACCTCACCGAGGGCGCCCCCGCCGCGCAGTACGCGCTCAATCCGACGCTCGGCCTGACCGGCGATAAGATCCCGAACGTTCCGGACTTCCAGTTCAACGTGGGTGCGGACTACACGCGGCCGATCTCCGGCCCGTGGAACTTGAGCCTGGGCGCGGATATCACCTATCGCGGGTCCGAGGACTCCTACTTCTCGTCGAACTCGTTCAACCTGCCGTTGTCCTCCTACACGCTGCTGAACCTGCGGGCGGGATTCATCAACGGCCCGTGGACGGTGACGGCGTTCGCCCGCAACATGACGAACGAGCGGGCGCAGCTCTCCGCGATCAATTCGACGCAGGACCCCCACGCGTTCCTCACGGTGCAGCCACGCACGCTCGGCGTGAGCCTCACGCGCACGTTCTGAGCGTGCGCACCTCCTTCCGGCTCCGCGGGGCGGCACGGGCGCGCAGCGCGCCGCCCCGCGGGTCGGAGTGGATATCATAACGAGCATGGATTCCCTCTCGATCAGCGAGCGCGAGAGCGGCCTGCGCCGCAGCTTGAGCAAGCGACAGATCGTGATGATCGGGCTCGGCGGGGCGATCGGCACCGGCCTGTTCATGGGAAGCGGCATCGCGATCGGCTACGCCGGGCCGGCGGTCATCCTGAGCTACGCGCTCGCCGGCTTCGTCGCGGTCGTGATGGTGTTCAGCCTTTCGGAGATGGCCGTGGTACACCCGACGGCCGGATCCTTCGGCACGTATGCCGAGAGGTACCTCAATCCGTGGGCGGGCTTCGTCGTGCGCTACACCTACTGGATCGCGCAAGTCATCGCGATCGGCGGGGAGGCGGTCGCCGCGGGGCTCTACATGACCTTCTGGTTCCCGGATATCCCGGTGTGGATCTGGTCGTTGAGCTTCTGCGTGGTGCTGCTCTACTTCAATTCGCGCTCGGTCAATCACTTCGGCACGATCGAATTCTGGTTCGCGCTCGTGAAGGTCGTCGCGATCGTGCTGTTCATCGTGCTCGGCGCCGCGGTGATCTTCGGGATCGCGCGTCCCGCGGTCGGCGTGCACAACTTGACCGGGCTCCCCGGCGGCTTCATGCCGCATGGCCTCGGGGGGGTGTGGATGGCCGTGATCGTCGGCATCTTCTCGTTCAACGGTATCGAGGTCATCGCCGTCACCTCGGGCGAGGCGGACAACCCACGGCGCGCGATTCCGGCGGCGCTGCGCACGATGGTCGTGCGGCTGTTCCTGTTCTACATCCTCGCCCTCCTCGTCATCGTGACCACGACGCCCTGGATGGCGACCGGCGTGAAGGTCGTGGCCGAGAGCCCCTTCGTCAAGGTGTTCTCCGTCGCGGGCGTGCGTCACGCGGCCGGCATCATGAACTTCGTCGTGATGAGCGCGGCCCTCTCGAGCATGAACACCAACGTGTACCTCTGCTCGCGGATGCTGTTCTCGCTGTCACGCGGCCGCTACGCGCCGCGCTTTCTCGGAGTGCTGAGCAAGTCCGGCGCGCCGACCGCCGCCATCGTGGTCTCCGGGGCCTGCATCCTGATCGCCGCCGGCGTCTCGAAGCTCACCCCCTACGCGTACAACTATCTGCTCGGCGTGGCGCTCTTTGCCGCGATCCTGGTGTGGATGTTCATCCTCGTGAGTCACTTGAGCTTCCGCCGCTATCATCCCGAGTCGAGCCTGCCCGTGCGCATGCCGTTCTTTCCGTGGATGCAGATCGCGGGGCTCGCGCTGCTCGCGGCGGTCCTCGTCAGCATGGGACTCGACACGGACTTCTTCTACGTCTCGTGGCTCGTCGGGGTGCCGTGGGTGATCGCGATCTCGGCGGCTTATTTCCTCTGGAGGGCGCGCCGCACGGCCGCGCCCAGCGAGGCGCTGCCCTAGGCGGGCACGCCTCCGGCGAGGATCGTGCTCAGCATGTCGTTGTCGAGATTGCCTCCGGAGACCACCGCGCAGACGCTGCGATACGGATGCCGGCCGCCGAGCGCCGCCGCGACGGGCACCGCACCGGCGCCTTCGGCGATCACCTTGTGGTCCTCGGCCATGCGCTTGATGGCGGCCGCGACCTCGGCGAGCGACACGGTGAGTGTGCCGTCGAGCAGGTCGCGTGCGAGCGGCCACATCTCGGGCAGCAGTGCGTGGAAGCCGACGCCGCTCACGAATCCGGCATGGCTCGAGGTGGGGACGACCCGCCCCGCGCGCAGCGCGGCGCCGAACGGCTGTGCCGTATCGATCTCGCACGCGATGACCTTGACCGGCGCGCCGAGCGCGCGCACGGCGCACGCGATGCCGCAGGCGAGCGCGCCGCCCCCGAAGGGCACGAAGATGGCGTCGAGCTGCGGCAGTTGCTCGAGGATCTCGAGCCCGAGGGTGCCGTCGCCGGCGAGCGCCGCCGGATCGCGCACGGCATCGATGTACGCGCCGCGCTCGCCCGCAAGGCCGCATTGCTCGACCGCCCGCCACCAGGCCTCGAAGGACGCCTCGACGATGCGGGCCTCGAGCGCGCGCAGCCGCAGACGCTTCGACTCGGGCGCGGTGGCCGTGATGATAGCCGTTGCGGCAACGCCCAACCGACGCGCCATCCAGGCGACCGCGATGGCGCTGTTGCCGGAGCTGCAGGTGTAGAGGCCGTGAGCGAGCGCGCCCGCGGATTTGCTCAGCACGACATTGCCCACGGGACGAATTTTGAACGAGCCGATGGGCTGGAGATTCTCGAGCTTGAGGAACACCTGCCGATCGGTCGCATCCGTCGCGCAGGGCACGACGGGTGTCGGCAGCGCGACGCCGGCCAGCCGCTCGCGAGCGGCGCGGATGTCGGCGAGGGAGATGCGCGTGACGGGTGAGCTCAGCACGATACGAAGGCGGAGGACCTGAGGATGGCCACGGATTTCGCAGCGCTCAGAGGCCGCTTTCCGGTGCTGGCGCGCAAGACCTATCTTAACAGCGGCTCGTACTGCGCACTCGCGGAAAGTGTGCGTGCGGCGATCAACGCCTACATGGACGACCGTCTGCTGGTGGGAGCCAATTGGGACGTCTGGGTCATGAAGAACGAGGCCGTGCGCGCCGCCATGGCGCAGGTGCTGCGCGCGACGCCCGATGAGATCGCGGTCACCGCCTCCGCGTCCGCCGGAATCAATGCGCTCGCGAGCGCGCTCGATTTCACGGGGCGGCGCAACAAGGTGGTCGTCAGCGACTTCGAGTTTCCGACCAATGCACAGATCTGGCACGCGCAGGAGCCGCGCGGCGCGCGCGTCGTGCACGTGCCGCCCGCGCCGGACGGCTACATCCCGCTCGAGCGCTTCGCGCCGCTCATCGACGAGCAGACGCTGCTCGTCGCGGTGACGCAGGTGTGCTTCCGCAACGGGGCTCGGCTCGATGTCCCGGGAATCGTGCGTCTCGCCCACGCGCGCGGCGCGCGCGTCCTGGTCGACTGCTACCAGGCGGTCGGCGGGCTCACCGTCGATGTGCGCAAGCTCGACGTGGACTTCGCCGTCGGAGGAATGCTCAAGTATCTGCTCGGGACGGCGGGCATCGGCTTTTTGTACGTGCGCGGGGAGCTCATCCCGCAGCTCGTTCCGACGCAGTCCGGCTGGTTCGCGCAGGAGCGCATCACGGCGATGGATATCACCGCCAATCGACCCTCGCACACCGCGCGGCGCTTCGAGGCGGGCACCCCGCCGGTCGTCAATTGTTATGCGGCGCAAGCCGGGTTGAACATCATCCTGGAGGTAGGAACGGATGCGATCGAGTCGCGCGTGCGCGCGCTCACGCGGCGCTGCATGGCGGGGCTGCAGGAGATCGGCTGGGCGGCGGTCACGCCGCGCGAGGACGAGCGCCGCGGGCCGATGGTGGCGGTGCCCACGCGTGATCCTGCCGCGCTATGCGCGCGCTTGATGGAGCAGGACATCGTCACCTCGTTCCGCGACGCGAATATCCGCGCTACGATCCACTTCTACAACTCCGAGGAGGACATCGACACATTCATCGCCGCCATGAGGCGCCTGCGCGCGCAGTTTCACCCCGACACCTGCACGAGCAGACGGATATGAACGACACGCCGAACGCCACGCGGTTCCCCGTGGAGGTCCTGCGGGCGCAGTTTCCAGCCCTGCAGCGTGCGGGCTCCTTCGTCTTCTTCGACAACGCCGCGGGCGCCCAGCTGCCGCAGTCCGTGCTCGAGGCGGTGGAGCGGCATCTGATCGACCACAACGTCCAGCGCGGCGGGCGCTACCCGCAGAGCGTGGCGGTCGATCGTGCCATCCAGTACGCACGCGAGCGCGTGGCGACTTTCATCAACGCGCGGCGGCCGGAGGAGATCGCCCTCGGCATGAACGCGACCTCGTTCATCCGGCTCGTGAGTCTCGCGCTCGGCCAGATGCTCGCGGAGCGCAACGAGATCGTCGTCACCGATCTCGATCACGAGGCGAACGTCGCCACGTGGCTCGCGCTCGAGCGCATGGGCGCGCGCTTTCGCTGGTGGCGCATGCGCGCGGATGGCTGCCTCTACGCCGAGGACCTCGAGCCGCTGCTGAGCGCGCGCACGCGCCTCGTCGCCTGCACGCTCGCCTCCAACGCGCTCGGGAGTCTGCTCGATGCGCGCGCCGTCGCGGACCGAGTGCACGCCGCGGGCGCCGAGCTCTTTCTCGACGCCGTTCACTACGGCCCGCACGCGCTGCTCGACGTGGTCGCGCTCGACTGCGACTACCTCGTGTGCTCCGGCTACAAGATCTTCGCGCCGCACATGGGATTCTTGTGGGGGCGCTACGAGCTGCTCGCGGCGCTGCCGACGTTTCGCGAGGACTTCATCCCGGATGTGCCCCCGGGAAAGATCGAGGCCGGAACGTTCATCTACGAGAACGTCGTCGGCATGGCGGCTGCAATCGACTACCTCGCGCAGCTCGGGCGCACCCTCGAGGGCCGCAGCCCCGCGCCGGAGCCCGACGGTCGCGCCGCCATTCGAGCGGCGATGACCGGCATTCAAGCGTACGAGCAGAGCCTGTCGCTCGAGCTGCTGCGCGTGCTGCGCGACTGCGGCGCCGACATCTACGGCATCGACGCTGACCGGCGCGTCGCCGACCGTGTCCCGACGGTGTGCTTCAATCTGCGCGGGGTGGCGCCCGCGGCCGTGACGGAGGCCGCCGCGCGCGCCGGGATCGGAATCCGCGACGGGCATATGTACGCGCCGCGCCTCATGAGACGTCTCGGACTCGCGCCGGAGAGCGGAGCCGTGCGTGTCTCGCTCGTACACTACAACACGGTCGCCGAGCTCGAGCGGTTGCGCGCGGTGCTGCGGACGCAGCGCTAGCGAGCGAGCGAGGCGCTCCGCGTCGCGCGCAAAACGCGCGCGCTTACACTTCGTGACGAGATTAAGTCCGCGCGCCGGTCAACGCCGCGAGGGCTACGGCGCTGTACGCGTCGTGACCTCGAATCGCAGAAGCGCGGGCCGTTGCAATGATGTCCACATCTGGAGATCATTGCCGGCGGCGCGTAGCACCTGCGACCTACAATCGGTAACATTTTGAGTCATTTTCAAACAGGAACGTACTCATGAAAGTGAACCGTCGATATGCAACGTTGGTCGCTGCTCTAGCGGGTGTCGGTTTCGGCACCGTGGTGGCAGCACAGGGAACGAGCTCCAGTTCGAGCAGCACGGCGCCGATGGGCAGACACTGGCATCACCACGCGCGCGGCTCGATGCTGGTCGGAACACTGCTGCGCGCCGCGCATCAGCTGAATCTGACGGCCGATCAGAAGCAGACGATCAAGTCGCTGCTGGTGCAGGCACGCAGCGAGAATCGATCGAGCGCGAGCGCGCGCCCGGATATCACGGTGCTCGGCAACCCGGGCGATGCGAACTATGCGACCGTGGTGCAAGGGCTGCAGAGTCAGGTGTCCACGCGCCTGCAGCGGGAGAGCGCGCTCGCGAACAGCATCTACAGCGTGCTCACCCCGGAGCAGAAGCAGCAGCTGCCGACGGTGCTCGCGAGCATGAAAGCGAAGGCGCAGGCGCGCCGCGCCGCCTGGCAGGCACAGCACGCCGCGAGCGGTACCGGCACGTCGAACTGAGCGCAGGGTCCAGGCCGGGCGCCGGAGACGGGCGGCGCCCGGCCCGATCGCTCAACCACATGCTGCGCACTAATCGCCCGTGGCGGGCTCGACGGCTTCGATGAGTTGCGGGTCGTTGTTCTTGGGGGTGTTCACGCGCGTGCTCACACGATAGGCGTGCATCACCTCATCCGGGTACGGGAGGAGCGTGCTCTTCGCCTCGGAGGCTGCGCCGGACAGCCACAGGGCGTGCTGCTCCGGGCGCAGGATCGCCGGCATGCGGAACGGATTCGCGCCGGTGTTATGAATTTCCCGCAGCAGCGCGTTGCCGGGCAGTGTCACGATGGCGCAGCTGCGCACGACGGTGCCGTCCTCCCGCCGCGATCCGTCCCATACACCCGCAAACCCGAAGAGGGATTGATCCGAGAGCTCGATGAAGTACGGTTGCTTGCGGCCGTCGGGCTCGAGGTGCCATTCGTAGAATCCGTCGGCGGGGATGATGCAACGCCGCCCGCGCTCCCACGGCCCGCGCCATGTCGGTGCCGTTTCCAGCTTCTCGACCGTGGCATTGATGGTCGAATACTTGGGCGGTTGGCCCTTGGCGAAGAACGGGATCAATCCCCAGCGCATCATCAGCCCCTCGCGCACGCCGTCCTTGCCGATGCGCACGACGGGCACCTGGTCGGTCGGGGCAATGTTGTAGCTCCCGGGAAATTGCCAGGTGCTGCGCTCGAGCGCGAAGTAGCGCGCGGCGCGGGTGGCCTCGCGGAGGATGTAGCGGCCGCACATACGGTCCTCGGCGCGTCGCGGACGCCGGAGTGTAACCCGTCCCGTGCACGCCCGCGTCACGCCGGTCACAACTACAGGATCAGCGAGAGGATGAGCGCCCCGACGAGTGTGCCGAGGACGTAGGCCACGTAGACGTTGACGCGTCCGTGGTGCATGCGCGCGAGCAGCCGCGCGAAGCGCGTGAGGTGCGTGACCAAGACGTTGAGGACGAGGCGATCGATCAGGTGCGTGGGCTCCCGCGTTCGCCTGATCGCCACGCGGAAATGCTGCGCAACGGTTTGCTCGGTGTCCTCGACGGTACGGGGTCGCAGTATCGCATCGAACACCACCCGCACGGGATTGGAGAAGCCCGTCGCCGTGTAGGTCATCTCGGGGAAAAGCTGGCGCACCCCTCCGTCCCAGATCCGTGCGCGAGTCACGCGGCGATTCCGCGCGATCCAGCGTGTCAGAGCCACCACGACCGCGAGCAGCACGATGAGGACAACGACTCCATAGGACGTGGACATGGCGAAGATCACGGGGTTGTCCGTACCGCCGCGATGCAAAACGACGAGTCCACGTCCCGGAATGAAGCTCTCGCCGGTCTGCGCGCCGAGATCGTGAAACTCGGACCGGAAGTCGGCCGGGAGGCTCGAGTGATCGGCACTGTGCGAGAAGAACGCGGGCACGAGGGCCGCGGTGGCGTGACCGTTTCCGACGCTCTCGAGAGAGCGACTGAGCGCTGGAATCACGAATGTGGGCGTGACACCCAGGATCAGGCACACGATGGCCAGCGCTCCCATGGGCGCCACCATGGACGCGGGCGCTTCGGTTGCCTCTTGCGCCCGACGGGACCGCGGTACCCCGAGAAACCCCATGGCGAACGCCTTCACGAAGCAGGTCACGGCGAGCCCGGCGGTGAGGGCCAGCGCGACGCCGGTGAAGGCAAAAACGAGTTTCACCGGAGTGGAGGGCAGCTCCGCACTCCGCAAGAGTGCCTGGAGCGTCAGCCACTCGCTCGCGAAGCCGCTGAACGGGTACATCGCGGCAATCGAAAGCGAGCCGATCAGAAAATAGAGCGCGGTCCACGGCATCGGGCGGATGAGTCCGCCCAGGTGGTCGAGGTCGCGGGTTCCCACACGGAAGTCCACCGTGCCTGCCCCGAGGAACAGCAGCGCCTTGTAAAAGGAATGGTTGGTCAGGTGGTAGAGCGCCGCGACGAAACCAATCCCGGCGAGTACGGGGCGACCGGCCGCGGTGAACACGAATCCTGCACCCAGGCCTGCGGTGACGATGCCCATGTTCTCGATCGAGCTGTGCGCGAGCATCGCCTTGGCATCGTTCTCGGTCGTCGCGTACAGGATTCCGACGAAGGCCGAGACGGCCCCGACGATCAATGCGACGAGTCCGGTGCCGACGAGGCTCGCGGGCAGAATGTCGACATTCACGCGCAGGATGCCGTAGATGCCGAGATTGAGAATGAGCCCGGAAAGGAGTGCCGATACATTCGCGGGCGCCGCCGGATGTGCCCGCGGGAGCCAGGAGTTGAACGGAACGAGTCCCGCCTTGACGCCGAATCCGAAGAACGAGAGCAAGAAAACGGTCCAGCGCGCTCCAGGGCCGAGACTGACCGCAGCCGCTCTCAGTGCCTCGAAGTCGAGCGAGCCGGCGGCGTTGGCGAGGATCAAAAACGCGAGGGCCGCGGCGATCGTGCCGCCTTCGCCCATGGCGAGCATCAGGTAGCCGGCTCGAACGGTCTCATCGACCTCGAACTCGTAATTGACGAGCAGGACGCTCGCGATGGACATGAGCTCCCACGCGAGCAGGAAAGAGATCACATCGCGCGCCAGGATCACCGTCGCGATCGAGGCGAACAGGGCGAAATAGAGCACCGTGAAGGCGCGCAGGCTGTAGTGCCCCAGGTACCGGCGGAGATATCCCGCGGAGAAGATCGATGCCGGCAGGTACACGAGTCCGACGATCAGCAGAAACAGGCCCGAGAGCCGATCGAGGCAGATGTGCAACGTTCCGGCGAAGGGGAGCGACCAAAGATCCGCGGCGTAGGCTCGACCCACGAACAGTGCGGCTGCGGCCGCAACCGAGATGGCGACCGCGGCCGCGGCGCCCAGCACGGCGACGACCCATGGGTTCTGAGACCGTGGCGTGAGGAGCCCGACCAGCGCACCCGAAGCGCATAGAATGAAGAAGGCGATGATGCCGGCCGCTTCAATCACGGGCCGTGCTCGGGCGTCGTGCCGCGCTCCGAGGTCGCACGGTCTACCGGCGCTGCGACGAGCTCAGCGGGCGAGGCCCGACCCGCGGCGACCAGCAGTGCGTGTAGAATGGCGAGCGGCGGCGGCGGATGGCCCGGCACTTCGATATCGACGGGGACGATCGACCCAACGCCGGCACTGCACGCGAAGCTCGGGCTGAAGACACCACCCGATAGCGCACAGGTTCCGACGGCGATGACCTTCCGCGGCGTCGGCATCGCGGCGTACGACTGCTCGAGCGCGGCGCGCATCTGATCCGTGCCCGGACCGACAACCAGCAGAATGTCGGCCTGGCGAGGTGTCGGCGTGATGAAGAACCCGAGTCGATGGAGGTTGTAGTACGGATTCGCGAGTTGCTTGACCTCGTGCAAGCACGCACCACAGTCTCCGGCATCGACCACCCGCACGTGCAACGAACGAGCAAAGGCCGGTCCGAACGATGCCGGCGCCGTCTCGCCGCGATTCGCGTTCTCAGCCATGATCGCCCACTCGTAGCCCGGCTCCCAGTTGACCGCGTCTTCACCCCGAGCACACCTCAAGCAGTGCACGCACCGGCGCGGGTCAACGACGACGCGATGGTCCTGCCGGATGAGTGCGCCGGTCGGACAGCGATCGACGACGCGAGCGAGCTCGCCTGCGACGAGCGCGCGTCCGGAAGGGAGTCCGGGACTCAGGCCGGGGCTGTCATCGGGCCAGGCCGGGTAGCGAGTCGTGCGAACACCCGCCCGCAATCCGCTCAATACCCATTGAGTCACCGTGCCACCTCCACTCAGCGATCGTTCTCGGAAATCGACAGCCCGAAGCTGGCGAGGATGATCGGAAAGTCCTGGAAGGCGAACGCCTCGGCGGCGAGATGGAACGCGTGCCAGTTGACGAAGGACGGCGGCACGATGCGATAGCGCTGCACGGCGCCGCGTGCATCGACTCGCACCCAATGAAACGCCGCACCGAGCGGCGCTTCCGTCCAACCGAGTGCGGCACCCGCCGGCAGTCCGGCATTCGCGCTGCGCACGGAGCCTCCCGGGAGCCGCGCGAAGGCCTGCTCGATGATCCGCATCGACTGCCGTGCCTCGGCGAACAGGATACGTAACCGTGCATAGCCGTCTCCTTCACGCTCGTTCGGGACCTCGAAAGCGTAGTCGCCATAGCCGCCATACGGTTGCACGACCCTCAAGTCCCGGGCGAGGCCCGACGCGCGTGCGATCGGCCCCACGAGCCCGAAGGCGTGTGCTTCCTCCGGCGTGACGATCCCGACCTGCTCCAAGCGGTCGAGGAAGCTGCTGGTCCGGGTGAGTTTCCTCTCGAGGGCCAGCAGCCGCCGGAGGATCCCCTGCGCCCGGGCAACCGCTGTGCAGAGGTCTGCATCGGCGAAATCGCGGCTGAGTCCGCCGTATATCACCAGTCCGAACAGATACCGGTGTCCGGTGAGCTCGCCCGACAGTCGGAGCAGCTCCTCCTCGAGTATTGCGGCCTGACTCGCCGCGACCACGAGCGCCGTCGACTCACAGATCCCCTCGATCGCACCCGTGTGATGGCGCAGGCGCTCGAGCTCGGCAAACAGCACGCGCAAAGTCAACGCGCGGGGTGGCACCTCCAGGCCGCCGATCGCCTCGAGCGACTGTGCAAAGCCGAGCCCGTGGGCAAAGGCGGTGATGCCGTTGAAGCGCTCCGCGAGCAGCAACGCGTCCATCGCATCACGACCCTCGGCGGTCTTCTCGACGGCGCGGTACTTGTAGAAGAATCGCGGCTGCGCACGGATCACGTCCTCACCGACGGTCTCGAGCAGAAAGTGAGCCGACTCTGCGACGCCCGAATAGACCGGGCCGACCGGCATGCCGAACGCCCCGGGCGCATGCACGATTCGGTCGGGTCGCCAGTCGGCATTCGGCGTCCGCTGGATCGGCGCCTCGCGGCCGTTGAAGCTCTTGCGCATCGGCGCGAGGCCTTCCTGCCACGCATCGTCGTGCAGAACGAAATCACCGAGCCGCGGATGGCCTTCGAACACGATCCCGAACAGGTCCTCCGCCTCGCGTTCGTGCCAATCGGCCGCGTGAACGGCGTCGCCGATGCTCGGAAATTGCGGGTGCGCGAGCGGTTGGCGGACGAGGACGTCGACCCGGCATGCCTCCGGCCCGTAGAAGAGGTACCTGAGCAGCCACTCGCTCGTGTCTTGCTCGACGACCAGTCCGCCGAAGGCGAGCTCCTGCGTCGCCACGATCCAGGTGCACAGGGCCTTCAGTGCCTCGGACCCGGTCTGCACCTCGTAGCGCAGGCCGCGCCGGTCGCGGTGGACGCGGATGTTCGTGGCCCACTGCTCGGAGATCTGCTCGGCGATCCTGAGGTGCATGCTGAGCTATCACCCTACGGCTTGGGCCGCGAGTCTGATCAAATCGTAGAGCGAAGTGGGCAAGTAAAGACCGAGTGCCACCACGAGAGCGCCGGCCAAGAGGAGAATCGCAACGCAGCTGCGCGGGAGCGCCGGGGCAGTCGCGATGACCGCATCGCCCGCAGGGGCGCCGGAGCGGGCGCCGGAGTGCGTCGTGACGACTGCGCCGGATGGCTCCTCGGCACGGCCGAATACCATCCGAGTGACGTGCAGCAGAACTCCAAAAAAGGCGATGACGATGAACAGGGCGAGCAGGCCGACGATCACGTAGCGACCTTCGGCGAGACCGGCCTTCAGGATTGAGAATTCGCTCAGAAAGACGGCGAGCGGCGGGGCGCCCGCGATAGCAAGTCCGCCGAGCCAAAGGCTCGCACCCGCGGCCGGCGAGATCCGGATGAGCCCCCGTACCGAGGCGATTTCGCGGGTGGTAACCGTGAGCACGACCGATCCGGCGGCGAAGAAGCAGAACGACTTGGTCACCGTGTGGCAAACCACCTGGTACAGCGCGGCGTAATGGGCGGTTTCGCTGCCAAGCCCCGCGGCCACGAGGATGATGCCCATGTGCTCCACGGTCGAGAAGGCGAACAGCCGCTTGTAGTCGCGGACCTGCAGCAGCAGAAGCGCCGCGGCTCCGACCGAGACGAGCCCGAAGGTCGGTAGCCACCTGACGACCGCCGCGGCCGGGCTGGCATCGAGCACGGGCAGCAACCGCAAGATGACGTACAGGATGCTCGTCGTCTCGATTCCGGAGAGCAGCGCGCAGATCGGCGAGGGCGCCTGGCTGTGGGCGTCGGGGAGCCACGTGTGGAGCGGCACGAATCCGACCTTGGTGCCGAGACCCACGACGATGAGCAAGAAGGACGTCTTCAGCAGGGCCGGCGGCATGCGTGGCGCCGCGGCGAGCAGTCCCGCCCACGTGTAAGAGGTTCCACCCCCCGCTTGCATCGCCGCGAACAGCACGAGAAACCCGAGCAGCGCGATGCCGGCGCCCATCAGGGACAGGGCCACGTACTTCCACGCCGCCTCGAGCGCTGCCTCGGTATTCTCGAAACTCACCAGGAGCGCGGACGAGAGCGTCGTGAGCTCGACCAGGATCCACACGGCTGTCGGCTCGGCGACCATCGGAATCGCCATCATCGCGAACACGAACACGTTGTAATTGGCATAGTAGAGGCGCAGCCGCGCCGGCTCGCGCGCATACGTGCGCTCCATGTATCCCCACGAATAGACCGACGCCGTCGCACCGACGAGCGCGACGAGCAGCACGATGAGCATGCTCAGCCCGTCCACCGAAACCGATGCGCGCACGACCGCGACGTGCGCTCCGCCCACGACGCGCGCGGCGGCGATCAACGCGAGGATCAGGATGGCGATCGAGCTCGAGACGGTGATGGCCTGTGGGGCGCGCCGCGCGCGCGCGAGCGCGCTCGAGACGGCCGCCAGCAGCGCCAGCCCCAGCATGACGAGCAGGATCACGCGACCTCCCGTCCGCGAAGCGCCTGCTCCTCCTTCAGTGTCGCGAGCTCGCCCACGCGGGTCGAGCCGAGGCGGCGCTGAATCGTTCTCACGAGCACGCCGGCCACGAACACCACGATGAGACCATCCGAGGCGATCGCGAGCTCGACGATCAAGGGCAGCTCGCGCGACAGCGCGATGCCGGCAAAGAAGGCCCCATTCTCCATCGCAAGGATGCCGATCAGCATGGGAACCGCCTCACGGCGCACGGCGAGCGTATAGGCACCGAGCAGCATCCCCGCAAAGCCGATCGGGACGTTGGCGCTGCGGAACTCGGGCGCGACGGCGTGAAGAATGGGAACGGTGACGAAGTACGCAAACACGGCGAGCGCGAGCGACACGGTGAGCGAGGTGGGAATGTTCAGGACCTGCTCGATCTCGCGGCGCGAGTAGACCTCCGACGACAGGGTGCGCGCGAGAATCCACGGAATGATGAGCGGCTTCGAGACGAGATTGACGAGCCCGACACCGGCGAGATGCCACGAGCCGTACTCGGCGGCGAGCAGGAACGCGGATGCGGCGAGCAGCAAGGATTGATAGATGAAGAGCAGCAGGCAGCCGCGCGTCTGGCGTGTGGCGACCATGGCGAACGCGGTGAGCAGGAACAGCCCGGCCGCGAGCGCATTCAGAGAGTCGAGGACGGCATGGA
>Ga0335074_10002620_pt1 | contig 24588 bp, 14 predicted proteins | sample Lox_Sample_23_FD_206715 | JGI IMG/M metagenome (GOLD analysis project Ga0335074, IMG submission 206715) | Soil microbial communities from Loxahatchee National Wildlife Refuge, Florida, United States - Lox_Sample_2.3 | ecosystem: Environmental > Terrestrial > Soil > Wetlands | place: USA... | reverse complement strand
ATACGGCGGGCGTTCGCACCACGGGCGCGAGCCACCTGTTCGAAAATCGCGTTCCAACCGAAGACGCCGAGGTGGTGCGGCGGCTGAAGAACGCGGGCGCGGTTTTTCTGGGCAAGCTGAACCTGCACGAGTTTGCGTACGGCGGCACGTCGGCAGTCACATATTTCGGGCCGGTGCACAATCCGTGGGATCCGGCGCTGACTCCCGGCGGTTCGTCGGGCGGTCCGGGCGCGGCGGTGGCGGCGGACATGTGCTTCGCGTCCATCGGGACGGACACGGCGGGGTCGGTGCGCATACCGGCTTCCTATTGCGGGATCGTCGGGCTCAAGCCCACGTATGGGCGGGTGAGCATTCGCGGGATCATTCCGCTTTCCTGGTCGCTCGATAATGCGGGGCCGATGTGCAAGAGCGTGGAAGATACCGCGCTGCTGTTGCAGGTGATGGCGGGTTACGATCCGCTGGACACCACGACGGTGAATGTTCCGGTTCCCGATTACGTGCGGGCGCTGCGGCGTCCGACCTCGAAGCTGCGCATTGGACTGCCGCGCAAGCCGTACTTCGATAATTTGAGTCCGGACGTGGGCCAGGCGATCGACGCCGCGCTGGCGGTGATTCAAAAGCTCACGGCTAGCATGACCGACGTCACGCTTCCGCCGGTGGCGCCCGGTGGGCCGATCATGGGCGTGGAGGCGTACACGTATCACGAGCAATGGGTGAAGAAGACGCCCGAGCTCTATGACCCGCCGATTCGGGCGGCGCTGGAGCGCGGGGCGAAGATCGACGCTGAGACGTACGCGCGCGCGTTGCGGGATCTGGCGCAGAGCCGGCGCGACATCCGGAAGGTGTTCGACGAAGTAGATCTGCTGGTGCTGCCGACCATGGCCGATCCGCCGTTCAAGATTGAAGTGGGGCTGACGAAGAACGTGAGCGCGCGGAACACGCTGCCATTCGATGTTTACGGAATCCCGACGATTTCAATTCCCTGCGGATTCACGAGCGCGGGGCTTCCGGTGGGTCTGCAGATCGCGGGTGCGCACTGGGCCGAGCCGACAGTTCTCGCGCTGGCGCATGCTTACGAACAGGCGACGGAGTGGCACACGCGGCATCCAAAGTTAAGTTAGCGACGCGGGTGGCCGGTCGACCGAAAATGGTTCTTCGGTTGCATGTAGATCCAGATGAAAGCGAGGCTGGGTGTGTCGGTGACATTTCTGGATCGTCGCGACGCAGGGCGGCAACTCGCCGAAAAACTCCGAGGTTACTCAGGTGATGACGTTCTGGTGCTGGGGCTGCCTCGCGGCGGCGTGCCGGTAGCGTACGAAGTCGCGCGCGCCTTGCATGCTCCGCTGGACGTTTTTGTCGTCCGCAAGCTCGGTGTTCCCGGGCATCGCGAGCTGGCCATGGGCGCGATCGCAAGCGGAGGGGTGCAGGTTCTGAATCCAGATGTGATTGATGGCTTGAGAATTCCCGCGGCAGCCGTGGAAGCGGTGGCGGCCAGGGAAGTCGAGGAGCTGGAGCGCCAGCAGCGGGCCTATCGTGGCGCCGCCCCGTCTCCGGATCTCAAGGGGCGAACCGTGATCATCGTGGATGACGGGTTAGCTACCGGATCTACGATGCGGGCGGCGGTACGGGCGTTACGGAGAGGCCGGCCGACGCAAATCGTGGTTGCGGTGCCGGTGGCCTCGGCAGAAACCGCGCGAAGCCTGCGGGAAGAGGCGGAAGTCGTTTGTCTGAGCGAGCCGCGCGAGTTTTACGCTGTCAGCATGTGGTACGAGGACTTTTCGCAGACCAGTGACGAGGAAGTGCGTAACTTGCTGGAGTCCGCTTCTAACACAGCGGTTTCGCAGTAGGCCAGAAAGGGGATTTTCCATGCCGATCTATCACGTGGGCCAAGCGATTGAACATGACCCGGTTACAATCCGGTTGGGCAAAGCTTCGCTGGAGGGTTATCTGAACCTTCCCACGGATGCGACGGGCGCCGTGATTTTCGCGCACGGCAGCGGCAGCTCCCGGCATAGCCCGCGCAATCGCTACGTTGCCGATGTGCTGAACGAAGGCGGATTGGCGACGCTGCTGATCGATCTGCTCACCTCCGACGAGCAGGAAGTGGACATGCAGACCGCGCAGCTTCGCTTCGATATCCCCTTTCTGGCGGAACGTCTGGTGGCCATCGCGCAGTGGATGGGTGACCAGCCGCAGGCCGCCGGGTTGAAGACCGGATTCTTCGGCGCCAGCACCGGTGCTGCGGCTGCATTAGTCGCGGCTGTGGAGCTTCCGGGCGCAATTCACGCGGTGGTTTCCCGCGGCGGGCGGATCGATCTGGCGGGGACGGCGCTCGCCAAGGTGGAGGCGCCGACGTTAGCGATCGTGGGGGGAGATGATCTGGTCGTGCTGGAGTTGAACCGCAGGGCGCTTGGGCAAATGCATTGCCCCAAGCAATTGCAGATTATTCCTGGCGCCGGTCATTTGTTCTCTGAGCCGGGGAAGCTCGAACAGGTGGCCACGCTCGCGCGAAACTGGTTCGCCGAACGGCTGGTGTAGGGGATCAGCGATCGGACGGGCCGCGCAGAATGGTCTCCTTGATGCGGGCAAGTTCACGGCGCGCGATGACTGCCCAGGCGCTGCCGGGGTCAAGCGTGAGATATGCCTTCCAATGGCGGACCGCCTTCAGTGGCTGTCCCATGGATTGATACAGTAGCGCGATGTTGTAGTGCGCGTCGGCGTAACGGGGATGAATGCGAATGGCGGCGATATAGTGTTCCAGGGCCGCGGGACGATCGCCCCGTTCATCATAGAGATTGCCCAGGTTGAAATGGGCCAGCGCGTAGTCGGGGTCTACTTCAACCGCCTTGCGATAATAGCGCTCGGCTTCTTTCCAATCCTTGCCGTTGAAGTACAGGGTCCCTAGGTTGACCAGAGCGCCGGCTGAAGTGGGGTCGATTTCGGCGGCTTTCAGATAGGCCGCGATAATTTCCTCCTGCGGCGCGCCGGATTGTTCCAGGTCCAGCCCCTTTTCGAACCAGAGCTCGGCCTCGCGGCGCAATTTCCAGGCTTGCGACGCAGCCGAGGTTCCTGGAGTTTGCCCTGGGAAGGACAGAAGCTTGGAGATCTCGGCGGCGTCGAAATCGAGCAGTAATTGGCCCGAGATCGGCTCCATCTTCTGGCCGGCGAACTGGACCTCGATCTTCTTGCCATAGGAATAGATCTTGAGCTCGCTCAGCGGGTTCGCCACTTCGCGGAAGTGTCTGCGAACGGCCTGGACGGCTTTGCGGATTTGCGCCGCCGATACCTTCTTATTACGCAGGCCGACCAGAGTCCGGAGGGCTAAGATGTCGGTAAAGCTGAAGGAGCCGCCCGGGGACAGCAGATTCTGCTTCTCCCAGCTCTCGAGTTGCCGTTTGGAAACGCCCAGCCGCCGGCGAACTTCTTCGCGCGAGTAGGCCTGCTGAGTCGCTGGAGCGGGCACGGTGAAAGTGTAACAGAGGGGCGGGCTAAGCAGCGAGCGGATTGCGGCGCGGGCTCAATCCGCAGAGCGCGCCGTCTGGTTTCGTCGCTCAACGGGTACAAAAATCCGTCCAAGGCCCGGCGCGCCTTGACGTGTGCCCGCGGACAGCGTGATGGCCTTGCGCGATGGGCGCACGATCGGAGAATTTTCGCGAGCGATCCCAACCATCCAGCGGAGGTATTTCGATTTCCCGATTGGGGAGGACGGCCGAGGGCAGCCAATAGTAAGATATCGCACCGTTTCTAACCTTGACACTCGTCCTTCACATGAAGTATCCTTAGCGTTCGCCCTGAGGCTAGACCTGTTCTCTAGTCGGGATTCTCCGGCCTACGGCCCGCCCGCGTCTGTAAACTTCTTTCCGGGCCGTGCCGAATCAATCTAAGGAGATCCATGCCACATCAGCCATACTTTGTGGTTGTGCTCGCGCATTCCCTACATGGACGCTTGCGCCGCATACATATACCGCACAAAGTCGTCTATGCTGGTTTCGTTTTCTCAGTGATCGGTTGCATCGCAATGCTGGCGTTTTTTTCCAGCTATTTGCGGATGAGTTGGAAAGTTGCGCATTACAATTCCCTGCGCCAGGAAGTGGCTTCGCTCCGCGCCAAATACCAGGAATTGCAGCGCGTCACCAATCAAAAGAACGAGCAACTGGCGACGCTTGAAAACTTCGCCGGCGAGGTTTCAGTAGCCTACGGCCTGAAACGCGGGCCCGGGACGGCGACCGACCTTGCGGCCACGTCCTCCATCACGCCGAACTTCCGCGAGTCCCTCCGCACCTATAATTTTCTGCAGACTGCCAACATTTCGGCGCTCTATCACAACTACCCGAGGCAATGGCAAACGCATATCCGTCCGAGCCTGTGGCCGGTGGAGGGGCGTTTGATGAGTCCGTTTGGCGGACGTACGGACCCATTTTCGGGTGAGGGCGCGATTCATACGGGTGTCGATCTCGAGGCTCCCATGGGAACGCCCGTTCGTGTGACCGCCGACGGTATCGTCTCATTCGCCGATTGGGAAAGCGGCTATGGCCGGCTGATCATCGTCAACCACGGCAACGGAGTGCAAACCTATTATGGACACCTCTCGAGCTTTGAGGTGGTTCCGGGTGAGGAAGTACGGCGTGGCGATGTGATCGCGCGCTCCGGCGCGAGCGGACGCGTTACCTCTCCGCATCTGCATTATGAAGTGCGGCTGGGCGGCACACCGGTGAATCCCTATCCTTACCTTGCGAAATCAGGCGTGGCCGGGGCAAGTGCGCCGAAAGATCTGCCTTTCGATTAAGCCGCTGCAAGGCGTTTCGTCAGCGTGCATGCGCGGGGCGCGGACTTTCCTCATCCTTAGCGCCGTGCGCGAGATTTTCGTAGACCTTGCCGCCTTTCATCACGAACACGGCGCGTCCCGCCGCAGTTACGTCCAGCAGCGGATTGCCGTCGAACGCGACGATATCGGCCTGCATGCCCGGCGCGATGGAGCCGATGTGATCGCCCAAGTCCAACGACCGGGCTGAGAGCGAGGTGGCCGAGATCAATGCCGCCATCGGGTCCTGACCTCCGTCGCGCACGCGCACGATGAACTCGCGGTAGTTGTGGCCATGCGCCCCGGCAGTGGCATCGGTACCGTAGATGATTTTCAGATTTTTGTGCGTGAGCGCGTGCCGGAACGTCTCTCGCACGATTCCGACGCCTTTCTCCATGAACGCGAATCCCGCTTCGTTGTAGTTTCCAATGCCGAAATACTTGGGCTTATTTTCGAGATAATTCTGCAGCACGACTCCGATATTCGGATCGTAGTACGTGCCGTGCTGGGCCATCAGATCGAAGACTGCATCGGTAACGTAAGCGCCATGTTCGATGGAAGTGCAGCCGGCGAGGGTCGCCGCCTTGACCGAGGCCGCCGAATGGGCATGGACGAGCGTTCTAAGTCCCAGCGATTTGGCTTCACCGCACGCGGCCTGAAGCTGGGCATCGGTCATGGTCTGGCCGCCGCCCTCGCGGATGCTTTTCGAAGCGAAAAGCTTGATGAAATCGGCTCCCTGCGCTTTCCGTTCGCGGACCAACTCGCGCAGCTTGGCTGGGTCTCCGCTGGTTTCGGTGAGCGGCTGAAGCGAAGTGAGGATGCGCGGTCCGGGAAGGATGCCGCGTGCGATTGCGTCGCGCAGATCCTTGTCGATCGGCGCACCCGGACTCTGCACCGTGGTAAATCCCGCGTCGAGGGTGCGAACGGCATTGTCGGCAATTCTCAACAGGGCTTGATTGGGAGGCTCGTCCGATCCGGCCAATCGATTCTTGGCGTCAAAGTGATACGCCAGATGCGTATGGGTGTCGATCCAACCGGGGGAAACGGTGAACGCGGAAAGATCGTAGACCACCGCGCCCGCCGGCATCGCGCCGCCGATCCTCGCGATTTTGGAGCCTTCGACCACGACGATGGTGTTGTGCAGGGTCTTGCCTTTTCCATCGAAGAGGGTCGACGCCTTGAGCACAATCGGCCGCTGCTGCGCCCACAAAGCAGACGCACTCAAAAGCAGCAGAAGGAATCGCGACATGCCGATTGCCCTACTGGCCGGTGTGCGCCAGATCGGAGGCTGCCGACTGGATTCTCTCGGCGGCGTTTTCGAGCGCCTTGCCGACCCGCGCGGCTTGCTCATCGGCCAGTTTCCACTGCTTCTGTTCAATGCTTTCGCGCACGCCCGGCAAGGTTTTCACGCCGTACCCGGTGTAGAGTCCCGGCGCATAGATTTCGTTGCGGAACCAAGGGCGATTCGGCAGCCCTTCGCTCGATGTGAGAGCGCGCTCTACAGAGATCAACTCCGTATCGGCCGCGGTAACGGAGGCGCCAGTCAGAGCGGCGCCGCTGTCCATGGATCGCGCGAAAGCCTTTTGATATTGTTCGCTCGAGCGATCGAGTGCGGCCAGTCCGTTGCGCAGAGGAGCGAGATTCAAATAGGGAGGCACCTCTTCTTTGGAAGGCGCCAGTTCCGGACGCCGCGGATCGTTAGTGGCCTTGAAGACCCCTTCGTCGATTTCGCGGTTCTTTTCAATGATGGCGTTGCGCTCGGTTTGCGCCAAACGATCCACTTCGTCGGTGTAGCGCCGGATGGTGTCGGTGAAATCGGTGAAATCGAAAGGAATGACGTCGGCATCCGCCAGACGGATCATTGCCAGGCCCGCCAATTGCGAAAGCGCGCGCCCATAGCTGAAATCGGTATCGGCGAAATGCGTGAACCAGTAAAAATCGTCGTAAACCGAATGATAAACGCCGCCCTGATCCTCACCGCCGAAGCCGAGATTGAGCGATGCGACTCCCAAATGATCGAGAAATGCCGAATAATCCGAGCCGGAGCCAAGAGCGGCGATGCGCAAATCGGATCGCTGGCGCGCTTCCTGACGCTGCTCTCTCTGCGCCGCGGTGGCGGTCTGCCCGGGGCCTGGGCCCTCAATACGGCGGAGTTGCAGCCTCTTCCATACGCTCAGATTGGTTTCCGGATCGGTTACCTCGCGCGCCACGCCGTTGATAAATTTCTCCAAGGTGTGCGAACCTCCGGCGTTCAAGAATCCCCGGCCATTTCCATCGGAATTGATATACGCCACCGCTTTGCGCTGCAACTCGTCGGCATGATCTTCCACCCATTCGGTGGAGCCGAGCAACCCCGGCTCTTCGCCGTCCCACACGCAATAGATAATGGTGCGCTTCGGCCGCCAGCCCTGCTTGAGTAAAACGCCGAGGCTGCGCGCTTCTTCCATCAGGGCGCTGGTGCCCGATAAGGGGTCGGCGGCGCCGTTGACCCAGGCGTCGTGATGATTGCCGCGGATGACCCACTCGTCAGGATACGTAGAACCGGGAATGCGGACGATGACGTCGTACAGCGTTTTCATATCCCAGTTGAAGCTGACTTTCAGATGAACTTTCGACGGGCCGGGTCCGACGTGGTAGGTGATGGGGAGTCCGCCGCGCCACTTCTCAGGTACAACCGGCCCTGCCATGGCCGCCAGGAGAGGCTGCGCGTCAGCATACGAGATGGGAAGCGTTGGGATCTTCGTGAAAACTTTCACGTCGCTGAGCTTGAGGCGTTTTGCATTTTTCGTGGCGCCGACGCCGGGCGTGAGAGGGTCGCCTGAGTAGACCGGCATGTCCATCACGCTGCCGCGCTGCACGCCGTCGGGCGGGCGAAACGGACCCTGCGGGAAGGTGTCGCCATCGACATAGCCATCGTCACGCGGATCGGAGTAAATAATACAGCCCACCGCGCCGTGCTCGGCAGCCACCTTCGGCTTGATGCCGCGCCAGGTCTCGCCGTAGCGCGCGATCACGATCGCGCCTTTCACCGAAACGCCGAGCCGGTCGAGTTGTTCATAATCGTCCGGAGCGCCGTAATTCACATAGACCAAGGGAGCGGTTACGTCGCCGTCAATCGAGTAAGCGTTGTAAGAAGGAAGCTGCTCGGAATGTTGCCCGGAGGTTGGATCGCCTGGAACCGTGGGCTCCTCGAGCTTGGCCGTGAAACGATGCGGCTCCGTCATCTCCAGTTCGCGCTCTTTGGGGGTGGGGAACAAAACGTAGTAATTTTCGATCTTCGCATCGAGACCCCATTCCTTAAATTTCGCGAGCATCCACTCGGCGTTGTCCTTGTCGTACGGCGAGCCGACGTGATGCGGATGGGCGCTCAACCTTTGCATGTAGCCGCGGATATTCGTGCGATCGGGAAGCGAGAGATACTTGGTTTCCAAATCGTGCTCGGTGCGCGCGGAATCGTTTGAGAAGCCGTACAGCGTGGGCGCATCGGCCGGCAAAACCGGGAGCGCGACGAGCAGGATGCAGAATGCGACGCTCAGGAGCTTTTTTCCGGGCGCCGCGGGCCCGGGAAAGGGAAAGTCATCGGGAGATCGATGGGGGCAGTACATGATCGCTTATTCTACGATTTTCGCCATCGTCTAGTGGCGGGTGAGTTTGAAGCAAGGGCGCCGAAGTCCAGTCCCGGGCGGAATCCTTGCGCAACTGACGCTATCTTTCTTCTCGCATCGAGGGGGGTGAAAGTGACGCCGGCCAACAATCCTTACGGACTGATGAAACGGCTGACGGTCTGGCCCCACGCTTCCTTTTTGTTTTTACGAGCATTCGATGCCCTTGCGATTCGAGCTCCCGAGTTACCTTCTCGACATTGTCAACGTCAAACTCAAGCCAAGCGTGTGGTGCGGGGATCTGGTTGGGCCAGGAATCCTTACCAAAGCAGGACTGCGCTGCTTGCGAAAGCGGCCACAGAGCGAAAGTTTTTGCGCCTTGCAGTCGGCTCAGGGACGATCGGACCAAATCCCGCGATGAATAGCACTTTGATGTTTCCCATCAAGCATGCCGGCGCAAGCACTCGGCCGTATCACGGCTAGTCGCTTGGCGTCCAGCAAATCGCGGCAGCGCCAAATCACTTGGACGACAATGGCCTGACCGCCAAAATCGCCTAACGGAGCGGCACGGGCTGGTCACGCTTCCGGATCCTGATCGGCGAACTAATCGTCGCGGTCGACTCGGCTGGCTGTAGCGTTCTTCAATGCCTTCTTGTAGAGCGCCCGCGTCTGAGCGAGATTGGCATCGCCGGGATAGACTTGATCTCCCTTCAAGCCTTGCCAGAGAATGCGATTGAAAGCTACCGGGTCGACTTTATCTTCGGTGGAAAAGTCGAACCCCTTAGTCACTCGCGCCCAATAGGCGGCGTTGTGTTTCGGCTTGGGAACCTGCAAGGCAGCGGTTTGCGTGGGCAGGGGCAGCATCGTGTTGTAGAGCAGCGCCGACGGCGCGGCCGTGTAATTCCATCTGGATTGGTTCACGTCGAAGACATCCGTCATGGGCAGGGCAGTGGCGTCATTCAGGTTCAAGGGATTCAAGCCGAGCACTGCCTCCATGGTGCGGACCATATTCACCGTGTTATACGAAGTGGAGACTACCGCATTTTGCTTCACGTAAGGTCCTACGATGAATGCGATGCTGCGATGCGCGTCCACATGGTCGCCGCCGTTCTGCGCGTCGTCCTCGATGACGAAGATCAAAGTATTGCCGGCATACTTACTGGACGCGATTGTCTGGACCAGCAGTCCAACGGCGTAGTCGTTATCCGCGACTTGAAGCTCAGGCGTATTCACGCCCAGGATCGCGTCGCTGAAATTGCCGGTATGGTCGTGCATGAGGCGGACCAGGCTGAGCTGAGCGAGTCCGCCGGCAGCCACGTCGCGGGCCCACTCGGTATAACGATAATAGTCGGGAAAGATATTGTCGAATCCGCGGAAATAGGGATCCGTAAAAGGAGTGAGCGCCGCATTTGTCGGATAGGCTACCTGCAGGCCTAGGGAAAACGGATTGGTATCTTCGGGAATTCCGAACAATTCGCTGTACGGCGGCGGCAGCTGATAGCGAGCCTCATCGATAAAGAAACCATAGTTGCGAACTGTGAGTCCGGCCCGCAGAGCCTGATCCCAGAGATGGCCGGTGTTTAGCTGGTTATTCGGTCCATCGGGCGCATCCGTGTCGGTGGTGCCCGGCAGCATATCGGGATCGGGCGGCGAAACCGGGTCCGCTGCTAATCGCCCCGCCAGCGTCGGGATGGAGACGTTGATGTTTCGATTGGTTCCTTCCGAATCGTAGGAGAGGCCGCGGCCGGCGTAATTGACGGGCGTCTGTTTCTCGACCACATCGGGCGCTCGTGCCGCTGTGGACCAAGGCCAACCATCCATGCTTACCTCGCTTGAGTCAAAAAAGCTGTCGAGCGTGACGAAGTTGGAAGCGAGCGCGTGTAAATTCGGGGTCACCGCGGCGCCGAACTCGACAAGTTTCGGGTCGCCATTCGCGCGTGGCAGGTCGCCCAGCACCTGGTCGTAAGTTCTGTTTTCTTTGATGATGTAGATCACGTGCTGGATATGCTTTTTCAAAAAGCTCATCGTGGCCTCGTCGGTTGGTGACTCGGTTCGATAGAAATGGTTGTTCAGGGCCACCTGCCCGGTAAGAAGGAGGAGTTCCGGGATCGATGGCGCGGAGAAGAACTGAAGTCCCGCCTTGATGAGCTGCAGATCATATTGATTCGTGGCGTTGCACGCCGCGCCCTGCAACGAAGGCACCACGCCGCCGTAGCAATTGCCCGGGTTAGGGCCGGCCGGTGACTTGCCGTTCACGACGTAGACATGCGACCCGTCGCTGTTGAAGGCCACGGAATTCGGATACCATCCGGTCGGGATGAGGCCGATCACCTGGCTGCCGGTTGCCGCGGGTCCGACGCTGAGCGCCTTCAAATCGATCACCGCTACGTCGTTCATGTTCCCGTTTGTAACGTACAGGTAGTTTCCATCCGGTGTCAGCGCCACGCTGTTGGTGTTATTCCCTTTGAGCTGTCCGAGAGAACTTAGCAGAACGCCTTGCGGCGCGGTCACGCCGATTTCCCGTATCAGTTGATTGGTGCTGGTGTTGATGACGGCGACGGAGTCTGACTCGTCTTCGGACGCATAGAGCATCGTCTGAGCGGGGTTCATCACCATTTTTCCAGGCTGTCCGGTCACTTTGATTCGGGTGGTGACCGCCGGACTGCCCGCGATATTCAGCACGTCGATCTCTCGGTCGCGAACGCTGGAGACGTAGGCCGTGCTCGTGCCCTGAATTGCGACCCATAACGGATACTCGCCGCCCGGTGTGCCGGAATTTGCCGGATTGATTTTACCCGGGCGGAGATCGAGCTCCGCGGTCTTCGTCCAGCCGCTGGTTGAGTTTGTCAGAAGTGAAATGGAATCGTTGTAGTAGTTCGCAACCACCAGTTTCTGCCCGTCGCTGGTGATCGCAATTCCGGCCGCGGCCGGCTGGACGGCAAGTCCGACGCCGCCGAGGTCAACTGGTGGATTAGCGGTGTGATTCAACATTACGGGGCTACCGGTCTCTTCCGCCCACAAGTTGTTGGCGCCGAGCGTATAGATGTGGACGTCGTCGTCGACACCGCCGGAAACATACAACTCCTTGCCGTTCGGGTTAATCGCGATTCCGGCGTAGGTGTTGGGCACCTTAATCACCTGCGTCCGCACCGGCGTTAGATTGGAGATGTTATAGACAAAAATGTACTCCGTGGAATCGGCATTATTCTGGTTGCCCGCGTTGGGGCCGGAGGCATAATTCACCAGATTGTAGCCGCTCGTTAACACCAACAATGTCTTATGGTCGGGACTGGTGATGGCTGTCACGGCCTGGCCAGCCAGCCACCCCGGCATGTCAGTTAATCCGGGGTTCAAGGACTGGAATCCGCCGAACGGCGTAAGCTGCTGACCCGTGTTAGGAAGGCTTTGTGCTGACCCCTGGCCGATGACCTGCGCGGGCGCGATCCACGCGCTCATTGCGAGGATTGCCAGAATCGCCAACGCGGGATTCGTCTTGCTTACCTTCGCGTAAAATCGAGTCTCCATAAATTATTGGTCCTTGAGGCGGAATATTAGCGCCGGCGAGCGCCCGTGCCGCTTGCGGTAAACAGTAACAGAGGAGTATTAATTCCTGGTCACAGCACTATTAAAAAACCGACAGTGGAACTCTGCCCGCGTGCTCGATCCTGTCGATACACGCGCCGGCAAAAAAGTATAGTTGAAGAAGTACCTTGGAAGGCGAGCGAAATGTTCGAGACATTTTCTGAGCCGGCGCGCAGAGTCATCTTCTGGGCCCGCCGCGAAGCGGGCCAGTCGGGTTCAGAATTCATAGAACCGGAGCATCTACTGAAAGGGCTTTTGGCCGAGGATCAACGGGACTGGGCCAAGTTCATTCCCGGCGGTCCGGGGAATGCGGGATTTGGGATGGTTCGGGAAGCTACACCGCCGCCCCAGCCGTTTTTCAGCGGCGAGCTCGCCGAAAAGTTGCGTGAAAGGATGGCAGAATCGGCCAAGCCCGGCACTCCCAAGCCGGAGTCGATGGACATGCCCGTTGCGGAGAGTTCCAAACGGGCTCTTCAAACAGCCAGAGCGAGGGCGGGGGAGTCGGAGGTGGGTCTGTTGCACCTTCTCTGGGCGCTGATGAGCGATGAGGAAAATTCCGTCAGCACACTGTTGAAGTCAACTGGCGTGACCGTGGACAAAATCGACGAGGCAATTCGGAGGGCGCAGTAACGGAGTGGTGCGGCGCGGGCGCCGGACCCACTGCGAACAATCAATCCCGAAAGCGGACACGGCGCGGGATCGGCGGCATTGAAAACAAAGCACGGCGCGATGGCCGCAAGATTGCCGATTCGCTCTTCCATGCGCACCACGCTTTTCGACCTTCGCTACGCTGTCCGGCTGCTCCTGCGGCAACCAAGTTTCACAGTACTGGCGCTGACGACGCTGGCCGTGGGCATTGGCGCCAACTCGGCTATCTTCGCGGTCGTGAATGCAGTCCTGCTTCGGCCGCTACCGTACCGGGATCCCGGCCGGATCGTGCTGATTGAAGATGTCATCAGGAATCTCTCGGCTCGTGGTATATCGGTGACGCCGGCTGACCTAACGCAGTACCGGCGCAGCTCCCGAGCATTCGAATCCGTGGCAGGGTACACTTTCGCATCGATGGATTTAACCGGTACGGGAGCGCCGGAGCGGCTTCAAGTTTTGCGTGTTTCGGCCGAGATCTTTCCCGTTCTCGGCGTCTCGCCGATGCTTGGCCGAGGGTTCACTCCGGCGGAAGATCACCCCGGCAGCGGGGTCGCTGTGATCAGCTATCGGCTGTGGCAGAGACGATTCGCGGGCGATCCCGGCATCATCGGGCGCGTTGTCGATTTTGATCGAACACCCACGACGATTATCGGAGTGCTTCCCAAGGCTCTGGAATTCCCGCTACCCGGTCTGCCGTTCGGCGGCAGCTACGGCGCCTGGGTGCCGCTCGCGATCACACAGAAAGAACAGGCGCTCATCGGCAACTACAACTACGCGGTGATTGCCCGGTTGAAATCCGGCTTTACCATGGCTCAGGCGCAAGCCGATGTTGAATCCGCCGCGCGGAGGATTTACGAGAGCATCCCGGCTGCTGCACGAGGGGGAATTACGTTTGATGCCCAAGTCGCGCCTGTGACGGAGCGCGTGGCACACGATTCGCGCAGGCTGCTCTGGCTCCTGGTGGGCGCGGTCGGGTTCGTTTTGTTCATCGCCTGCGTCAATGTTGCGAACCTCCTGCTGGGGAGAGCGGCGGGCAGACAAAGAGAACTGGCGATACGCTCGTCGCTTGGAGCGAGCTCTGCTCGTTTGCTTCGTCAATTGTTTACTGAGAGTCTGCTGTTGTCGATCAGCGGCGGCGCGGTTGGATTACTGGTGGCAATTTGGCTGGTGGCCGTATTGGCGCGCGTGATTCCGGCTTCTGTGCCGCGCGCTGCGACGATAAGCATCGATTGGCATGTGGCCGCGTTCACCGCCACCGTTTCGTTGCTCGCTGGTCTTCTGTTCGGCGTGATGCCGGCCGTAGTGGCAGCCCGAACCGGTGAATCCGATCGACTGAAGGCGCCCCATGTGCACTTTCGCGGTCTGCTGGTGATGAGCGAGGTCGCGCTGTCGCTGGTCCTTCTGGTTGGCGCGGGGCTGCTGGTTCGCAGCTTAGCCGCCCTGCGCGCTGTCAATCCCGGGTTCGATGTCCAGCACGTGCTTACCGCGCGGATTACTTTGCCAGAAACGGTTTATCCGGACGAAGCTTCCGTTCGCAGTTTCTTCGAACGAGTATTTGATAAATTTGAAACTCTGCCGGGCGCGACCGCAGCGGGAGCCGCCACCGCTCCTTTGCTTACGCTATTCAACCAGCGACTATTTACTGTGAAGGACCCGTCGGCGCCATCGGCACTTGCGGTGAATGCAACGGTCCTAGGGAATTATTTTCAAACGGTGGGCATCCGCCTCCGGCGCGGACGGCTGTTCGATTCGCGCGATCGCCGCGGATCGGAGCCAGTTCTCGTCATCAATGAAACGATGGCCCGGCAGTACTTTCCCGGCAAAGATGCCGCCGGGCAACAAATAAAGCTCGGAAGTCCGACGTCGCCTGATCCTTGGTACACCGTCATCGGAGTGGTTACGGACGTGAAGAACAACGAATTGGCGAACAGCGTCCGGCCCGAGGTTTATCAAGCGTATTCCCAAATTGACGAACCGTTGTTCGCTCTGGGATTTGGCAGGTCGATGGTGATCGCCGTGAAGGCAGTGTCTGAACCGGCGGCGTTGGCTTCGGCGGTCCGGGCGGCGGTTGCCCAGATCGATCCGGAACTTCCCGTAAGCGGAGTCGAAACCGTTCGCGCGCAGGTGCAGGAATCGCTCGCGCCCGAGTGGTTCCGCACGGGCCTGGTGGCGACGTTCGCCGGTCTGGCGCTGCTGCTCGCGGCCATCGGGATTTACGGGGTGGTCTCGTTGGGAGTGACTCAGCGTACGAAAGAGATCGGCGTGCGTATGGCGTTGGGCGCAAGTCGCGGCGGTGTGTTGGGACTCGTAATCGGGCAGGGAATGCAGTCTGTTGCCGCCGGCGTGGTGTTGGGCATGGCGGGATCATTCGCTCTCAGCCGGCTGATGAGCGGCTTTCTTTTCGGCATACCTTCCACGGATTGGGTCACTTTCCTAAGCGCGCCCGCGGTGCTCGGTGTTGTCGCGCTCGCGGCCAATCTGCTGCCCGCGCGTAGAGCGGCAAGCGTGGACCCGGTGGTGGCGCTGCGTTACGAGTGATCGACCCCAGAATTGACGGCGCCGGTGAGTGTAACCTGAAGGTAGATTCTTTCGGTTGACCGCGCCGGCGTTTCAAGCTGGGCGTGTTGGTTACGATGTCAGCAATGCAATTTCCCACACAAGACCTGCCGAAAGTTGAACGGGGGCAGAACGAATCGGGCTTGTTCTCCAGCGAGTCCGTTCTCAATATTTTAAAACTGATTCTTGCCGGATCTGAGCTGTCTGAGGTGCTGGCGATCATCGCCCGCTTGGTGGAATCGCAAGGCAACGATATGTTTTGCACCATCTGGCTTCCGGATACCGACGGCAGGTATCTCTATTGCGCAGCCGCGCCCAGCCTTCCTGGATTTCCTGCACACGCAGGGCGCACGGCTATTTGCCCGCAAGGCGCCTCCTGCGGCACAGCGGTGTATCGCAGGGAGCCTGTTTATGTCGCGGACATCTTACGGGAACCTTGTTGGGACGACTATCGCGACCGTATGGCGCCGTTTGGGATTCGCGCTGTTTGGTCGCGCCCGTTGTTCACGCGCGAGGGCAGGGTGCTCGGCACCTTCGCCATCCTTTATCGCGAAGTGCGGAATCCTGACGCCATCGACCTGCAGTTGATCGAGAATGCCGGCCACATTGCAGGCATCGCAATCGAGCGGCATATGAATGAAGCGGCATTGCGGCATGAACACGACCGGCTGGGCTTGCTGCTGGAAATTACCAGCAGCGTGACATCGAAGCTGGACTTCCGGCAAGTGGTGGAGGCACTTTCGACGAATCTATTCAGGGCCATGCAATGTGACGTGTCTGCCTTGCTGCTGCCCGACTCTGAGAGCGGCGATCTGCGCGTGACCACCTTGTACAACCCCGACGCGAGAGGGCCCTTTCGCGAGGGATCGTTGGTGCCGATGAATAGTTCGATCTCGGGCCAGGTATTGCGCAAGGCCAAGAGCATTCGGATCGATAGCTTCGAAGAGGTTCGTGAGGATCCTGAAATTTATGGCAATCCCGACGGCCAGCGTCTTTACGAGCGCGTGATGGAGGAAGGTCTTAGAACCGGCTGTTATCTTCCGCTGGCAGGCCGCAACCGCGTGGTTGGGGTCCTGATGCTTTCCAGGCGTTCCGGCAATGCTTTTGACGATGACGACGTAACCTTGCTTGAGCAAGTGGCCCGCCAGGTGGCGATTGCAGTTGAGAACACGTTGGAGTACGAAAAGGCCATTAAGGATCGCGATCATGAAGCGAAACAGAGGCTTTACCTGGAGGAGGAAATTCGCAATCAGTGTGGGGCGATCGTGGGCGACAGCCCAGCCTTGAAGGCGGCGTTGCAGCTGGTATCCGTGGTAGCGCCGACCGATTCAAGCGTGCTGATCCTGGGCGAGACCGGAACCGGCAAAGAGTTGATTGCCCGCGCGATCCACGACTTGAGCGCACGCCGCGAACGCGCCTTCGTGAAATTGAACTGCGCCGCGATTCCGCTGGGGCTACTGGAGAGTGAGCTGTTCGGCCACGAAAAAGGAGCATTCACCGGCGCGATAGCTCAAAGAATGGGCCGTTTTGACTTGGCGAATAAAGGCACGCTATTTCTGGACGAAATCGGCGACATTCCTGTCGAACTTCAGGCGAAATTGCTGCGCGTTTTGCAGGAGCGGGAATTCGAGAGACTCGGCAACGCCCGCACTCACAAGGTGGACGTACGGCTCATCGCGGCCACGCATCGCGACCTGCCGGCGATGGTGAAGCAATCGGCATTTCGCGAAGACCTGTATTACCGATTGAACGTTTTTCCGATCGGCGTTCCGGCGCTGCGGCAGCGTAGGGAGGACATTCCGAAACTGGTTTGGCATTTCACCGAACTCTACGCCCGGCGAATGAACAAGGGCATCGACGAAATTCCTTCCGAGACCATGGATGCGCTGGTGCGATACTCCTGGCCAGGAAATGTTCGGGAATTGCAAAACTTCGTCGAGCGAGCCGTAATTCTGTCGCCGCGCTCCGTGCTGCGCGCCCCAACTTCGGAGTTAGAGCCATCCCGCCTGTTCGCAGAGGCAAATATTCCCGCGGCCGGCCTCGATTCCATGAGCGGTCTCCAGGAGGTGGAGCGAGATCACATCCTCCGGGCGCTCGAAGCGAGCAATTGGGTGGTGGGCGGCCGCCGTGGCGCGGCGGAGCGATTGGGGATGAAGAGGACGTCATTGGTTTACAGAATGCAAAAGCTGCGCATCCGCAAACCTGCACGGTTCCGGCAAGACGACGCCACCGATTCACGTTAGAGTCGCCACTGTGTCAGCGATTCCGCGCCGAGACTTGCGATCAACTGTACTGGCTGAATTTCGCCCCGCTAATTTCAAACTTGCTGCATTCGCGTGCCCGGCGGCTAAAACTTGACCATCAGGTCGATGTCGAACAGCACCTCATCGCGGCGCAGGTCAGGGAACCAGACGCCGCCTTGTGTAGCGCAGGACACCTGGGCCGCCGAAAGCGCGGTTGACCCGGACGCGTTGCCGTTCATACACGCATACTGCGTAGGGAAGCCGTTGTTTGTTCCGGGTGGCGGCGTAATTCCTCCGGCTCCAGACCAATAAGGCACGTTGGCATGACGGTAATCGCCCTCAAAGCGGAACGTGAGCCATTGCCTGGGCATGTAATCGAAAGTCACGGAAGTATCCCAGGCCTTGAATGGATCGCCCGGATTAAACGTAAAATACGGTGAATTAAGCGCGGCCGACGATGCAGTCTCGCCGTTAATCGGAGGAATGAGGACCAGATACCGTCCCGGATTGTTGATCTGGCCGCCGCCGATCGTTAGCGCGAACAGATCCTTGTGGAACCAGGTGCGATCGTAAAGCATGTATCCGATAAAGCTTTGCTTGGGATGGCCGTTGCTATCGTTGTGGCAGCTTACTCCACCCCCGAATTCGCACCCCAGATCGCCGGTAAAGGTGAACGCCATCTTATCGATGCCGTGGTTGTCGGGGTGGTCATAATATTTCACCTCGACGCTGTTATCGGTGTGAATGCGTCCGCGGTTCGGAGTGTAAAGGTCATCGTGGCCAAGAGCATATTCGTTGGAAAGGATGTTGAGCCAGGAATACGGGGTCCACTTAATCTGTCCCCCCAGACCTTTTCTCGAGTTCGCCGAAGCATACGATTGCCATCCGTTGATGATCCACGGTTCAATCTTCAGATGGTTCGTTGGGAAAAACTGAATTCGAACGCCCTGGAAGAACCACGGTGTGTTGGACGAAACAAAGGAGGGCTGGTAGGCCCAGTTGTCGAAATTATAGTAGCTGAATAGGCCGACATAGGACATAAAGATACCGGCATCTATATTCATTCCATGCATCCAGTTAATGTGATAGCCGCCGTAGGCTTCCGACAGGTAGCGATCCGCGTCGGCGAGGTCCCATTGGCCTTTAGCGTAACTGCCGTCGTTGCGGATTGTAGCGGTTGAATACTCGCCAAACTGAGTCATGACGCGGGCCCGGACGTTGTCCCAGTGAAAATCGCCGCCGATGCCAAGCTGCTCCAATTGGATTTCGTTGGAGCGAAACAGTTCGCTCGATCCACCCTCGGAATTGTCGCTCGGCTTGTTGAAGTCGTAATTATAGGTAATATCGGCCCGGATTTCGGGCGTGAAGAACTTCGAATCGTAAGCGACGTCGTGATTCCGTGGATTGCCATTGAGCCAGGTCCAGTCGTGGTCGGCGAATGGAGTTTGCATGTCCACAGCCGGAGGAGCTGGAGGAGCCGGAGGAGCTGGTGAAGCCGACACGACTTGACCCTCCTGTGTGGCGGAGGATGGCGGCGAACCTGCTTGCACCGGGGCGGACCCGGCTTTCAGTTCGGCCTCGACTTCCTGCTCCACCCGGACCTTGATCTCCTTTTTCATGTCCGCTTCTAATTGCTGTTCGAGACGAGCTTTCATCAACTCGAGTTCCTTTGCGACGGCTGGGCTGACCAACGGGATTTCCACTTTCACGTCTTGTGCCCCGAGTTCCACTGTCGACGGCAAACTGAGCAGCTCGCCTTGGGTGGCTCTGATTTCGTATTCTCCGGGCGCGAGGTTCGAGGCCGAGAAAGTGCCGTCGGGACCGCTGGTGACGGTCACCCCAGCATGCTCTCTGCTATTTTGAATTACCACCTGCGCCGCCGGGATCGGCGAGCCGTCCGCCTTCTCGGTAATTCCGTGCAGCGTGCCTGTTTGCGATTGGGCATGAACGCTAACAAGAGTGAACGCAATCCCCAGTGGGACCGCGGCTGTAACCAACCAATTACGATTCATAGAATGTTCCCCAAATGTAAGGCGAGCATGACAGAGGTCTCAAGTGAGGCAGCAAATTGAATCCCGCGGAGACGAAGGTCTAGCAAGAGGACAACCTAGTCCGCTCTACTTAGAAAGCTCATTTACGAAGAGATAAATACGGAATGATAATAGCCTGGAATGAGTGAAGAAAGCATTAATAAGGCATGAAAATGGAACAAAGATTCCCGTTGGTGTCCGATATCGCCGGACCCCGGGCGGCTCATGCGCGCGCGGCATCGCAAGCGGGCAGGCAAATGACAGGTTGGCGTTCGCCCGCTCGAAGCCAGAAAGGCATGGAAGCGACCGAAAGCACGAGTCTTGACAAAATGTCACATTAGATATAGTCTAAAGGCTTAATGGACGCCGAGGCGATTAAACGCTCCTTGGAAGGCAGCGGGTTGCGGTGCACTCCGCAGCGCTTCGCCGTGATGGCGTTCTTGATGGAACACAACAACCGGCATCCCACGGCGGCCGAGATCTTCGAAGCCGTGAATCGGGTGGATCCGCGCTCTTCCAGAGCCACGACGTATAACAATCTGCGGGACTTGGTGCAGGCGGGTTTGGTGCGCGAAGTGGCTGTCGAGGGCCGCGCCGCGCGATTCGATGCGAAAGGCATGCGCCATCACCACTTCATCTGCGACCGTTGCGGTAATGTGGAGGACCTGGAGTGGTACGACGTACCCAAGCCTCGCTCGGGCACGCTCGGCAAGCGGGTTCTTCGCGAATGTGAACTTATTTTCCGCGGACTCTGCACGAAGTGTGCTCCGCGGCACGGTTCCCGCTAAGCAAAGTAAGCGCGTTTGACTAATTCGTTCAACTGATTTGAAGGAGATCAACCAATGGAAAAAGACTTCACGGGGGCAGAGGCTGTTCTGCCCAATACCGAGCAAAGCATATCGGGCGCAGCCCAGTGTCCGGTAACGGGCAGCGTCCCACGCAGACATACCGTAGCCGGAGCTCCGACCAATGCGGCCTGGTGGCCGGATCAGCTCAACCTGGGTATCCTGCATCAGAATTCCGCGTTGTCCAATCCCATGGACAAGGAATTCGATTATGCGAAGGAATTCAAAACTCTGGATCTGAATGCCGTCGTCAAAGACCTGCACACCTTGATGACAACGTCGCAGCCCTGGTGGCCGGCCGACTTTGGTCATTATGGGCCGCTTTTCATTCGCATGGCGTGGCACAGCGCAGGCACGTATCGCATCGGCGACGGCCGCGGCGGCGCGGGCTACGGCACACAACGTTTTGCGCCCCTCAATAGCTGGCCTGACAATGCCAACCTCGACAAGGCACGGCGCTTGCTGTGGCCGATCAAGCAGAAGTATGGCCGGAAGATCTCCTGGGCCGACCTCTTGATCCTGGCGGGCAACGTCGCATTGGAGTCGATGGGATTCAAGACCTTCGGCTACGCCGGCGGGCGCGCGGACGTTTGGGAGCCGCAAGAAGATGTTTTCTGGGGGCCTGAGGGCAAATGGCTGGGCGACGAGCGCTACACCGGCGACCGCCAGCTCGACAATCCTCTCGCCGCCGTACAGATGGGCCTGATTTACGTGAATCCGGAAGGCCCCAATGGAAAGCCCGATCCACTTGCCGCAGCACGCGACATCCGCGAAACATTCGCCCGTATGGCGATGGATGACTACGAAACGGTCGCACTCATTGCCGGCGGCCACACGTTCGGCAAAACGCACGGCGCTGCCGACGCAGGCAAATATGTCGGCCCGGAACCCGAGGGCGCTCCCATCGAAGAGCAGGGCCTTGGCTGGAAAAACACTTATGGCAAAGGCAACGGCGCTGAGGCCATCACCAGCGGAATCGAAGTCACGTGGACGACGACGCCAACCAAATGGAGCAACAACTTCTTCGAAAACCTATTCAAATACGAATGGGAACTCATCAAGGGCCCAGGCGGCGCGTACCAGTGGACTCCCAAGAACGGGTCTTCCAATGGCGCGGCCGCTCCCGGCGCCCACGATGCGTCGAAGCGGGTTACACCCGGAATGCTAACCACGGATCTGGCGTTGAAGATGGATCCCATTTACGCCCCGATCTCAAAACGCTTCTACGAGAATCCGCAGGAATTGGCGGAGGCCTTCGCCAAAGCATGGTTTAAGCTGACGCATCGCGACATGGGACCCATCTCGCGCTACCTTGGCCCGCTCGTGCCGAAAGAGCCGCAGATCTGGCAGGACCCGGTTCCCGCGGTGGATCATGCATTAATCAGTGAACAGGACGCTGCTGCTCTGAAGGCCAAGATCCTCAAATCCGGATTGTCGATCTCCCAACTGGTTTCTACCGCCTGGGCTTCGGCTTCCACCTTCCGCGGTTCCGACAAGCGCGGCGGAGCGAACGGGGCACGCATTCGTCTGGCGCCGCAAAAGGATTGGGAAGTGAACCAGCCGGCCGACCTGGGGAAGGTGCTGCCAAAGCTGGAAGCGATCCAAAAGGAGTTCAACGCTGCGCAGTCCAACGGGAAAAAGGTATCGCTTGCCGACCTGATCGTTCTGGGTGGCGACGCAGCCGTTGAGGAAGCCGCGAAGAAAGCCGGGCACAGTGTAAAGATTCCTTTCTCGCCCGGCCGCACGGATGCTTCGCAAGACCAGACCGACGTGCACTCCTTTGCCGTACTGGAGCCGATCGCGGACGGGTTCCGCAATTACGTGAAGAATGGGAATACAAGGCCGGCGGAAGAGCTGCTGGTCGATCGCGCTCAGTTGCTGAAGCTGACAGCCCCCGAGATGACGGTTTTGATCGGCGGCCTGCGGGCGCTGAATGCGAACTTCGGCCAATCCAAACACGGCGTTTTCACCGAGCGGCCCGAGACCCTGACGAACGACTTCTTCGTCAACTTGCTCGACATGAACACGAAGTGGCAGCCCAACTCAGCTCCAGGCGTTTATGAGGGAGTGGATCGCGCGACCGGCAAAGTGAAGTGGACCGGCACCCGCGTGGACCTGGTCTTTGGTTCGAACTCCCAGCTCCGGGCAATCGCGGAAGTCTATGCATGTAGCGACTCGAAGGAGACGTTCGTGAAAGACTTCGCAGCTGCGTGGGGCAAAGTGATGAACGCGGATCGCTACGACCTGGCCTGAGCTCGGCGCAAACGCTGGCTCCGCTATTGCGCTGCGGCGGCACGATGGGTCGAGTACTCGCCGTGCCGCTGGCCAGAACCCCTGGCTCAGTTTCGCTTAAATTTACGTGGCCCCACATCCGTTGCTCCCGTGGCATGTTCGATTTTCAGCATGCGCACGTCAATCCGATTTTCCGCATCATTCCGGCTGTCGCCAGCGCAGAGACGCAGATTGCGACCGTTAAATAGACCATCCAAACCACCCCACGCGTGCCGGCTCATTTGCGAGAGACGGTGCGGCTCTTTTCTACCCACTGCTCGACGATCAGGGAAGGCAACCGCCATACGTCTTCCCGTTCAGCCTGAAAAGGAACGAGGGCTCTTTTGGGGTTGACAGCGGGGTAAGGCTCACAGCAAGACATCAACCAATCGTGATAGAATCGTCAGCCGATCGGCAATCGGAACGTTACATCGATAGGATCAAGGGAACTTTCATGGCTGTACTACGAAAAATCTTTGGGACAAGTATCGCGATCGCACTCGCCCTGACGGTGAGCGGGCCGTTCTCGGCCTTTGCGCAAGGAGGAGGCCGTGGCTCTGTAGCGCCGGCTCAGGGTGGCCAGGCTGCGGGCGCCGGAGGTGGTGGACAAGCTGGCGGCCCCGGACGTCGACGCAGTGCGCCTCTGTACACCCCCGCACCCGGTGCGAGGGACCTGAAAGCAGTCCTTTTCAATTGGGCTTGGTATATGGGCATGCTCCGGAGCAGCGAGGAGCGAGACCTGATCATGTCGCTCGAATACCAGGGCAAGGGCACCATTCAAGTGGACGGACAGCCCTGCAATGTAACGAAGTATCGAACCAGCATCAGCTACCAGACGTCAGGCGAGCGGATTCAGTATACGGGCACTCGGCCCAATGGCCAGTCGTGCTCCGATGTCGAAGTCCTCAGTGGAGCATATGCCTGGAACGAAGACATTCCTGGCGCCGAGCTCGTCCCTGGTAAAGGCAAGGCGACGCCGATGCCCGCAACTGTACAGGAACGGATGATCCGCCTGTGGGCCAGTCCGCAGGGTGCGTTCAAGGGCGCAATGGCGGGGATCAGCGATCCACCGGAAATGGCGCCCAGGCCGCAAAAGGTACCTGCCGGTGTTGCAATGGCCGGGAAGACCTCCGTCGCGTGGGAAGGCAACACGCCCGTTGTGACGTTCCCGATTCCGGGCGTCCCCGATGCAATCGCGAACGTAACGCTCGACGCGAAGTTCATGCCCGAGCGTGTCGTGGTGAAACAGGGAAATAACACCACCGAATTTACCTATAGCAACTATAAGGACTGGAACAATCCGCTGAATCCGGCCGAAGCGTTTTACGCGGGCAGGATGACGGAACGCAAAAACGGCGCCGTCGTCCGCGACATTACGACGACACTGACCGAAACGGGACAGATGTATGTCGTGATGCCGGTTCCGGCCAGCGTCAAGGCGGCCATCACGCCCACGAATCAGCCTCCCAACTGGACTCTGAATGTCGACAAACCGGCACCGGCGGTCGAGACCGCAGCCGTTGAGACCCCGCGGCTGGCTAATGGCAAGCCGGATTTCACAGGAACTTGGGGTTTTGTCCCTCTTGCAATTACGGGTAGTGGGAACCGCCGATGTGGTCCAACCCAGGTGAAGGGTGGGGGAATCAGCCCGGAAACCGGCTGCCAGATCCCACAAGACAACTTCTGGGTGGATTATGAGTGGATCTCGCCCTCGCGGTTTGGGCCGAGCCGTCCCAATTACAAACCCCAATATTGGGACAAAATTCAGGAACTCGATCAGTGGACAAACAGGGACGATCCTGTGATGACCTGCCAGCCGCTGGGACTCCCGCGGCAGGGCACGCCACGGCGGATTATCGAAACGGACAAAGACATCATCTTCTTCTATTCGCAATATTCCGATTACGGCGGTGGAAATACGGAATTCCGCGATATCCCCACCGACGGACGCGCGCGTAAGGCGGAGAAGGAGCTCGAAGCAACGTACTATGGGTACAGCATCGGTAAATG
>Ga0335074_10002619_pt1 | contig 24591 bp, 28 predicted proteins | sample Lox_Sample_23_FD_206715 | JGI IMG/M metagenome (GOLD analysis project Ga0335074, IMG submission 206715) | Soil microbial communities from Loxahatchee National Wildlife Refuge, Florida, United States - Lox_Sample_2.3 | ecosystem: Environmental > Terrestrial > Soil > Wetlands | place: USA... | reverse complement strand
CGAGAGCGAAAATCTTCATTGAAGGATCGAAACGACGCCTTTTGCTGAACGCAAACTCGTGGACAATAAAAAGGACTTAACCCCTCAAACAGCGGGCTTGGTTCGAATATGTTAGGTACCCCTCACGGGTGAAACTTGGAACCACTTGGTAGAAGACATCAAATTGTTTGGCTCCATCGTCATGACACCGGAAGTCAGTGGCGTGTGATCTGACGGGCATCCGGCTCCCAAGATGTTGGTTCAGAAGCCCCTCTCAGGACGGGCTTCTGCCGGGTCATCACACCTTGCACACAGGATGTCCAGTTCCCACAACCGCGGATCTCACTGATTACCTCGTAATTTCCGAGTTGCCGGGCTGAGCCGCCTGGGACAACCACAACTGGACGCCCCGGAATTCGGTCATGACATGACAGACTGTGTGCCTTTTGCGGTGGCGTTACCGCTTGGTAAGCTGAAGGCAAACGTCGAACAAATAAATTGATCTTTGACAATTCATGACGCGACCGCTGTACGCGGCAAGCTATCTTAAGTCGCATCGCAAACGGGCTGGACTCAGCCGAAGAGAACTCGCCGGGATTCTCGGACTTCTGTCGGAAAATCAGATTGGTCGGCATGAACGCGGGGCTTTTTTGCCGACTCTTGTGATGGCCGTCGGGTACGAAATCGTTTTTCAAGTAAGCATTGCCGAACTCTTTCCTGGCGTCTATGACTCGGTGCGGCAGGAGATCGAAGGCCGCCTGACTGATTTTGAGAACGAACTGCAGGAGAGCTCTGCGAAAGGCCGAAAAGCGGCACGAATTGCGCGTCGCCTCGAATGGCTCTGGGAGCGAAGACATCCTGACGCCGTGCTTCTTTCGTGAATGCGAAACCGTCCGGTAGATTGCTGGCATTCAACATCCGCGCCACGCGTGTCGGGTATGTCCTCTTTGACGGTCCGAAGCGGCTATTGGACTGGGGCACTCGTAGTCTCCCGACAGGAGAAAAGAATCGCGAAGCGCGACAGATGCGGATTGCATCTCTCGTCGCACTGACAACGCCGTCAGAGATCGTGATCTGCAAGGCGCGGCGAAAGCGCGATGTGAATGCCATTGACGCTTCTAAAATCGTAGCACTCGTTCGGCGGGAAGCTGCTCTCAGTGCGATTCCCTGTGCATTCGTGGGACCCAAGGGCGTCCAACGCGTATTTCTGGCTTTCGGTGCAGCCAACAAATATGAAATGGCCGCCCTTGCTGCTGGCCTCTACCCCGAAGTCCTCTGGAAATTGCCACCCAACCGCAAGCGATGGCAGACCGAACCTCGGGTAATGCTCGTTTTCGATTCCTTAACGGTCGGACTCGCATATTGGCTACAGCACGGCCACCAGATCCGGGGACCGCGGCCGACAGATTAGCAGAGCAATACAGACTCGCCCCAATCCTTTCGCCGGCCTCCTCACCAGTGGCGCATCACCGCATCGCGGTCCGCCAAACAATAACGTGCCGAGGAGGCCGACGAAAGGATGATTGGTGCAGTGCCAACTGCGGTTCTTGAGGCTGGACCCTACGGTTGACTACGGAATTGTGCCAATATCCGGTAACGATCCGAGGACTACACGGTTCGCTGTCAACGGAAGCCTAGAAAGGCAAGCAGGGCACAAACGCCGCCACGTTAAGCGGCCGGAAAACGTCCTGAACTATCTTAGCCCGACAGGAGGGGCCCTCAAAAACCTACTGGTCCGTATTCCTAGGCTTTACTGGCTCTGAGAGTTCCGCTTGGCGCTCTCGCAAAACTAGGCAGAGCCGACATCAGTGGCCAAAGCTAGTCCATCCGAAGTTAGGATGACGCGTTGATCTAAAGACAGAATCGATTGTGTGCCAGCAGTTCTGGAAGGTGCCGAAGAGGCCCCTTCAAACGACGCGCTCAGATGTACGGCTCGCCTAACAGGGATTCGAGGGTTGCTTCGAGCGCGTAACCATCGGTTCCAAACTTCTCGTCAGGACCATGGACGCTGGCTTGGACCGCTATAGGTGGTCGGAGGCTTGACGCTAATGTTCGCAGCCTCGCTCTATAGCGGAGAACATCTGCGTTTGTTCAGATGTTGATTTACTCTTGCCCAGCCGTTTGTTTAGCCAAGTCGCGGTGGCAGTGAATACCCATTCCCGATTCTGGGAGTTGGACCGAAATGAATGATCTGCACCGGGAATCAAAATTAATCTTGAGGTCGGCGCCAAGTGACGTACAAGCTTCTGGCTACTTGCAGATGGAATTCGCTGATCATCCGAGCCGTGAACCAGAAAAACCGGATGGCGGAAATGGGCAATGGCATCCTCGATCTGTCTGCTGGCCAGTTCCTCGATAAATGCTCCAGCGACACGCTGTCCAGCCTTCATAAACCAGCCTCGTCTCGCAACCTGCTCGAGGACCTCGCGGGATCGGTATCTTGGGACCATGTCGCGATCAGTGTAAACGGCCGGACTCCAGAAAGCATAAGCGCCAATCCGACTCGTGTTTGCCAGAATTGCCACACCTGCCGCAAGACTAAAGCAGACCATGCCAATCGCTGTCGGTCGGAGATCGGCTTGCGATCGGACATACTTTACGACGCTCGAGAGATCGCAAGCAAGATCTTTCAACCCTACCTTACGAAAGTCACCGTCGCTAGCACCGCATCCTCTAAAATCGAAGCGGAGCACGGAAAAACCCATGCCAGCGAAAAAATCACGTGCTTCGACAAAGAGTCCATTCTCATCCATGTCGCCCGCGAACCCGTGCGCAAGGATTAGCATGGGGGCGCAAGGCGAGAGCACAGTGAGCTTCGCAGCTAATGATAGAGATCCACTCGGGATCTCTATTCGTTGATCCGAGAGGGGCTGCGAATCGGCGTTAATTAGCGGTTTTGCATTAGCCATTGCAAGCTTGGTTCTTCAATGAGATCCGGAAGAATAACGCCGTCTTTCATCAGCAGGCGCCCTCCAACAGTGATCGTGGGCTTTGCCATCACTCCATCAAGGTGTGGCCCCTTCCGATTCCCGTAGGAGGCATTGCCGCCATGTCCACAATGGAGGGTGCTGAACGTCTTCTCTTCAGGAATGTAGGCCGGCGTCGCAGATATACCTACGAAAGGGTTCAGTCCGAGCGAAATCTCACTAATGAAGTTTAGAATATCGCCGCGCGCTGCGCAAATCTCTCTAAAGCGATGCGCTGCTGGACCCGACATCTCAAGAATCCGATCATTTTGCACGTTGAAGCGAAGTGGTTCCCGCAAGAGACCGATGTGCTGGACCTTAATGTCATAGACGACTCGTCCGTTTACTGATCCTTCTTTAGGACCAAATCCTACCTCGCCTGTCGGAAAATCGCCCCCTGTTCCAGGCATGTGGTAGTTCCCGTCTTCACAAAATGGCGTTCCAATGATGGCCGAAAATTCAGTACCACTCGGATTTGTGACAACCACTTCGGAGCCAACCGGAAAATACCGAGCCAATTGCCGTGCCGCGATCCCAATTTCGTCCGGATCAGCGAGAGATCCCGCCCCGCCGACTTCCTCTGGTGAGCAAACGAATGAAGCCAAGCGCTTCTTCAGTTCGTATTTCGCGCGTCGTCTTTCCGGGGTGTGCCAGATGTTGTGGACCATCCCGAAGAGAATGACCTGATATTCGCTGCCCGTAAGAATATCAGCTGTCTCGGCATCGAGCGGCAGGATGCCGTCGTAGTCAATCTCGTGATGATCGAATTCCAGCCCCTGCCGGGACGCAATGACCTGCAGTTCATGAGCGACCGCCCTGAAATCGGCATCGTGAATGAAGATCCCCCGTTCTCGTTTGCCAACCTTCAAGTAGCGAAGTAGCAGATTTTCCAGCGCCGGTTGAGCATCCGCACTTGGCATTGTCGCGAATTATCCAACATTCGTACCTAAGGCACAAGCGGTTTTGCGGTCCATGCATAGCACATTAGATACCCGCCAAAGCGGGTTTGTACCGTCTTTTCCACAGGCAAGACCAAGCTCAATGCTCCCCTCCCATGCCTGGGTCGTGCGGCTCTGACTAAAGGAGACCTACGCGCTTCACGAGATCGCGGAAGCTTCCAAGATTTCGGAGCGGATCCCAGCGGTGTTCTACATTAAGGTAGATCAACCAGTCGCATTTCTCGTCTAAAGCCCTCCAAAGTGCTCGAACGGCACCCTTCCGGTTCCCAATTGCAACGTAGACGAGCGCTTCAAAATAACCTGAATTGAACGCGAGATCTTTCATTTCGCCCAGTCGACGAAGGTAATGTTCAGCCGAGTGTTGGTCGCCTTTGATCCCATATGCATGTCCTAGGCACGCATATGCGTCCGGAAATTGAGCGATTTCGAGCGACGCTTTGTATTGATCGATCGCATTATTGGTCATCCCAAGCGCCTCGTAGGCATAGCCGCAGATAATGTGCCCTACGGCAAATGGATCGAAATCAACCAGCGCACACTCGCATTCCTCTTTAGCTTGGTTTGCCTGCCCAGCATAGGTCAATAGCCAAGGAAACGTGAAGACGCTCATCGGACTGCGCCAGTCGAGTTCAGCGGATCTCCGTGCGTGAGCTAGGCCCGTATCGAAACTGCCGCGCGCTACCTCCCGATGTGCCGCGATGATATGCGCATAGCTGTCATCTGAGTTCAGATCGAATGCGTGCTGCAAATCATTCTCCGCGCCTTTCCAGTCGAAGTCGTAGATAAGGCGCGTGAGAGCACGCAAAGCATATGCAGAAGAAAATTTAGGAAACCTTTGAAGTGCCTCCTCCAGAATGCCTCGTGCCTTCGGGATCGTGCGCTGCGGTCGATCCAGACTGAATCCCACGTGTCCTTTATTGATGTAGTTCATGGCCAGGTTCACGTACGCATCGGCGTCCGGGCCATGACGAAGGACTTCCTCGTAGGTTGCAATCGAAGCCAAGAGCGATTCCCGCGTAAAAATGTTCATGCGGTCGAGTGCGATGGCGCGCAGGCGGTCTGCGCGCCGCACCGAGGGTCCCGCCACTTCAGTGACAGGGATATCCGCAGCGAGACGGTAGCCTCGACCGGGCTCAGTCACGATTCCGATCTGTCCTCGAAAGCGTTTGCGCAGGACCACGACGACATCAGCGACGGGATGGTGCTCCGCCGTCTGCCATTCTCGATTCCAGGGCCGGAACTCGCGGTACAAGACCAAACCACCCTTCCGCATGGCGATCTGAAGAAGCACGTCAAACTGAGTACCGGTGAGAGTGGCCACCAACCCGCCTCGGCGAACCTCCCGCGCCTGAGTATCCAGAAATAGTGGCCCAACCTGAAGGGAGGAAGCGGGTTCTCTTGAACTCTTCATGTTGGTGATGGTCTCTATGATTTCTCTATTGTCCCTGGCATCTTTGGGACCGACAGACCTGCCCCTCTCAGCTTACGTTTTGTGCAGAAACTCGCAAGTGCCCCTGCTGTGCGGTAGTAGCGATGATGGAGGAAACAAAGTGAGGCAGATCGTTCTCCTTGACCCCAATCCGACGCATGCAAAGAGAATCGCCGATGCGCTCACGGCGATCGCTTGTCGAACTCTTCGATGTGCAGACGTCGAGAGCGCCGCCAAAATGCTTGCGGCGGCCCAGGCTGATCTCATGGCCGTCGTTCCCGGTCCGAGCGAAGATTGGAGGGTGGTCGTTGCCCGCCTCCGCGAGGCGATGCACCGGGCGGGCGTAGCGGAGCATGGCCCGATTATCTGTCTCCTGCCACGACCCTATCGCGGCCCGGAAGAGAGGGTGTTTGCTGCAAGGAGAGGAGTGAGGATTATCTATGAACGGTGACTCCGCGCTCCTGCAATTCGCCGAGGAAATTGATTTCATACTCGCCGAGCGTCGTAGTCTCGCCGAGCGGGGTATCCATATCATCGTAGAACATCGCAATCATAAACGAGGCACGATCTGTGCGGCCGGGGAAACGATCGGAGACATACTCCTGGGCGGTCCGGCGCCACGTTCGTTTGGCTTCTCGGATATGTCGCTCCTGCTTGTGGATTGCCTTTGCCGGTACAGGCTACCGCTAAGCGCAGAGAAGATCGGGCAAATCATGTGCACTGATCCATTCTACGTTCACTATGCCGGCAACGTGATCGGACGAAACCACTCAGTCAGTCGCCCGAAGCGGCGATCGGTACGTTCGTGCGTACATAGAGCCCAGCGGCGGATGGGCGCGGTCTTCATTGAGGCAGGCCTGAATCTAGATCCGCGAACGATCCTGGTCTCGCAGGCATCAGAAGCAAGCACGCTCGTCTACCGGCTGAGAGCCACGATGAGTCTGATACACATCCCGGAATAATCGGATTCCCCCAGAACGGCGCTCCGCCCCGCATCTTTGTGGATTTCGGAGGCCCGTTGAGGCGCTCAAGGGCGATTCTTCAATGCTGCGAGACCAGCTTCGACCGAGCCGGACTCTACCAAAAGGTTTGGAGCACCCCTATGGTGGCTCTTGCGGGGGAGTATGGGATCTCCACTGCCAAACTCGCAACCGCATACAGGAAGCTTGGTGTTCCCATTCCCAGGAGTGGTTACTGGGCAAAAAAGGCGGCCGGAAATGCTGGTCCCCTCCGCCCATGCCCTAGGCGCTTCCATCCGTCGCGAGGAAATGAGAAAAAGAGTAGGGAGCAATTCCACCGCAAGCCACCGACGCAGGCGTTACTGCGCGACGACATTGTCTAAACGGCCCATCGCCAGACGAACGGCGATCGTGAGCAGGAATACTCAGATGATTGAGGCAAGACAGGGATGGCGAGAATACGCATGATGTTTTCCTTTTGGATTGTAGAAGGTAAGCGTCTGGTCATCCCATCTGGACAGCCGGTGAGCAACAGCCCACGATAGGGCGCATGGATGGGGCAGTCGTTCCAGGGCGGAAGCGGCGGGTGTTTCGCCGCGTAGAAGAGAAGCTGAGGATAGTGAAGCTGACGCTGGAGCCGGGCGCGAGCGTGGCAGGGATAGCTCTGGCGAACGGCGTGAACGCCAACCAGGTGTTCCGCTGGAAGCGGCAGTATGATCGTGGCGAACTGAAGCCACGCGGCTCGAAGCGAGCCACCGCTCTCGTGCCCGTGACGATCGCAGCAGAACCGGAAGCGCCGAAGGTGGTGGAGTCCTCGATTCCGGCAGCGGCGCTCCCGCCCGCGGGCAGCGTCACGATCGAGTTTCCCGGGCGAGCGTTGCTGAGCATCGAAGGTCCTGCTGATCCTGCCGTGATTCGTGCTGTGCTGGAGAGCTTGGCGCGGTGATCGAACTGCGGGCAGGCACGCGCATCTGGCTCGCTGCCGGGACCACTGATATGCGGCGTGGCTTTCATGGGCTCAGCGCTCAGGTGCAGACCGTTCTTGAGCAGGAACCCTACTCCGGCCATGTCTTCGTCTTTCGGGGAAGGCGAGGTGACTTGATTAAGCTCCTTTGGTTCGATGGTGACGGCCTCTGTCTTTTTCAGAAGCGGCTGGAACGGGGTCGTTTCATCTGGCCGCAGGCTACCAGCGGAACCGTGTCGCTGAGCCGCGCTCAGTTATCGATGTTGCTCGAAGGCATCGACTGGTGCAGGCCGGATCGCACTTGGCAACCGCCGATGGCGGTGTGAACCAGATTTAATACTCAGCCAGTTACACAACCGTGGCATACTGCCTGGGACGATGCGTGCGCCGCTCCCCGATCTTGATGCACTCGACATCGAAGCGCTGAAGGCGCTCATCCTCGCGCAACACGAAGAGAAGCAGGGGCAGCTGGAGGAACTGGACCGGCAGAGAGCCGCACTGGACCAGCAGCAGACTCAGCATCAGGCCGAGCTACGAGAGCGATCCGAGCAGATCGAACACCTGAGGCTGGTGGTGGAGAAGCTGCGTCGGATGCTCTTCGGGCGCAAGAGCGAGAAGCTCTCCATCCAGATCGATCAGCTGGAACTGCAGCTGGAGGAGATGGAGGCGATCCACGCGGCATTGGCGTCAGTGCCCACACGCGATACGCAGCCTGATGACAATGGGGCGACACCGTCCCGTAAGCCACTGCCGGAGCATCTGCCGCGCCAGATTGTCACCCATGAACCGAAGCAGAGCTGCTGCCCGGAGTGTGGCGGCGATCTTCGCCACTTTGGCGAGGACGTTTCTGAGCAGCTGGATTATGTCCCGGAGAGCTTCCGGGTGATCCGGCATGTCCGCCCCAAGTTCGCTTGCAGCAAGTGCGAGACAGTGGTTGAAGCTCCTGCGCCATCGCGACCGATCGCACGCGGACTGGCTGCTCCGGGTTTGCTTGCCCATGTCCTGGTCTCGAAGTATGCCGATCGCTGCCCCCTCTATCGCCAGGCAGAGATTTACGCCCGGCAGGGAGTCGAACTCGATCGCTCCACGCTGGCCGGGTGGGTTGGAGCCGCCAGCAAACTGCTCGCGCCGCTGGTTGATGCTGTACGCCGTCACGTTCTCGGTGCCACGAAGCTGCACGCAGATGACACGCCCGTGCCGGTCCTCGCTCCTGGCAACGGGAAGACGAAGACGGGCAGGCTCTGGACTTACGTGCGCGATGACCGCCCGGCAGGCGACAACACCGCACCCGCCGTTTGGTTCGCCTACTCGCCGGATCGCAAGGGCGAACATCCCAGGGAACATCTCAAGGACTTCACGGGCACGCTGCAGGCTGACGCGTACTCCGGTTTTCATCATCTGTATGACACGGGCCGGATTCACGAGGCAGCGTGCTGGGCTCATGCTCGGCGCAAGTTTCACGACATCCACGCTGCGCATCCTTCGCCGACGACTACCGGTGCCATCAACCGCATCGGCGCTCTTTACGCCAGGCTCGCGCGGCACCTCTGCTGGCGGAACTCCGAGCGTGGATGGAGAAGACGCTGCGATCGTTGTCCCCGAAGTCGGAGACTGCGGAGGCGATTCGCTACGCGCTCTCGCGCTGGCGTGCCCTCACCCGTTACTTCGATGATGGGCACATCGAGATTGATAATTCAGCCGCCGAGCGGGCGCTCCGCGCTGTCGCTCTGGGCCGGAAGAACTATCTTTTCTGTGGTTCAGACGGCGGCGGCGAGAGCGCGGCTGCCATCTGCACCCTGTTGGGAACCGCACGTCTTAACGGGGTTGATCCCGAACGATGGCTGCGCGAAGTGCTGAACCGCGTCGCAGATCATCCCCTCAGCCGGATCGAAGAACTTCTGCCCTGGAACATGGCCGCTGAGCTTCAGCCCGCCACCGAACTCACTTAATCACTTCTCCGAAGTGTCCACCACAAAATTAGTGGATACCTGGTCGATTCATCTGAGGGACTCGGACCGCATCCATTCTATTTGGTGAGGACGATGGGTACAACGCTTGCTAAAACATACCCCTCATGTTCGTGCGCTAAGGGTACGAGGAGCCGGATGTTCGCGATAGCGCCTGCCTTCGGCTGCCATTCGTCATACGGAAGCCACGCCACCGAAAACTTGGCGATCCACCCGTTGTTAGTCGGGCAGGCGATAGCTTCTCCGCTCAGTGGGTGGAAATCTTCCTCCGCGTTTGTGCGCCCAAAGAACATGGCCTTCATTGGCTTCGCCTTTGGCGAGCGCACATGAATATGCATCTCCGTTATCCATCTCTGCCACGAAGGTGCTCCAACCTGAATTATCAGCGTGCTGTAAAACAAGTCCGCAGATGCTGCCTGAGATGGTGAACTGTCGTACTGCTTGGTGGAGATTTCGGGATGCCCGGAATCCGGAGCCGGCTCTCTGATTTCTGCGTATCCGAAAAGCCTGTTCTCATCCCACTGGAACGCGTACTCCCCCTGAAACCCGTCGAGCTTACTCTGGATTGAAGGCGGAACCTGCGAAACGGGTTTCGGAGGATCACTCATGACCACCAAGGCCGCAATCGGCTTCTTGGCATCAAGTACAGGTGGAATCTTCGAATCGGGCGGAAAATCGACTACGTCTCCTTTCGAAAGGGTGAGGCGAGGTATGCCATTCCAGCCAGAATCAGCGGCGCTGCAATCAAGTCGTACTGGCGCTGTGGTGTGCGGGACCTGCAAGGCAGTCTCATTGCTCTTCTGAGCCTGAACCCATAGCCCGGCAGGAAAAAACGTGATTGCAGCGATGAGCCGAACCGCGTGGACCACTCGACGAGACCTCCTCACACCCTTCTCCCTCCAAGAAATTCCTTCGAAAGCATACTCCTCGCCGAGCCTCCCCCCAAAAACCGGACGCGAGGCCTCCGTTGTTGTGCGGCTTCTGCCCAAACGTTTGGGCCATGGGAAAGGGCGGACGCTTACCTATATCGTTTGATAGCTCGAACTTCTGCCCGCACCGCTGCCCGGCTTTTCGAGTTCTTCGAGCAAAACAAGGAGTTCAATCTGAGCCTCGAAGAGCAGGAAGCTTGATCTTCACCTTGTGACCAAATCCCCGACCCCTTAAGGTCGGCGATTTTGGACGCGACGCAGGTGTTTTTTCGTTGGCCAAATCGGTCTCTTAGCGAGCGTTGGCCACTTCTGGGCGAACACCTGAAGCCCGAGCAGTGCCACCGAAAACAGTAATATGACCCACGGAGCCGCGGCGAGCCCAAAGAGGGAGCCGGTGTACTCCCATAGTCCAAGATGGTATGAAACAGGATCCGGAAACGTGAGCGGTTGCACTGCCACAACGGTGACGATCGTGGGAACTGCAAAACAGGCGATCCCCGCGAGAAGGAGCCCGTCGAGAATCTCTAGGCCGAACTCGATCGGACGAAGGGACCTTGAAAGCTCAAAGAACACAAATGCAAGGATGTAAAGGCCAACCAGAGGGAAGAGTGAAAATGCCTCCTTCTGCTCGGCAGTGGTTCCACCGGCATACGTGAAATACGTGCCAATGAGTATGCGGAAGAACATCGCGATGGCGAGGAGAAGAGCAAACTTTTGCTCAATCTGGGGAATGAGATCTTCCATCGGTTGCTCTGATAAAGATACCTCAGTCATTGATTAAACCAAAAAGTGGATAGGCGCGCGTCTTGCTGTTGAACATCTCATGTAAGCGTTTAGACGGGTGTCGGCAGAAACAATTCGGTCGTGGCACCCGGTTCCACGCGTGGATGATGTCCATCATGCCAAACCAATCGAAAAGTGCAAAATTTGGCACCTGTGGATAAGCGGGTAACAGTGAGCGTACAAGATCAGCCGCCACTAGCATGCCGGCAAAGGTCGATGTAAATGGTAAGGCAGCGTCGACCTGACCGCCTGGCGCGTCTATATCTCCAGAAGCGCAGGCGAGCTGCTCGCTAAACACTTCTGACGGAAAACGATCCGAGAGACAGTCATCCCGACCCGGAATGTGTCGTCCGTGATTTACCCCCCAATTTGATGTCGTACTGGCGTGAATCATGAGAGGAGGAACGGCATTCTGAATCGCTAGTCGGACGCCAAACTCATTGGCAAGGGGCAGCCAAACATCGAAATCAAAGGATGATCGGCTGCGCTCGAGAACGAATTGATCCCACCACAAAGGCACTGCCATTGCCGAAAGAGGCGTGCCTCTTAGGTAATCCTTGAGGGCTTCCGCCTTATTCTGCCCAAACATCTTGCGGCCGAATATCGGCGAGCGATTGAAATTCTCAATCTTTGTGAAGTCTCTATCCACGATGGTGAGTGATCCCGCGAACCGATTCAGTCGCATAGAGAACACCGCCGACGATCCGACCGATCCCGCTCCAACAAGAAGGACGTTGCCGACGTTCAAAGTTTCTGGCCAAGGCGCTTGTTGCGGGTTGTCGATCCATTTGAGTTCGAAAACGTCAAAAATTCCATCCCGTAAGTACCGTTCCGAATGAACACCAATTGCGGCCTTGAAGAGATGGGCCACTCCCAGACATGCGGCGGCGGTTGCACCAAGCCAGTTAGGCTTGTCATCGTCGGGCAAAAGGATTGGTCCCTCCTTTGAAACCGTTGCAAGCCATCCGGATGCCGTGACGAAGACATTGTGGCAGCCAGCGACCGGCGTAGCATTTTCTCCGATGTGGAGTATCAGCGTGGCTTCGTCACCGCCCATTCGCACCATACCGAACCGTCCGAATGGATCGGCATCCCTCATCTGATCGAGCACAATCTCCGCGAGAGACCCGGTACCTGCATTAAGCCCAGCGCCGATCGGGACAGGAGGGATGTTTAGCACGACTCGCCGACACCAGCGACTCAGGAGATTGGCAGCGACGAGAACCGTCGCCTGTGTGGCAGGATTGGCGGCATCAATGGCAGAGACACGCACCTCACAAAGTACATCCTGATATTGGCGGCTCGAACTCATCCGATTGGTACGATCATCACGCAGTGCGTAAAACTCGTCGGCGGATGTCGGGAAGGTGGAAGTCATCGCAGGTCGGCAGTTTCATCAACGATGTGAAAGCTGCTTAAGATCTCGCGTTCGTTCATTCGGCGAAAGCCCCCGGCTTCGAAGATATGGACGCCGCAAATGGTGAGCGGCACCAATCCTCGCCGCGCGTACTGAGGTACAACAATAGAGAGGAATCCTTCATAGGGCATGAACGCACGGTCGTCGTCACCTTGCGAGTGATCGACAAGGTTGCCAGGGTGGCTGTGAACCTGTGCGAGTAGTTCTAGGCCTGCATTGGCGAGATATGCGATAACCCGAGCATTGCTAACCGAAGAAGTCTTAAATGATCCGAGAGTTGTGATTGCCGAAGGTGCAATTACGGTCGTGATGAACGATTCGTTGTGTGCCATCCGTCCGGCCCAGTACACCACGCCTTCATGAGCTTCGTCCGCTGTCCCGCTCTGTCGCAGAATCTCTGCGGTACGAGAAAGATGCCCGCGCGACATCCAGACGCTGATGGCCGGCGGTACCGTCTTTTCTACCTTTTTCCAGAAGAGTCGCATCGCTATTGCATTCGTCCTTTATACCGATCTGGTCGACTAATCCGAGCATAGATAGCTCCGAGCATGTCCCCGATTCTTGCGAAGTTCGACCACTGGACATTGTTTGCAGTCGACGTCTGCCAATCCCCAAAATTCCAATCGCCGTGGGGGCCGGTGTCAATATACGACTTGTACGCCTTACGATTGAACGGCGCACAGATGCACGGTCCGGAATCATGAAAGAAACTGTCGGTGGCCTTTGGGTACGCATGGCACGTACCACGTTCCCCGGTATCTGGATCGATGAATTCAAAAAGTGGCGGTACCTGCTTATAATCGTCGCAGCGGATTTCCACGATAAAAAGATCGCCAGTGTACGAATGCATCGTAACGAGCAGAACCAGACGCTCATAGTCAGGGATGATGCCCCATTTCTGGGTGACGGCAACATCCCTGACAAGCGCTAGTTCCTCGCGCAAAATTTCACGGGTGACCTCAGGAGAGATGGCCATGGATTCTAGACGCCGCCGCCAACGGCGGTGAGGATGAAGACGGTGCCGTCAACGACGTGGTATGAAACTAGTGTGCGCTCCGGGTCCAGTGGCTCTTCCGGCTTCGTGGCAAATACAAGATCAAATTTGTCGGTATGCGCGAAGCCGAATTCCGCGACCGCCTTTTTGATCACCTCAACGATCTTCGTCTCCTTCGCGAAGGAAAATTCTTTCGTTCCGCGGGTAGACTGGATCTTTATTTTCAGTTCTTTATCGTGTTCCATATCTGTGCATTCACCTCTTTTGGGTTGCGACCTCTCGTCCGGTGGGCGCGGACGACAACCGAGGTACAGTTCAAGTGTAAGCTACTGCAAGCTTACAGTCAAGAGGCTACAGGTGCGGCTGCCCGCCGGGCGGGTAAAGGGCCTCGAGGCGGATCTGAACCACAATGGGATTGACGTGGAACGTATCGCTCAGGAGGCGCATGGCACGGCTACGATTCGCGTCCGGCAGGGACTGGAGTCCCAGACTGCCCTGCGCGCTCATCATGGGAGAGATCGCCTTTTCCAGTAGGTCCCTAGGAAGAAGAAGCGCCCCCATTGCTTGATTGGCCTGGAATTCCCACCAGCGATAGGGTGGTTTCTTTTCGGGTCCCACTCCCGCAACACCGCCGTCGCGACAGAGCAGTTTCGGGGCATCCGGCGAGAGTCCGTCGCCAAAGAGGGCTTTCGGAGACTGCTGCAGGGCGAAGAGGTGGGCATGGAGGAGGCCATGACCGGCTTCGTGGGCTAATGTCGTGCGCAACCGTCGTTCGGCGGCCAGCGTCCCTTCCGCATCCAGTGCCTGTGCAACCACCACTTGTTCAACGCCGTGCGAACCGAATCGAGTAAAGCCTAGAATCCCGACGGGGAGATCTTCATACGAAGGCTGAACGCCGAAGCGCTTTTCTATAAACCGATCAATACGAATCGGCGCCGGCTCAGCCGGATAGAGATTGGTCGCCTGAAGCGCTTCGGTGCAAATTGTCTCGATCTCGCGAAGCTCGAAAAACGGCTGCTCCGCAAAAGGACCAGTTCTTGCGCGAAAGGTCTTCATCGCTTCCTGTTTCGGCCATGATGCTTCAGGAATTCGAGTAATTCATCTGGGTCGACTTGCTCATCAACAACTCTTCGCAATGCGAAGCCCATGGCTGGGTTGCTTGCCGTGATCCGCTTGAGCTCTTGCACCGGTAAGCGAGAATCGTGCTTCTTAAGATCATCGAAAGTCGTATTCAAGACTTTTGCAATCATCTCAAGAACTTCATCAGAGGGGTGGCGTCTTCCAAGTTCAACATCTGACAAAAAGGGCGCAGAGACTTCAATCTTCTTCGCAAGTTCTCTTACAGAGAGATCCTGTTGATCTCGCAACTCTCTGATGCGTTCGCCTAGCGGCTTCATGTTATGTTTGTAAGCTTACACTCGCTGTGTCCAACCGTCAAGATAGATGATGCGACTGTGGCGGCAAAATATTTCGCTAACTGTTCAAGCACAAACGAATAAACAGACGCACAAATCTACCCGGCGCCCCACGCAATTTCGCGAGCCTTTTCCGCGGTCACCCACAGCGTGGGATGAACCTCACGCTTCGGGCACAAAGGTCGGGCCGGGGCGAGAGAAATCGAACAATCCATTGCTTCCCATGGGCTATGGCTACCCGGAGGAAGCGGTGCAGGGCTGCCGGTACAGGCTGCCGTTGACTGCCGAACGGATAGAGCAGATCTTCCGGACAGACCCGTTCTACGTCCATTACGCGGCGAACACCATCAAAGGAAACCGGTGTATCGCCCGTCCAGATCGGCGCTCGGTGCGCTCCCATCTGTCCAAAATTCGCAACCGAATGGCGGTACTCTTTGCCGAGGTCGGCTTGGACGTCGATCCGTGCACTGTCCTCGCATCCCACACGACAGACTCGAATATTATGGTTTATCGCCTGAAAGTCACCGTGAGCTTTATGCACATCTCGAAGCAGTCGTCTCAAGAGGCACGACTGCGGAAATGACGAATGGCGAAAGCCGACGACATATTTTTATCGATGAATACAGTCTGGGTTCGAAAGCGCCAGAGATTCTCGAGGATCAATGGGATCCCTCTCGATGGGCTACAGGCAAAGCTCACAGGTGTCCGGGCGAGCCACACGCCTACGCGATCAGAGCCCTCGAAATGGGCGCTTGGTAGAGAACCGCCCCGAGTCGGATCGACGACAAGCTCTACACGGTAATCGCGGCGATGCAGTGGAGATTTGCGGATCGTGCGAGGAGACGCCGGAGGTATGGACAAGCAAGCGGGCTGGAGTCGTATTATTTACTGATACGTTATACTCGCCTCGTCTTATTAACCATCTGCTTATACCATTTCGTGTCGACGTAAGGTTACTAATGAGGCCATTTAGACAACCGGCTGCCTGAGATGCTGAGGGACCCGTGACGCATTTCGGTTGTATCGTTGCATCGCCTTCTGAGATCGTATAGCATTCGATGCCACACGCCGGGTCATGACTTCGTTTGAAGGGACTTTCGAGTCCGATTAATGCGGATCTTACTGATTACAAGCCAATATCCGCCGCAGCCAGGCGGAGGCGGCATTTACTGCCGCTACCTATGTGATGCCTCGTGTTCTCCGAATAGAGAGAGCGGGCGCTGTGACGTGGCCGTGCTGACGTCGGGTTCTGCCGCTAAGCAAGTAGAGCGACATGCCTCCAATCTGTGGGTTCACCGAGGTCCTTTTTCGAGAGACGGCAAGGTACCATATGAGAGCACCATAAAATACGGAATAAATCTGTGTCGCACGTTCAGACCCGACATAATTCATGGGCAGCATTTCGATGGTGTCTACGTTGCCACGCAATTGAAAGCTTCACTAGGTGACACACCCGTTTGCGCTACTTTTCACAAGAGCCCAACAGGCCAGTTTGTGCACTTGACCGATCCCCAAATGGCGGCAATCATTTCCTATAGTCCTTGGGTCGACACTTATGTGCCCACTTGTAACGTTTACCGGCGTGAACTCAATGACTTGGGTATCCCAGCAGGGAAGGTCTCATTGATCTGGCCTGGAGTTGATAACGCCCGATTGGCGACGAGCGCCGCGGGTCGAGCGGCAAAAGTCCGAGCAGCGCTGGCCACTATGGGCATCGATTTGGGTCGCAACTACGATCGTCTTATTCTTTGCCCCGCGAGACTGGACCCGAGTAAGGATCTCGAAACATTTGTTAGAGCAGCAAGCATTCTAAAAGACAAGCACAAGAAGCATCTCAGGCTCGCGTTTCTCATCGCCGGAGCCTCTAAGACTCCAACTTCCCCCGAAACTGCCTACCGAAGATCTCTGGAGCACCTTGCACAGTGTGATGGACTGCGACCAGATCTCTTCTTCATATGGATGAAGAATGAAGACATGCCTGCGGTCTTCAGGCTGAGTAGTATCTGCGTTTTGCCGTCCGTTCGCGAAGCTCTTGGACTTGTCCTCCTCGAAAGCTTCGCGGTACAGACTCCAGTGATTGTGGCGAATGTTCCGGGCGTTACCGACGTCGTCGGGCATGAAAGCAATGGTTTGCTCTTTGCAGCACGGGATCACGCAGGTTTGGCGGAGGAAATGGATCGCGCGATTCGAGATGATTCACTTAGAAAGTATCTTATCAAGATGGGAAGAGAGACGGTGATCCGGCGATTTGGTCATTTGAGAATGAAAAGAGATCACGTTGAGCTTTATATGCGAATTCTCGGGAGGTCCCGATGATATGCGCGCTCAAATATAAGGAGGCCGCCGCAGCGGCCTCTCGGAGCACCCGGTCGAAGCCGGACTCCACAGGGCTCACCTTTAGAGCACATGAATCTAGACTACCGTGGCACGGTCCGCGTTGTCAATGGGAGGAAATTGACGATGATCCCAGGTGATCAAGTCTTAGGCCAATATACCCTTGGAATGCTCGTTCCGGAAATGTCAACGGACGAAGTTCAGTGTTGGCGCGCGACCGACATTTACTCCGGCCCCATCATGCTAAAGTTATGGTTTTTTGGAAACAAAGGTCCGAATGACGCACTGCGCGGATCCTGGAACGTTGAGTTGCGTCACCTCTTGCGTCTAAGCAGCTCTCCTGACGCCGAGTCGTACCTGATGGTAATTAAGAGATCTGGGGTCGACCTAGATCGTCGATGTTTTGTCATGGCGTTATCGAGTCCGGGGTTCACCAGCCTACGGTTCGCATTGACAACGAGAGAACGTACGCCGTGGTTGAAAGAGATCAATAACCCCGATACCCGCCTCTCGCTATGGAAAGGGTTGCGTAACCTCGTTTGCGGTCTAGCATATTTGCACCAAGAACAGATGTTACATCGCAACATAAGTTCCCACAACGTCACGATCGATGACATTGAAGGTCCGGAGTCGATGAGGCTGGGGGGATTTGAATGGACAATTCGTATTGGGACGCAGACGTCGAGTGGTCATCCAGTCGATGCTTTTGTTGATGATCACACGCCCTTGTTTTCCTTCGGGACTGATTGGTTCTCACTTGCGCTTGTGCTATTGGAGGTCTTTTTTCCTGATGCGTATCTGCTCCATAATGCTGATCGCGATTTGGTGCAGTTGGCCAAGACCATTGAGAGCTGTGAATACCTCTTTGAAAGGGAGCGGTCGCTGCTGCTTCGACTTTTGGATCCGAATCCACGGGCACGGCTCTCTAGGGCGCATGAAATCGTTAGGCGTGTAGACGATATAGTTGCCGCGTTGCAACGACCCCGTAATCTATCCAGCGACATGACGCTCGCTCTGGCCGCCCTCCTCGGGCACGACAAGACCCTGACTAGAGCGATCGTGTCTCTCGACCCATCCATTGATCCCTTCGACATTGAAGCCCAGCGCCGATTCATAGAGGACGATCTGAAAAAGCCGACTCTAATCAGCGATATGCGAGCACCAAGGCGGGCATACATCTTGGATGGGCGGCGGCTCACTTACCGCATTCGCGATTATTCCGATTCCGCTACACCTTATACGCAACAATGGCAAATCGCCATATGTAACCAGGTCGCAGAATTGAGATATTCGAGCGGACCTGAAGACCAGATCGCCCTGAATAGCCCGCTGATCAAGGTTTACCCATTGGCACATTTCCGACAACACGAGCAGATGATACGACGTCAGTCGGTCCCTTGGGCCCCCTATTTACCCATTAGCCGCGCTCGTTCGGACACTGATCAGCGCCAACGCAAATTCCACGATTTCTTTCGCATGACCAACCAGCTAGACCTCCTGTTTGCCGACGCTAATATATACAGCTACGAAGTCGTTACTTCCCACAGCACCACGTCTTACGACTATGTCACGATTAAGGAAGCGGCCAGAGATCGTAAATTCGTCGGCCATATTAAGCGCAAGCCTCTAACCGAATATCTCGAAGGTGCACTCTCAGACGAACGGGTAGATGATACCGACAATCGAATTCATCTCGGACCAGAAGAATCCATTCAGCTGCCATCTGTGGAGGTGGACACTCTCTGGCAAATTGACGTTGATAAGCAAGTGCCACAAATCGCTGATAGGGAGATCACCCTGCGCCGTGCAAAGAGCGGCACTGCTATCCCGAAGAAGGGCTTCTTGAGACTGTCTGGAATGTGGCCGCAAGTCAATTTAATACGCCGTCGCAAGCAGGCGATTGAAAAGCTGAAGTCACACAACTATCTATTGGAGGCGCTGCAAAATCCATATTTTTTGTTCGTCGATACAGGAGACGAACGTCTGCCCCGGCCGGTGGATCCGAAGAAAGTAGACGATGCAAAACGCGTGGCGCTACAGCTATTGTGGCGGACTCGCCCTATTTTTGCTTTGCAGGGCCCTCCAGGAACTGGGAAAACCACGCTCATTGCGAACCTGATCGGCCAGATATTTGCGGATGACCCGATAGCCCAGGTCCTCGTGACAGCGCAAGCCCACGCGGCCGTCGATGTGGTCCGAGAACGTGTAAATAAGGAAATATATCGAGGCGCGGAAGAGGAGGAGCGACCCCTGTCCGTGCGTCTTCCGAGGAGCAGAGAACGCGCTGAAGACCAGGGACAGGATAGTGTTAAGAACGTCACAAGGCGAATCCTGGAGCGGGCTGAGCGATTATTGGGAAGAGAATCGTCTGCCAACGAAGAATGGAAACGAGTAGTCCACGAAGCGCTGATGGGTTTTCGGAGAGACGAGCTAGAAGGGTTGGCCGGTTCCTTCTGTCAACTTGTACGAGCATCGGCAAGTATTACGTACTGTACCACGACCGCCGGTGATCTCGAAGAAATCGCGAACATGACTCACACCTACGACTGGTCTGTCATTGAAGAAGCTGGCAAAGCGCACGGCTTCGATCTAGTCCTTCCGTTGCAAACCGGTCATCGCTGGCTTCTCATCGGCGATCATAAACAATTGCCCCCGTACAAATATGAAGAGTTTTGGGACACCGTCAATCATCTTGATGAGGCAATCAGGGCGTTAGAGGAACTCCCGGGACGTGCAGGGGGCCTCGTTGATATGGACCTGATTAATCATTGGAAGTCTCTATCACCTGAAGATAAGACTACCCGAAAAAAACTGTGGCTGGATTGGCTTCAGACCTTCCGGCAGGTGTTTGAGAGCTGCCGCTCATCGTCTCCTGGTGGTGCATCTCCATTTCATGGCGTTACCCATTTATCAAGTATGCTCAACCAACAGCACCGAATGCATCCGGCGATTGGAGATCTGATCTCTAACACCTATTACGGTGGCACTTTAGAAAGTGCTACGGTCGACGATGCTGGCCGACCCGAGGCCAAAGTGGTTCATAATTTTGTTGCTCCGAAAGCGCTCGCGGACAGATCGATCATATGGCTCGACACATCATCTGCGATGACTGGGCTTTTTCAGGGCAGAGTCGCTAGCGACCCGCATGAGGGTGTTTTTACATCGTCGAAGGAACTAGATGCGATAGTTCGCCTTCTCTGCGTCATGAGACGAGATGACAAACACGCGTTGGAGCAACTAACCCTGGCTATCTTATCTCCATATAAGCTGCAAGTCGGCCTCTTGAGGAGGGCGATGCGCGATCTTGAGAAGAAGGACGCGATTCCGCGCTGGGTAAAGCGAGAGAAGAACGTACCGATCGTGCATACTGTTGACTCGTTTCAAGGAAACGAGGCTGATATAGTAATGATATCCCTTGTTCGTTGCAACGATAAGCCGAACTCTGGGCAAGCATTGGGGTTTCTGAAAGAGCCGGCTCGAATGAATGTACTCCTCTCACGCGGCGAACGGCTGATAGTGCTCGTGGGTGCGTGGACTTTCTTTGCGCGACACCTTGCAAAGGTGCCGGCTGACATTAATCAACCCCTTGGTCATCTGCGCATGGTTATGGACCAAATCCGAAGACAGGTCAGGGATGGCGTCGCGGCAGTTATCGACGCTAACACATACCATCGAGGCTCTCTATGATCGCACTGATTCCTGTATCGTTGTTTCAAGTCATTTACTATGTAGGAACCGGTCGTCCGTACTCAGAATTCGAACGACTTTTGCTCGCGGCTATCGGCGACGGCGTTAATGACTTGGATAAGCTGGTCATTGAGTTCCGAATCCACAGGCGGTTGATCATTGAGGGCGTGGTGACGTTGATGCAGGCTCGCTGGATAGCGATCGACCCACTCGCTGGCCAATTCTCATTGACACCCGCTGGTGAGCGCGCAGTAAAGGGGACGGATACTCCAGAGGATATGACCATCGAACGGAGGCAGGTAAATGTGGTTTTAGAGTGTGTTTCCGGCCAGATCTGTCGACCCACCGAGGTAAAGTTTCACGACCGCCATCGTCTTGGACATACGGAGAGCGGCGTGTTCATTCCGGCCTCAGACATTCCCAACACACTCAACGTCGGGATGGTATCTCCGTTCATTCGACGTCCCTCCGGTTCATGGATTCATAGCATCGGTCCGATTACTGCGAAGCGGCGAAATGCTGATTATGTACTAGCTGATGTCGACTGTGTCTCTGGAATACTCCGCGGGATTCCTGAACGATGGGAAGCAAACTTAAGTGAGCAACTTATAGAACGCGTTAGGAGGAGGGAGGAGGAGCTTCGGCGCCGGGGTGACGTGATTGATGACCGCCAGTTGCGGCAGCTTGTCGGTGAGCGGACAGAGGTGCTTGACCTCCAAACGTGGTCGGTTTCCGAACTTGATACTAAGATTGCCTTCGATGGCGCAGAACGAAGCCAGTGGATCGAGCGTTGTATTTACGGCGATGAAACATACACCTTGATCCACTGCACAGATCTGGATCGAAAATCACGTGCGTCCATCGAGTGTGTCCTAGCAAGGCAGGGTGATCGGTCCAATCCGGTTGATTTGCTGTGGAGTAGTCCGGGTAATTTATCCAGAAGAGCGGCGTTGGATTGGCTCATGACCCTGTCAAATGTCGGGAGGCTTGCTGCAGGCTGCGAAACAATAAACTATAACGTGAACACACTGCGGTCTCGCCGCAGACTTCGTCGTGGCGGAGCGTACGGGCAAGGTTATAATGAATATGCGCTTTGCAGGTGCAGGCTCCGATGCGGTGGGCGGAGTCGGCGTAGGGCTCACGACGCATCATCCGGGGTTGGTTGCGGAGTTATGCCGAAGATTAGCAGAAATTACCGGCGAAGACCCAGGCATGTCGTTGGGGAGCACGCCAATCCGTTTAGCGAATTATGCAAGTGAATTGAGTAGGCAAGAGAGTAAATCGGATGCTGCGAGCAGTGACGCGACGGTGCAGCTAGTGTCCAAGGAAAGCGAGCGGGATACGGTTCGTTCCATCCTATCATCCACCAGGGAAAGGGTGCTAATAAACCTCGCCGCTGGACAGTCAGATAGTTATGTGTTTATCATAAAGTTATTAAAGTCGCTATTGGAGCGCAATGTTTCGGTTGATCTCATGATTTCGCAGGCCGATGCTATAACTAGAGCCAAATACGGTGAGCTGTTGAAATTTGGCGCAACTGTGCATTGGAGTGCGCCCATGTCCGTAACAGCTTTATTATCAGATAGTCAAAGGTTGTTGGTCTGCGGGGCGCCTAGGTCGCGCGATGCTGCCGAACGCGATAATGATATGATGCGGGCTATGGCGATGGCGGTATACTCAAATGTAAAGGTCGATAAATGGGGACACTTGGTGGAAGCTGTAAGAGAGTGACGCTTGACGTTGTCTTTAGAAAGGCCTAACCTTATTAGGTCGATCAAATTATCTAATAATAAGAGTTGTATAAAGAACAAGCAGGTGGTGAAGGAGGGAGTAATTCTGAAGGTGAATACGTTGGCCCGTTGTCCCCGGAGGGAATTGCGGTGTCTTGGGATAAAGGAGGGTACAGATATCGCGGACGAAACGGCGAGCTGCTTTCGGACGAGAGGTTTGAGTGGGCAAGTGGTTTTGATAAGGGCAATGCATGGGTGCGACAAAGTGGCAGTGACTATCTTGTCAATGCCGGGATCAGTCGCGTCGCTGGTCCGTTCGCGGAACATTGGTCTTTTGCAGATGACATTGCGCGCGTTCAATACCAAGATGGTAAGTATGCTTATGTGAGGCGCGACGGTAAAATTCTCGGTGAATCGAGGTTCGATTTCGGTTCCGATTTCTACATGGGTTTTGCAGTCGTGCGGAAAGGCAGCCTAGAAGGCAGGCTTGATCTCGAAGGGCGGCTCGAGGTGGAGACCGATGGCGGGACTGAGATCAAGGAAGACTATTGACATCCGCCGCAGGAACAAGCGGTTAATCGTAGTCTGGAAACCGAGAGGTGTTGTTGAAAACGATCCTCGCCGGGTCTGGTGACTGCTTGAGCCGCCGTTGCGTCCCTGGGGCCGGTGATGGTTCGCGTGCCGGAGCCGTCTGCTCGGGGCTACGAAGCGTTGTAACGGCGAATCGAAGATGTCGACAATCCGGACAAAGCTAAATTGAGCACTTTGGATTCCAACGGGGCACCCTGGAAGAGCCGACCGCTACAAAATTGTCTACACTGGGCCCTTCCATCGCGCTCAGAGGCTACGCTAAAGCATTGAAAATAAATGGTCGGGGAGAGAGGATTTGAACCTCCGACCCCCTGGTCCCGAACCAGGTGCTCTACCAGGCTGAGCCACTCCCCTTTAGAATCATTAAGTTACAAACTGCGCCTCGAAATTTGACCCCCTGGGGAGAAATTTCATGGCTGGCTTCGCTGACTTCATCAAGCACCGCAAATACTTCGTCTGCGTTTCACCCGCAACCCTCGATTGGTATGAGCACTGCTTTCGCTGGATACCGGAAAGTCCGTCACAAGCCGACCTCCAGAACGCCGTGATTGCGATGCGTGAGCGCGGGTTGAAGCCAACGGGGATCAACAGCGCGATTACCTGCTGGAACGCCTACGCGCATTGGCTCGCATCACCGGAGTCGAAGTGCGGGCCGGGCTGCAAGCATCCTAAGCTCGCCCGCCTCAAGGAACCGCAGAACGATTTGGCTGTGTATTCGGAGCAGCAAATTCATCGGCTGGTGGCCTACAAGCCGAAGGAGGCCGAACAGCGGACGCACCTGATTATGTTGTTTCTTTTCGACGTGGGAGCACGCATCAGCGAAGTGCTCTCCCTGTGTGCGGACGCCATTGACTTCGACAATCTGCTGGTGCGGCTGCACGGCAAGGGGGACAAGACGCGCATCGTTCCTTTCAGTGCCGAACTCCGCAAACGCCTGGTGCGCTACATCGCAGATGCGCCCGGCAATCGGCTTGTCTTCGCAACACGGAACGGGACCAAGTTGGGCCGGAGAAATGTCCTCCGCAGCGTTAAGCGGCTCTGCCGCAAGGTTGGCTTTGAACCACCTGCCCGAACGCTGCACGCGGCACGGCACAGCTACGCGTCAAACTACCTCCGCCGGGGTGGGAATGCACTCGCCTTGCAGCGGACATTGGGGCACGCGGACCTTGCGACCACACAGCGATACTGCCACCTCGCGGTTGCAGACTTGCAAGCCGCCCATCAGCAAATCAGTCTGCTCAAATAGCTATGCGGCGTTGACAAAGCGAGGCGCGAAACATGACCACGGCAGACCTGTAGGCTGTAGAATGAGCACCAGAGTTTACCTTCAAAAATAGACAGAAGTGGCAGGCTCATCGACATTTCCGTGATCGGTGGAATTGCTAGGTGTGTTTCCGGGGAGGTGCTACTCCACGTCAGCCCGCCAAGACAGTTTTAAAAGTCTTTCAGAATTCTGAATTATAGTTATTTTCACATGCAAACAGATAT
>Ga0335074_10002617_pt1 | contig 24597 bp, 23 predicted proteins | sample Lox_Sample_23_FD_206715 | JGI IMG/M metagenome (GOLD analysis project Ga0335074, IMG submission 206715) | Soil microbial communities from Loxahatchee National Wildlife Refuge, Florida, United States - Lox_Sample_2.3 | ecosystem: Environmental > Terrestrial > Soil > Wetlands | place: USA... | reverse complement strand
GGCAGCTCGTCGGCCGGGATCCCGGTGCCGGTGTCGGTGACCGTCAGCACGGCGTCCGACCCGGCCGGCCCGGCCCGCACCGTGACCCGGCCGCCCGTGGCGGTGAATTTCAGCGCGTTCGTGAGCAGGTTCGTGATCACCTGGTGCAGCCAGCGCGGGTCGGCCATGACCTCGACCCGGGTCAGGCTGCGCTCCAGGGTGATGCCCGCCGCCTCGAACTGCCCGGTCAGGCTGGAGACGGCGTCGGCCGCCAGGTCGGCCAGGTCGCAGCTGCGCTGGGACAGGTGCAGTGCCGCGGCGTCGGCGGCGGCGAGCGTCTGCAGGTCGCCGACCATGCGCGCCAGCCGCAGCACCTCATCGCGCAGCGAGGTCAGCTGGTCCGGCGTCGGCTCGGCGACGCCGTCGAGCAACGCCTCGTGCCCCGCCTGCAGCACCGCGACCGGCGTCCGTAGTTCGTGCGCGACATCGGCGACCAGGTCCCGGCGCAGCTGCTCCTGCCGGGCCAGCGCGTCGGCCATCTGGTCGAACGCCTCCCCCAGCTCGCGTAGCTCGCTGGCGGACGCGAGCTCGCCCACCCGGGCGCTGCGCTCCCCGCGCGCCATGGACCGGGTCACGGCGATGATCCGTTCGACCGGCTGGGTGATCCGCCGGGCCACCGCCAGCCCGGTCAGCAAGGCCAGCAGCGCCGCCGCGCCGGCCGCGCCGGAGATGGCCCGCAGCAGCGCGATCTCCAGGCTGTGGTCGGCGGCGCCCAGGCCGGCCCCGGTGTAGCGGACCACTGTTTCCCCGCGCACCACCCCGCCGACCATGATCGACGAGGTGTACTGCGGCGCCGATCTCTGCGCCCCGAACCCGGGTGACTTCTCCACCACGTGGCCGGACTGGTCGCGGATCTGGATATCCGCGCCGGTCTGGGTGGCCAGGTCCAGCACCGGGGACAGGTCGGCCGACGCCCAGCTGTCGCCGCGGTTCCACGCCGCGGCGGCGGCGACGGCGATGGCCTTGGTCAGCTCGGTGCGCTGGCGCACGGCCAGGGCCGAGACATCGGCGGCGGCGAACGCGGCGGTCAGCCCGGCGAGCAACGCGACCGCGGCCAGCGCGACGCCGAGGAAGGCCAGCGCGAGCCGCAGGCCCAGCGTGTTCCCGCGGTTGGCGGGAAGCGGCGGCGAGCCGTTGCGGTCAGCCATCGCGGGCCAGGCCCAGCCGGTACCCACCGCCCAGGACAGTCTGGACGATGGCGGGGTTGGCCGGTTCCTCCTCGATCTTGCGACGCAGGTTCTTCACGTGCGAGTCGACGGTGCGCTCGTATCCCTCGAATTCATACCCGCGCACCCGGTTGATCAGCTCGAACCGCGAGTACACCCGGCCCGGCACGGTGGCCAGCGTCAGCAGGATGCCCCACTCGGTCGGGGTCAGATCGACGTTCTCGCCGCGCACGGTGATCCGTCGCTGCGGCTCGTCGATGACCAGCGTCCCGCCGCCGTAGCTGGCCGTCCCCTGCCCGCCGGCCGGCGCGCCGCGGCGCAGGATGGCCTGGACCCGCAGCACCAGCTCGCGGGGGCTGAACGGCTTGGTCACGTAGTCGTCGGCGCCGAGCTCCAGCCCGGCGATCCGGTCCTCCTCGGCCGCCTTGGCCGTCAGCATCAGGATCGGCACCGGCCCGGCCGCCCGCAGCTCGCGGGCCACGGTCTCGCCGGGCACGTCGGGCAGGCCGAGGTCCAGCACGACCAGGTCGGGCGAGGCCGACATGGCCAGCGTGATCGCTTCCGCGCCGGATTCGGTGGACAGCACGGTCAGCCCGGCCCGCTCCAGGTACGACCGGACCAGTTCCCGAAGCTTGCGCTCGTCCTCTACCAGCAGCACCGTCGCCGCCATGGCCGCCACCTCTCGTCCCGCTTGCGCCCGCCGCTGAGCCCCGCTTCCATGATTCCCGCTGCCGAGGCGTCACCGCCAGCCGAGGGGCCGGCCCCGGCCCGGTCTCCACACCGTCACCACCGGGCCTCCACCCACTCGGCATCGGCCGCGTATGAACTGAGAACGTCAGCTCGGGCGGCAAAGGCGGCGTGGATGACCCGCAGTACCATGATCATCCTGGCACCGTGGATCCTCTTCAGTGTGGCGCTCGCCGCCGTTGCCATCCGGCTGGCGTGCTCTCGCGGCGGCCCGGGGCGCCGCGAGAGCCAGCCGGAATCCGATGCGAGGACCCGCCAGGCGCCCAGCCGCGATGAGCCCGGCGACGAGCGATCCGCCTCCTCCTGACCTGCGCCCCTGCGCGTGAAGGCGCGGGGCCGCTGGCCGATGATGGAAACCGGGACCAGTCTCAGCAGACAGGCACCAGCACGAGGAGGCAGCCATGGCAGTGCTCAGGTTCGAGCCCTTCCGGGATCCCTTCGACCGGCTCATGTCGCTGGCCACGACCGGAAACCGTAATCCGCTCGGCATGCCCCTGGACATCTACCGCACCAAGGACGGCAGCTACCACGTCGACACCGACCTGCCCGGGGTCGACCCGGGCAGCATCGACATCACGCTCGAGCACAGCAATCTGACGATCAAGGCGGAACGCGCCCCGGACTACGGCGATGACGTGCAGGTCATCGTGACCGAGCGGCCCCAGGGGTCGTTCGTCAGGCAGCTGACACTCGGCGAGGGCATGGACTCCGATCACCTCACCGCCGAGTACAGCGGGGGCGTCCTGCACGTGATCATCCCGTCCTCGCCGAAGGTGCAGCCCCGCCGGATCGAGGTCGCCCACCCGGAGGCCGGGAGCCGGGCCGTGCCCGGAGGCGGGGGATCGGCCGGCTAGGGCAAAGCGGTGAGCACCACCGGGCCGTCGGACGTGACGGCGATGGTGTGCTCGGCGTGCGCGGCGCGGCTGCCGTCCGCGCTGCGGATGGTCCAGCCGTCGTCGTCGATGCGGTACCGGTCCAGGCCCCCGGCCAGGAACCACGGCTCGATCGCGAGGACCAGCCCCGGCTCGAGCCGCAGGCCGCGGCCGGCCTTGCCCTCGTTGGGCACCGACGGCGGCTCGTGCATGGCGCGGCCGACGCCGTGCCCGCCGAAGTCCGTGCAGATCCCGTAGCCGCCGGCTCGCCCGGCCGCGCCGATGGCGGCCGAGATGTCCCCGATCCTGGCCCCGGGCCCGGCCGCGCCGATGCCGGCCCGCAGCGCCTGCTCGGTGGCGGAGATCAGCCGGGCGTCGCCGCGGCCGGGCGGCCCGATCGTGAACGACACGGCCGAGTCGGCGGTCCAGCCGCCGAGCGTCGCGGCGAAGTCCACGCTCAGCAGGTCGCCCTCGGCCAGCCGGTAGCGGCCGGGTATGCCGTGCAGCGCCGCGTCATTGACCGACGTGCAAATCGCGGCCGGGTACGCCACCGGGGCGAACCGCGGGTGGTACCCGAGGAACGGCGAGGTGGCTCCGGCCGCGGCCAGCAGGTCCCGGGCCAGGTCGTCCAGGTCGGACAGCCGGGTTCCCGGCCGTGCCGTCTCGCGCGCCGCGGTCAGCACCTGGGCCACGAGCCGCCCCGCGCCCCGGATCGCGTCGATCTCCCCTGGCGTCTTGATCTCGACCACTCGGGCACCAGCCTTCCTCGCACGCCCGTCCCCGCTGCTCCCCTGTTCCCGGGGCATCCTGCCTCGGGGACCGGGATAACTATACCGGTATTACTATAACGGTATGGTCCGGCCGCCACTGAGTCCGCGGGAGCGAATGCGCGGCGAGAAACTGGGCTCGCTGCTGCGTGAGGCCCGGGGCCCGCGCTCCATGGCCGAGGTGGCCGCGGCGTCCGGAGTGCCGGTCGAGACCCTGCGCAAGATCGAGACCGGCCGGATCGCCACCCCCGCGTTCTTCACGGTCGCCGCCCTGGCCCGGGCGCTCGGCCTGTCCCTGGAGCAGGTCGCCAGCCACTGCTCGGCGCAGGCCCTCGACGACGGCCGCGCCGCCACCGCCTGAGATGGCCCGGTGGTGGTGGTCAGGACCTAGCCGGGAGCGGCACCTGCCAGCGCAGCTCGGTCCCGCCGCCCGCCGCCGGCCCGATCGTCAGGGCGCCGCCCAGCTCCTGCGCCCGTTCGGCGAGATTGGCCAGGCCGCTGCGGCGGGTGACGTTCCCCATCCCGATGCCGTCGTCGCGCACGATCAGGATCAGGTCGCCGCCGGCCTCGACGCTGACATCGATGCGGCGCGCCCGCGCGTGCCGGGCGGCGTTGGACAGCGACTCTCGCAGCGCGCCCAGCATCTGCGCGGCGATGTCCTCGGGTATGCGGACGCCAAGATCGCCGGCCAGGCTCAGCGACGGCGCGAACCCGAGCGGCCCGGTCATCTCGTCCATGACCTGCAAGATCTGCTCCGCGGCGGTGGCCTGCCCGATGTTCGGACGCTCCCGCAGGGCGAAGATGGCCGACCGGATGTCCCCGATCGTGTCGTCCAGGGCATCCACCGCGGCGCTGACCCGGTCGGCCGCCTCGGGCCGGCCGATCAGCGGCATGGCGCCCTGCAGCGACATCCCGGTCGCGTACAGCCGCTGGACCACCAGGTCGTGCAGGTCGCGGGCGATGCGCTCGCGGTCGTGCAGCACGGTGACCTGCTCGGCGTCGCGGCGGGTGTCGGCCAGTTCCAGCGCGACGCCGGCCTGGGCCGCGAACGAGGCGACCATCTCCATCGCCGCGCGGGTCAACGGCATCGAGCCGGGGCGCCGGCCGACGGTGAGCACGCCGCGGACGTTGCCCGGCCCGCCCAGCGGGAAGATCACTGCCGGTCCGAGCGCCATCCGTTCCCTGGCCGCCGGCGTCACCCGCTGGTCGTGACTGAACTCCTCGAGCGTCACCGGCACGCCGCTGGCCAGCACCCGGGCGGACAGGGAGGTATCGGGCAGGGCCAGCCCGCTGGCGCCCTGCGCCTCGGCCCCGGCCGCGTGCCGGATCACCAGCCGGCGCTGGCCGCCCTCGGGCAGGGCGAGCGTGGCCAGGTCGGCACCCGACATCTCCAGCACCTGCTGGGTCACCAGGTCGAGCACGTCATCGGGGTCGGCGCCGGACAGCAGCCTGCGGGTGACCTCGGCGCTGGCCTGCAGCCAGCGTTGGCGGCCGCGGGACTCCTCATAGAGCCGGGCGTTCTGGACCGCCACGCCCGCGGCGGCGGCCAGGGCGGCGACGATCGCCTCGTCCTGCTCGTCGAACTCGCCGCCGTCGCGCTTCTCGGTCAGATAGAGGTTCCCGTAGACCTCATCGCGGATCCGCACCGGTACGCGCAGTCCGCGGCCCTGCGGCCAGTGGTGGATGGCGGCGATCTCGGTCTCGTCCAGGCCGACCGGGACGAATTCGGCCAGCTTCCCGCTCGCCCCGATCACGCCCAGCGCTCCGTGCCGCGCGTCAACCAGCCCGACCGCCGCCTCGACGATCCGCCGGAGCACGGTTTCCAGGTCAAGCTGGCTGCCGACGGCGACGACCGCCCGGAGCAGCGCCTGCACCCGGTCCCGGGTCGACACCATGCTCTGCGGCAGCAGTGGCTGCGGCTGCGACGACTCCACCAGCGGCTCCAGCAGCTCAGCGCGGGCCTAGATCCCACGATAACGCCGGCCGCGCCGGCCGCCTGATCACCGGCCCGCCCCGCGGGTTCAGCCCGGCCGCGATCTCCATTCGTCCTCGAGCATCGCGTACACGAGCTCGTCGCCCCACTCGCCGGTGAATATCTTGTTCGGCACGAAATGCGCCTCGCGGCGCATGCTCCGGCGCTCCATCATTGAGCGGCCCGGCTCCGGGGCCGGGCCCTGAGCCCGACGCTGACCTCGATGATTCCCTTGTCGTAGCTGGCCCGCACGTCCGACTCGTCCGCGGTGACGGGCAGGGCCACATGGCGGGTGAAGGAGCCGTAGCGGAACTCACTGTGGCGGTTGCCGTCCCGGTCCTCGTGGCGGTGCGCGTGAATGGTGATGATCCCCATGGCCACCGATATCTGGGCCTCCCGGTCCGGGTCGATCCCGGGCAGCTCGGCCCGCACCACGAAGCGGCCGTTCTCGATGAAGTCCTCGGTCCGGATGGGCTGCCCGGGCAGGGCGGGCAGGACCGCGCGGGACGACTCGAGCCACTCTGACAAGTCCGGGAAGAGGTCATGACGGTCCATGGGTGACAGCGCGCTCATCTGCCTGCCCTCTCCGTGAGATCTTTCCTGCCCTTTCAGCACACCTCGGTTCGGGGCCGCCAGAGTAGGGACCTAGGTACCCGGCCGATCGGGACCTCCGGCCCGCGCGTGTCGCATTGGGGCGTTCGCCCGCCTTCGCTAGCATCTGGCTCCGGACGACGGTGGGGGGACGGATGCTCGGGCACTCGCACGCGCTGTCCGGCGCGGTCACCGGCCTCGCCACGGGGATCCTGCTGCACATGCCGGTCCCGCATGTCGCGGCGCTGACCGGCCTCACCGCGGGCATGGCGCTGCTCCCTGACCTGGACAAGTGCGGGTCCTCACCGGCCCGCTGCCTCGGCTTCCTGTCCGAGGCGGTCGCCTGGGTCTTCGGCCGGATCAGCGGCGGCCACCGGCACGCGACGCACTCCGTCATCGGCGTCGCGGCGTTCACCTGCCTGGCCTGGGCCTGCGCCCACTACCGCGGCGACTGGGCCGGTAAGGCGGGGCTCGCCCTGCTGATGACCCTGAGCGCGGCAGGCGCGCTCGAGGCGCTGCACATCGCCCGTGGTCACGTCGCCGATCTGATGGGCATAGCCGTGGCGACCTGGGAGGTCTGGACCGGGTATGGCCTGACGCTGATCCCGCTCGCGGTGCTGCTCGGCTGCTGCACCCACATCGCCGGCGACATGCTGACCGACTCGGGCTGCATGCTCGGTTACCCGGTGCTGCGCCGCCGCTTCCACCTGCTGCCCGAGCCGCTGGCGTTCACCACCGGCAGCAGACCGGAACTGCTGATCGTCGACCCGATCCTGTCGGCCGGGCTGGTGGTGCTGGCCGGATGGGTGATCGACCCGGCGTTCGTCGCGGCGCAGTGGCATGCCGTGGCCTGGTAGTCGCCCGTCGCTACCCAGCGTCCATCCCCCGCCGCTGCCTGGCAGCGATCTCCCCGCCGCTACCGGAACTGGGTGAGCGACAGCACGTTGCCATCGGGGTCGGCGAACCACGCCACCCGATCGCCGCCGGGCGTGGTCCAGATGCCGCCGGCATCCTGATCCATGCTGTCGTAGCGAAGGAAGACGACGCCGCGCTCGGCCAGGCCGGCGACGGCGGCCGCGATGTCGCCCACCCGCCAGCCGATCACGGTGTAGCCGGCCGGCGTGATCGCCGGGACCGCCGTGATACGGAGCATGGTGCCGTGGGCGTCCAGCACGCACGCGAAGTCGTTCTGCTCGACCACGGTCAGGCCGAGTGCCTGCTCGTAGAACTCGCGCGCCCGGGCCAGGTCGGTCGCGGCCGCGAACGCGATCAGGTCGCTGCTCTCCAGCATGGTGCTCCCCGTGGTAAGGGCCGGCCCGATGCCGGAGGCTCCCAGGCCCTTCATACCCGCTGCTACCGTCCTTTCATGACTGGCGGCCGGGTCGTGCGCGACCGCGGCGGTCCCGGCTCCGGCCCCGGCGACCGTCCCGACGGCGGCGAAGCCGTCGCCCCGCCCCGCGTGGAGCTGCTCGGCGACCTGGACCGGCCGCGGGCCTGGATGCTGCTGATCGGCGGCGTGCCGCAGTCCCATGTCGACCTCGATGACCCTCGCCACCTGGAGCTGGAGTACGTGCGCGTGCTCGGGCACCTGATCGACCTGGCCGCGCCGGCCGCCGCACCGCTCCGGGTGCTGCACCTGGGCGGCGGCGGGCTGACCCTGGCGCGCTACGTGGCGGCCACCCGGCCGGGCTCCACCCAGCTGGCGGCCGAGGCCGATCCCGAGGTCGCCGGGCTGGTCCGGCGGCGGCTGCCGCTGGACCAGCCCGCCCGGCGGCAGGCGGCCCGGCGCGCCGCCGGCGGCCGGGTGGCCGAGGGCCGGATCACCGTCCGGGTGGCCGACGCGCGCGCGGTCGTGGAGCAGGTCCCGCCCGGGTCGTTCGACGTGGTCATCACCGACGTTTTCGCCACGGATCAGACCCCGGCCCATCTGACCTCGGCCGAGTTCACGGCCGCCGCCGCGCGGGCGCTGGCCCCGTCCGGCATCTACGCCGCCAACATCGCCGACGGCCCGCCGCTGGCGCACGCCCGCCGCCGGGTGGCCGCCGTGCGCTCGGTGTTCGGGCCCGCGTGCCTCATCGCCGAGCCCGCGCTGCTGCGCGGCCGCAGGTTCGGCAACCTGGTCGTGGCCGCGTCCGGCCGCGAGCTCCCCGTCGCGGCGCTGACCAGGCGCCTGGCGGCCGACCCGTTCCCTTCCCGGCTGGTCGATGGCGCGGATCTGGACCGGTTCGTGGCCGGATCCAGGCCGATCACCGACGCGGACCGCGAGCCCTCACCCATCCCGCCGCCGGACGCCTTCGCCTGACAAACCTGCACGTCCGCAGATCCGGCGGGCCACCCGTTTTGTCTGGTGACCCGCTGACCGCGCGGGCTACCATGCGGCCATGAAGGGCAAGGTTTGCGTGGTGACCGGGGCCACGTCGGGGATCGGCAAGGCCACGGCCGCCGCGCTGGCCGGGCTGGGCGCGCAGGTGGTGCTGGTCGGCCGCGACCGGGCCCGGGCCGAGGCGACCGCGGCCGAGCTGGGCCGGGCCGGTGCCCCGCCGACGTTAGAGATCGCCGACTTCACCTCGATGGGCCAGGTGCGGGAGCTGGCCGGGCGCCTCGAGGCGCTGGAGCACATCGACGTGCTCGTCAACAACGCCGGGCTGGTGGCCGGCCAGCGCCGGACCACGGCCGACGGCTTCGACGAGGTCTTCGCGGTCAACCACCTCGCGCCGTTCCTGCTGACCAACCTGCTGCTCGGCAAGCTCACCGCCGCGGCGGCGCGGGTCATCACGGTGACCTCCGATGCGCACGCCGCCGCCCGGCTCGATCTCGACGACCCGCATCTGGAGCGCGGCTGGGACAGCTGGCGCGCGTACGCCAACAGCAAGCTCGCCAACATCTTGTTCACCCGCGAGCTGGCCCGCAGGCTGGAGGGGACCGGGGCCACCGCGAACTGTGCGCACCCCGGGGTGGTCCGCACCGGGTTCGGGCGGGAGGCCAGGCTCCCGCTGCGGCTCGGCCTGATGATCGCGCGGCCGTTCCTGCTCTCACCGGAGCGCGGCGCCGCCACGATCGTCTACCTGGCCACCTCGCCGGAGGTAGCGAACGCGACCGGCGGCTACTACGTGAAGAAGACGCGGCGCGAACCCTCGGCGGCCGCCCGCGACGACGACGCGGCCCGGCGGCTGTGGCAGCTCAGCGAGGAGCTGACCGGCCTGACCCAGGGGTCGCAGCGGGAGGTGCGCTAGTGGCGGGCAAACGGGAGGCCAAGCGGGAGGCCGCGCCGAAACTGCCGAAGAAGCTCTACGAGAAGGAGCTCTACCGGCTGCAGAACGAGCTGATGAAGGTCCAGGAGTGGGTGCGGGCCGAGCGGGCCCGGATCGTTGTGGTCTTCGAGGGCCGCGACGCGGCCGGCAAAGGCGGCACCATTAAGCGGGTCTCCCAGTATCTCAACCCGCGCGTGGTCCAGATCGCCGCGCTCCCGGCGCCCACCGAGCGGGAGCGGGCCCAGTGGTATTTCCAGCGCTACGTCGGCCATTTGCCGACCGCGGGCCAGGTCGTGCTGTTCGACCGCAGCTGGTACAACCGCGCGGGCGTCGAGCACGTCATGGGATTCTGCACGAAAGAGGAATATCACCGGTTCCTGCATCAGTGCCCGATATTCGAGCGCCTGCTGGTCGAGGACGGCATCATGCTCCGGAAGTACTGGTTCTCCGTGAGCGACGAGGAACAGCAGCGCCGGTTCCAGGCCCGGCTGCACGACCCCATGCGGCGGTGGAAGCTCTCTCCCATGGACCTCGAGTCGATATCCCGCTGGGAGGACTATTCACGGGCCAAGGATGAGATGTTCGTGCATACCGACATCCCCGAGGCGCCCTGGTACGTGGTGGAGAGCGAGGACAAGCAGCGGGCCAGGATCAACATGATCTCCCACCTGCTGTCGACCCTCCCCTACCACGACGTGCGGCAGCCGCACCTGCGGCTGCCGCCCCGGCCGCCGTCGACGGGCTACGTGCGGGTGCCGCGCGACACGCAGACCTACGTGCCCGATCACGCCGCCTCGCTCGTCCCGGGCTGACCCCGGTCACTCATTTCCCGAAATGGGGCCGCCCTGACGCCTGCGTCATCTCGGGGCTTCTCATTGGTGGCAGAAGCTGGAGAATGTCTGGGTGAAGACTCGAAGGTTGGTTTCCTCGATTCTGCTGGCCTGTGTGGTCGGCGGGGGAATGGCCGCCTGCGGCAGCGGCGGCAGTAGTTCTGCGCCCAGCTCATCGCCATCGGCGTCGGCCGCGGCCGCGCCATCGGCCTCCTCGTCCACCTCGTCCACCGCGATCTCGGGCGACGAGAAGACGATCGCGGCGAACTGGACGGCCTTCTTCAACCCGAAGACCCCGGTCGCGAAGCGGGTCAGCCTGCTGCAGAACGGTTCGCAGTTCGCCTCGATCATCAAGGCCCAGGCCGGCGGCGGCCTGGCCGCCGCGGCGAGCGCTCAGGTCACGAAGGTCACGGTCATCTCGACGAAGCAGGCACAGGTCAACTACAACATCCTGCTGGACGGGCAGCCGGCCCTGAAGAACCAGTCGGGCACGGCCGTGTTCCAGGACGGCACCTGGAAGGTCGGCGTGACCAGCTTCTGCAGCCTGCTGAGCCTGGAGAACAGCGGGAACACCTCGAAGCTGCCCGCCGCCTGCCAGTCCGGCGCCTAGCCAGGAGGCTCGCTTGGCCAGTGTGCAAGTCGAGCAGGAGGCGGTAGCGCGCCACGGAGGACGGTCCCTGGCGCTGGCCGTGCTGTGCACGATCCTGTTCCTGACGTTCCTGGACAACACGGTCGTGAGCGTGGCGCTGGGCAGCGTGCAGACCGATCTGCACGCCGGCGTCTCGTCGCTGCAGTGGGTGGTCGGCGCCTACGCGCTGACGTTCGCCGGCGCGATGCTCGCGTTCGGCATGGTGTCCGACGAATTCGGGCGCAAGCGCGTGATGCTGATCGGCGCCGGGATCTTCTGCGCGGGATCGGTGCTGTCCGCGCTGGCGCCCAGCACCGGCGTGCTGATCGCCGGCCGGGCCGTGATGGGGTTCGGCGCCGCCGCCAGCGAGCCGGGCACCCTGTCGATGCTGCGGCACCTTTACACCAACGAGCGCATCCGCAACCGGGCCCTGGGCGTGTGGACCGCGGTGTCCGGCCTGGCCCTCGCCCTCGGCCCGGTCGTCGGCGGGGCGCTCATCGGCATCTGGACGTCGATCGCCGGAGCGGCGCCGCCCACGGTCCCCGGCCTGCCGCCCGGGCCGAACCCGGACAGCTGGCGCGCGATCTTCTGGTTCAACCTGGTGATCGGCCTGGCCGCCCTGATCGCCGGGATGATCGTGCTGCCGGAGAACTCCGACCCGAACGCCAAGCGGGTCGACATCTCCGGCACGGTGTTCGGCGCCGGCGCGCTGACCGCGTTCACGTACGCGGTGATCAGCGCCGAGAACGACGGTTTCGGCGCGCCACTCGTGATCGCGCTGCTCTGCGTCAGCGCCGCGGCCGGGGTCGCGTTCGTCGTCCGGGAGAGGCGGGCCGCCCATCCGCTGCTCGATCTCACGTACCTGCGCGTTCCGCGGTTCCTCACCGCCAACGTGGTCGCGTTCTGTGCCTACTTCGCGACGTTCGCCGTGTTCTTCTTCACCGCGCTGTACCTCTACGAGGTGGCCAACGAGACCGGCTACAAGATCGCCCTGACGTTCCTGCCGATGACCGTGCTGATGATCGTGGCCTCGGTGCTGGCCGGCCGCTGGACCACCACGGTCGGGCCCGCCCGGTCGATCCTGATCGGCTGCCTGTTGTTCTGCGCCGGGCTGCTGCTTACCTCGGTCACGATCAACCCGAACCCGTCCTACGCGCCGCTGGCCCTGGCGCTCGCCCTAGCCGGGATCGGGGTGAGCGCAACGGTCGTCCCGATCACCTCATCGGCGCTGTCGGCGGTGCCGCCCGAGCGCTCGGGCATGGCGGCCTCGGCCACGAACACCAGCCGCGAGATCGGCGCCGTGACCGGCATCGCCGTGCTGGGCGCGCTGGTGAACGCCCAGCTCCGGTCGAGCCTCACCGCCAGCATGGACCGGCTGCACATCCCGGACACCTTCCAGGCCATCGCGATCAAGATCATCGAGACCGGCGGCCTGTCCGGCGGCAGCGGCGCGAGCTCGGTCGGCTCGGGCGCGGCCGGCCAGGGCACGCTGATCGTGGAGATGACGCACGCCGCGTACAACGCGTTCTACGACGGGCTGCGCGCCGCGCTGCTGGTCTCGGCGATCCTGGTTTTCGTCGCGGGGATATTCGGCTACGTGATGCTCAGCCGCGGGGGTCAGCCGAAGGAGTCCTGACCGGCTCGCCGCGGTCCGCGGTCGCGGCGAGCCCGGCCGGCTACTGGCCCAGGCTCGAGCGCAGGGCCAGCACGCGGTCCAGCGCGGCGTCGAACGCCGGCTTGGCGAGCTGGCCGTCGCGGTAGCCGTTCTCCAGCCCGGTCATCGCCTGCTCGCCCTCGCTGACGTTCTGCTGCGAGCACAGGATGAGATCCATGCCGGCCTCGGCCGCGAGCAGGCTGCGGTTCTGGAACGATCCGAAGGAGCGGAGCGCGCCCGCCTCGAGGGCATCGGTGATCGTCACGCCCTTGAACCCGAGCCGCTGGCGCAGCTCGCCGTTCACGATCGTCGGCGACAGGCCGGCCGGGCGCCCCGGGTCGAGCGCCGGGTAGACCGCCCAGGACACCAGGACCAGCCGGACCCCGGCCGCGATCGCCGCCTTGTAGGGCACTTCGTCGGTGTCCCTGATCGTCGCCAGCGGCACCTTCAGGGTGACCGGCCGCAGGTCGGTGTCCTCCGGCTGGGCCGCCGTCCCCAGGCCGGGGAAGTGCTTGGCCGTGGCCGCCACGCCCTGGGCCTGCAGCGCGGTGATGAAGCCGGCGCCGAGCTCGGAGACGACCGCGGGGTCCATGCTGTAGGAACGCTGAAACTGGTCGTCGAAGTCGCCCGCCCGGCGGTACACGTCGAGCACCGGGGCGAGGTCCACGTTGAGCCCGAGGCCGCGCAGGTACTGCCCGCCGGTGGTGCCCGCGTTCGCCGCGGCGGCCGCGGGACTGGACGACGTGGCGATCTGCCGCTCCGACAGCAGCGGCGGGCCGGGCAGCCGGCGGATCTGGCCCCCCTCCTGGTCGGTCATCAGCAGCAGGGGTTTGCGTACCGGGTTGGTCGGGCTGGCGTTCGCCTGCTCCAGCTCGGCGATCACCTTGGCGATCTGCGCGTCACTCGAGACGTTCTGGCTGAAGAAGATGACGCCGGCCGCCTCGCCGTGCCGGATCAGGTTCAGCAGGCTCGCGGGCGGCCTGAGTCCGCCGTAGCTGAAGATCACGCGCTGCCCCGCCAGCTGCTGGAGCGAGAGCGCCGGGGCCGGCGCCGACGACCGGCTGGGCTCGGGCGTCGAAGTGGCACCAGGCGACGGCGCGGGGTGCGACGGAGCCGACCGGCTGGCCGACGGCGACGCCTCGGCCGAGGACCGCAGCCACAGCGGGAACCGCCCGGCCGTCGCGCTCGCCACGAGCGCCGCGGCCAGGGCGACGGCGACCAGCGCGATGCCGAGCCGGAGCCAAGACGGTGACCTGCGCAACGGCCTGCCTCTCCGCGAGCCCGCCGCCGCGGCCGGGCCTAGTCATCGAATGTGATTGCCGTGTTACGTGAAGCTAACGCGAGAGACATCTCCGCTCATCCCGCGGCTGTAATCGAGACGCTACAAAGCCCGCCGAGGTTGCGGCAACGGGTCCGCGGGCCGGCGCGCCGCGCGGCAGGAGATTCCGCCGGCCCCCTGGCACTCCGCGCCGCCGGGACAAATCCACCGGTCCCCCCGTGCGGCCCGGCGCCGGCGCGCCGGACCTTGTGCCGCAGGTTGCCATGGGTGTCGGATGTATTACACGCGGTCAGGAAGATTTCCTGCTTGATCAATGAGCAAGGAGGGTATTGCGGATGACCGAGGGCCAGCACGAGCATCACCAGGACCCGACCTTCTACCGTTCGCCGCGGGACGCCGCCGCGGCGCCGGCCGAGAAACTCGCCTATGTGGCCGCGTTCTCCCGCCCGGCCGACAAGCCCGACGCGATCGCCGTGGTCGATGTCGACCCGCGCTCGGCCGGATACGGCTCGGTCGTCGGCTTCACCGAGCTCACCGCCCTCGGCGACGAGCTGCACCATTTCGGCTGGAACGCCTGCTCCAGCGCGCTATGCCCGACCGGGGGCCACGACCACGGCGACCGCCGCTACCTGATCGTGCCCGGGATACGGTCCTCCCGTATCTACGTGCTCGACACCCAGGACGACCCGGTCTCGCCCCGGATCGTCCAGGTCCTCGCCCCCGAGGAACTGGGCAAGCGCGCCGGGTACTCCCGGCCGCACACCGTGCATTGCGGGCCCGGCGCCCTGTTCGTCTCCTGCCTGGGCGGCGACGGCCAGGACGGGCCGGGCGGGATAGCGCTGCTCGACCAGAACACGTTCGAGGTGGTCGGCTCGTGGGAGGCCGACCGCGGCGATCAGTACCTGGCCTACGACTTCTGGTGGCACATCAACGATGACGTGATGGTCACGTCGGAGTGGGGCACCCCGTCCATGATCGAGGACGGGATCGTGCCCGAGTTGCTGCTCGGCCGCAAGTACGGTCACCGGCTGCACTTCTGGGACATGAAGACGCGCCGCAACGCGGCGACCATCGACCTCGGCGACGAGCACCAGATGACGCTCGAACTGCGCCCGGCGCACGACCCGGCCAAGACGTACGGCTTCGTCGGCGTGGTGGTCAGCGTCGAGGACCTGTCCGCGTCGATCTGGCTGTGGCACCAGGAGAACGGCCGGTGGGCGGCCACCAAGGTGATCTCGATCCCCGCCGAGCCGGCCCCGGCCGATGACCTGCCGCCGCTGTTGCAGGGATTCGGCGCCGTGCCCCCGCTGATCACCGACATCGACCTGTCGGTCGACGACCGGTACCTGTACGTGTCCTGCTGGGGCACGGGCGAGATGAAGCAGTACGACGTGAGCGACCCGTTCCACCCGGTCGAGACCGGGTCGGTCCGGATCGGCGGGATCACCGGCCGGGTGCCCCACCCGGCCCGGCCGGACCAGCCGCTGCGCGGCGGCCCGCAGATGGTTGAGGTCAGCCGGGACGGCACCGGGGTCTACTTCACCAACTCCCTGTACGGGGCGTGGGACGAGCAGTTCTACCCGGAGGGCGTGGGCGCGTGGATGGCCAAGCTGGACGTGCACGCGGGCGGCGGGATCGCGTTCGACGAGCGGTTCTTCGTCGAGGGAAACGAGTTCCGCGGCCGCCGGGTGCACCAGATCCGGCTTCAGGGCGGCGACGCGTCCAGCGATTCCTACTGCTTCTCGTAACCCGCCGGAGGGGGTGCGGGCCGGGGGCGGGCCGGCCCGCACTACCTAGGCTGCCCGGGTCGCGCCCCGGTGTCGTCATGCCTCAGTACGAACTCGCGCGGCGAGGCCCGCCGCCCGCGGTCATACCTGGGTATGACAATCTGCGGCGGGACGACCGGGATGGCCGCCGCGGCTTAACCTGAGGGCGTGCGCGGGTGGGCCGGGATGGTGCCAGCGGCGGGTGCGGCCCGGCGGCTGGCATCGCGAGCGTGGCCGGCGGTGCGGTGGTCGTGGCACGGCCTGGCCGGGGTGCTGTGCGGCCGTGATCCGGCTCCGGTCTGGCGCTCGGCGTGGCGGCGCCGGGCCGCGTACTGCGGCCTGGCCGGGGGCACCGCGCTGCTGTGCGGGCTCAGCCTGGCCAGCCTGCGCGGCGTGGGGAACTGGACCATCTCCCTCGGACCGGTCCAGCCCAAGCGCCCGTACGTCGGCGTCAAGCAGGTCACGGTGCTGGGCTCGGGCTGGCTGCTGCCGGGCCGGCCGATACCGATGCTCACGCTCGAGGTGCTGGTTTCCCTGGCCGTGGTGGTGCCGGTCGCACTGGCCGGGCGGTATCCGCTGATGGGGTGGCGGCTGGGCTGGGCCGGGCTGTGGCTGGTGCCGTGGCTCGGGGTCGGGTGGCAGTGGGGATGGTCGTGGGGCCCGGCGCTGCTGGCCGGCGTGGTGACCGCGTTCGCGGTGGCGGGGGTGCGGCAGAGCCGGGCGGTGCTGTGCTGGATGTGGGCGCTGACGTTGGTGCCCTGGCTGTGGCGGATGGGTACCGGCGGGGTGGGGGTGGCCGGGTGCCTGGGGCTGACCGCGGTCGCGGTGGCGGCCGACGCGATGGCCGCGCGGCGGCGGGCCCAGCTGATCGCGGCCGGGCAGGCCGAGCGCGCCGAACTCGAACAGGCCCGCCGCGCGGTCCTGGAAGAACGGGCCCGGATCGCCCGTGAACTGCACGACGTGGTCGCCCACCACCTGTCCCTGATCGCCGTGCGCGCCGAATCCGCGCCCTACCGCCTGGCCGGCCTGGCCGCCCCGGTCAGCACCGAATTCGGGTCTCTGTCCGCCGCCGCCCGCGAGGCCCTGGCCGACATGCGTCGCCTGCTGGGCGTGCTGCGCGCCGAGCAACCCGCCGCCCGCGCGCCCCAGCCGCAGCTGGCCGACCTGCCCGACCTGGTCGCCGCCGCCCGGCGGGCCGGCGTCGCCGTCGCCCTGGATGGCCCGGCCGACTGGGCCCAGGTGCCCGCCGGCGTCGGCGTCTGCGCCTACCGCATCGTCCAGGAGTCGCTGTCCAACGCCTCCCGCCACGCGCCCGGCGCGGCCGTCACCGTCACCGTCGGGCACGATGGCCGCGCGGTCTGCCTCAACGTCACCAACGGCCCGCCCGACCACCCCGGCGGCGACCGCCGCCACCGGCCCGGCCACGGCCTGGCCGGGATGCGCGAACGCGTCGCCCTGCTCGGCGGGTCCCTCACCGCCGGGCCCGCCCCCGGCGGCGGCTTCACCGTCTCCGCGACCCTCCCCCTGACCCACGCCGCCTGACCCACGCCGCCCGACCCAGGCCGCCCGACCCAGGCCGCCCGACCCAGGCCGCCCGACCCCGCACCCGGCTCCGGCGCACGGCCCGCCGGAACGTGACGGGCCCGGCGCGCTCGAGCCGGGACGTAATGACATCTCAAGGTTTATGCAATCCCACGATGAGCCGATCTGACTGCCCGCGGGAACGCCGTGCTGGGTCGATCTCGGGGTAGGCGACATCGGGACACCGCGTACGGCCGGATGGCCGTGCTGGCCGACGACCAGGGAGCGGTGTTCGCGATCGTGTCGTCAGCGTGAGGGTGTGGTGACCGGCTGCCGTCCGCTGGACGGCATCAGCCGGTCGGCGGTGCGCTGCGCGGTGCCACGGGCCCACCGGCCGCTGGTGGCCAGCCCGACGAGCAGGACCGCCACGCCGCACCCGGCGATAATCCACCAGCCGACGTGGCTGGCCTCGGCGAAGCCCATCCGCAGCGACCCGTGCAGGGCCGACAGCACGGCCGACCCGGCCACCGCGACCCCGAGCGCGGAGCCGACCTGCCGGCTGGTGGACGCGAGCCCGGCCGCGACGCCGGCCTGGGACCGGGGCATGCCCGACACCGCGGTGTTCGTGATCGGCGCGTTCACCAGCCCGCTGCCGATGCCGAACACCACGTAGCTGGCCAGCAGGTAGCCAAGCGAGGTGCCGGGCGACAGCCGGGTCAGCATGATCGCGCCGGCGGCGGTGGCGATGCCCGCCACGATCAGCGGCAGCCGCGGTCCCCGGACCGCGACGATCCGGCCGGACAGCGGCGCGAGCAGCACGGTCATGGCCGCCATCGGCAGCGTGTACAGCCCGGCGTGCAGCGCCGAGAACCCGCGGGCATCCTGCAGGTACAGGGTGTTCAGGAACAGGAAGCCGCCCAGCGCGGCGAACGCGCATACCGCGATCACCGTGGCGCCTGAGAACGGCGCGCTGCGGAAGAACCTCAGGTCGAGCAGGGGTTCCTCGCGCCGCGGCTCGTAGCTGACCAGGGCGATGAGCGCCGCCACGGCCAGCGCGAAGCAGCCGAGGATCCGGCCGGAGGCCCAGCCGGCGTTCGGGCCCTCGATGATCGCGTAGGTCAGCGAGGCCAGCAGCACGACGATCAGGGTCTGGCCCACGGGATCCACCCGGCGCGCCCGGGCCGCCCGCGACTCGGGCACAAACAGAGCGGTCAGGATGATCGCGGCCACGCCGACCGGGATGTTGACCCAGAAGATGCCGCGCCAGCCGACCGAGGCGACCAGGGCCCCGCCCACGACCGGGCCGAGCGCCAGGCTCGCGCCGAAGACCGCGCCCCACAGGCCGATCGCGCGGGCCCGCTCGGCCGGCTCGGTGAACGTGTTCGTGATGATCGACATCGCCACGGGGTTGAGCATCGAGCCGCCCAGCGCCTGCAGCATCCGGAAGCCGACCAGCCAGCCCAGCCCGGGGGCCAGGCTGCACAGCAGCGAGCCGAGGGTGAACAGGGCGAGCCCGGCCTGGAACGTCCGGCGCCGGCCGACCCGGTCGGCCGTGGACCCGGACAGCATGAGGAAGCTGGCCACCACGATCGTGTAGGCATCCACCGTCCACTGCAGGCCGGAGACCGGGGCGTGCAGGTCGTGCTGGATCGACGGCAACGCGACGTTGACGATCGTCGCGTCGATGCCGACGATGAACAGGCTCATGCAGCAGATGGCCAGCACGAGCGCGCGACGGCGGCGGGAGAGGTCAGCCGGGCCCATTTCCTGCGTATCCTTCATTACATTTGCTGGTTCACAACTAACTATCTCAGGACAGTCTGCTCCGTAATCGTCAGAGCCCTGTGGTTCACTAACGACATGCCGCCAGCCGATCTTCCCGTTCTCGGCTTCTCCGACCCGCGGGCCTGGGAGTCCTGGCTGTCGCAGGAGCACGGACGGTCCCCGGGGATCTGGCTCAAGATCCCTAAGAAGGGCTCGGGCTGCCCGGGCGTTTCCTACGCCGAGGCGCTCGAGGTGGCGCTGTGCTTCGGCTGGATCGACGGCCAGAAGGGCGCCCTGGACGACGACTACTGGCGGCAGAGGTTCACGCCGCGCAAGCCGGCCAGCCGCTGGTCGAAGATCAACACCGAGAAGGCGGCCGAGCTGATCGCGGCGGGCCGGATGCGGCCGGCCGGGCGGCGCGAGGTCGAGCGGGCCCGGGCGGACGGACGCTGGGACGCCGCCTACGCCGGGCAGCGGGACATGACCGTCCCGCCCGACCTGGAGCGCGAACTGGCCGCTAACGATGCCGCCCGCGAGTTCTTCGGCACGCTGTCCGGCGCGAACCGGTACGCGATCTTGTACCGGATCGGTGACGCCAAGCGGCCGGAGACCCGGGCCAGGCGGATCGCCAGGTACGTGGCCATGCTGGCCGCGCACGAGACGATCCACCCGCAGCCCTGACCCGGGGTCTCCGGGACGCGGCTCAGGCCGCTCAGCCCGCTCAGGCGGCTCAGGCGGCCGGCGCGTTGAGCTTGGCCAGCTCGGCCGCCACCATCGCCTCGTGCGCCTCCTCGTCGCGCTTGGCGTCGCGCGGGCGCCACCGCCCGCGCAGCAGCGGGATGGTGAGCAGGAAGAAGATCATCCCGCCGAAGCAGATCCACCACCAGTCGCGCCACTGGCCCGCGGTGCCGGCCGCGGCCTTCGTCACCGCGGCGCCGTGCGCCTTCAGGTACGGGAACACCGCCTTCGGGACCTTGGACAACGCGGTGAGCTGCGCCGAGTACGGGGCGATGGTCTGCAGCTGCGCCGAGTACGGGGCGATGGTCTGCAGGTCGGTCGCGTACGGGGCGACGGTCTGCAGCGCCGGGCCGACCGCGATCACCCCGTTGATGGCCGCCTGGTTGGCGGCGATGGTGTCGAGGATGGCGATCCCCTTCGAGCCGCCGCCCGCGGCGGCGACCGCCTGGGCCTGCAGGGCCGCCGGGGCCTTACCCGGCGGGAAGGCGGCCAGCTTGGTGAACAGCGCCGGGTTCTTCTGGATCACGAGCAGCTCGGGCGCGAACTTCGTCGCGTTGGCCAGCTGGGTCTTGTCCGCCGTCGCGGTGGCTATCACCGACGCGGGGATCTTCTGCGCGGTGGCCAGGACCGACGGCGGGATCTTCTGCGCGGTGGCGACGACGTCCGCGTGAGCGGTGGCGAAGGCGATATCGCTCTTGTACGTGGTGGCGTAGGCCGACACCGTGGCCCCGTAGCTGACCAGGGGGGTGACCGACGTGATGACGAGCGGGACGATCAGGTAGGCGACGAAGACCACGATCCGGATGATCCAGCCCCAGATGGCCAGGCCGGTGGCGATGAGCGCCGGGTTGCGGGCCTCCACGGTCTCGGTGAAGCTGGCCATCCACGGGACGTAGGCCACGCCGAGGCAGAACGACAGCGCCGCCACGATCAGCGCCATCGTGTAGTAGCTGGGATGGTGGCCGAACTGCAGCAGGAACACCACGGTCATCACCGCGGCGGCGACGCCGCCGACCACCATGAACGGCTTGCGCACCCGGAGCCGGTCGGAAAGGAAGCCGATCAGGATCACCGCGGCGACGTTCAGGCCCCACTCCCAGTTGCCCAGCCCGTTGGCGTCCTTAACGCTGAAGCCGAACACGAAGACCATGTAGATGACCAGGAAGGCCACGGCGGAGTAGTAGATCAGCAGGAAGATCGAGATCGCGAGCGAGGACACCACCACGTCGGCCTTCAGCAGCTGGCGCCACGGGTTCTTCAGCATCGACGCGACGTCGATGCCCTTGGCCCGGGCCTCGATCAGCGCCCGGTCGCGCATGCTCACCATCAGCTGGTCGCGCAGCCGCGGAGACAGTTCCCGCAGCCCGACCAGGGCGATCAGGAACACGACCACGCCGGCGATGCCGCAGATGATGTACTCATGGGTCCAGAACCGCGTGCTGTGCACGATGGCCGGGACGGTGTTGGTGCCCACGACCGAGACGATCAGGCTGCCCACCACCGGGCCGCTGGTCCAGAAGCCCATGGCCGTGGCCCGGCCCAGCTGCGGGGAGAAGTCGCGGATCAGCGCCGGCGTGGCCACCAGGCACATGCCCTCGACGAACCCGACCACGAAGGTCTCGACCGTGTAGGTCCACTTGTCCGTCGCGGTCGGGATGATGAACGCCACGAAGATCCCGGTGAACAGCAGGCCGAACACCACCAGGTTGGCGCGGCCGAACCGGTCAGCGAGCCCGGCGAACAGCGAGCCGAAGGCGCCGATCAGCGCCCCGAACGCCAGGGTCAGCACGAAGAACGTGAAGCTCATGTGCAGGTTGGCCAGGATCAGCGTGGATACCGAGCCGCCGACGTACAGCTCGTAATAGAGCGTGATCGTGGCCAGCACGGTGATGGCCAGGTAGAGGACGCGGGCGCCGGTGTCCGGATAGGACTCGAGCTGACGGCGCCAGAGCCAGGTCACACCGCCCCCACGGCCGGGAGCGAGATCTGTTGCGGTTGCGTTCATGCGGTCCTCCTCCGCCCGGTGCCCAGGGCGGCGAGGTGGCCCCGCCACGCCCCCACCGCACACCACAGAAGTACGATCACGTACTTTTAGGTTGTGGCAATCGTAGGTGCGAGTCCACTGTGAGACAAGAGGGTGTTCTGGCCCGGACTCACGAGGGTGAGCCCGGTCTGCCGCGAGGTCGCAGCGGGCTTCCGGTGGACGAGGTGCGCGAGGCCCAGCGCGAGCGGCTGCTGCGTTCGGTGATCGCCAAAGTGGGCCGGTCCGGCTTCCGCGACGTCACTGTGGCCGACATCGTCCGTGGCGCCCGGGTGTCGCGCGCCGCGTTCTACGCGCACTTCGAGGACAAGGAAGACTGCTTCCTCGCCGCCACCCGGCAGGGCGGGATCCTCATGGCCGACCGGGTGGCGGCCGCGACCCGCCGGATGCCGGCCGACGCCGGCGCCGAGGCCACGCTGCGGGCCGGCATCGCCGCGTTCCTGCAGTTCCTCGGCGAGGAGCCGATGTTCGCCCGCGCCTTCTACGTCGAGATGCCCACGGCCGGCCCGCGCGCGGTCCGGCAGATCGAGGCCGGACTGCACGGCTTCGCCCGGATGAACCGGGCCTGGCATGAGCGGGGACGCCGCGATCACCCGTCCTGGCCGGCCGTGCCCTACCAGGCCTACTTCGCGCTGGCCGGCGCCACCACCGAGCTGGTGCGGGCCGAGGTGCGCCGCGGCGCGACCCGGGCGATCGCCGGCCTGGAGAACACGCTGGTCGCGCTGCACCTGTCCGTGCTGGCCGGCCGGCCATGGGCGCCGCCCGCGCCCGCCTAGGTTCGTCCGCTTAAAGCCCTTTGCGCCTATAGACCGGCGGCCGCCCCGCGACGTACCATATCTGTATCCTGCCGACGGTATACAATTCGTGCGCACGCCCGCTCGCCGCGCCGCGAGCGAGCCCGACGCCAGGGAGCAGTCGTGTACCACGAGCTCACGGTCTGGTCACGCGGGATCATCATGGACAAGGAGGCCAGGGACGTCTCATCGTGCATCGCGGCGGCCGCCCGCAACGCGGGCTACCACACCGAGAACGTCAGCGACTACATCGACGACCCGGACCGGACCAACTGCCTGGTGCGCCGGTACGCCAGGTTCGGCGACCAGCCGATCCTGGACCGGTTCATCTATGAGAACCCGCACCCGGACTGGGTGGTGCTGATCGAGGAGACGATCGTCAAGGCGGTCAACTTCTTCCGCGGCACCCGCGACGGCGCGGGCACCCTGGTGATCAACTCGGCCCGCGAGCCCGAGTACCTGCTGAAGTTCCTGCCCGAGACGATGCGGGCCAAGCTGGCCCGGCTGGTCGTGGTCGACGGCGTCGGGCTGGCCGAGCAGCGCGGCGACAGCGCGTGGATGTTCGTCCGCAACCTGTCCGAGCTGGCCTTCGACCGGATGTCGACCGAGGGCGCGGTGGAACGCCTGGCCATCGGCATGGGCGTGGCCGCGCCGGTCATCGGCGCGCTGGTCGCGACCACCGGCACGCTCGGCATCGACGAGGTCGCCGAGGTGGTCGCCGACCGCGACGCCATGTATCGCGGCGCCGAGCGCTACCAGGTGCTCGAGTTCCAGCCGTCCCCGACCGCCGACTCGCCGACCGCAGGCTGATTCCCGGCCGCATCAGCAGGGAGGTTCTATGTCCGTACGCGGCACGCGCGTTCCCGAGCACCTGAGGCTGCCGATCGCGGGCGTGACCCCGCCGCCCACCGAGAAGGACGGCCAGCGGCTGTTCCCGACCGGCAACTTCCGCTTCTACCGGCCCGTGTACCGGGACAAGACGCCGCCGTGCAACAACGCCTGCCCGACCGGCGAGCAGATCCAGAAGTACCTCGACTTCGTCAAGCACGACCGGTTCCTCGACGGATACCTCACGATCGTCGAGGACAACTTCATGCCGTCGGTCACCGGCCGGGTCTGCTATCACCCGTGCGAGACCGCCTGCAACCGCGCCGCCCACGACGAGCCGATCGGCATCCGCGGCGTGGAGCGCTTCCTCGGCGACTTCGGCCTGGCCCTCGCCGAGAACCCCATCATTCAAACCCTTCCTAAATTGAACGCCCGGACGGTGGCGATTGTGGGCTCCGGACCGGGCGGCCTGGCCTGTGCCTACCACCTGCGCCGCCGCGGCTACTCCAGCGTGATCTTCGAGGCCATGGACAAGCCCGGCGGCATGCTGCGCGGCGGCATACCGCACTGGCACCTGCCCGAGGAGATCCTCGACGCCGAGATCGCCAAGCTGACCAGCCTGGGCGGCATCGAGATCCGGTGCGGGGTGCGGGCCGGCACGACCGACCTGACCTGGGACGACCTGCGCAGCAACTACGACGCCGCGTTTCTCGCGCTCGGCCAGGACGTGGGCCGGCGCCTGGACGTGCCGGGCAGCCAGGCCCGCGGGGTCACCGGCGCCCTGGAGTTCCTGCGCGAGGCGGGCCTGCGGCGCCCGGTGCAAACCGGCCAGAAGGTGCTGGTCATCGGCGGCGGCAACACCGCGTCCGACGCGGCCCGCAGCGCGATGCGGCTCGGCGGCGGCACCGCGACGATCGTCTCCCTGGAGGCCGAGAATGAGCTGGCCATCGTGCCGGAGGACCTGGATCAGGCCAGGGACGAGGGCGTGGAGTTCCTGCCGCACACCTCCTGCGCGGAGATCCTGAGCGAGGACGGTCACGTGACCGGCGCCGTGCTGTGCCAGGCCAGCCTGGCCATGGACGAGGCGGGCCAGGTCCGCCCGGAGATCGTCGCCGGCACCGAGCGCGTGGTGGAATGCGACGCGATCCTGATCGCGATCGGCCAGGTGCAGCGGCTCGAGTGGCTGCCCGGCCACCTGTCCGACCGCGGGCTGATCAGCGCCGACGAGCACGGCCGGGTCGACGGCAACATCTTCGTCGGCGGCGACGTGCTGCGCGGGCCGTCGATGGTGGTGGACGCGCTCGGCGACGGCAAGCGCGCCGCGCGCGACATCGACCGGCTGCTGACCG
>Ga0335074_10002616_pt1 | contig 24604 bp, 16 predicted proteins | sample Lox_Sample_23_FD_206715 | JGI IMG/M metagenome (GOLD analysis project Ga0335074, IMG submission 206715) | Soil microbial communities from Loxahatchee National Wildlife Refuge, Florida, United States - Lox_Sample_2.3 | ecosystem: Environmental > Terrestrial > Soil > Wetlands | place: USA... | reverse complement strand
TGCGCAGGAAAGTCAAGTGGAAACCGGTGCCAGGGCTGGTGATGCGCCAGCGGATAGTCAAAGACGCTGGGGAGTTGAGCATCATTCGCAAAGCGGTGCGGATGGGAGCCGAGGTTTACGAGCAAGCGGTCGAGAGGATTCGCGCAGGTGTGGCGGAGTCGGAGGTTGCCGGCGAGTTGGAATTTGCCGCGCGCAGAGCGGGCGCGGATGGCATGTCGTTCGAGACGATCGTCGCGGGCGGAAAGCGGTCGGCTTTGCCACATGGTCGAGCCTCGCGGCAGCCGATCCCAAGGCGCGGATTTGTGGTGATCGATTCGGGAGTAGTGTTTGCAGGCTACTGCTCGGACATGACCAGGACGGTGCACGTTGGCCGAGCCGGTCGCGAAGAGCGGCGCTGGTATGACGCTGTGCTGGAGGCGCAGCTGGCGGGAATTGCGGCGGTGAAACCTGGCGTGACGGCAGGCGAGGTCGATCATGCGGCGCGCGAGGTGCTGCGGCAAGCCAAGCTGGACAAGTTCTTCACGCATTCCACCGGCCACGGTGTCGGGCTGGAGATTCACGAGCCGCCGCGGCTGGGGGCGGGTCAAAAGGAAGAGCTGCAAGTTGGGATGGTGGTGACGATCGAGCCGGGGATTTATGTTCCGGACAAGGGCGGCATTCGGATTGAAGACATGGTGGTGGTGACCGCGAAGGGCTGCCAAGTGCTGACGCCGGTGAGCAAAGAGCTGGTGGAGATTTGATCCGTTTCCTGTGACTGCCCCGCCCTAGCCAAAAGAAGGCTAGAACGGGGCACCCAGGCCGAAAATCTCTCGCTACGAAACTGCACCGCTGGGCTGCGCCCTTTGACCAGCCATGTGCCGCCGGCTGAAGCCGGCTCCGATCCAAACAAAGTGGCATGGACGCTGGCCTAAAGGCCAGCTCTACCTCAGTCGCGGGTCGGGATTGCGACGAAGGCGATCTGCGGACTGGTTGGTGAGCAATTGCCCGGCGTGCAGCCCATCCCAACGATCACTCCCGAGTTGTTGATGTCTTGCGCTACCTGCAGGTACAGCGGGCTATTCGGCGCAAGCGTGTTGAGATCGGTCATCATGCCGTTCTCGTAAACAAACGCGCGGGGATTGCTAAATCCCGAAGCGTAAGAGACGCCGACAATCTGCGCCTGCTGATTGACACCCAGGGCTTCGCTAATGGCATCGCCGCTTAACACGCCGAGATCCTGCATCGGGCCGGGGCGCGTCCACGAGAAAGCGTGGAAATTGGGGTTGTTGCCGTTCTGATCGCCCGTGAGGTCGGAGAAGCCGACAATCAGCCCATTGTTGTTGATCGCCATCGGCGTGTTCCAGGCTGTACCGCCAAGATTGCCGAGATTGATGGGCGTGCCGTTCTGCCAGAGCAGAGCGTGAGTCGCGGTTTGATCGCCAACGGCGTTCTGGCAGATGCCGGAGATACCGACGACCTGGCCGCTGTCGTTGATGCCGGTGGCCGCGCCGTCAGGATCGGAGCCGTAAGGCGGGAGCTGCTGCTTCTCCCCTGCTCTCGGTCCCCAGATAACGGCTTCGAATTGCAGCACCTGCGGCGCGACGCAGGTTGGATCGTGCACGGTGTTCTCGGCCCAGCCGACGGCCTGCCCGCGATTGTTGATGCCGGTGGCGAAACCGTTATTGCCGCCGAGCGTGGGCAGCGGCGTCATCGTGCCCCACTGCCAGAGGAAGCCAACGCAGGTGTGGCCCTGATGCGAGGGCAGCAGGAATGCGCCGCAGCTCCAGCTCTCGCCGTAAGGATCGGTGTTGGCGGTGTCGGAGATGCCGACCGCCTGGCCGAAGTCATTCAGCCCTGGCCAGAGTATGGCACTGTTGGGACCGCCCAGCGTGCCGAGATCCCGCGGAAATCCAGAGAGCCAGAGGACAGCGTGCTCGTCGAGATCCCCGCTGAGATTGGAGGCGCCGCCAATCCAGCCTTCAGAGTTGATGGCGGCGGTTGAGCTCGCTGATCCGCCGAGCGGCACGCCCAGGCTGATGACGCGATAGTGAGTCTGGTTGTGATGGTTCGGCGCTTGCGCGATAAGTGGAATCGGGGCGGCTAAAGCGGCCGCGATGGCAGCAACCAATGCGAAGTTTGCGAGTTTCATCGATGTCTCCTTTGGTGTTGTTTGCGCCGCGGGCCCCGAGTTCCGGCCGTTGGCTGTTTCCGCCCCTGATCGCCCGCCTCGCGCGTCTTGCAGGGGGAGACAATTTCGCACGGGGCTTCGATCAACATAGTTTTCTCGATGGAGACAGGTTGGACATTTACGGACTTGGCTGCGGCCGTGAATGGACGTTTGCGGACGTGGTTGCTAAAGCATTTTCACCACGGAAGTCACGGAGAACACGGAAAAAGCGAAGATTAAGGAAAAACACAGCGAGAAAAATGCAGGATTAAATGAAGGTACAGTCCCAACCGACAAACAAGACAACGTTCATTTCCGTGTTCTCCGTGACTTCCGTGGTGAACCCGCTCTTCGAACTATGTCCGAAAACGTCTAACGGTAGCCCTGACTTCGGCTATCATCGCGGAATATGCAGCTGGATTGGCGAGTGTGTTCGCGGGCGCGGCTGTCGCGCGATCCGCGCTTCGATGGCAAGTTCTTTATCGGGGTGACCAACAGTGGAGTGTATTGCCGCTCGATCTGTCCGGCGCCGACGGCCAAAGAGAAGAACTGCCGTTACTTTCCGACCGCGGCTGCGGCAGCGGAAGCGGGATTTCGCCCGTGCCTGCGTTGCCGGCCGGAGTGCTCGCCGGGAACGCCGGCATGGCAAGGCACGTCGAATACGGTCGCACGGGCGCTGCGGTTGATCGGCGAGAGCGGTCTGGAAGACGGCGGTGTGGAAGTGCTGGCGGAGCGGTTGGGCGTCGGGTCGCGGCACCTGCGGCGATTGTTTCTGCGGCATCTGGGTGCGACGCCGATGGCCGTCGCCAACACGCGGCGCCTGCACTTCGCCAAGAAGCTGATCGACGAGACGCGGCTGCCGATGGGGCAGGTAGCGCTGTCGGCGGGATTCGGCTGCGTGCGGCGCTTCAATGCGGCAATCCGGGCGACATACCGGCGAACGCCGACGCAGATTCGGCAGATTGCGCGGCAGAAGTTGTCGCAGCCCGAGGATCAGTACGAGTTCCAGCTGCGCTACCGGCCGCCATATCACTGGCAGGGAATGCTGGCGTTCCTGGCGTTGCGTGCGACGCCCGGGGTTGAGGTGGTTGAGTCAGGCCGTTACCGGCGGTCGATCTGGATCAATGGGCACGCGGGCTGGTTCGAGGTTTCGCCGGATGAGCCGCACAGCGCATTGACCGCCCGCATTCAGATTGGCGATCCACAGTCGCTGTTTGCGATTGTCGAGCGCGTCCGGGCGATGTTCGATCTCAATGCCGACTGGATGGCCATCGCGCGAACGATGCGAAGCGATCCGGCATTGGGCAAGCGATTAGCGGCCGAGCCGGGGCTGCGCGTGCCCGGATGCTGGAACGGTTTCGAGCTCGCGGTGCGGGCGATTCTGGGACAGCAGATCAGCGTGAAAGGTGCGACCACGCTGGCCGGGCGGATTGTGAAGCTGTTCGGGAAGCCGTTTGACGGGGGAGCTGGATTGACGCATCTGTTTCCAACCGCAGAAGCTCTTGCCGACGCCGATCTCACGCGCGCCGGACTGACACGCGCGCGCGCGGCGACCATCAGCACGCTGGCGCGAACGGTGTGCAAGAGGCAGATCAGCTTCGAGGGCATCCTGGATGTTGAGGCGTTTCTGGCGCGGCTGTGCGAGGTTCCCGGCATCGGGGCGTGGACGGCGCAATACATCGCGATGCGGGCATTGGGCGAGCCGGATGCGTTTCCTGCCGGTGACATCGCGCTGCTGCGAGCAATGAACGTGGCGACGGCGCGCGAGCTGGAGCGGCGCGCCGAAGCATGGCGTCCGTGGCGAGCCTATGCGGTGATGTATTTGTGGGGTGTGGGTGAGAAGCAAGAGCGGCGAGTGGTGACATTCAAGCAGAAGAAGATGAGCGAGGAGATGGCACTCGCGATGTAAAGGCCCCGCCCTAGCCGAAAGAAGGCTAGAACGGGGCACCCAGGGAGTTTTTGCGACTCGCGCTGCGCACGGGATGACAATCCAAAGCAAATCTCAGATATCCCACATTGGGGGATATCCCATGTTGGGGGACATCTCACATTGTGGCAGTCAGGCTTTTGACGCTGGCGCCGTTGGGTGGGCAACCGGCAGGCGAAGGACGAATTGCGTACCTTTGCCAACCTCGCTGCGGACGGTGATGCTTCCGCCGTGAGCTTCGACGATGCGGCGTGCCAGCGACAGGCCGAGTCCCGTGCCGTGGCCCTTGGTGGTGAAGAATGGGCGGAAGATGTTGGATAGATTCTCCGGCGGGATGCCTTTGCCCTGGTCGGCCACGGTGATGAGCACGGCGTCTTTGTCGCGGCGCAGGGTGACGAAAATCGATCCCGGCTTTTCCATCGCCTGAATTGCATTGAGCAGCAGGTTGAGCAGCACCTGGTTGATCTGGTGGGGATCGTGATCGATGGGCGGGATGTTTTCGCCCTTGTCGAGTTCCATCATGATGCGCTTGGTGACCGCCTGCTGGCGCGCGAACATGACAGCGTGCTCCGCAGTCGCGGCGAGGTCTTTCACCTGGAACTGCGGCGGCTTGGGACGCGCGATCTCGAGCAGATCGGTGAGGATGCGGTTGATCTGCACCGCTTCGTCTTTTGCGTCTTTGATCACCCCGCGCGCCGGACTGTTAGGCGGCAGATCGCGGCTGACGATCTCGATGACGCCGGCGATGCCAGCGAGCGGATTGCGGATTTCGTGCGCCAGGCCGGCGGCCAGTTCGCCGAGCGTAGCAAAGTGCTCGGCGCGGGACATCTGGGTCTGATGCAGGTGTTGGATTTCTTCGTGGCTGGCCTTGAGCTGCGCGACCATGTCATTGAAGTCACGGCCGAGGTCGCCGATCTCGTCGTTGCGATTGGCGAAGCTGACGGAGACGTCCATGTCGCCGAGGCTGAGGCGCGCAATCTTGTCCTGTAGCTCCATCATGGGGCGTCGAACCGAGACGGCCAGCACCATGATGACCGCGATGCAGATCAGGAATGCGCCCGCGGTAGCGATGGTGATGACGATGTGGCCTTCGCCGGCGGAGAGCGATGCGGAAACCAGAATGAAGAGCAGAAGACCGTTGAGCAGGATGGCGGCGATGGGGAGAACCGCTTTGAGCGCCCAGTTGATGTGACGCTTGCGAGTGACGGGAGCAGCGGTCGCTGTCGTGTCGGCGTTCTGCAGTTCGATTGTGGCAGCGGCGGTCATAGATTCCGCGTTTCCTGTTTACGTCAGCGGCTAAAGCCGGCTTTCTGCTTTCTCAAATGCACCACTGAAGCGGTGCTCCACCCGGTTTGTGTCGCCGGGCTGAAGCCCGGCTCAAATTTTCATTTACCGCCGGGACGCGAACCTGAAGGTTCGCTCTACCCGACTGTTCTCCCGTAGCGACATTGCTTGCGCTTCCAGCGAACCGCAGATCCTTCGACTGCGCGTCCGCCCGAGTCGCAAACGAAGCGACTCGAAAAAACCATGCGGACGCTCCGCTCAGGATGACAGCTCGATAGGGGTGAACCCTTCGCTCGGGATGGCAAACTTGAACTCATTCGCATTTGCTCATCGCTAATTGCTCGTTGCTCATTGCTAATTGCTCATCGCTAATTGCTCATTGCTAATTGCTCATTGCTTCTTCTTTACAGGGCTGAACGATTGGAGCTGATTCTTTGGGGCCAAATTTCCTCAGTCCTGCGTTCAGCCCTGATCCTCATGCGTACGCGTGTAAGCCGGGAAGCAGATACGTGACGCCGAGGAAGGTGAAGATCACGACGCCAAATCCCAGGATGGCGAAGTACGCGGCCCTACGTCCGCGCCATCCGCGCGTGATCCGCATGTGTAAGTAGCCCGCATAGACCAGCCAGGTGATCGCCGCCCAGGTCTCTTTCGGATCCCAGCTCCAGTACGAACCCCAGGTACGGTTCGCCCAGTAGGCGCCGGTGGCGATCATGAAGGTCAGTAGCGGGAAGGCAATGCAAATGGTCTTGTAGGTGACGCGATCGAGCGTGTCGGCCGGAGGCAGCAGGCCTTGCAGGTCGCTGCGCCGCCACAGCAGCATCAGGTACAGCAGGGAAGCAAAAATACCCGTCACCATCCCTCCCAGTAGGAAGGGACTGGCGGCCAGACTGGTCGGGAAGAGTCCATCCTGGTCAGGTGACGGGTAATAACCACCACGCGCGCGTAAGACGAACGCAGCCAGCACAACAACCTGCAACAAAATGCCGATGAACACCGCCCGATTGGCGATGCCGAAGAAGGACTCGTCTTTCTTCCACTTGCCGATGAAATAAAGCGCCAGCGGTGCGAGTGCGGCCAGAGCAGCGATTACGAAGAGCCATCCGAGATCCGGGATCGTCACGAACAGCCGCATGTTTTGCCCGAGAAAGAGATCGGATTTGGTGGTGGGATCCCATCCGGTAACGGACAGGCCGCCGTGCTCGAAGCGCGTGGCAACGATGGCGACGTAGATCGCGCTTACGGCAGCGCTGGTCCAGGCGAGGAAAGTTTCTGTCTTCAGATCGTCCTGGATGAGGAACATCATGGCGAGCGCGAAGCTCACCGCGCAGGCAGCGTAGGCCAGCATGGCTAACGTGACATGAACGTGCAGCCAGGTGGATTGCAGCGCCGGAACCAATGGCCGGACTTCTGAAGGCAGCAGCTGCATCAGGATGACGCAGACGACCGCGAGCGGCATGGTAATGCTGCCAATGATCTTGACCCCGAATTTCTTTTCGGCGACCAGGGTAAGCAGGGCGACGGTCCAGACGAAGCTGAGCAGCATCTCGTAGATGCTGGCGAACGGCGGACGGCCGGAGAGATACCAGCGATGCCCCACGGCCAGCGTGTTGGCAACCCACCCAATCGCGGTGGCCGTGGAGGCAAACTTGACGTAACGCGCCGTGCCGGTGACGCCGAAGCCCATGTAGAGCGCGCCCGCACCGGCGTAGAAGATGAGGGCGACATAGAGCAGATTGCTTTCGCTGAACAGGCTGGCGCCGGACTTGGCTGCGCCCAGCAGCGCCACGATCAGCAGGAATGTCACCGCGAGTCCGACCAGAACGAGCAGAGCGTTGCCGCCGGTGGTGGCGGGCTGCTCCATTTGTACGACTCGTGCTCGGCTTGCCATTGTGTTTCTCCTTATCCCATGTGCCGCCGGGTTGAAACCCGGCTCAAAAACCTGGTGGCCGGTTTGACGCGAACCTGAAGGTTCGCTCTACCCGATCCTTCTATCTGACGCGAACCTAAAGGTTCGCTCTACCGAAGTTTCTACCCGCCTGACGCGAACCTGAAGGTTCGCTCTACCGTTTCTTCCCTACTTCACTCCGGCCAGGGTCAGCTCGGGCTTTTGTTTCTTGGCGGAGAGCGGAACCACTGCCGCGCCTTCCAATTCGGTGCGAATGCTGTCGACCAGTTCGTTGAACTTCTGCTCGAAGCGATCGCGATTCTTGTTGGCCTGACCACCGACCCACAGCACCAGATTGCCACGTGCGTCAGAAATCGCCGTGACCCACACGCGCATATGCACCATGTAGAACGCGACAAAGAGCCCGAGGCCCATCAACAGGACGCCGCCCCACACCAGCCCCTGTCCCGGCTCATGCGAAACTTCCAGGCCGGTGAAGTAGCCCATCTTCATCTGGCGAAACTCGATGCGATAGCCAGTGTGGTTTTCGCCCTGCGCGGCGTTGTTGTACGCGGGAAACATCCACAGCTTGGTTTCGTCATTGGTCTTGGTGTTCTTCACCTGCAGGCGAAACGCGGGATTCACCGGGTCGTCGGACTTCTTGAAGATCTGGTTGTCGCGAATGAAGAAGTCGGGAATGAACTCGGCGAGGGTGAGGTTGATGTTGGGCGCGATCTCGGTCGCCTGGCTCATCGGCAGCATGAGCTCACGACTGTCGCCGCCGGTGTCAGGCGTGATCGCGACCTTCAATCCTACGAGCTGGCCAGTCGATCCGAAGCTGGCCTGATAGAAACGCAGTCCGTTGTAGATGAGCGGATCGTTGACGACGATTTCTTTGGCTTTGACTTGCTGGCCGTTCTCGACCACTGCCAGCTTCGACCACCAGCGCTTGGGCGAGCCGTCGGCGTAAGTTTCCTCCCCGGCGCCGTTGCACTTGACGGAGAAGGGAATTTGTTTTGTGCCGCCGGTGCGCAGCTCGAGGGTGTTGCTGACTTGCCCGTTCTGCAGCGCCATGAAGCCGCGGTAACCGAAGACGCCGTCGATGATGCCGCCGGCGAAGATCAGAAGCAGGCTGGCGTGGACGAGGTACACCGCCATGACCGAGAAACGATGACGTTCGCTGAATAAGGAGGGTTCGATAGACACCCCAGCAGACGCAAAGGCGGCGTCTGCCGGGGGCCCCGATTTCGTACCCGGTGCATCGGCGATGCGTTCGACCGGCCAGCCTGACTTCTTAAGGGCCCGTTCTGCAGCGTTAAGACCTTCTTCGGTGTTGTTGATCGGCAATTCGACTTTATTGGGCAGGGCGGAGCGAAAGTGCGAATCCGTCTTGCGATAAGGCCGCGCATAAAAACGCCACGCGCCCGGGAAGCGATCGACGGAAACCAGAATGATGCTGAGACTCACCAAGCCAAGCAACGTCAGAAACCACCAGGTATGGAAGACGTCGGTGAGGCCAAGGCGGTCGAGCCAGAGCAGCATGGCCGGAGAATAAGCGCGCACGAGCTTGTCGGGATCGGTAGCGGGCCGCTGGAGAATGAATGTTCCCAGCGCTGACGCAATTCCGGTAAGAATGAGCAAAATAACGCCAGTGCGCAGATTAGAAAACGTCTTATGAATCTGTTTTGGAATGGCGAGAATGCTGAAGGCCATGCTTGCTCCTTCCCGTGAGCAAGTGAGGAAGTGCAAATGGAAGGCCAGAATGAGGGCGGATGTAAGTTATTGTATTTGGCGGAGTTATGCTCTCCTGGGCGGCGCGGTGGATACCGCGCTGGTGAGGCATATCACGCAACGACGTGAGGAAGCGCGCAGGGAGTGGCTGCCTTGCGAGACATGCCGCCAGTCGCGTCGCCGCTGCCGCGGCTGGGCGCATTCCGATTCCAATACCCGGTGCTCACGCGCCGGGCTAACAGCATCTCCCGCCGATTGTTCAGGCGCCAGATTTCGTTCTGGTACTGTATCCTCCCGTGGCCAGGCGCCGTACTGCCTTGGCAAGAATTCAGGGCCAGGTTTGGGCAGCTGGGGTATACTCTGCGGCGGAGCGCCACCTCTATGCAGTCCCTCAGGCAAATTGCCGCCGCATTATTTCTACTGATCGGCTTCGTCCAGCTGGCGGGTGCCACCGATCTGAAGGTCGTCCTGCTCGACAGCAAGACCGGGCATCCGATGCATAACAAGCTGGTTTGCGTAGTGTTTCCGTCCACCGAACTGATCGTGGTCAATCAAGCGCGGATGTGCAGCCGAACTGACGGCACCGGTATCGCGACGTTTCGGCTGCCGGACACCGATCCGCAGACGGTGAAGGTGGATCTGAACAGCAACAATTTGGAACCGTGTTATAAGTCGGAGGCGTTCTCGCTGGCGGATGCGATGAAGGATGGATTCGTGGCCAAGAACATGTGCGCCGATGAGACAACTACCACCAAGGATCCAGGCGAGCTGGTCTTATACGGGCATCAAAAGAGCCTGAAGGAAGCGCTGGGCCAGGCGCGGGACGAGTGGTAAAAGACCTTTCACCACGGAAGACACGGAAAGCACGGAGTTTTTGTGTTGTTTGACGAGGCGCCCGAACATTCTCCCGGGATCGTGGGTCAGCTGAAAATTTGCTTGTTACCGGCAGTGGGTGGAGTACGCCTTTGAGGCGTGCATATGGGCGCCGAAGCCTTAGGAAACCGGCTTCAGCCGCTGAGGTAAAGGGCTGCAAAATGTTTACCGGCTATAAAGCCGTTTCTTCTTTTCCTATTCTCAGCTGCACCGCTGAAGCGGTGCTCCACGTGGTCTGTATCGCCGGGCTAGAGCCAGGCTCAGATTTTATTTACCGCCTTGACGCGAACCTGAAGGTTCGCTCTCCCGATCCTTCTGCCCGCCTTGACGCGAACCTGAAGGCGCTCTACGCACTGGGGGATTTCCACCGTTGCGTGCGGCTGAAGACCCATGTCCGCCCCAAAACCATGCGCCAGCGCAACCCTCATCCCTACGACTGAAGAGCTATTAACCTCCCTTTAGTAAACAACTTACAATCGCCGCACTGGCTTGGATCGTGCTGATGTTGCTTCGGCATTCTCCGTGCACATACGCACGTAAGGGTTGGAGGTAGTTGTGACCAGAGTAGTGCGGTTTCTTGTGGGGTGGACCCTTTTCGCCGGCGCGAGCCTCGCTTTTGCCGGCATCCATCCTGTGCCGCTCGACAAAAACACTCCCCCAGAGAAGTGCGCCGAGTGTCACGCAGACAAAGCCAAAGGCAAGTTCACCCATTCGGCGATTGCGATGGGTTGCACCAGCTGTCACGAAATCCGGGTGAATAAAGATGTCACGCGCATCAAGCTGACCACCACGACGCCGCAGGCGCTGTGCCTCACCTGCCATGCCGATAAGAATGCCGCCGACCTGAAGGGCAAAGTTCATCCACCGGCGGTACGCGATTGCACCAAGTGTCACGACCCGCACACCTCCGACAACAAGTATCAGCTGCTGAAGCCGACTTCCGGCGACCAGAGCGCGAATCTTTGCCTCCAGTGCCACACGCAGGGCGTCAACGTTCCCGCGGGCGGCAGCCGTCATGCAGCGCTCGACATGGGATGCGACACCTGTCATGTGACCCACAAGGTCGGTGAACGCGGTAAAGAAGAATTCGATTACCACCTGACCAAGGCCAGTCCGGCGCTTTGTCTCGATTGCCATGATGCCAAAGATGCCGCTCTGATCAAGGCGCACCAGGGGCAGCCGTTTGCAACTTCCAACTGCGTACAGTGTCACGACCCGCATCAGTCGAATTCGCCCAAGCTGATTCAGGCCTTTACCCATCCGCCGTTCGCCATGGGATCGTGCGACAGCTGCCACAAGCCCGCGGTCGACGGCAAGGTGGTGCTGACGCAAGCCGACTCGAAGGCGCTTTGCGTGAGCTGCCACAGCGACAAGGCCGAGCAGATCGAAAAGGCGAAGGTGCAGCATCCGGGCGCGCAAGGCGATTGCACTGCCTGCCACAATCCGCATGCCGGCAAGTCACCGGGATTCATCCAGCCCGATCCAGTCAACGCCTGCCTGAGCTGCCACAGCGATCAGGCGGAGCAATTCAAGAAGGCGCACCTGCATCAGCCGGCGTACGGACTGGGTTGCGCGACCTGCCATGAGCCGCACGGCAGCGACAATGAGCATCTGCTGCGCGCCAAAGGCAATGCGCTGTGCCTGGAGTGTCACGGTCCGGACTCGAAGCCGCAAAAGCTGGAAACCGAGCACGTGCTGACCATCTTCAACGGCAAGGTCAAGCTGCCTGAGGATTACTACGTAAAGAACAAAGTGGTCATCCTGCCCATCAAGTACGGGTTGGGACACCCGATGCTGGGACATCCGGTGCAGGACGTAATGGACCCGACCGATATCACCAAGGTCAAGGTCCACATCACCTGCGTGACCTGCCATCAGCCGCACGCTTCTGCGCAGCCGGGGCTGCTGGTGAAGGATCAAGCCAACAATATGCAGTTCTGTGACACCTGCCATAAGAACCGGCTGGCGCTGAAGTAGGAGTCGGAGGTGGAGATAGCAATGATGAGAAAACTTCGACGCAATTGGATTCGACTCGATCGAGCGGTGACGGTAGTGGCGCTGATTGTGGCTTCGCTGTTCCCGAATAGCGCGCTGGCCAGCAAAAAGAAGAAGCAGACAGAGGACTCGCAACAGACCGCGCCGGCACAAGCACCCAAGCCGCAGGTCGATACCACCAAGCTGGTGTGGCCCGAGCCACCCAACATTCCGCGAGTCCGCTACACCAATTACTTCGCCGGCATGCCGCTGGACTACACGCCGGCGGCGCAGCAACCGAAGGTGAAGTCGTCGTGGATGGACCGCCTGGCGGGCGTGCAGGATCCGACGAACAAGCAGCACCTGAAGCCGCTGCCGTTCCAATTGCTCGCGCCGTACGGAATGGCGGTGAATTCCAAAGGCGACCTGTACGTAGCCGATCAAAAGGTGGGCGCGATTTTTGTCTTCAATACCGAAACCAAGGACACCACGCTCATTGCCAACGGCCGCGATGCCAGCTTCGCATGGCTCAACGGCCTGGCCTTCGATGACGACGATCGGCTGTTTGTTACTGACGGCAAGATGAAGCGCGTGCTGGTGTTCGACAAGAAACACAAGGTTGTCGACCAGATTCGCGAAGGCCTGATCGATCCGGTCGGTATCGCTGTGGACACGGAGAATCGGCAGCTCTACGTGGTCGATACCCAGGCGGATCAAGTTGTGGTCTATGACGCGGACACGCTCAAGGAAAAGCGCCGCATCGGCACTGGCGGCAAGAAGCACGAGCTGAACACCCCGGGCAACTTCTCGCTGCCTTCGTTTGTTGCGCTTGACAAAGACAACAACGTCTACGTGACCGACACCATGAACTATCGCGTCGAGATCTTCGACGCGGACGGCAACTTCATCAGCCAGTTCGGCAAGCACTGCGATGGGCCGGGCTGCTTTTCGCATCCCAAGGGCATCGCGGTCGACTGCGACGGACACATCTGGGTTGCCGATCCCATGCTCGATCTGCTGCAGGCGTTCAACAAGGACGGGGAGCTGCTGGGGCTGGTCGGCGGCCACGGCAATAATCTCGGGCAGTTTTCTTCGCTCGACGGCGTTTACATCGACAAGAACAATCGCATCTTCACTTCCGAGCAGTATCCCGGCCGGGTGCAGATGTTCCGCTACATCACCGACGCGGAAGCAGATCAGCTGAAGAAAGAGAAGGAAGCGCAGCGCGGGGGCGCCAAGGCTGCCAATCAAGCTCCCGCAGCACCCGCGCAACAATCGGCAACTGCAAGTGCGCCAAATGCGCCCGCCGCAGCTCCGAAGACTGAAACTTCGAAGTGAGCAGGAATTAGTGGTAGGTATGGGCGTGGTCGAGTGTTACAGCACTGACCACGCCAGCCTTTTCACCAGGCCAACAATCCACTCCCAAATCCTGTAACGACTACTGCGCCGGATGGCGCGCGACCGCAAAGTTATCTATGAAATCACTTCGGGCCGGAGCGCCGGAATTGCCGGCGGCAACGATCTTGCCATCGCTCTGTATTGCCAGCTTGCTGACGAAGGAGATGTTGTTTTGGCCAATCGTGGCGATTACGATGCCGTTGGTGCCGAAGCTGGTATCCAGTTGCCCATAGCAGTGTCCCATTTAGGGTAGGTGCGCTGGCACCTTTGGCAGATTCTTCTTGACATCCCAGGGCCTCCACTTGATAATCCCCCGCGTCGAAAAACCCCAACTGAGAGATAGCACTCTTCCAAACCTTGCTGACCTATCCTGTTGTTTCTTTCCCTTATTCAACGCTCTTTCTGGTGTTTTTCGACGTTAACCTCCCTGCCGTCCTAATTCGCGCCGGGAAAAGAAGGGAGTATTCCCATGGATCGTTCTGAGGAACGTGACAACGCCCGCATTTCTATCGCCGGTGAAAATGAACCCCGCGAGCAAAATGAAACGAAGGCCACGGCTGATGCCAGTCGCCGCTCCTTCTTCAAGAAAATGGGAGTGGGCGGGGCTGCGGCCGTGGCACTGGCTGCGGTACCATTTGAACCTATGGTTGAAGGAAAACACGGCGAAGCGGAAGCCTCGGTAGTGCAATACGGATCGGGAGCCCGCGCTGCCCACAGCCTGAACTATCGCGTACGTACCGCCGAGTCCGAGGACATCAACGTCGGCGAACAGCCTGACAACGGCGACTCGCATCGCTTCACCGACTACAGCGGTAACTGGAGCAAGTGTCTTAAGCACGACTACCTCGGCATTCCGAATTACGAGGCCTACCAGAGCCTGCTCTACGCTTTCGAGACCGGACGCTTCCAGGATTTCGAGAACATTCAAGTGGGCAATCCCCACGGCCCGGCTTTCAACTCTACGCTGAACGGTCCGCAAGGAGCCCTGGCCTACGATCTGGAAGGACTCGATTCCCATGCGGTGGTGATTCCTCCGGCGCCGAGCGTGGCCAGCGCGCAGACCGCAGCCGAGATGGTGGAACACTACTGGGCAGCGATGATGCGGGATGTGCAATTCGGCCAGTACGAGTCGAGTTCGTTGGCGGAGCAGGCCTGCGCCGACCTGAACAACATGTCGTACATCCGCGGATCAAATAACAACGAGTATCCGTATCCGGTCACCGCGCAAAATCTGTTTCGTGGACAGTCCTACCCCGGCGACGGCAACGTCATGGGGCCGTACATCTCGCAGTTCTTCATTCAGCCCACATTTTTCGGAGTGCAACCGTTGAGCCAGCAGTTGCGCCGCTTTCTTTCGGTAGGCGAGGGCGGCTCCGATTTCATGACCGCGGTGTCGGAGTACCAGAACGTGCAGAACGGCATCCCTCCGACCGGGGTGTTGAATTTCGATCCCACCTATCGCTATCTCCGCATGGGACGGGACTTCGCCGCCTACATGCACGTCGACGTGCTGACGCAGGAGTACTTCACTGCCTGCCTGATCCTGCAGGGGATCAAGACACCGGTGAATCCCGGCAATCCTTACGGTCCGCCGTATGGCGTGGGGCGCTCGGAGCACGGGTTCGTCACCTTCAATAGCGAATTCTGCAATACCGACGCGATTGCGACCATGGTGGAGATGGGAACGCGCGCGCTGAAGGCGGCGTGGTTCCACAAGTGGATCGTGAACTTGCGCAATCGCCCGGAGGAGTACGGAGCGCTGGTGCAGGCGCGCATGACCAACCAGAATCCGATGCCGCAGGCGGCGACTGCGCTGAACCATGACGTGCTCAATTCGCACGCGATGGCGCAGATCTACTCGCAGTACGGGAGCTACCTGCTGCCGCAGGCGTTCCCCGAGGGCTCGCCGACACATCCTTGTTACCCGACCGGTCACGGCTCGGTGGGCGGGGCCTGCATCACCGCGCTGAAGTTCTTCTATGACGGCAGCCAGCGAATCCGGCCGCTGCTACAAGCCGCGGGATCGGACGTGATGGTGCCCAGCGAGGACGGGTTGACGCTGGTGCCGTACACCGGCAGCGATCGCGACGAGCTAACCATCAATGGCGAACTGTCCAAGCTGGGCTGGAACACGACCTTCGGTCATGGTATCCACGCCGGCATTCATTTCCGCAGCTCCAGCCTGTATTCGATAATCCTGGGCGAGCAGGTGGCGCTGAGTGTGCTGCAGGATCGGGCCAAGGGCTACAACGAGCCGTTCACCATCGAGATCACGAAGTTCGATGGAACGACGGCGACGATCAGCAACCAGCGTTAGAGACAAGCGAAATGACGTGGCGGAGTGTCGCCGGCACTCCGCTAGTTTTATTTGTCCGATGCACAGCGCAGGCCGGAGTTGCGCTTTTACGGCGTAAGCTCCCACACCACGCCGCAGCCGTAGCCTTGGCAATCCGACAGGTTGCCGCCCGAGGCGGTTGTGCCATACAGATTGCCATTGGCATCGAATGCTACGCCGCCAACGGGACCACCTCCATCACTGCCGCCGGTAAAGCTGTACAGAGGGGTATAGATCCAGCTGCCGTTCGATGGAGTCAGCTTGGAAACCGCACCATTTCCATAGGCGCCGCTGCCAAAAGTTCCGTAGAGATTACCCGCCGCATCCATGGTCAGACCGGACCACCCCCCGCCGTCGTAGATCACGTGAAATGTCCAACTGCCATTCGAAGGCGTCAGCTCAAAGACCGTTCCGTCGTTATTGGCGCCGCCAATACGGGTCGTGCCGTAGAGATTGCCGGCCTGATCGAAGATCAAGCCTGCGTACGGGTAGGAGCCATCACTGGCGCCGGTGAATGAATAAATATCGTTTTCCGTCCAGCCGGAAGGCGAGTTCACCAACTCGACCACCGCGCCGGCATTGTCCGCACCTCCAATTTCGGTTGTGGTGTAGATGTTGCCGCTACTGTCGAAGATCAGGTTGTTGTAAGGCTGCTGCCCGCCGAGCCCAAAGTTGAAAAGGATGTTTTCCGTCCAGCCGCCGGAAGGCTGCTTCTGCAGTTCGAATGCCGTGCCCTGATAGTAGTTGCCGCCGTATGTGGTGGTGCCGAAGATGTGACCGGCTGCGTCAAAAGTTACGGCGCCCAGGAAGGGATCGTTTCCATCCGGGGCGACATCGAAGCTCCAAAGCAGGTTCTGCACCCAGGGGCAAACTACGCTGCTACAAAACGTCGCCGGAGGCCGCAGGCTGAAGACGGCTCCGCAGCAGGGATGCACGCCGCCTTGATTGGTGGTGCCGTAAAGCGCGCCGTCAGGTCCGAAGATCAGGGGCGCGTAGGGAAACGCTCCATCCGAATCATGAAAGGTGTAGAGCGTGGAAAAGGTCCATCCTGTGCCGCTGCGCTTTAGCTTGTAGGCGGTGCCACAGCCGTTGGGAGAGCAATTGCCGCCGGTGTAGGCTCCCTCGGTTGCTGTGCCGTAGAGATTTCCTCCAGAGTCGACAGTAACGCCGGCCCAAGGTTGGGCGCCGTCGGCACCGCCGGTGAAGGTGTGCAGCACGGAGTACGTCTGCGCGTGCGCGCAGATCGCTATCGCAAAGATCGCGACGCCAAAAAATCTGAGGACGGTTCGCATGCTCATGTCAGACATTGACCTCCATCGCAAGGGACCCTGCCCTGCAAAACCACCAATAATGCTCCATCACGCGCCGAAGTCAACTTAATTTCAGATTACGGGCTAGTGGGTTGATAGCAGGCGGCTTAAACGTTGCGGGAAGGTGGAGCAGGATTCAGAAGCGTTCAGCTAGCTGGTGCTGCTCTGGTGACTGCGTGCGACCAGGCTGGATGCGGCGGTTCTTATTCGACTATCCAAGACAGTCAAGCTAAGGCTTTTTCCTTTAGCTGGTTACGCCGTAATACAGAATTAAGTTGTATTACGCCAGACCCGGAGTGATAGTCGTCGGGCAAGGCCAGTCGTAGGTAGCCGTTCCGGGAGGCGGTCATGACGTGTTGCTTACAATCCCGTAGTGTGTGTCGGCCTATCGCAGCCACCGCGCGCCTTTCCTGATGTTCGCGGCGGTGCCGGAGTCGGCCCACTTCTATGGTCCATGGTAGAGGAGAGACTTATGACGAAAATATCACGAAACCTAATCAGCAGCGGTAGGGCCAGTCTGGTGTGCAGCCTTGTTGGGTTTGCGCTTCTTTCTGGATCAGTGATGCTGGGCCAGAGCTATCAAGTCATCCACACCTTCACAGGTGGGGGCGACGGAGCAACTCCGGATGCCGGCTTGACTCCCGACGGGCATGGAAACTACTACGGAACGGCGTCCGGCGGCGGGGCACATGACGATGGCACGGTTTTCAAGATCAGCCCGCATGGCTCAGGCTGGGTGCTCTCTACGCTGTACAGCTTCACCGGGGGCGCGGATGGCGGCGCGCCGGACACCGCAGTTACCTTCGGTCCCGACGGCAGTGTGTATGGAGCGAACGCACTTGGCCTTGGCGTTGTGTACAACCTCCGGCCTTCTGCGACACGCCCGTCCAGTGTTTTGGCGGAGTGGACAGAGAGCACGCTTTACCAGTTCCAAGAGATTAACGACGGATTCGATCCCACGGGTAATCTCATCTTCGACCACTCAGGAAATATGTACGGCTCCATGGCCGTCGGTGGCTCGGGTTGTTATGTAGGCTGCGGATTGATCTACGAACTTTCGCCCTCGGGACAGGGCTGGCAGGAATCCGTGGTCTATAACTTTCAGGGTGGAGGAGAATTTGTAGAGCCGCTGGGCATTATCTTTAACCAGTCAGGGAACCTTGTTGGCACGACGGCGGCAGGCGGCGAGAACGGTCTGGGATCGATCTTCGAACTGACGCCGGGCTCCAGTGGCTGGAATGAGACGACCCTTTACTCTTTCGCGAACGGTAGCAACGGCAACCAACCAGATGCGGGACTGGTGGAGGACACCGCCGGCAATTTCTATGGCGGTACTCTCTTCGGTTCTGGCTACGGGGGCGTGATCTTCGAGTTGAGCCCCTCGAATGGCAGCTGGGTCTACACCGTGCTCTACAACTTCCCCGCCTGCGGCGGCTACGGAACAGGACCCAAAGCTCCGCTCACCATCGATGCCGCCGGTAACCTGTACGGCACGTTCGATGGCTACTACAACTCCTGTCCCGCTGGAGTGTTCAAGTTGAGCCCGGGACAGGGCGGCTGGACGTACACTTCGCTTTACCAGTTCACCGGCGGCAGCGACGGCGCGCACCCGTACAGCACCGTCTCCATCGACGCGAACGGTAACCTGTTCGGGACAGCATCGGCCGGCGGCGAGGGATGCTATGGCGCGGGATGTGGAGTGGTGTGGGAGATCACGCCATAGGTTGATTGGCGCAAAATCGCGGTGGCGTGAGTGACCGCGAGTAACCGCGCCAGACGTGTCGCCGGCGGAAAGCCGGCTCGAGTTCCTAAAGGGTGAGGACATGATGCGCTCAAAACAGTATCGGAGTTCAGTGATCGCCTGGCTGGCAAGTTTGGCCGGGCTTTTCATCCTGCTTGCGACGGCAGTCGCCGCGCAGGCGCAGACCTTCACCGTCATTCACACCTTCACGGGCGGGGACGATGGGGCAGCCCCTCTGGCCGGCCTGATCATGGATCGGGCTGGCGACCTCTATGGCACAGCCAGCTCCGGCGGTCTGGTTAGTAGCAACTGTGAGTGGCCCCTTAGCGCCACGCAATGCGGCACGGCCTTCCAGCTAAAGCACGCTGGCTCTGGCTGGTTCTTCACGCCCCTCTATCTTTTTCAAGGCGGCAGCGACGGCTACCGGCCTGCAGCCAGGATGGTTTTCGGCACGAACGGCCTGCTTTACGGCACCACGTTGGCTGGAGGTGGCTATAGCTGTTCCTATTACACACAGGGGTGTGGCATTGTATTCCAGCTAAGACCTCCCGCGAACGCTTGCAAGACCGCCATTTGCAACTGGAATGAAACGGTCATTTACCGTTTTGACGGGACCGGGCCTGAAAGCGGTCCCCTGGTCTTCGATCAGGCGGGCAATCTCTACGGCACGGCCGGGGGAGGGGACGGATCCTACGTCTATGATCTGTCGCCCGGTAGCGGCGGATGGACCCAAAATGTCCTCTCCTTCTTTAACAACGGTGATTCCTTATATAACGGCGTCGTCTTCGATGCTGCCGGCAACCTCGACGGCGCGGACGCGGGCGCGGGCTATGGCGGAGTTTATCAGTTGACCCATTCGGGCTCCGGCTGGACATTCCACCGGCTATTCGACATTACCGACATTGGCGCTGAGGGTCTCGACCCCTTGGGAGGCGTCATCCTCGATAACGCCGGCAACATCTATGGCAGCACCGCGGGCTATGGCCCCAACGGCGGGGGAACGGTATTCGAGCTCTCTGCCGGCACGTGGAACTTCAACCTGTTGTACGGCTTCAGCAGTAACCTGGCATTCCCAGGCCCTGAGGAAAGTTTGACCATGGACGCGGCCGGAAATCTCTATGGGACAACCGACGAGGATGGCGCGTACGCCAAGGGCAATGTCTTTAAGATATCGCCCTCCTCTAACGGTTGGATCTACACCGACCTTTACGACTTTACCGGCGGCAGCGACGGGGCATACCCGGTCAGCAACGTCGTAATCGACGCGCAAGGGAATCTCTACGGCACCACTTCGGAAGGTGGCGCTGGATCATGCCAGTATGGTTGCGGCACAGTGTGGGAGATCACGCCGTAAAGCAGTGGCCAGTTGTCAGTCAAGTTCGATTGCATCCCACAATGTGGGACAAGCAAGCAAAGAGTAGAACGGGAAGTTTCCTGGCGATCGAGACGATGAATCATGAGCGCTGAGGGCGCTTCCGGCGTTGGTGATTCGTGGGTTTTACCGGCCCATAACTGTGATCCTTCACGCGACCATCGCGGCTTGGATCATCGTTGAAATCCTGAAACACGCCGAAAGAGTCAAGAAAATAACCTCACGTTAAACGAGGGGCTAGAACGGCTCCGTTTCCCCCGGCTCCTGCCGTCTCGCGGTGAAGCGCGTCTACATCTTTGCCGGTGGGTTGAGCATAGGTGAGCCGCTTGCCAGCGACTTGCGACATGAGAAAGGCGGAGCGGTCTAAAACAGGCTCAGTCGCGGGCCTCAAGGCCAGCTCTATCCGGAAAACGGCATTCCAGTCGATTTTTTCGGCAACCGCAGAGCACAATCCGGGAGCCTTCGCCTCACCACTTGTCACTACGTGCGGGCAATGGTCTGCTTTACAATAAAGTCTGCTTTGGCGGTCTCATCGTTCATCTGTGCCGGACGCGGCAAGTGTACCCTGGCCGGTGTGGCACTGGCGATCATGGGATGGATTTTCTCGGGCAACGGCTTCTAAGATGGCATCTTCGATGGCATCGTAGATAACCAGAAGCGCTGCTTCGCCGTCTGATCCTGAAGACCCATTTTCCGGGTTCCTGGCAAGCTGGTTTTGCGCTGACGGTAGGGAGCGGTTGGCACTGCCCATGTCTCGAAAAGCGTGAAACATGGGGACCCTCTGCGTATTCATAACGTGGCAATCAAAGTTAAAGTTCCCGATCGAACGCCAGTCGCGCGCACGCCGAAGGCCAAGCTCCGTCCCGCCAGCCGGCCGGTAAGGGTCCGAAAGTTTTCTTTCAAGGATCCGCTGGTCAAGATTTTCTCAGCAGCTTTTCTGCTGGCCTGCGTCGTCTTTATCGTCGTCTTCTCGTACTACTACGTGAAGTACGAGCGCGTGGTGGACCGCCGCATGGCGGAAGGCATCTTCACCAACGCGGCCAAGATCTATGCGCGGCCGCGCATCATTTCGGTGGGCGAGAAGCTGGACGCCGGGGAAATTGCCGCCGATTTGCGGCGCGCGGGCTATAGCGAAGGCGGATCGTCGCCCATCGGCCAGTACTCGCTGGTGAGCGACGGGATTCTGGTCAAGCCGGGGCCGCAATCGTTCCACGGCACAGACAGCGCCGTGATTCGCTTCCGCGGCGACAAGGTCAGTTCGATTGCCGAAACCGGCGGAGACCGGCGAGAGCTGGAAGGCTACGAACTCGAGCCGCAGCTGGTGACCGCGCTGTTCGAAGGCCAGGACCGCTCCAAACGCGAGCTGATCAAGTTCCAGGACATCCCTCCGGTGATGGTGAATGCCACCCTGGCGATTGAAGACCGGCGCTTCTTTGAGCACAGCGGCATCAACTTCTACCGGCTGATTGAGGCGGCGCTGATTGATGTGCGCGAAGGCCGCCACGGGCAGGGCGGCTCGACCATCACCATGCAGCTGTCGCGCGGATTCTTCCTCACTCCCCAGAAGACAGTGAAACGCAAGCTCACGGAGATGATGATCGCCATCGAGCTGGAGCAGAAGTTTTCCAAGCAACGCATCTTCGAGATGTACGCTAACCAGGTGTATCTCGGCCAGCGCGGATCGTTCACCATCAACGGATTCGGCGAGGCGGCGCACGCCTACTTCAACAAGGACATCAAGAACATCACCTTGCCCGAAGCCGCGCTGCTGGCGGGTATGATTCAGCGGCCGAATTATCTCTCGCCCTATCAGCATCCCAAGCGCGCGCTGGAGCGGCGCAACCTGGTGCTGGATTCGATGGTCGACACCGGAGCGATCACGCGCGACGAAGCCGAGCGCGCCAAGGCTGAGCCGCTGAAGCTGGCAACGCCCAACGTCGAAGCCAGCGACGCTCCTTACTTCGTCGATCTGGTGAAGGACCAGCTGGCACCGCAGTTCACGGAAGAGGAGTTGAACAATCACGCACTGCGTATCTACACCACTATCGATCCTGACTTGCAGCGCGCGGCAGCCGAGGCGGTCGACATCGGCATGAAGCTGGTGGACGAGCAGGTGACGAAGCGGCGTACCCATGTGACCAAGATCGGCACCGGCAAGGACGCGGTGCGCGAGCTTAAGATCGATTCCGGCCCGATGCCGCAAGTGGCGCTGGTGGCTCTGGATCCGCACACCGGCGAGGTGCTGGCGCTGGTCGGCGGCAGAAACTACGGCATGAGCCAGTTGGATCACGCCCTGGCCAAGCGCCCGACGGGATCGATCTTCAAGCCGTTTGTGTACGCGACCGCCATCAACACCGCGGTGACCGGGCAATCGCTGACCGAAGCCAGCGCCGATCCCAATACCGGCGTAGTTACTGAAGAGAGCGGCGTGTTCACACCTGCGAGTTTAATTGACGACTCGCAGGTGAGTATCCCGATCAATGGCGGCGACGATGTTTACGAGCCGCGGAATTATCACGAGACTTTCCACGGCGAAGTGACCGCGCGTTATGCGCTGGCGGAGTCGTTGAACAATGCGACGGTGCGGCTGGGCGAAGAAGTTGGCTTTGACAAAGTTGCGGCCCTGGCCAGAGCGGCCGGCATCAGCAGCGCACGCGGCACTCCGGCAGTCGCGCTGGGAGCATACGGCGCCACGCCAGTGGAAATGGCAGGCGCGTATACCGTCTTCGCCAACGGCGGTACAAAGCTGACGCCCCTGATGGTGAGGTCGGTGCGCGATGCCAAAGGCAATGTCCTGAGCAACTATCACAGCGACGCGAAGCAAGTGCTGGATCCGCGCGTGGCCTATGTGATGACCACGATGATGGAAGCGGTGGTGAACAACGGCACGGGATATCCGGTGCGCGCGCGGGGCTTCACGGCGCCGGCTGCGGGCAAAACCGGCACTTCGCACGACGCATGGTTTGCCGGTTATACGACCAACTTGCTATGCATCGTCTGGGTCGGCAATGACGATTACACCGACATCAAGCTGGCCGGCGGCGCAGCGGCGGCGCCGATCTGGGCGGAGTTTATGAAGCGCGCGGTCCAGCTGCCGCAATACGCCGACACCAAGGAATTTCCCGCACCCGAGGGCGTGGTCAACGTTACCCTCGACAAGACTACCAACCTGCTGGCTACGCCATCCTGCCCGGAAGACTACAGCATCGCGTTCATCGCCGGCACCGAGCCGAAGCAGACCTGCGACCAGGGAGTTAGCGATCACCGCGGTATCTTCACCAAGATCTTCGGATTGGGATCGCCGCCAGTGGCACCTCCGCCCGCGAACACCAACGGCCCGGTGTCAACCGCAGGCACCCCGGCAGGTCAGATCACTACTGTCGAACCTGGCGAGGCGCAGCCGCCGAAAAAAAAGAAGCGAGGATTCTTCAGCCGGCTCTTTGGTCGAGGTGACAGCAGTGACGAAGAGCAAAATAACGGGACAGGTGCGCCGCAAAATGGGAACAATCCTAACCCCAAATAGGTCTATTATTAGGCAGAAACAGTGTGGGTGAAGCGCGCCGCCTTTGCGCTTCCAGGCTGACGTTCCAACCAAAGACACGAGCCTGGTGGATGGACAGAGCCCAGGCTAACGTCTAAAGCAACGACGTGAACCTGGGACACAGGCCGCACTCAGGTTGGCGTCCGTTTACGTCTAACGGAGAACGTAAACCTGCGGTACGGTATCACCGGGTGAACGTACCCGGACGCCGAAGGTTCTTCGCCCGCACAATCAAAGGAGCCGGCAATGGCTGACCTCCGATCTGCTCGGTTCACGCTCCTCAACTGCGGGCTGATTCTCCTGCTCGCGCTATTGGTTTCTCTCAGCGCAGCCGCACAACAGCAAGCCAATCCACCGGCAGTGGAAGCAACCGTGCCGCCCACCCAGGTGATGCCGCCGCCGGTTCCCGATGGCAGCGCTTCGGCGGCCACGCTGGAGGAGCAGGGCGACGAGTTGCGCGCGCAGAAACACTACCTCGATTCCATCGATTACTACAATGTCGCGCTGAAGAAGCAGCCCTCGCCACTGCTGTGGAACAAAGAGGGAATGTCCTATTTGCTGCTGCAGCGTCCCGATCCGGCGGCCAAGTGCTTCGACCGCGCCATCAAGATGGACAGGCAGGATCCCGCATCCTACAACAATCGCGGCTACGTCGAGCAGATGCGGAGGAAGTACGACAAGGCCATCGTGTATTACAAAAAGGCGGTGGCGCTGCGCCCCGACGACGCAGTGTTTTACTACAACATGGGATCGTCGTACTTTGGCAAGCATGACTTCCAGGATGCGGCCAAGGCCTATCATCAAGCCTTCGCGCTCGATCCCAACATCTTCGTGCGCGCCACCAAGACCGGCGTGATGGCGCAGGCGACTTCACCCGACGACCGCGCGGCATTCTCATTCCTGGTCGCCAAGATGTACGCCCAGGCGGGAGACTTCGATCACTCGCTGGAATATTTGCGCCGGGCGATGGAGGACGGTTACAAGCACATCAACGATGTCTATACCGAAAAAGAGTTCGCCACCCTGCGCACCGATAAGCGCTTCGAAGCGCTGATGGCGCAGCGGCCGCAGCCGATCCCGTAGG
>Ga0335074_10002615_pt1 | contig 24605 bp, 23 predicted proteins | sample Lox_Sample_23_FD_206715 | JGI IMG/M metagenome (GOLD analysis project Ga0335074, IMG submission 206715) | Soil microbial communities from Loxahatchee National Wildlife Refuge, Florida, United States - Lox_Sample_2.3 | ecosystem: Environmental > Terrestrial > Soil > Wetlands | place: USA... | reverse complement strand
CCTCGGGGTCGGCGTCCAGGCAGCCGTCGGCGAGAACGACCAGCCGGTAGTCGAGGTCGGCCGCCTGGCGCAGCGTGGACAGCACCACCCCGCTGGTGGCGATGCCGGTCAGCACCAGCGTGCCCGCACCGAGGCCACGCAGCAGGACCTCGAGGTCGCTGCCGGTGAACGCGGACACCCGGCGCTTGGTCACCACCAGGTCGCCGGGCTCGGGCCCGACGGAGGGATGTATCTCGGCGGCCGGGTTCCCGTCGGCGAACCGGCCGGCCGCCGCGACGGTGGAAAAGATCCGGTTCCTGGTGCTGACCTCGGGGTGACCGGGACGGAAGCCGACCTTGACGTAGACCACCGGGATGCCGGACGCGTGGGCGGCGCTGACCGCCCGCTGCAGCCGTGGCAGGTAACCAGGATCGTCGGCGAACCGCTCGACCACCCCCCGCTGGACGTCCATGACCAGCAGCACTGTCGCATCCATGATGTGGCGCTCTCCTTTCTGTCGCTGGGCAAGCGGCTCTGTCGCTGTAGTCTTCGGCTGTGGGCGCCGGGCCGGGAACGCGACGATGACGGCGCTGCCCAGAGACTACGACTCGGACCCGCAGCGGTTCCTGGCCGACTCCACGCGACCGCATGACGACGTTCATCCTTACGTGGCCGGCCGGTTCGCCGCGGCCGGGGTACGGCGCGTGCTCGACGTCGGCGGGGGCTCCGGCCGGCTGGCCCGGCTGCTGCCCGGCCTGGCCATGCGCTGTGTGGTGGTCGATCTCTCACCGGCCATGCTGGCCCTGGCCCCCCGGCCCGCTGTGCGGGCCGACGGTGCCCGCCTGCCGGTGGCTGAAGAGTCCGTCGACGCGGTGGCCGCGCTCTACACGCTGTATCACTATGACGACCCGGTGTTGCCGCTCACCGAAGCCCGGCGGGTGCTGCATTCCGGTGGCCTGCTCGCGGCCTGTGCCCCGGCCCGCTCCAGCGCCCCGGAACTGGCCCACGTCCTGCCATCCTGGGGCGCCCGCTCCACCTTTGACGCCGAGGACGCGCCGGCCATCGTGGCCTCGGTGTTCAGCGCTCCGGGCGACCGGGTCGAGGCCGACCGCTGGGACGGCCCGCTGCGGACGCTGCCCACCGTCGGCGAAGCCGCCGACTTCCTGAGGTGTCACGGCATGAGCGACGCCGCGGCGCACGATGCTGCCGCCGGGCTAGAGCTTCCGCTGAGCCTGACCATGCGGGGCTGCGTCGTCTACGCAACGAAGGCCTGAAACAGCGGCTCAACCGCGCTCCTCGTACCGGACCGGGGTGGAGAACCGCGGATCCTCGTGGCGAAGCCAGTACTGGTCCCGCACCCGCGCCGTCAGCGGGCCGGGCACGCCCGCGCCGACCGGCTCGCCGTCGATGACCGTCACCGGCATGATCCCTCCGGCGGTCGATGTGGCCAGCACCTCGTTAGCGCGGCGCAGGTCGCCGGCGCTCAGCCGGCCCTCCTCCACCGGCTCTCCCGCCTCGTGCGCGATCTCGATCACCGACTGCCGGGTGATGCCCTGCAGCGTGCCGCTGGCCGGGGTCACCCACCGCCCGTCCACGTGGGCGAACACGTTGTAGCCGGGTCCCTCCGCGATCGCGCCCGAGGCGTCGCGGAGCACGACCAGCTGGGCACCGTGGTCGTAGGCTTCGAGCTGGGCCAGGTCCATGTCCAGCCAGTGGTAGTTCTTGACCGCCGGGTCGACGCTCTGCGGCGGGATGCGAGTCACTTCGCTGATCCGCATGCTCACGCCGGCCGCCTGCTGCTCCGGCGTGCAGATCCACACGAACGGCACCGCGTAGCAGTAGAACGTGGCCCGGGCGGTGCGCAGGTCGCGGCGGCCAGGCGCGACCCGGCCCCGGGTGCAGGTCATCGAGACGTAAGCCTCACGCAGGCCGGCCATGCGCACGCACCCGTGCAGGATCGACTCGATCTCGGCGCGGCTGCAGCCGGGGAAGAGCCGGAGCCTGGCCAGGCTGGCGCTGAACCGGTCGAGGTGGTCATCCAGCCGGTAGAAGCGCCGCCGCCACACATGAACCACGTCGTAGGCGGCGTCCGAGCGGGTGACACCGAGGTCGAGCACTGAGATCTTGGCGTCCTCGACCGGGCAGTACCGCCCGCCAATCCAGGCGGCTCCGGATGGCCACGGCGGCGTCGGCGCAAACGAGGCCACGCCCCCCTCGCTCATCCAGCCCTCCGCCCGCCATAACGCCCGCAAAGGCCGATAACCCCCGGCCTGGTGGGTTGAGGATCCCAACTGTTCCCGCAGTTGGCAAGCGCAGCGGGCGTAACCGGGCATCCCGGCTCCCGGCCAGGCCCAGCTCAGGACGGCACGAAGTCGAACTTGTCCGGGTCGGGCCCGGTTCGCTCGTCCCGGTTCAGCGCGGCGATTGCCTCGACGTCCTCGCCGGACAGCTCGAAGTCAAAGATGCCGATGTTCTCCCGGATCCGCTGGGGCGTGACCGACTTGGGGAAGACGATGTCCCCGCGCTCGATGTGCCAGCGCAGCACCACCTGAGCCGGCGTCTTCCCGGTGCGCCTGGCGATCTCGTCGATGGTCGGGTCGCCGAGGACCCGGCCCTGCGCGAGCGGCGACCACGCCTCGACGGTGATCTGGTGCTCGCCACAGAACGCGCGCACGCCGTCCTGGGTGAAGTACGGATGCACCTCGATCTGGTTGACCGCCGGGGGGATCTCGCCGTCGGTATGCAGCCGCCGCAGGTGACGCGGCTGGAAGTTGGAGACGCCGACCGACCGGGCCCGGCCGTCCCGGTAGAACTCCTCGAGCGTGCCCCACGTCGACACGTAGTCGCCGTCATACCGTGTCGGCAGCGGCCAGTGGATCAGGAACAGGTCGATGTAGTCCGAGCCGATCGCTTCCAGGGTGGCGTCGAAGGCCCGGCGGGCGTCGTCCGGCCGGTGGCACGCGTTGCTCAGCTTGCTGGTGACGAACACCTCACCGCGGTCGACGCCGGACTTGGCGATCGCGTCACCCACCTGGCGCTCGTTGCCGTACATCTCGGCGGTATCGATGTGCCGGTAGCCGGCTTGCAGCGCGGTGGTGACGGCGTCGAACGTGTCATCTGGCTCGATCTGGAACACCCCGAAGCCGAACTGCGGGATCGCGTTGCCGTTGTTCAGCATGATGTCGGGCACCACGGTCACGGCTGGCTGCCTCCTTCTCGCTTGGTGCGCTGGGCGTACGGTCTTCCTTTCTGCCCTGCCCAGCCGGGACGCTTTCATCCGCCCAGGCTGGCAGACTGGGAGGATGTCCGCGCTGACCGTAACCTCCCCTGACGCATGCGGCGACGCCCAGACCGCACTGCGCGAGCCGTGCGTATTGCTGAAGCTCGGCGAGATCGTGCTCAAGGGCAAGAACCGGCAGCAGTTCGAGCGGCTGCTGCATGACAACATCAAACGCGCGGTACATGACCTTGATCTCCGGGTGCAGCTCTGGCAGCGCGAGGGCGTGATCGTGCTGCGGGTGGGTCAGACCGGGGCAGCGGCGGAGACAGCCGCCGACCTGCTGGCCGAGCGCATGCGCAACGTCATGGGCCTGGCCCGGGTCTGCCGCGCGGTGCGCGTGGCCAAGGATCCCGAGGCGGCCGCGGACGCGGCGGTACACCTGACCGCCGGCCGGACGGGCACGTTCGCGGTCCGGGCCAGGCGCCGCGACAAGCGCTTCGAGATGAATTCATCCCAGCTGGCCACGCTGATCGGCACCCGGATTCAGGAGGCGCACGGCTACCCGGTCAACCTGTCGCACCCGGACACCACGGTGTTCGTCGAGGTCGACCAGTCCGAGGTGTTCGTGTTCACCGAAGGGCTGCCGGGCCAGGGCGGCCTGCCGGTCAGCATGAGCGGCCGCGGGCTGGTGCTGATGTCGGGCGGCATCGATTCGCCGGTGGCCGCCTACCGGATGATGCGCCGCGGCCTGCGCTGCAGCTACCTGCACTTCTCCGGCATGCCGTTGACCGGGCCCGAGTCGGTGTACAAGGCGTACGGCCTGGTCCGCGAGCTGGACAAATTCCAGGGCGGCTCCCGGCTGTTCGTGGTCGCCTTCGGGCGGGCGCAGCAGCGGCTGGCGTCATCCGGCGCCGGGCGGCTGCAGATCATGGCGCAGCGGCGGCTGATGCTCAAGACCGGCGAGGCGCTGGCCCGGCGGCTGCGGGCGGCGGCCCTGATCACCGGGGACTCGCTGGGCCAGGTGAGCAGTCAGACGCTGACCAACATCACCGCGCTGGACGACGCGGTCACGCTGCCGATCCTGCGCCCGCTCATCGGCCTGGACAAGACCGAGATCATGGCCGAGGCGCGCCGGATCGCGACGCTGCGGATTTCCGAGCTGCCCGACCAGGACTGCTGCTCGCTGCTGACTCCGCGCCAGGTGGAGACCAGGGCGCGGATCCAGGACCTGCGCAAGATCGAGGCCCGGCTGGAGGCTGACGACCTGGCCGAGGAGCTGGCCGCGGCGGCGCAGGAGCACACGCCGATCCGATCCTGAGACCATCTTGAACGGGACGCGCGCCGCTCAGTCGCCCGCGTCCACCGCGAACCCGGCCGCGGCCCGGCAAGTGCTGGGCCGCGCCGTCACGTAGACCCAGACGAGCGCGTGGTTCCCGGCGCTCAGGTAGACCCGGATCACCCCGCGGCCGATGACCACGGAATGGTCGGGTGCGGACCGTCGCTCGTGCGCCGCCAGGTGGTCGACGAGCACCCCGAGGTCCCAGATGGCGGCGTCGCCGCCCAGCCTGGTCACCAGCCCGCCGGCGCCCCACACGGCCGTGGTGTGCGGGATGAGCGCCAGGTCGCCCACGCCGACCCCGTCGCCGTGGCCAGCTGCGATCTGGGTCCGTATCCACCGGCCACTGCGCGACAGGTGCAGAATCCACGTGGTGGGGTTGTTTCCTCCGGTCACGACCGGGATCCAGATCCCGCGCGCGCCGTCGGTGGCGAACCGCTCGGTCTGCTGCACCGGCCAGGGCGCCACGAACCGCTTCCAGCTCCTGCCGTTCCAGTGGGCCAGGACCAGCCGTCCCTCCGCCGCGTTGGCCGGGGTGGTTCCGGAAACCCAGACATTGCCCGGGGAAGCGGCCAGTACGTCGTTGAGCTGGGTGTTGGCCAGGGCCGAGCTGGCGGCGGGTACCTCGCTCCAGGCGGTGCCGTCGTAGTGGACCACCGCACCGCCCCGCGGGCTGACCGTGATCGCCCAGATGTTGCCCGGCGAGAGGGCGCTGGCCCGGTAGATGGCGTCGGCAATCCCGCCTGCCCGGGCCCAGGTGCGGCCGTTGTAGTGCCAGGCGCCGACGCTGGGTTCGCCGCTGAAGCTGGAGGATCCGAAGACCCAGACGTCGCTGGGGCTGATGGCGGCGACCGACGTTATCGCGTCGGCCTGGCTCCAGGTTTTCGCGACGGTCCACTTGACGCCGTTCCAGCGCAGCGCGTACCCCTCGCCCACCGCCCAGATATTGCTGGCCGATGAGGCGCCAGCGGCGACAATGAAACCGTCGAGCCCGGCGGGCAGCCGCCACGCCTGCCAGCGCCGCCCGTTCCAGTGCTCGGCCGCCGGTGAGCTGGGCCCGCCCGGATTAGTGCCGCCGAAGACCCAGGCGTCGTCCTTTGCCGCGGCGATCACGGCTGAGTAGCCAGAAGCGTTGCCTGACGGCCCGTAGTGGACCGTGGCCGCGATGTCCCAGTCCGGGGCGTCAACCGTCCGCGCGGGAAAACCCGCAGCCAAGGTCACGACGGCGGCGCACGTGGAGCCGAGGACAATGCCCGCACGGCGGGCTGCCTTCATCGCGGTCTCCGCTGGGGAGGAGGGAGCCTAGGGGAATCGGTCGGCCAACGCAAGACTACTACCAAGCAATGGGAAAGCCGGTCTCAAGTTCCTGCATTACCAGTTGACTTCTCTGGGCCCGTTATCGCTATGGCGGTCTCCGCCGCCCGGGGCGAGCGTGAAGAGGGGCTGGGGAGGTGGGTGGGGAGCATATGTGGCAGGCTCATCGGCGGAGGTGATCACGTGCAGATCGGACTGCAGATCCCTGACTTCACCTGGCCCGGCGGCCCGGCCCGGCTCGGTGTCGATCTGGCCACGGTGGCTGGGGCCGCCGACGACGCCGGCTTCGAGTTCATCAGCGTCATGGACCATTTCTTCCAGATTGGCGTCATCGGGCCGTCCGAGCGGGAGATGCTCGAGGCCTACACCACGCTCGGGTACCTGGCCGGCTGCACGTCCCGGGCCAAACTGCTGACGCTGGTCACCGGCACGGTCTACCGGCATCCGGGCATTCTGGCCAAGACTGTCACGACCCTGGATGTGCTGTCGGGCGGGCGGGCCTGGCTGGGCATCGGCGCGGCCTGGAACGAGGAGGAGTCGCGCGGCCTCGGCATCCCGTTCCCGCCGGTCGCCGAGCGGTTCGAGCGGCTGGAGGAGACGCTGCAGATCTGCCTGCAGATGTGGCGTGGCGACGAATCCCCGTACACCGGCAGGCACTATCAGCTGGAGCGGCCGCTGAACTCGCCGCAGGCCCTGTCGGAGCCGCATCCGCCGATCATGATCGGCGGATCGGGCGAGCGGAAGACACTGCGGTTCGTCGCCCGCTACGCCCAGGCGTGCAACCTGTTCTCCGGCCCTGACGTGGCCCGCAAGCTCGACGTGCTGCGCGCGCACTGTGACGCCGAGGGACGCGACTATGACGAGATCCTCAAGACCTGCTACTTCAGGTTCGACGTGGGCGAGAAGGGAGAGCAGGCGGGACAGGTCATCGATCAGCTGGGCGCGCTGGCCGAGATGGGATTCCAGGCTGCGATAGGCGCGGTGGCGCGGGTCTGGGAGGTAGCTCCGCTCGAGGTGATCGGCGGCGAGGTGATACCGGCCGTCGCCGGGCTGTGAGCTGGCTGCGGCCCCGGGGCTGATCGTGACCGCGGTGACGCCGCCTGGGCGACGACGCTACCTGAGCGGCGACGCGGCCCAGCCGGTCCAGCGCTCGACCCGGATCGCGATCACGGGGCCCGGCGGCCGGAGGTCACGGTACTGCGGGTAGCGCGCGGTGAGCAGTGCGATCGGCGCGGCCATCTGCTGCGGGTCGTCGAGAACTGCTGCGCGGCCGTCAGCGCGCACCCACCACAGCGAGGTCCAGTCGCCGGAGTAGTGGTCGGCCAGCACGGCGACCCGCGGGTCAGCCCGGATGTTGCGCAGCCGCTGCAGGCCGCCGGCGGCCGTCTTGCTTTTGGGCTTGGCGTCCACCGCGGTGTAGATGTTGTTGCCCTCCGCGGCGAACGTCACCGGGACCAGGTGCGGCCGGCCGTCTTCGGTTACGGTAGCCATCCTGGCCACTGCGGCACCGGCGAGCAGCCGCCTCGCGTCGTGCTCGGTGAGGTTCAGTGCTGGCCAGACTGGTCGCAGCGGCCACAGGAGAACCAGTACTCAGGGCGCACGGGGCGCAGCTTAGCGCATCCGCCACAGCACGGCCCACGTGCCGGGTAGGCGATGGGCCCCCCGGAGCGTAGTGGCAAGATGGCTCCACCTGCGGGCGAGGACAGGTGCGTCGCGCCACCGACGGCGCGAGTGCGGGAAGGAGCAGGTCAGCCGGTAATGAGGCATCCGGACACCAGCGCGAGGCAGATCAGCGTGCCCGAGACCTCGGTGAGCCTTTCCGGGCTGATCCGGTCGGGGTCCCCCACGGCCGGACGCCGTGGTGGCGGGCAGCCAGCGCGCGGCGGCAGGAAGGTACCACGCGGCGGCGGGCGGGGATCGCGGGTTGCGTCCGGGACGCCAGCGGCCGCGTCCGAGCCTGAGCTTCCGCCCGGCCAGTACATCCCGGCGGCGTGGCCCGTCCTGCACTACGGCCCGGTTCCCACGTTCCACCCAGACACCTGGGACCTGCGCGTGCTCGGCGCCACCGAGTCAGGGAGCGAGCACCGGTGGAGCTGGGACGAACTGGCCCACCTGCCCCGCTGTGAGGTCGTGGCCGACTTTCACTGCGTCACCAAGTTCACCGTTCCCGGCATCGCCTGGGAGGGGATCGCGGCGGCCGAGCTACTGCGGGCCGCGCCGCCCGATGCGGCCGTGACCCACGTCATGGTGTGGGCCGACTTCGGGTACAGCGCCAACCTGGCGATCGCCGACTTCGCGGCCGATGACACCCTGTTCGCCACCCACCGCGAGGGCGAGGAGCTCACCCCCGAGCACGGTTATCCGCTGCGCCTGGTGGTCCCGTCCCGCTACGCGTGGAAGAGCGTGAAGTGGGTCCGCGCCGTCGAGTACCTGACCAAGGACCGGCGGGGGTTCTGGGAGGAGCGCGGTTACCACAACACCGCCGACCCGTGGCGCGAGCAGCGCTACTCCTATCAGGAACGGCCCGGCGACGGCCCGCCCCTGGTCTGAGGAGTCCCCGGGGCGGATCCCCATAGGCTCATGCCCGTGCATGCCGTCGCCGCGCTCGCGCTGCCCGCCGTCGCGGACCTCGCCCGGCCCGCGGGCTGGGCAGCGCGGCCAACCTGCGCCAGCACCTGGGGCGCGACGCGGGAACGACGCCCACCGCCTACCGGGCCACCTATCAAGGCCGCGGGCCGCGTCCGGCGAGCCGCCCGCCCGCCTGGCTGCCCAGCGTGGGCGGGGCCCGGGCGGGCAGGATCCTTGCGAGATGCGGCAGTTCTGCCGCTCGCCGTCCCTGTACGCGTCACCAAGGATGGAACCATGTCCAACATCGCTCCGCTGCTTGACCGCAACCGGGCCTTCGCCGGCACCGACGCGCGCCTGAACGTGCCCGCCCTCCCGTTCGTTCCGTTCCAGAATCTGTACATCGTCACGTGCATCGACCCCCGGGTCGACCCGGCCCAGATTCTCGGGGTCGGGATGGGTGAGGCCGTGGTTCAGCGCGATATCGGGGGACGGGTTACCGCGGCCGTCATACGGGACATCGCCTACATCGGCTACCTGGTTGAATCCAAGGCGCCGCAGGGTCCGTGGTTCGAGGTCGCGATCATCCACCACACCGACTGCGGATCGACCCTGCTGGCCGACGACGGGCTCCGGCACGGCTTCGCCCAGCGGATAGGCGCCGACGAGCGGACCCTGACCGACACCGCGGTCCTGGACCCGGAGCGCACGGTTCGCACGGACGTCGAGCGGGTGCTGTGGGCTCAGGAGATCCCGTCACAGGTCCGGGTCTCCGGGCACGTCTACGACGTCAAGACCGGCCTGGTGTCCACCGTCGTCGACGCGAAATCGAGGAAGTAGCCACACGCCGGCAGTCCGCTTACTGCCTCGCCGGCTTCAGAGACCAACCCGCCCCTGACGCCCGGAGAACTTCCCGCGGTCAGCCACTAAGGGAACGCGAAGTTTTCGGTGATGGTGATCACCGTGCCCTTGGGCGCCTGGCCGGTGGGGGACTCGCCGGTTACCGTACTGCCGCTGAAGACGCCATGGCCGGACACCGAGACCTGGAATCCGGCCGCCTCCAGCGCCGCGGTGGCCGCCGGCACGGTCTGCCCGACCACGTTGGGGATCGCGACCTGGGGCGGCCCGCTCGAGACCTGCACGGTCACGACCTCGCCGCTGCTGATCGGGGTGCCCGGCGCCGGGGACTGCCCGATGATGGTGCCGGTCGGCTGGCTGCTGGCCGTGGCCTGCTGGTTGAGCTGGAACCCGCCGGACTGGGCTATGCCCTGAGCGGCCGTGAACTGCTGGCCAACCAGGTTGGGCAGCGGCTGGCCCGCGCTGACCGTAAGGGCCACCGGCTTGGTCTGCGGCCATGAGGTGCCAAACACCGGGTTCGTGCTGATCACGACGCCAGCCCCGATGGTGGAAGACGCCGCCTTGGTCACCGCGCCCGGGGTCAGGCCGGCCTTCCGCAGCTCGGCCTCGGCGGCGTCCTGGGTCAGGCCGGTCACCTGCGGGACGGTGATCATGATCGGGCCGGTGGACTCGATGATCGTCACCGTGGCGCCCCGCTTGGCCGAAGACCCGATCGCGGGGATGGTCTGCACCACGTCGCCCTGGCCGACCGAGTTGCTGTGCTGGCCCGTGCCCATCTTGACGGTGAAGCCGAGATTCTGCAGCTCCGCGCTGGCCGTGCTGGCCGCCATCCCGCTCAGCTGGGGCACGGTCACGTACTGCCCGTCAGTGATCCACCAGGCGAACAGGCTGACGATCACCACCACGGCCACGGTCAGGCCCACGTAGACGAACCTGCGGCTGAACAGCCAGCGCTGCAGGAACGGCTCATCGCGCCACCGGGCGCGGCCACCCCGCGGCGGGTAGGCGGGCCCGTCGCCGTCCGCGTACGGCAGGCCCCCGTAAGGGACGCCGTCGGCCGGGACGACCAGCGTATGGTTCGCGCCACCCGGGCCGCCGGACGTCTGGCCGTACCCGCGGCCGGGCATCGGGCTGTAAGGGCTGCCTGGCCCATAGCCGCCATCGCCAGGCACCGGGCGGTACCCGGCCGTAGCGCGGCCGTCCTCATCGAAGAAGGGGAATCCGGCCTCATCCACGGCAGCCACCGGGCCGCCCGGCGGCAGCGGCCGGCCGGGCGGCAGCCCGGGGGCGGGTTGCAGCAGCGCGGCGGGCGCCGGGCCCATGGGTCCGCCGGCCGGCAGGCCGTTCCTGGTCTCGGCCACCGCGTGCAGGAAGTGGGTCGCGTCGGCCGGCCGGTGGTCGGGATCGCGGCTGGTGGCCTGGGCCACCAGCGTGTCCAGCGACGCCGGCAGGCCGGGCACCACGCTTGACGGCGGCGGCACCGCGTCGCTGACGTGCTTGTGCGCCACGGCGAGCGGGTTTTCGCCGGTATGCGGCTGGACGCCGGTGAGCATCTCGAACAGCATCACCCCGGCGGCGTACACATCGGTGCGCGCGTCGGAAACGCTGTGCGTCACCTGCTCGGGAGCCAGGTACGCGGCCGTCCCGATGATCATCCCGGTCCGGGTGTGGCTGGCCCGCGTGGCCGCCCTGGCCAGGCCGAAGTCGGCAACCTTGATCGTGTTGCCGTCGCCGAGCAGGACGTTCTCCGGCTTGACGTCACGGTGCACGATTCCCGCGTCGTGCGCGGCGGCCAGGCCGGTAAGCACCCCGCTGATGATGTCGAGCGCCTCGTGCGGGCCGAGCCTGCCCTGCTCACGCATCAGTTCCCGCAGCGTCCGGCCGGGAACGTACTCCATGACCAGGTACAGCAGGTCACCGTCGGAACCCTGGTCATATACGGAAACGACGTTCGGGCTGGACAGCCGGGCCACTGACCGCGCCTCGCCGGCGAACCGCCGGACGAATTCCGGGTCGCCGGTGAGCTCGGCGTGGGCGACCTTGAGCGCGACCGTGCGGTCCAGCTTGGTGTCGGTGCCCAGGTAGACCGTGGCCATCCCGCCGCGCGCGATCCAGGAGCCCACCCGGTACCTGCCGTCGAGCATCTGCCCGGCGTGAAGGCGGGAAAGGGTGGTGTCCATCGGGAGCAGTGTAAAGGCGGTTACGCGCGCGTGCGCAGCTAACGCTGGCTCAGCCACTGCCCGATCACCTTTTGTAATAGACCTGTCGCAGACCGTGATCATAGTACCCTGCCTGGGCGGATAACGGCCTGAAGATACGAGGTGACGCGTGAGCCTGGCGGATGCGGCCGGCCCGGAGCGGATCGTGGTCGTAGGCGGCGGCCTGGCCGGCCTGCGCACCGTCGAGGAGCTCCGGGCCCGGGGATTTGCCGGCCAGGTGACGCTGGTGGGGGCCGAGACCCGGCCGCCGTACGACCGGCCACCGCTGTCCAAGCGGCTGATGGCGGGCGAGCTGGCCGATACCACACTCCGCGAGGATCTGGCCACGCTCGGGATGCAGCTGCGGCTCGGCGAGACCGCGGCCGGCCTGTCGCCCGGCGTGCTGCGCACGGACCGCGGCGAGCACCGGTTTGACCGGCTGGTGCTGGCTACCGGGGCCACCCCGGTCGCCCTGCCGGGCCGCGGGCGGCAGTGGTTCTTGCGCACACTGGACGATGCGCTGGCGCTGCGGGCTCTGCTGCGACCCGGGCTGCGGCTGGCCATCGTGGGAGCCGGCTGGATCGGTGCCGAGCTGGCCACGGCCGCGGCGGCGCAGGGCGCCCAGGTGACCGTGCTCGAGGCGGCCGCGGCGCCGCTGGCCGGGGCCGTGGGCGCCAAGGTCGGCGCGCTGACCGCCGGGTGGTACGAGGAGGCCGGCGTCGAGTTGCGGCTCGGCCAGCCGGTCGAGTCGGTCGAGCCAGGCGGCCTGGCCCTGCCCGGGGGCGGCTGGCTGGCCGCCGATGAGGTCGTCACCGCGGCCGGGGTGCGGCCGGAGGTCGGCTGGCTCGACGGCTCCGGCGTCGCGATTGACCGCGGGGTGGCCACCGACGAGCGGCTGCGCACCTCACTGCCCGGGGTGTTCGCGGTCGGCGACTGCGCGGCGTTCTGGTCGCTGCGGTACCGGCGCAGGCTGCGGTTCGAGCACTGGGACGTGGCCCTGCAGGCGCCAGCGGTCGTCGCGGCCAACCTGCTCGGCGCTACCGACACCTACGATCCCGTTCCGTATTTCTGGTCTGAGCAGTTCGGGCGAATGATTCAGTACGTCGGATTTCACGGCGGGGCCGACCGGATGATGCTGCGCGGCGATCCGGCCGCGCGGCAGTGGTCGGTGTGCTGGCTGGCCGGTGACCTGCTGGTGGCGCTGCTGGCCGTGAACACGCCACGGGACCAGATCCAGGCCCGGCGCGTGATCCAGGCCGCGGCCCCGGTCGACGTGGCCCGGCTCAGCGATCCGGCCATCCCGGTCAGGGACGCCGTCAGCGGCTGACCGGCAGCAGCGGGGGCTCCAGCAGCCGCAGCGCCGCGGCGTCGGCATCGAGCTCGGCCGCTACCCCGATCGGGAAGGCCTGGAAGTAACCGCCGTGGCCGACGTTGGCCCACGTGATCATCGGTACCCCGAGGCTGCCGAGGCGCTCGGCCAGGATCTCCTCGACCGACGCGGGCTCGCCGCAGCCGATGAACGTTCCGGTCACGATCCCGGCCACGCCGTCCAGGTAGCCGGAGCGGCGCAGCTGGGTGAGCAAGCGGTCCAGCCGGTAGTCCGCCTCGTTCTGCTCCTCAATCAGCAGGATGCCGTCCCGGGCCGGCCGCGACGTGTCCGTGCCGAGCGACGAGGCCAGCAAGGTCAGGTTCCCGCCGAGGGTGACACCGCGAGCGGTCCCGCCGACCACGCGGCTGGCCATGGGGTAGCGGATGTCGGTGGCCCGCTCGGGGTGCATCAGGACGCGGAGCATCGAGCCGAACGAGTAGTGGATGGCCGCGCCCGACGACCCGACCATCGGGCTCAGCAGCGAGGCCCAGCCGAGCTTGCTGGTGACCGCCTCGAGCACGGCCGTCACGTCCGAGTACCCGGCCAGCACCTTCGGCGGCAGCCCGGCGATGCCCTCCCAGTCCATGGTCTCCAGGGTGCGCTGCGCGCCGGATCCGCCGGTGGCGAAGATGACACCGGCGATGGCCGGGTCGGTCAGGGCGGCGCGCAGGTCAGCGGTCCGCATCTGGTCGTCGCCCGCCAGGTAGCGACGCATGCTGCCCTGATCCTGGGCCGACGGGTAGAGCACCGGGTCGAGCCCGGCGAACCGCAGCACGTCAAGGCCGAGGGCCAGCTGCTGCGGCGGAGCCGGGCTGCTGACCGACAGCACCGCGACCCGGTCGCCCGGCCGCAGCGCCGGAGGGCGCCGCGCCGAGAGCGGCGTGACCGGCGCGGACCCCGGGCGAGCGGCAGAAGGCATCATCCGGCGTGGCTCCCGTTCTGGTGTGTTTAGCGGGAGCCCTATTGTGGGAAACTCTTCAGGCGTGGCACAGATCGACCCCCCGGCCGACGCCATCGTCGGCAATTGGCTGACCGTTCCAGAGGTTGCTGACCAGCTCGGGCTCCCGGTGAGCCGGGTCAAGCAGCTGCTGCGCGACCGCAAGCTGCTTGCGGTTCAGCGCCCAAGCGGCGCGTTCAGCGTACCCGCGGCGTTCCTTGACGGTGATCAGGTCGTCAGGGGACTGCACGGCACGCTGACCCTGCTCTTCGACTGCGGCTTCGACGAGGCGGAGGCGCTGCGCTGGCTGTTCACGGCCGACGCGTCGCTGCCCGGCACGCCGATCCAGGCGATCAGCGAGCACCGAGCCAAAGAAGTGAACCGGCGGGCCCAGGCGCTCGCCTTCTGACGCCGGTCACTCGCTGCGCACGGTCGCGACGACGGCCAGCTCGGCCAGCGCGAGCTTGGCGTCGCCGTTCATCGGCGCGTCCTCGAGCGCGGCCAGGCCCTCAGCGACGCTGGCGTCGATCATCAGCTCGCATTCGGCCAGCGCTCCGGTTCCGGTGAGGATCGAGCGGATCTCGTCCGCGCCCGCCTCGTCGAGCCGCCGGTCACCGAGCCGGCGATCGATCAGCTCCCGCCCGGCCGGGTCGGCCCGCTGCCGCGCGATCGCCACCATCACCGTCCGCTTGCCCTCGCGCAGGTCGTCGCTGGCCGGCTTGCCGGTCAGCACGGGATCGCCGAACACCCCGAGCACGTCGTCGCGGAGCTGGAACGCGACGCCGACGGGTATGCCGTAGCCGGTGCAAGCCGCGGCGATCTGCTGGCCGGCTCCGGCTGGCGGGTCGGCCAGCGCCGCGCCGAGCTGCAGCGGGCGCTCGACCGTGTACTTGGCCGACTTGTACCGCACCACCCGCAGCGCGCTGTCGACCGTGCCGTCCCCCGCGGCCTGGCCGAGCAGGTCCAGGTACTGGCCGCAGATCACCTCGGCCCGCATCGCATCAAGCACCGGCTGCGCCCGCCGCAGCGCCGCCTGCGGCAGACCGCTGGCGTGAAACAGCTCGTCGGTCCAGGCCAGGAGGAGATCGCCGATGAGGATGGCGGCCCCGGCGCCGAACGAGTCGGACGGCCCGCGCCAGCCGCGTTCCGCGTGCCGGGCCGAGAACCGGCGGTGCGCGGACGCCTGGCCGCGCCGGGTGTCGCTGCCATCGATGAGGTCGTCGTGCACGAGCGCGCTCGCGTGCAGCAGTTCGAGTGCCGCGGCCGCGGCGAGGATCTGGGGGCATTCCTCACCGCCGGCCGCGCGCCAGCCCCAGTAGCAGAACGCCGGCCGCAGCCGTTTCCCGCTGGCCATCAGCTCGGTGACCGCGTCCAGCCAGGGCAGCAGGTCAGGGCTTATGTCGCCGAGCGCGTCACGCTGCCCGTCAAGAAACTCCTCGAGTGCCCGTCCCACCTGGGCGCGGATCGCGGGCAGGCCGGCCTGGCTGATCGCCATGCTGGCGAGACTAGTCCGTCGGCGTGATCGTTCGGGCGTGCCGGCTCAGTGGGCGCCGGCGGCGACCGGTACGGTCTACCCGAGCGCGGCCGGGGTACGGGGTTGTGATCCGCGCGTGGCATGCCACCCTGGTTGGTAACCGCTCCGCGGAGGAGAGAGTGACCGAGGCCCAACGGGTCCCGCCGGGCGTCGACCCGGACACGCCGAGTCCGGCGCGGCTGTACGACTACTACCTGGGCGGCACGGACAACTTCCGGGCCGACCGGGACGCGGCCGAGCGGATCCGGGCCCTGATGCCGGAGCTCGCGGACGCAGCCTGGGCGAACCGGGGCTTCCACCAGCGGGCGGCCCGGTGGCTGGCGGGCACGCCGGGCATCCGGCAGTTCCTCGACATCGGGTCGGGCCTGCCCACCCAGAACAACACCCACCAGGCGGTGGCCAGGGTGGCCTCCGATGCCCGCGTGGTCTACGTGGACAACGACCCGATGGTCCGGGTGCACGCCAGCTCGCTGCTGACCGGTGCCGGGAACACCAGGTTCATCACGGCCGACGTCCGCGACCCGGAGAGCGTGCTTGGCCATCCGCAGACCCGGGAGCTGATCGATTTCGGTCAGCCCGTCGGGCTGCTGATGACGGCGGTGCTCCACTTCGTGGCCGACGGCTCGGATCCCCACGGCCTGGTGGCCCGCTTCGTGGCTGAGCTGGCGCCGGGCAGTTACCTCGTGCTCAGCCACATCACCGCCGACCAGAAGCCGCCCGCCGCGGTGCAGGCCATCCTCGACATCTACGCCCACGCGACCGAGCAGATCCACATGCGCTCGCGGGCCGAGGTGGAGCGGTTCTTCGACGGGCTTGAGCTGCTCCCGCCGTACGCGGGCGCCGCGGCGCGGGTGACGTATGTCGGCGACTGGGGTGCCGAGGATGCCGTGCTGGCCGACAGTGACGGGTCGCGCTGGTCGTACGGCGGGGTCGCCCGCCGCCCCTGAAGCTCGTGCCAGTCTCCGTTCCCGTAGGTCTCCTCGCCGGTTTCGGTCTGGCCGGATACGTCATTTCCATGATCTCGGTAGGTGAGGACCAAATACGCCACCCCAGCTACCGCGATCATGAAAAGCCGCGTTCCCAGCCATCCCGGTCATCCCGCCCAGGATGTCGCGGGCTGCGGTCGGCGGGCCCGGGCCGGGCGGGTCCCGGTTAGCCTGTTCGTATGCCGCCCCGCCAGCTCGCCGCCACGCCAGCGATCAGGGACCTGCTGGCGTCGGGTGCCGCGTCCTATTCGTTCGAGTTCATGCCGCCGAAGACCGAGGCCGACGAGCAACAGCTGTGGCGGGCGATCCGCCAGCTTGAGCCGCTCCGGCCGACGTTCGTCTCGGTGACCTACGGGGCTGGCGGCTCGACGCGCGACCGGACCGTCCGGGTCACCGGCAGGATCGCCGAGGAGACCACGCTCACCCCGGTCGGTCATTTCACCGCCGTGAACCACTCAGTGAGCGAACTGCGTCATCTCATCGGCTCCTACGCGGCGGTCGGCGTGCGCAACGTGCTCGCGCTGCGCGGTGACCCGCCGGGCGACCCGAACGGGGAGTGGGTGGCGCACCCGCAGGGCCTCAGCCATGCCGCCGAGCTGGTCCGGCTGATCAGGGCGTCCGGCGACTTCTGCGTCGGCGTGGCCGCGTTCCCCGAGGGGCACCCGAGGTCGCCGGACGCGGACTCGGACGTCGCTCACTTCGTGGAAAAGTGCCGGGCCGGGGCGGACTTCGCCATCACCCAGATGTTCTTCTACCCAGAGGACTACCTCCGGCTGCGGGACCGGGTCGCGGCGCGCGGCTGCGACGTGCCGATCATCCCCGGCATCATGCCGGTCACCAGCGTGCGGACGCTCGAGCGGATCGTGCTGCTGTCCGGCGCGAAATTCCCGCCGGGCCTGGCCGACCGGCTGCACGCCGAGGATGGTGACCGCCCCGCGATGCGGAAGATCGGCGTTGACTACGCGGCCGCGCTCTGCGAGAGGCTGCTCGCCGAGGGGGTGCCGGGACTGCACTTCTGCACCCTGAACGGCTCGCGGGCGACCCAGGAGATCTACCAGGCGCTCGGGCTCGGGGAGCGGGCCGCCGCGGCGGGCCGCAGCGGGAGCGCGGCGCCCATGACCGCGTACGGCACGGGGGCGCCGGGGAAGGTGTAGCCGGTCAGCAGGTCGGCGAAGCCGAGCCCGCGGTAGAGCCGCCTGGCCGGCGATTCCGCGTCCTGCGTCGAGAGCACGGCCGTGCGTTCCTGGCGGCCCTCGGCCAGCCCGAGCACCAGGCTCCGGCCGATGCCGCGCCGGTGAAAGTCCGGGTGGACGTGCACCTCAGCGACCTCGAACGAGTCGGCCAGCCATGCTGCGGCCAGCGCCTGCCCAGCCCGGGCGGTCAGCGCGGCGGCGACGACGTCGTGCCACCACTGGCCGTCCGCGCCGCGGAAGCCGTAGCTGAACCCCACGATCGGCCCCGGCCGGCCGGGCGCGCCGGGCTGGCCGGCCGCGTCGGCGGTCACGGCGAGCGCGCGGAAGCCCCGGTAGCTCGCGTGCCGCTGCATGATCGAGTGCCGGCCAGGAAGCTGGGCCGGGTCCGGCCGCATGGCCGCCTGGTACACCGCGATCAGCGCGTCAAGCTCGGCCACGAAGGCATCCCGGCTGAGTTCCTGCGGCACGATTGAGCATCGCACGGCGGCCAGCGTATGCCAGGCCGGCCGGGGTCGGCACCGCAGTAATCGGCCCAATCGGTGGCGCGTGACCCCGTTTTGTCGGACCCCCCTTGTAACTTCGAACTCAGGTGCAATTGACTGGACAGTCGACCGAATTTCTGTTCGAATACTTGAAGAACGGCGCCGGGCGAAGACCCGCCCGGCACCGCCTGCCGGGCGGGGTGTGGGGAAGCGCCCCGTCCGGCCGTGGCCGGTGCTGGCCCACCAAGCAGGCACCGGTGATTGGAGGAGCTGCGGTGAATACAGCTGCCACGAGCACGGACGTCCGGGCCGGCGGTAACGGGAGCGAGGCACGGCCACGCCGGGTCGCCCCGTCGGCGCTGGCCCTGCTGGAGTCGGCCAGGTACGGGCTTGCTGACGCCGAGGGCGAGGCGTCGGCGGGTGCCCGGTACGTGGCGGCCCACCTGGCGGCGCTGCGGGCGGCCGCGGCGGTCGTTGCGGCCAGGGCCGACCCGGGTGCATCGACGCGTCGCAGAAGACCGCTGAGTGTCTGGGAACTACTGCCGAAGGTAGAGCCCGCGCTCTCGGAGTGGGCCGCGTTCTTCGCCGCCGGGGCGGCCAAGCGGGCTGCGGCGGAGGCTCGGCTGCCCCGTGCCGTCTCGCTTCGGGAGGCCGATGACCTGCTTCGCGATGCGGAGATGTTCGTGTCACTCGCCGAGAATGCGCTCGGCGTAGCCGCTCAGCCGTTGCTTCCGATGCTGACTGCCGGGTAACTGGGGTAGCCCGGCTAGCCGAGCGCGCCTCCTGCCGCCGTCCCCGGAACCGGCGCGTGCGGCGGGGTCAGAAAGTCTCGATAGCTCCCCGGGCGTCGGAGTCCAGGATTCCCCAGCTGATCAATTCCTCGGTGAGGTCCGTCGGTGACTTGTCATAGATGACCGCCAGGGAACGCAGGTCCTCTTGCCGGATCGACAGCACCCGGCCGTTGTAATCGCCCCGCTGACTCTGAATGGTCGCGACGTAACGCGAAAGCGGACCCGCCTTTTCCTTGGGCAGCTGCGCCATACGCTCAAGGTCGATCACCAATTTCGGGGATGGCGCCAGCAGCGTCGGCAGCACGTCCCCGGGCAGCAGCTCGGACACCGGGACACCATAGAACTCGGCCAGTTCGGCGAGCTTCTGCACGGTCACCGAGCGATCGCCACGCTCGTACGAGCCAACGACCACGGCCTTCCAGCGGCCGCGGGACTTCTCCTCAACGCCGTGCAGCGACAGCCCCTGTTGCGTCCGGATCGCGCGAAGCCGCGCTCCGAGGGTCTTCGCGTAGTCAGATGGCATGACCTCAGCCCCCTGGCCGTTCTAGTTGATAGTGGTGGTTACGCTCAGTGACGGTAGGCCGCGAGGCCGACAAGGTCAAGCCGAATGGCAAAAAGGGGATGAACTTACGCGCGATGGGCGCATCTGCGTGACCGGTGTCCGGCTAACCTCACCATGTCGCGATAAGCCCGGCAGCGCCAGGGTTCCCGGCTGCCGCGATCACCCCGCGTGGCCGCACTCACGGGGTACCTGGCATAACAGATCGTGACATCGTGTGATAAAAGTCACGCGCTGTTACGCCGTGTGCCGGCCCTTATCTCGGCTGATCCCGCGGATCCCCTGACCACGGGCTTGTGACTGGTACGGTGGGGCGAACTGACGTCCTTTAAGACTCGTCCGGTGAGGCGGGAAAGGGGGTCCCAAATGAGGCATGCGACCGATCGGCAGAGCCAGGCACCGGCCAAGACGGTGCTGGAGCCGGCCGAGATCAGGCGGGCGCTGACCAGGATCGCGCACGAGATCCTGGAGCGGACCAACGGCGCCGATGACGTTGTCCTGCTCGGCATCCCGACCAGGGGCGTGCCGCTCGCGCGGCGCCTGGCCGAACGTCTTGAGCACGTCGAGGGCCGGCCGGTTCCGGCGGGTTCACTCGACATCACCATGTACCGGGATGACCTGAGGCTGCGGCCTGCCAGGGCGCTCGGCCACACGGAAGTCCCTCCGGTTGGCATCGACGGCAGGATCGTGGTCCTGGTCGATGACGTCCTCTACTCGGGCCGGACCGTCCGGGCGGCGCTGGACGCCCTGGGCGACATCGGCCGTCCTCGCGCCGTTCAGCTGGCGGTCCTCGTCGACCGCGGCCACCGCGAGCTCCCGATCCGGGCCGACTACGTGGGCAAGAACCTGCCGACCTCACAGCGCGAGCTGGTCCGGGTGCTGCTCACCGAGGTCGACGGCCAGGACGCGGTGCTGCTGGGCGACGACCTCACAGCCACCGCCCGCGGAGAGGAGGCCCGATGAACCGCCATCTCATCTCGGCCGGCGACCTGAGCCTTGACGATGCGCTGCTCATCCTGGACACGGCCGACGAGCTGGCCCGCATGTCCGAGCGGCCGGTCAAGAAGCTCCCCACGCTGCGCGGCCGCACGGTCGTCAACCTCTTCTACGAGGACTCGACGCGGACCAGGATCTCCTTCGAGGCGGCGGCGAAACGGCTGTCGGCCGACGTCATCAACTTCTCGGCCAAGGGGTCGAGCGTGGCCAAGGGGGAGAGCCTGAAGGACACCGCGCTGACGCTCGAGGCGATGGGCGCCGACGCCGTAGTGATCAGGCACAGTGCGTCGGGCGCGCCGCACCGGCTGGCGGGCTGGGTACGGGGCAGCGTCGTCAACGCGGGCGACGGGTCCCACGAGCACCCGACCCAGGCCCTGCTTGACGCGTTCACGATGCGCCGCAGGCTGGGCCGGCTGGACGGGATTCGGGTCACGATCGTCGGCGACGTGCTGCACAGCCGGGTGGCCAGGTCCAACGTGCTGCTGCTAAGCACGCTCGGCGCGGAGGTGACGCTGGTGGCGCCGCCGACGCTGCTGCCGGTCGCGGTGGGAAGCTGGCCCTGCTCGGTCGGCTACGACCTGGACGCCGCCCTGCCCAAGGCCGACGTGGTGATGATGCTGCGGGTCCAGCAGGAGCGGATGAACGCCGCCTACTTCCCGAGCGTCCGCGAGTACAGCCGCCGGTACGGGCTTGACGCGGGCCGGATGGCGCTGCTGCCCGAGCACGGCATCGTGATGCACCCCGGGCCGATGAACCGGGGGGTGGAGATCGCCGCCGAGGTGGCCGACTCCACCCGGTCAACGATCGTCGAGCAGGTGGCCAACGGGGTCAGCGTGCGGATGGCGGTCCTCTACTTGCTGCTCAGTGGCTCGGAGGTGAGTCAGTGATGACTGGGACCTGGCTGATCACCGGGGCCAGGCCGCTGGGCGGCGACCCGGCCGACGTGCTGATCTCCGACGGGCGCATCGCCGAGATCGGGCGGGTGGCGGCGGGCGCCGCCGCGGAGCGGGTGGACGGCGACGGCCTCATCCTGCTGCCCGGCCTGGTCGACCTGCACACGCACCTGCGCGAGCCGGGCCGGGAAGACGCCGAGACCGTCTCCACCGGAACCGCGGCCGCCGCGCTCGGCGGCTTCACCGCGGTGCACGCGATGGCCAACACCGATCCGGTCGCCGACACCGCTGGCGTGGTGGAGCAGATCTGGCGGCTCGGGCGGCAGGCGGGCCGTTGCGACGTGCAGCCCGTCGGTGCCGTGACGGTGGGCCTGGCCGGCAGCCAGCTGGCCGAGCTGGGCGCGATGGCCGACTCCGCGGCGCGGGTCCGGGTCTTCTCGGACGACGGCCGGTGCGTGCACGACGCGGTGCTGATGCGCCGGGCCCTGGAGTACGTCCGGGCGTTCGGAGGTGTGATCGCGCAGCACGCCCAGGAGCCGCGGCTCACCGTCGGCGCGCAGGTGAACGAGGGCGTGATGTCAGGGAAGCTCGGCCTGACCGGCTGGCCGGCGGTCGCCGAGGAGGCGGTCATCGCCCGCGACTGCCTGCTTGCCGCCCACGTGGGATCTGCGCTGCACGTATGCCACGTCTCCACGGCCGGCTCGGTGGAGATCATCCGGTGGGCGAAGTCCAAGGGCTGGCAGGTGACGGCCGAGGTGACCCCGCACCACCTGCTGCTCACCGAGGAGCTGGCCTCGGGGTACGACCCGGTGTTCAAGGTCAACCCGCCACTGCGCACCGCGGAGGACGTCGCGGCGCTTCGGGCCGGGCTCGCCGACGGCACCATCGACTGCGTGGCCACCGACCACGCGCCGCACCCGCTGGAGGACAAGGAGACCGAGTGGGAGGTCGCGGCGTTCGGCATGACTGGGCTGGAGACCGCGCTGCGCGCGGTGCACGAGGCGCTGGTGGAGCCGGGCCTGCTCGACTGGGCTGGCGTCGCGGACCGGATGTCGTCGCGGCCGGCCGCGATAGGCCGCCTGAGCGGGCACGGGCGGCTGCTTCCCGGCGAGCCGGCCAACCTGGTCCTCTACGATCCCTCGCCCAGGGAGGCGGTCGACCCGGCCGCCCACGCCTCCAAGAGCCGCAACACCCCGTTCGCCGGGATGGTCCTGCCCGGGCGGGTGATGGCCACGTTCCTGCGGGGCAAGCCGACCGTGCTCGACGGGAAGCTGGCTTGGTGACGCGGGCCGGGACTGCCCCGGTGGCCGGCGGCGGCAGCGTGGCCGCGGCCGAGGCCATGCTGGTGCTCGAGGACGGCACCGCGTTCCGCGGGACTGGCTACGGGGCCGACGGCGAGACGTTCGGCGAGATGGTCTTCAACACCGGGATGACCGGCTACCAGGAAACGCTGACCGACCCGTCCTACTGCGGGCAGATCGTCGCGATGACCGCGCCGCACATCGGCAACACCGGCGTCAACGACGAGGATCCCGAGTCGCGGCGGATCTGGGTGAGCGGCTACGTCATCCGCGAGCCCGCCAGGATCTACTCGAGCTGGCGCGCCGCGCGCGGCCTGGAATCCGAACTGCGTGACCAGGGGATCACCGGGATCGCGATCACCGGCACCCGGGCGCTGACCAGGCATCTGCGGGAGCGTGGCGCGATGCGGGCCGGGATCAGCACCCGGGAGAAGGACCCCGCGCGACTGCTCAAGCGGGTGCTGGACAGCCCGCCGATGACCGGCGCCGACCTGGTCCGCGAGGTGTCCGTGGCCGAGCCGTACGTGGTCAGCCCGCCGGCTGGCACGCCGGTCCGGTTCCGGGTGGCAGCGGTCGACCTCGGCATCAAGGCAGCGACGCCGCGGTCCATGGCCCGGCTCGGCTGCGAGGTAACCGTGCTGCCCGCGACCGCCACGGCGGAGCAGATCCTGGCCTCCGGCCCGGACGGGGCGTTTTTCTCGAACGGTCCGGGTGACCCCGCCGCGCTTGGCTACGCGGTCGAGGCCATGCGCAATGTGCTGGCCTCGGGGACCCCGCTGTTCGGTATCTGCCTGGGCAGCCAGGTCATGGGCCGGGCCCTCGGCCTCAGCACCTACAAACTGCGCTTCGGGCACCGTGGCATCAACCAGCCGGTCCAGGACCTGCGCACCGGCCGCGTCCAGATCACCAGCCACAACCACGGCTTCGCCGTGGCCATGCCAGGCGGGCCGGCCCCGGCGGATGGCTCCGGGGCGGCGGGTGGCTCTGCGCGGGGTGGCTCCGTGATGGGGTCCGCGGGGGCGGGTGGCTCCGCGCGGGCGGGTGGCTCCGAGCGGGCGGGTGGCTCCGCGGCGGGTGGCGCTGCGCAGGGTGGTTCGGCAGGGGCGGGTGGTTCGGCAGGGGCGGGTGATTCGGCGGCGGACAACGGTCGCGGGGCGCGGTTCGACACCGCGTTCGGCCCGGCCGAGGTCACCCACGTCAACCTGAACGACGGCGTGGTCGAAGGGCTGCGGCTGCTTGACGCTCCGGCGTTCAGCGTGCAGTACCACCCCGAGGCCGCGCCGGGCACCCACGACGCGGCCGGCCTGTTCGGCGAGTTCTGCGAGCTCATGGAGCGGGCCCGATGAGCGCCCCGTTCATGATCGTGGTAGCTGGACCGCTAATAGCGCGGGTCATCTACCACGATCATGGAAAAGCCCTGGAGGGTGCGGCGCGGCCTGTGACGGAAGGGTTTGCCGGTGCTGGCCGGGCCAGTGTGACCGGTGGCCGGTATGCGCCATGGACCTGCGCTGGCGGAAGGGGGAACGGTGCCGAGGCGGGCTGACCTTAATTCGGTGCTGGTGATCGGCTCCGGCCCGATCGTGATCGGCCAGGCCTGCGAGTTCGACTACTCGGGCACCCAAGCGTGCCGGGTGCTCAGGCAGGAGGGCATCAGGGTCAGCCTGGTCAACTCCAATCCGGCGACGATCATGACCGATCCCGAGTTCGCCGACGCGACCTACGTTGAGCCGATCACGCTGGACGTGCTGGAAAAGGTGATCGCCAAGGAGCGGCCCGACGCCCTGCTGCCCACGCTGGGCGGCCAGACCGCGCTCAACGCGGCCGTCGACCTGCACGAGGCCGGCACGCTGGCCCGCTACGGGGTAGAGCTGATCGGCGCGGACATCGAGGCGATCAAGGCCGGCGAGGACCGGAGCCGGTTCAAGGAGATCGTCACCGGGCTCGGGGCCAGCGTCCCGGAGAGCCGGATCTGCCACACGATCGCCGAGTGCGAGCAGGCAGCCGCCGGGCTGGGCTACCCGCTGGTGGTCAGGCCGTCGTTCACCCTGGGCGGCCTCGGTTCCGGTATCGCTCACGACACCGGCGACCTGCACC
>Ga0335074_10002614_pt1 | contig 24612 bp, 24 predicted proteins | sample Lox_Sample_23_FD_206715 | JGI IMG/M metagenome (GOLD analysis project Ga0335074, IMG submission 206715) | Soil microbial communities from Loxahatchee National Wildlife Refuge, Florida, United States - Lox_Sample_2.3 | ecosystem: Environmental > Terrestrial > Soil > Wetlands | place: USA... | reverse complement strand
CTGTGAAGCAGATCGTCGTTACCCACGCCCACATTGACCATGTCGGCGGTGCGATGAAGCTGAAGAGGCTGACGGGCGCGCCGATTCTGCTGAACCAAAATGACTACGCGCTGCTGAAGATGCTCGATGTCCAGGCGGCATGGATCGGGATGCCCGCGCCGGAGACGGTCGCCATCGACGGCAGCCTGACCACCGGCGACAAAGTTCAGGCAGGCAGTCTGGGGGCCGACGTGTTGCACACCCCCGGCCATACCGAAGGCAGTATCTGCCTGTATTTCGCTCCGGAGAAGAAGCTGATCGCCGGAGACACCCTGTTTGCCGGCTCCATCGGCCGCACCGATCTCCCCGGCGGATCGTACGAGAAGATCATGCGCTCGCTGCACGGGCCGGTGCTGGCCTTACCGGATGAAACCGTTGTCGTCCCCGGCCATGGTCCGCTCACCACCATTGGCGAGGAGCGCGAGTCAAACCCGTTCCTTCGGATATAACGACCACCTCTTACAAGCCGAGCTGACGCCAGTCAGATGACGCAGATCAAGCGGTACTGCCCCGTGTTCCTGTCCATTGCTGATGAATCTCTCCTCCGGGCTGAGCTACTTTTTTCCAGCGCGCGTTGCTCCGTGGACTGCGATATGCACTACAATCGCCTCAGGAGTTGAGCGTGCCGAAGTTCGAAGAGTGTCTGGACCGGTTGGAGAAAATCGTCGATGAACTGGAGAAGGGCGACGGTTCTCTGGACCGCGCGCTGGAGCTGTTCGACGAAGGCATGAAGCTCTCCGGCTCTTGCCGCAAAGAGCTGGAAGAAGCCGAAGGCAAAGTGGAGATCCTGCTGAAGCGCAACGGCAAGTTTCAGCCGGAGCCCTTTGAATCCGCAACGCAATCCGGCCCGCCCACTGGCCAGGCGACCGGGAATCCTCGATAACATACTCTGCGCACCAGATGCTGGTGTGCGATTCAGATACTCATGTGGGATGAATCAATCGCATCCCCAATCGTCCGTCGAGGAGTTCGCCATGCGACCTATCAACGCCGTTCTCGCCTATCATGACGCCGGTTCCGCCCAGGGGCTGGCCGGGTCGTTATCCAAAGAATTTCGCAATCTGCTGCTCGCGACTTCTGTCCCCGAGTTGCGCTCGGCGGTCGCGCGCTTCCGCGCGCCGTTTGCGATTGTCGATCTGGAGCTGATCAGCACGGCCCAGCTCAAGGAGCTATGCCGCGAATTTCCTTCCACCGCCTTCGTCGGCGTTCACCGCCTTGCCGACGATCGCATGTGGACCGAAGCGCTGGCCATGGGCGCCGTCGATTGTTGCCGCTGCGATGACCTGCGCGGCATTCTGCTTGCCGCCGAGCGCTACGTCGTGCTCAGCCGCAGCAGAGTTGCGGCAGCCTGAGAGAAAGCAACTAGCAGCTGGCAATTAGCAACTAGCTACGACGGCGGCAGACTTGCCTGTCTCCGAATCGGGTGAACTCTAGATGAAAAATCTCCCCGGTGAGGCCCTTGCGCGAAGGTAGTGCTTTTCCAGGGGTATCACCAGTTGCTAGTTGCTGTTTTCTCACGTTACCAGCATTTTTCCCAGTCCAATGTTGCTCGTTGTCCTGACCTGCTCGTAGCTGCAGCTCCGCGGATCTTTCTCCGGGCGCCAGCGCAGGAACTTTGTTCCATGACGAAACCTTCCGCCGGAGAAATGATCGTAGCGAACCTCGCAGACCAGCTTCGGATTGAGCGGCTCCCACTCTCCGCTGCGCTCGGTGCTCCAGCGGCTCGGACCTCCTGGCGCGTGCCCGCTAAATCCGGAGCCGCCCATGTAGGGCTTCAGCACCTGCTGGAGTTTGGTGCGCTCGGAAGCCGTAAAGCTTGAGCTAAAGCCGACATGGTTCAACCGCCCGTCCACGTCGTAGAGGCCCAGCAACAGCGAGCCGATTTGGCCGCCTTTGCTCGCATAGCGAAATCCGCCCACCACGCAATCGGCAGTGCGGATACGCTTGATCTTGCGCATCGCTGAGCGTTCGCCGGAGGCATATGGACAATTCAGTTGCTTGGCGACGACGCCGTCGAAACCGCTCGCCGCCAGCTCCGACATCCAGCGCTGTGCGGTGGTGTAGGCGCGAGTCGCCGGTGACAAACGAATTGATCGCAGCTTGCCGAGTCTCTGGAAGAGATGTTCCAAGTGTTCTCTTCTCTCGACCAATGGTAGGGCCACCAGCGAGTTTCCTTTGTCGCCGACGAGAACATCGAAGACCAGATACGTCGCCGGGGTCTCACGCAAAAGCTTCTGAATGCGGCTAGCTGCGGGGTGAATTCGCAGCAGCAGATCGTCGAAAGAAAGGTGCTGATCCCGCAGTATGACAATTTCACCGTCGAGCACAAATTGAGGAGATTTGAGGTTGAGCAGTGCCGTGACCAGCTCGGGGAAGTATCGTCCCAGCGGCTGCCCGGCCTTCGATTGCAGCAGTACCTGGTCGCCGTTGCGAAACGCCACGCAGCGAAAACCATCCCACTTGGGCTCGTACTGCCAGTTGGCTCCGCGAGGAATTTCGTTGACCGCTTTCGCCTCCATCGGCGGGTACGGTGGACGGATCGGCAGCGCAATACGCGGAAACTCCTGCTTCAATTCCTCAGCCGGAATAGCAGCCCTGTCGACTTTGGACACCTTTGTTGCGGACACGCGCGCCACGCCAACTTAGATGCGGGCAAGCAGTAGCCAGTAGTCAGTAGCCAGCGACCAGCGACTGGCTTTGAGATTTTGCCGCCTCGGATTCGCCGCCTGGGTACGCGAGTTTTGGTGAGTGCGGCTGAACGATTTGGCTGGCCACTGGCTACCGACGATTGCTTCTGCCATGGGTTCACTCCCCTGATGCCCGCCCCCTTTCGTTGCGGATTCCCGCTTCGCCGCAACCTATAATTGAATCGCTCTGGACGATTCCGCGCCCCTCGCGCCGACGAAAAGGTGCGCTGGGGACTCAGCCTGTGCCCGCTTCCGGCGGCGCTGCTGATCCCGTCGCGACAGCCCCAACGAGGCGGTTGTTGCGTGGCGGCTGCCGCAACGGCGCGCCCGGCTTTATGCGCATGGCGATTCCTTGGTCAGCCAGCAAGGGCGGGAGCAGCTCTGCCTGCCGCCTTTCCTCGCCCTCTCCGAGCGCTCCGCGATCTCCTTCTTCGCTGGCCCCGGGACGTGCCCGGTGCGTTCTGTGGCTTATCGTTTCGATTGCGCTGGCCGGGGCGCTGCCATCGGCGGTTGCCGCCGGATCTATGGAGCGCAAGCAGGAAGCCCGGCAGCAGTTCGAAAAGGCCGAGCAGATGCGCGAGGCGCTCAACGGTCGTCCCGTCGCCGACCGCACCCGCAAAGACTACATGCGCGTTGCCGACGCCTACCGTAAGGTCTATTACGTCGCTCCCGGCTCCAGCAAAGCGGATGCCAGCGTCATCGCCGTGGCGGAGATCCTTGCCGATATGGGGCGGCAATTTCAGCCGGATGAAAAGGATCTGCGCGCCGCTATCGGCGAATACGATTTCCTGCGCCGCGAATACCCGGGCAGTAAGTATCGCTTCCAGGCGCTGTTCACGATTGGCCAGATTTACAAAGAGGATCTCGGCGACGACGATGCTGCGCGCCAGACCTTCCAGGAGTTCCTGCACCACTACCCGCACAATCCGCTGGCGCCGAAGGCGCGCCAAGCCCTTGCTGAATTGGATAAACCGGCCCCGGATCCGGCCAAGAAGGCGATCGAGGAAGCACAAGCCGCGCGAAAGTCTGAGAATACGCGGGCCATGCAAAGCGACGTACTAACCCCATCCTCGGACCATCCGGAGGTTTCGCGAGCGGAAAAATCGGAAGCTCCGCACGTAGAAAAAACATCTCCGCCGGCTGACGTCGCGCCTGACGACATTCCGCCAGCCGAGGTCCCTGCCTCCACGGTAATCAGAAAGAAGTCGCCGCTGCCGATGGTAACCGGCATCCGTCATTGGTCTACGCCCGATTACACCCGCGTGGCGATCGATGTGGACGCCGAGGTCAAGTACGAAGCCGGCCGCGTTCCCAATCCCGACCGCATCTTCTTCGATCTGCCCGATACGCGGCTGGCTTCGGTGCTGGTCGGCAAGAGCTTCGAGGTCCACGACGGTTTTCTGAAGAAGATCCGGGTCGCGCAGTTCCAGCCCGGTTACACCCGGGTCGTTCTGGAAGTTGACGACGTCTCAGATTACTCGGCCTTTCTGCTGCCCAATCCGTATCGCCTCATCATCGACATCCATGGGCGCCAGCCGCAGTCGGAGACGGAGATCGCGCGCGCTAATGCCGAGAACCCGACGAGTGGCGAAGGCGTGACTGTGGTCGAAAAGGAGAAATCCTACCGCTCGGTAGAGAAGGCCAATGAGGCCAGAAATGCCACGCCCATTTCGCCGGAGGCACAGAATGCTGCGTCCGCGCGGGCCGCGAACTCCGCCGCATCGGGCAAGATCGTTCGCAAAGTCGTGGTAGACGATACAGACGACACCACCGTTGCCTCGTCGGCCAAGTCCGCCGCAAAACGGCCTGCGGCAAACTTCAGTCACACCGACGAAGCCGACTCGACTGGCGATGCCGATTCTGTCGCCGATGCCGCTCACAGCAGCAAGCCATCGAAGTCCGGCAGCAAGCGCACCGTAGCCGTCAATGCGCCGCCTGATCCGCTCTTTGCCGGCCCGAGCGACTCCAGCGGGCCGGAGCTGAAAGCTACCTCGGAGCCAACCACGGCCCCTACAGCCATTGCCGTCGCCCCACGTTCCAAAGATGCGAAAAAGACTGTGAAGTCCGCTGCCGCCGTCGCGCCGTCGCCGCATGAGGCGTCGCCGACGTCTTTGGGTGATCGCAGCCTGACCCGTACCCTGGGCTTGAAAATCGGCCGCATTGTCATTGACGCCGGCCACGGTGGTCACGACACCGGTACCATCGGCCCCGACGGCCTGATGGAAAAGGACGTGGTCCTCGACGTCGCACTGCGGCTGGGTCGCCTGCTGGAAACGCGCCTCGGCGCCGACGTCATCTACACGCGTGACGACGATACCTTCATCCCGCTCGAGACCCGCACAGCAATTGCTAACGAGCATCAGGCCGATCTGTTCATCTCGATCCACGCGAACTCCAGCAGCGATCCGGATGCGCGTGGCGTGGAAACTTACTACCTGAATTTCACCTCCGATCCCGACGCCCTCGACGTTGCCGCGCGTGAGAACGCCGTCTCGCAGCGCTCGATCTTCCAGCTTCAGGACCTCGTGAAGAAGATCACTTTGAAGGACAAAATTGACGAATCGCGCGAGCTGGCCACCGACGTCCAGGAATCGCTCTATGCCGGACTGGCGGCCAAGCACAGCTCAACGCTGCGAGATCGCGGCGTTAAGAAGGCGCCCTTCGTGGTATTGATCGGTGCGAACATGCCCAGCATCCTGGCGGAAATTTCTTTCCTTTCGAACCCGACCGACGAAGCCAGCCTGGAAACTCCGGAATATCGCCAGAAGATTGCCGAAGCGCTCTACAAAGGAATCGCGAAATATGCGGGCGGATTAAGCGGCGTAAAGGTGGCGTCAAAATTCAACAAGGAAACCGACTAGCGCGCTCAGCGGCTTGAGTTTCGATCCGTACCGGGGCCAGCTGTGAGTTGCTTCTATTGTTTCGGCGGCGGCGTCCCGCCATTCGGCTGTGCTGCCGGCTGCTGGCCCTTCGAGATCTCCTGACCGTCGTAAGTGATCGTCGATTGCGCGCCGTAGCGCTTGTAATTCGTGTATTTCACGATGTAGCGCATGCGCACATCATCATTGCCGGCGAAATGCAGGGTGTCATCAGCCCGCGTGTAGGTTGGGAACCAGTATTTGCCGTCGATCTGCTGACGCCAGGTGGTGAATTTGGGAGAGAGATTTTCTTTCTCCGGATGTTTGGGATTGTGTACCTGCGGCACCGTCTCGCCGTAGGTCTTCACGATCTGAAAATCGTGGTCGTCCACCCAGATGCGGCCCTGGAAGTAGCGCTGCCCCTTCTCAATCTCCTTGGGAGCGATGTCGAACACGTAGGTCCCCAACTCATCTTCGCGCTGTTTGCCGACATAAAGAATCTGGTACTTGTCGATATCATCGCTGGTCAGCACGAAGGGCAGGCGATTGCGGATGTCATCGTAATCGGATTGCGTCATCACCACGCGCTCCAGCGTCGATTGCGGCGCGAAGGTCACCTGCTCGATGCGATGCCCCTGGTTGTCAAACAGAATGTCTGAGACTTGTCGATACTGGCCATCGACCGTATTGCCATCGAGCGTTTGAATGGTCACATCCTGGGTGTAGGTGTATTGTTCGCGCGCGAGTTTGAATTGCTTCTCCTTGGCGGCGAACCTCTGGATGATCTCCTGTACCGTAATGCCCTGCGGCTGCGAGGGATCGAGCGGACCTTCGCCGCGTTCATCCGCAAGCGCAGGAACCACGAGACAGAGCGTCAACGCGCTAACCAGTATCGATCCGAGGCAGGCAAGTGGGCGATGCTTCATAAATCACCTTTCGGTCAATTCTATTCCATGGCAGGCGGCTGCGCGGGCGCCGGGCAGGCCTTTACGACCGAGGTGTAATCCCGCGGCCGCAGTTATTTGACGAAAAAGTGACCTTCCCGGTTAACATGGTCGTGACGTGGACGTATCGAATTCCCGGCACCGCATTGGGGTCATTAACGCGCTTCGCGGCTTCGCTGCGCTGGCGGTGGCGTGGGGTCATTTTGTCTCCGGACAGGGCAAATATCTCGGCCTCTCCGGCAAGTACGGCTACCTGGGCGTCGATATCTTCTTTGTCATCTCGGGATTTGTCATCCCCTGGAGTCTCTACCGCTCGTGGTATGTCCTCGGCGACTATCCCCGCTTTTTGCTAAAGCGCAACGTCCGGCTCTATCCGCCATATCTGGCATCGATTGCCATCAGCATTCTCGCCACGAATTTCATTCTGGTGCCGCTATTTCATATACCGCACATGACGGTCACCGGTCGCGATCTGCTTCTGCACTTTGCCTACCTCAACGACTTCTTCCATGTGAAGTGGGTGAATGTCGTGTATTGGACTCTGGCGATCGAATTCCAGTGGTATCTGCTGGTCGGTCTGATGATGCCGCTGCTGGCCAGCCGCCGGCCCGGGGCGCGCTTTGCCGCCACCATTGCCATGGTGCTGCCGTACTATGTCGTTTATTGGGACCGGCTCGTCTTCCACTATTTGCCGGTATTCCTGGTTGGCGTCTTCGTCTTCCAGTACCGCGCGCGGATCATCAAACTGCGCGAAATGCTCGGCCTCATCGCCGTGATGGTGCTGGTCACTTACCGCATCTCGGGATGGCTGGTACCGGCAGTTGCTATTCCCACCGGACTGCTGATCGCGTTCTCTACCTTCGACCACCCCGTAGCAGATCGCGTTGGCGACATCAGTTACTCGCTCTACCTGCTGCACCTTCCCATCGGGGTCAGCGTCATCGGCTGTCTCTCGCATTGGCTGCCCTATTCCGGCTATTACATCGGCGTGCTGGACTTGATCGGCATTGCCGCGTCGATGTGGGCGGCCTCAATCATGTATCGATTCGTCGAGAAGCCTTCGCAGGAGCTGTCGTCCTCGATCCGCTTCGCGCGTCGCACTCCGCGGCCAAAACTTCAGGCCGAGCCGGAACCGCAGCCCGCCAGCGCTGCCGCCGCGGACTGAGGCGTCGATATCCCACCTAGATCCGCCTTTGTGTCCCGCCTCACAACCGCTCAGTGATCAGCATCACCGATTGTATGGTTGCCGAATTTGTACAGTGATTGTGGCAGGACCGCCTCCTGATCAGTCATCGGGGCGGCAAAGAAAAACCCTTTAGGAGATCGCAATCATGGCATACGTTATTACCGATACCTGCACCAAGGACGAACTTTGCGTAGAAGCCTGTCCGACCGACTGCATTCATCCCAAGAAGGACGAAGACGGTTTCGAAGCAGCGCCTCAGCTCTACGTCGATCCCGAGGGCTGCATCGACTGCGGCGCTTGTGTCCCGGTGTGCCCGACGAATTCCGTGTTTGTGGCCGAAGAAGTTCCTGAGGACAAGCAGGAGTTCATCGCAAAGAACGCGGCGCACTACGGCAAGTAAAGACCCAGCATTGCGATAGGTTTCGTCGCGCGAAGCGAAAATGGGAGGCTGCGCTTCGCCCTTAAAGGCTCAGGCGCGGATGTCGGTCTTCTTGGATGGGGTCGCAATTCAATCATGCCGCCGCAGATTCGGCGGCATTTATTCTTGTGGAAGGGGCCCGAGCAGCCCGGCAATCGCGTCCAGCAGAGCGTCCGGCCCATCACCCTTGGAGAGAAATCCGTCGGAGAACTCCAGCCCTTTAGGCGCTTCGGCAGCCGCCGATACGATCAGTATCGGAACCTCCGGCTTCAGCTCTTTCATCTCCTGCGCGATTTCCACCCCGCTCTTGTCGGTCAGGAAATGATCGGCAATGACCAGGTCGATCGGATTTTCCTTGAAGATTTCCAGACCGCGCTCGCCCGATTCAGCGGTCAGCACCTGATAGCCGGCGTTGGTCAGCAGCAGCTTGCGGACGCGCAGCGCGATTTCCGCATCATCAATACACAGGAGTAGCGGACGATGGGAGGAGGCAGTCATGATCGGCGCGAAAGTGGATTCAGTATACCCATCGCGGAAACCAGATCAACCGAATTGTCTCAGTGCCAGCTATAACCCACCATTACCTGAATATTCGCATTCAGTCCGGGATTGTGATTGCCGATGGAGGCATTCGAGAGATGATAGGCCTTCAGCATCAGGTCCCAGGAATTCCGGCTGTTTTTGCGGAAAATCTGCGTGCCGATTTCTGGTCCGCTGGTGAAATTGATTTGCGAGGTATCGCCCGGCGGCAGGTTGTGATTGCTGAACAGCGCGCCGCCGACTACGGCAAAATACGGCGCGATCTTGCAGCCGCTGGTGAAGTTCCACTTCCACATGATGGGATCGACGCCACCGGCATACTGGCCGCCGTTGATCCAGTATTCGTCCAGCGGGATCACATCGAAGCCGAGCTCGAAGGTACCGCGCAGAATGCCTTTGCCGTGCTCTTCGGTTAGCACGTATCCGAAACGTGAGCCGAGCACCAGGTTCTGCCCGCTAGGCGAGCTATCCACGGTTGTGCCGCCGCCGATGAAGACGGTCTTTTCCCACCCCGGATGACGCAGCACGTCAACCGGGCTATCGGTAGGAACCTGTGCCAGAAGCGGCAGAGCGGCAATGCCGCAGAACAGGGCTAGGCGAATGGCGTTCTTTGTCATTTTTTTTGGGTAATGGCAAAAAGTAACAGGTTGTCGCTAACCGCGCAAACCGTTTGTGATTCAGGCAGAATCAGTTAATGGTTGCGGGCAAGCCTCAAGGAGTATTGCGGTACCTGCTTCACGCGCCTGTGTACCTCTACCGCTGGCACGGGGGTCGCCTTCTCGGCCATCGCTTCCTGCTGCTTACGCACGTTGGCCGCCGTACCGGACAGCGACACCAGACCGTCCTGGAGGTGGTTCAATACCGCAAGGTCCTCCACGAAGCGGTGGTGATGAGCGGATTTGGCCGCAATTCCGACTGGCTGCTGAATATCCAGGCTATGTCGGACGTGACCGTAACTATCGGCGCGCAGACTTTTCGCGCTCAAAACCGCTTCCTCAGCGATGACGAGGCTGTCGAGGCGTTTCGGGATTACGAACGTCGCAATCGGCTTGCCCACCCTATCATTCGCCACGTGTTAAGCAGATTGCTGGGCTGGAACTACTCCGGTTCGGATGCTGACATCCGCAAAGCCACAGCGCAGCTTCCCCTGATCGCGTTTCGCCCCGCCAACCGACAGGCGAAGGCTAAAGCTGAGAGCTAATTTTCGCCCAACTGCTGCTTCAGCCCAAAGTACCGTCTCGCCTTGTGCACATCCTTTGCGATTTGATCGCGCAGCGCATCTACGGAAGGGAACTTGACCTCCGAACGTACACGTTTCAGGAAGATCAGCTCCAGCTCGGTGTCGGGCAGCAACTCAAGGGGATGAAAATTAAGGATATGACTCTCGATGGCAAAGGAATCCGGCCCAAATGTTGGACGGTTCCCGATGTTCGTAACCGCGTCGAAGCACTCCCCACCGATCCGCAGCAGCGTGATGTACACGCCGTCGGCTGGAACCAGTTCATCGTAGCGCGCCAGGTTCACGGTTGGCACTGTGTATTTGTGTCCGTAGCCGCGGCCGCGGCCGGGATTGGCGAAGATGCTGAAGGGACGGCCCAGCAGCGCCCGCGCCCGGCTGACCTTTCCCTGCGCGATGAGCGTACGGATTTCGCTGCTGGAGACGTGATGCCCGCGCAGCAGCTGCTCGGGATAAATTTTCGCTTCGAAGCCGAACTGCCGACCCAGATCGGCGAGCGTATCGACGTTGCCACGCGCTTTGTGACCGAAGTGGAAGTTGTAGCCCTCGTGAACCTCGCGCGCGTGCAGCTTTTCGGCCAGCACCTCGCGCGCAAAATCCTCGGCCGGCATCATCGACAGATCGCGGGTGAAGGGCAGCACCACCACCGCGTCGACCTTCGTCTGCTCCAGCAATTTCAGCTTCGGCGGCAAAGGCGTAAGCAGCCTGGGCGCAACGTCCGGTCGCAGAATGCGCAGGGGATGCGGCTCGAAGGTCACCACTACGGCCTTGCCGCCAATCGCCCGCGCGCGCTCGGCCATGCGCCGCACCACTTCCTGATGTGCACGATGCACGCCGTCGAAGTTTCCGACACTGACCACGGTCGGTCCGAAGTCCGCGGGAATATCGTCGAGATGGTGAAAGATCCGCATAGCCTATGAAAATGCTCGCGCAGCGACATTGGTCGGGAAAAGCAAAGGCCGCGCCCGAGCCCTGACATTGTCACCACGAGCGAAGCAAGGGATCTGCTGTTTCTTTTAAATGCGATGCCCTCGCTTCGCTCGTCATGACAATTTTCGGATTCAGGCTTGATTCCCGATATCCACTCCTACAGCTCAAACGTAAGCTGCATCCCGTCGTATGACAGCCTTACATTCTCTGGCAGTGCCGCGTTGGTCGCCTGGTGGGCCAGATCATGCGAGATGTGCGTAAAGAATGTCCGCTGCGGCTCCAGCCGCTCCACAATCTTTAGCGAATTTGCCACCGTCGAGTGCGTCGGGTGCGGATGATGCCGCAGCGCGTCGAGAAACAGAATGTCCAGTCCCTCCAGCTTTGCCAGCGACTCCTCGGGGATATCGCTGAAGTCGGTCAGATACGCCGCGCTGCCGAAGCGATACCCCTCGATCGGCGAATCCCCATGCAGGACGACCACGGGCGTGAACGTCGCGCCAAACAGTTCAATCGGCCCATTCACCGGCCGCAATTCCACCTGTGCCAGTCCGCCATACTTATATTCCGCCGCAAAAATGTAGCGAAAGACATTGCGCAGAACGTCGGCCGTATTATCGCTGGCGTAGAGGGGAATTTTGGTGCCGCCGGTCACGCGCGGAAAGCTCAGTGGTCGCACGTCGTCCAGTCCGAGGATGTGATCGGCATGACCGTGGGTATACAGAATCGCGTCGATGCGCCGAATATGTTCGCGCAGCGCCTGCTCGCGAAAATCGGGCGTGGTATCGATCAGGACGGTTCGCTTGGCCGCGTCTTTGGCGGCTTCGGGTTCCTGCCACTGAATCATCACCGACGGCCGCGTACGGCGATCGCGGGGATCGCGCGAGGAGCAGACCGCGCAGTCGCACCCGATGGTCGGAACTCCCATCGAGGTGCCACTGCCCAGGACCGTGAGCGTGGCGTGCATCAGCGTTTGCGATCGGGACCCGCCGTCTGGGGCGGGGGATTCGTAATGAGGTTGGTGACTTCCAGATATGCCATGCGCAGCTCGTACAGAATGTTCTGGAACATGCCCTCTTCGCCCGGCGTCAGATTGCCCTTGGTCTTCTCCTGCAGCATCGCCAGCGTATCGATGGTTTGCCGCGCGCCGATCAGATCGACCACCGGCTTTTCGCCTTGCGGCGCCGCCAGCCCCAGCTGCATCAGCGCGGTCATGTAAATCGAGGCCGTGAACTTCTCGAAGCTGACCTCGAAGTCCCTGGCGCTATGGGTGCGACCCTGCTTGCGCATCTCCTTCTCGATCTGCGCATCGATCTCGCTCGCCGATTTCTTGTACGCTTCCGCCGAGGCCTGCTGCTCCTGAACGCTGGGCGCGTCCATCTCCGGCTCGGGCGCGGCGGCTGGTGTGGCCGGCTCGACAGACGCATTCTGCGAGGCATGGTTTTGCGCGGCTCGCTCTTCGTTGCGGCGCTGCTGTGCCTCGCGGTTCTCACGCTCACGCTCGGCACGACGTTCTTCGTCTTCGACCACATCCTGACGCAACTCGCCTTCGGAGCTGAACAGGCGGCGATCGGTCACAACAAATTCAGGTTTCTTCTCTTTTTCCGGCATATGTTTATTTCACCACAGAGACATAGAACGGCAGAGGAATCAAAGTTAATTTCGAGTAACTGCAAAAGACTGATTTGCCTTCTATGCAGTTCCGGAGCACGAAGGCATGACATGGACTTTCTCAATTTCTCTTCTCTGTGCCTCTGTGTCTCTGCGATTAGTTCTCAAAATCAAAAGGCAATTCGTAAACGGTTGCGCTTCGCTCGCCGATCTGCACCTTGGTCCCCGGACTCGCGAATTCGCGACGAATGTATCCCAACGCCAAGGTACGGCTACCCGCGGGAAACGCCACGCGTGCAGCACTGGTAATCTCGCCCGCGTCCTTATCGGCTGCGCGAACTTTGGTCCCCGCCAGTGGCGGCTCGCCATCGATGCCAAAACCAATCAGCTGACGGTGCACATTGCCCCGCGAGCGAATCCGCTCCACGATCTCCTGCCCGATATAGCAGCCCTTGGTGAAGCACAACGCGTGCTCCTGGCAGGTTTCCTGCGGCAGGTCGCGCTCGCGTAGATCGACGCCATACCTCGGCACACCGCGCGTGATCCGATACATCTCCAGCGCCTCACTGCCAACCGGCTCCATTCCCGCGCTGGTCATTGTGTCCCAAAGCTTCTCGGCGTTGTCGGAAGCCAGCCAAATCTCGTATCCGTTCCACCGCGGATGGACATTGCGCGCGACCGAGATGCCGATGTCCTTCCACACCGTATCGGCCACTTGCCCAGGCTCGAGCGCCGCAACATCGATGCCAGCACCCTCCCACATCTCAATGGCTTGCGGCCCGGCGATTCCGATCGCTACCAGCTTGCCGCTGATGTCTTCGATCTCGACCTTGTCCATGATGATGTAGCGCTTCAGCAGCTTGGTGACCTGCTCAACCTGTGCGCGATCGGTCGTCGCCAGCAGATACTCGCCGCGGTTGTACACCACCAGGTCCCCCTGATTGTGTCCCGGTGGATTCAGGACGAAGCAGTAGACGCCGTGCCCCAGCTCGAGGTCGCGAATGTTGTTGGTCACCATGCTATTCGCCCAGCGCACGCGGTCATTGCCGCTGATGAGCAGCTTCGCCTGCCAGCTCATGTCGAAGATCGCGGCGCGCGAGAGCAGCGCCCGGAACTCCGACGAGGGATCGCCGAAGCTGGCCGGAGTCTCTGCCCCACGATAGCTCCCGAGCTTCGCCCCTGATGCCAGCAGCTTGTCTTGAAAGGTCGCAACGGTCATAGCAGAATATTTGATTATAAAAGAAGCATTCAGCATTCAGCATTCGTCAATGAGTGGCTGGCGGCTGATTGCCGGCCGCTGTTTCTGTTATCTTCATTTCCCGTGACTACCCGCAAGCGCATTGCAGTTGTTCCCGGCGACGGCATCGGCAAAGAAGTCATTCCCAACGCACTCGAGGTCGTTCGCGCCTCCGGCGCCGCCGTCGACTTCACCGAGTTCGATTGGGGCGCCGAGCGCTACCTCGTCGACGGCACCACCGTTCCCCCCGACGCCTTCACCATGCTGGCGCGGGACTTCGACGCCATCTTCGTCGGTGCGCTCGGCGATCCGCGCGTGGCCACAAACATTCACGCCAAAGAAATCTTGCTGGGCATGCGCTTCAAGATGGACCTCTACGCCAACGTCCGTCCGGTGCGCCTGCTCGACGCGTCGCTCTGCCCCCTGAAGAACGCCACGCCCGATGACATCAACTTTACCGTCATTCGCGAGAACACCGAAGGCGTTTACATGGACATGGGCGGCCACTTCAAGTTCGGCACCGACGACGAACTGGCCACGCAGGAGGACATCAACACCCGCAAGGGCGTGGAGCGCGTCATACGGTTCGCTTTCGACTACGCGCGCTCGAATGGCCGCAAGAAAGTCATGATGTCCGACAAGTCGAATGTGATGACCTACGCCGGCGGACTGTGGCAGCGCGTCTTCAAGCACGTCGCGAAAGATTATCCCGAGATCCAGACGCAGCACATGTACGTCGACGCGCTCTGCCTGCAGATGGTGCGCGAGCCGCGCTCGCTCGACGTGATCGTCACCAACAATATGTTCGGCGACATTGTCACCGATCTCGCCGCCGCGCTCCAGGGCGGACTGGGCATGGCCGCCAGCGGCAACATTCATCCCGGACGCACTTCGATGTTCGAGCCGGTGCACGGCTCGGCGCCGCCGATGGCCGGAAAGAACATGGCGAATCCCATGGGCTCGATCCTCACTGCCGCGATGATGCTGGCGCACCTCGGCCTGAACGCCGAGTCGCAGAAGATCGAGAGCGCCGTCCTCGCAGCCGTGCGCGAGAAAAAGACGACAGCGGACGTCGGCGGCCCGATGGGCACCAAAGAATGCGCGGCGTGGATCGCGGAGCGGGTAGGGAAGAGTTGATGTTGTAGGGAGCCTTCGACCGGGTCCGCTGCTTCGCGCCTTCACCCCGTTCAAGATGGCAAGTTCATGCTGAGCTTTGTATCAGGGCACGACTTCGTCGTGCCGTACGAGACCATTCCAAAGATCCGGGCTTTAGCCCCTGCGACTACAAGCAGAGGCTAAAGCGCACTCTACAATAGTGGCCTTCTTCGGCACGTCTAAAGACGTGCCCTCATACGAACCTACGCCGTAACCGCTGTCTTCTTCTCCGCCTTCGCCTGTTTTTGTGCGGCCGCGAGCTGCTTCTTCAGGATCTTCACGCCCGCATCGACGTGCTTCTCTTCCAGCAGAAATGGCGTGAGGAAGCGTAGGACCGTATCCTGCGTGACATTGATGAGCAGGCCATTGGCGAGCGCGCCATCCATGACCGGCTTGCCGGGAATGTTCAGGTCGAGCGCCTGAATCGCGCCGACACCGCGCACCTCAGTGGCGATCGAAAACTTGTCCTTCAGCTCGTTCAGCTTTTGCGAGAAGTACGAACCCACGCGGCGCACGCGCTCCAGCAGGTTCTCCTCTTCGATGATCGCCAGATACTCCAGCGCCACGCGACAGGTGAGCGGCCCTCCGCCGAACGTGGTCCCGTGTTTGCCCGGCGTGATGTGCTGCGCAAATTTCTCTTTTGCCAGGAACGCGCCCAGCGGCAGCCCCGCAGCGATCGGCTTGGCGATGCAGACAACATCTGGCGTGACGCCGAAGTGCTCAAACGCGAAAAGCCGGCCGGTGCGGCCCATGCCGCACTGAATCTCGTCGAAGATGAGCGCGGCCTGATGCTGATCGGCGGCGGCGCGACAGGCTTGCAGAAATTCCGGTGACGTCTCCTGAATGCCACCCTCGCCCTGAATCGGCTCCAGCACAATCGCGCAGACTTTTTCGTCCATGGCCGCGTGCAGCGCGCCGATATCGTTGCGCGGCACAAAGCGGACGCCCTCCAGCATGGGATCGAAATCTTTGCGATATTTCGGCTGGCCGGTGAGCGCCAGCGCGCCCATCGTGCGCCCGTGGAACGAATTGTCCAGCGCCACAACGATGCTCTTGTCGTTTCCGCCGGTGGCGTGACCCGCCGCACGCACCAGCTTCAGCGCGCCCTCGATTGCCTCGGTGCCGCTGTTGGAAAAGAACGCGCGGTCCATGCCCGAGAGCGTACACAGCTTCTCCGCCAGCAGTCCCTGATACTCGTTGTAATAGAGGTTTGACGTGTGAATGATCTTCGCCGCCTGGTCGCGGATGACCTTCACGATGCGCGGGTGCGCGTGCCCGAGCGCATTAACGCCCAGTCCGGTCAGGAAGTCGAGATAGCGCTTGCCATCGACGTCATAAACGTACACGCCCTTGCCGCGCGCAATCGCCAGCGGATAACGGGCATAGGTGTTTAGTAGATATTTTTTTTCTCTTTCGACGATCTGTTCGTAGTGCGACATAGTAGGACTCCGGAAGCAGTCAGCAATCAGCAGTCAGTTAGGACTCTGTCGTCATGCTGATTGATGCGGAATATTTCATGCTAAATCCAAAACGCTGGGTGTGTCTTGTGGCGATAAAGCAAACCGCAGATCCTTCGACTGCGCGGCCGCCAAAAGCGGGCGGCCGTTCCGCTCCGGATGACACCGATCAGGTGCGCGTCGCTTGGCGCCAAGAGCCCAGAGCAACTCGTAGAATGCGGACCGGCTGCTGATCACTGACTGCTGTCTACGTGACCCACGTCACAGCATGATGTTCATCACCCGGTCTACACTGGGGCCATGTTGAGCGAAAAACAATTTCGAGAGCGCGCCCGCAGCCAGCTGCGCCAGATCGGCAGCCAGTTGCGCGGCTTGGCAAACGATCGCGACATCTACTGGAAGCTGGAAACGGAAATTGTCGAAGCAAACCCGCAGCTGCGGCACGCCCGCAGTGCCTTCCTCGACATGGTGCGCGGCTGTTATGTCGATGGAGTCACGGCCCGCGTTCTCCGGTTGCTGGAGCCGGCGAACGGCGATGCATCCTTGCCCGCCGTGCTTGCGCAACTGTCGGAGTACCCCGCTCTATTGCACGACAAGATCACCGAGCACGAACTCGCCGAGGATCGCGCCGCGCTGCAACAGGCTGCGGCGAACGCCAGACGTGTGGCCCTGCTGCGCGCTGAACATCACGAACGCACGTTGTCGGCGCTTTCGTCTGCACATCGCGAACTCGACGCGGCCATCGACCTGATGATCTCGACGGTGAAAACATACTACTGGATCGTCAATGAGAGCTATATCGAGCTGGGCGTCAACTACGCCGCCGATCCGCTCGCGATCTTCCAGTTTGCGTGGGGCGTACCCGTCGTTGCCGTGCGCTGACGGAGGCAGGCGATTTTGCGGCTCCGCGCCGGGATCGTGGCCTGCAGCGGGAAACTCCGGCGGGGAGATCGGGGAAAGCCGGAAGCGCACAACCGGGGAAACTCGCAAAGGAAATTATCGGCAACCCTCGTTTTTTGTGTGATATACGATGGATCCTTGAAGTAGAATATTACGGGCACCGGTCCCGCAGTTACGCTCGTGCGCAAACGAAACAGAGTGGGGAAAAAAGCCTGTGTCCGGGGCAACGTTTTCGGGGCGATGGCATCTCTGGAGGTTGATCCTAATCCGGCGGTAATCGTGTTACGGCGTTGACCAGCACTTCTGCGGCGCCGTGTTTTTCTCCTGCCAGCCTGCCGCCAGCGCTCCATGGCGACGGCAGCTGCCGATTGCGGAGCATGACTCATGTGTCTGGCAATTCCTGGCAAGGTCCTCGAAGAATTTGACCGGCGCGGCATGCGTATGGCCAAAGTTCAGTTTGGCGGCATCGTGCGCGAGGCATCGCTCGACTACACCCCCGAAGCCAAAGTTGGCGATTACGTGCTGGTGCACGTCGGCTTCGCCATCAGCACCGTCGATCCCGAAGAAGCGGCCCGCACCTATCAACTGCTCGAAGAGATGGACCAGCTCACCGAGCTCGAAGCCCCAGTCGTGGACGAGGCGCCGGCGAGGAAGCCGCAGTGAAATACGTCGACGAGTATCGCAGCGCGCGCCTGGCGAAATCCATTGTGGACGAGATTCGCCGTATCCAGACGCGGCCCTGGGTGATCATGGAGGTCTGCGGCGGGCAGACGCACTCCATCGTGAAGCACGGCCTTGACCGCCTGCTGCCGGAAGGGATCGAGCTGGTGCACGGCCCGGGCTGCCCGGTCTGCGTCACGCCGCTCGAAACCATCGACAAGGCCCATGCCATCGCCGCCAAGCCTGACGTTATCTTCTGCTCCTTCGGCGACATGCTGCGCGTGCCCGGGTCGCACGGCGACCTGTTCACGCTGAAGTCGCGGGGCGCCGATATTCGCGTCGTCTATTCGCCGCTCGACTGCCTGAAGATCGCCGTCGCCAATCCCGACAAGCAGGTGGTTTTCTTTGCCATTGGCTTCGAGACCACCGCGCCGGCCAACGCCATGCTGGTGCATCGCGCCAAACAGGAGGACGCGAAGAACGTCTCCATTCTGGTGTCGCACGTGCTAGTGCCGCCGGCGCTGCACTTCTTGCTGCGCTCGCCTCAGAACCGGGTGCAGGGATTTCTGGGGCCCGGCCATGTTTGCGCCGTGATGGGATACAACGACTACGACCCGGTCAGCGCCGCGTACAAAGTGCCGATCGTCATCACCGGCTTTGAGCCGCTCGATTTGTTGCAAGGCGTATTGATGACGGTGCGGCAGCTTGAGGCCGGCAGCGCGACGGTCGAAAATCAGTATTCGCGCGTGCTGAACCGCGACGGAAATCAGCCGGCGCGGGCCCTGGTGGACCGTGTCTTCGAAGTTTGCGATCGTCGCTGGCGCGGGGTAGGCCCGATTCCGGGCAGCGGCTACAAGCTGCGCGCGGAATATTCCGACCACGATGCCGAACGCATCTTCCAGGTGCAGGCGATCGACACCCAGGAATCGACCATTTGCATCAGCGGCGCGATCCTGAGCGGGATCAGGAAGCCGCACGATTGTCCGGCCTTCGGCACGGCGTGCACGCCGCTGACACCGTTGGGCGCAACCATGGTTTCTGCCGAGGGCGCCTGCGCTGCGTATTACGCCTATGGCCGGCATCTGGAGCAGCAGCCGCTGCCGCCTGCCGCACACGCGCATGTCGGAGGCGGCCGATGAGCCAGGCTGCCGTCAGAGATTCTATGTCTGCGACGAAGCTGGACGACACAACTCCGGCAAACTCTTCCGCGAAACCGAAGAGTTCACAGGCCGATCCGGACACGGCCGCCATGCTGCCCGGCGGTTCCTGTCCGCTGCCCGTTCTACATCACGATCAAATTGTTCTCGGCCACGGCAGCGGCGGCAAACTCAGCGCCGAGCTGCTGGAGCGTGTCTTCCTCCCCGCGTTCTCCAATCCCACGCTCGACAAACTCGACGATCAGGCCGTGCTTCAAGTCGGCCACACGCGGCTGGCCTTCACTACAGACTCGTTTGTCGTCACCCCCATTTTCTTTCCCGGCGGCGACATTGGACGGTTGGCGATCAATGGTACGGTGAACGATCTCGCCATGAGCGGTGCAAAGCCGTTGTATCTCGCCGCGGCATTCATCCTGGAAGAAGGACTCTCGACCGATGAGCTCTGCCGCATCGTGGAATCGATGAGCGACGCTGCGAGAGATGCCGGTGTGCAGCTCGTCACCGGCGACACCAAGGTCGTCAACAAGGGCAAGGGCGACAAGATTTTCATCTCGACCACCGGCATCGGCGTAGTCGAAAGGGAAGTGAACATCTCGGCCGATCGCGCGCGGCCGGGCGACCGCATCATTCTGAGCGGCTACATTGGGGATCACGGCATGGCGATTCTGTCGCAGCGCGAGAACCTGGAGTGGGAAGGCGTCATCGAGAGTGACTGCGCCGCGCTGCACAACCTGGTGAGCGACATGCTCGATGTCTCGACCGAGATTCGCTGCCTGCGTGACCCTACCCGCGGCGGGGTGGCGACCGTGCTCAACGAGATTGCGGCTCGTTCGGATGTCGGAATGCTTTTGCGAGAAACGGAAATTCCGGTGCGAGAGACGGTTCGTGGCGCTTGCGAGCTGCTGGGACTTGATCCACTGTATGTAGCAAATGAAGGCAAGCTGATTGCGATTGCTCCGGCGGAAGCTGCTGACGCAATTGTGGGGCGCATGCGTCAAAATCCGCTCGGACAGGACGCGCGCGTTATCGGCAGCGTCACCGTCGAGCATCCGGGAATGGTGCTGATGGAGACAGAAATCGGCGGCACACGAGTTGTCGATACGCTGTTCGGCGAGCAGTTGCCGCGGATTTGCTGAGTGGGGAATAGGGTGCGCTGCGCCGCCAGCTTTCGGCAACGCATGACGCACCGCGTGCCAATACGCGCCTGGAACGGAGCAGGTTTCGCTGCGACGTAGACGGGAGCAACCGGGATGCCGGGGTGGGCATCTCGTCCACAATCGGTTGATGTTTTTGCGGGAGGCTGGATTGCCGGTGGGGTGCAATCCGATTCTTTCCTTGCAACGGGCACCTTGCCCGCTGGCCTACACTACTGCCCTTATCTTCTCTCGTCAATTCCAATCACTTCTTTTGGATGTGAACCGCGGCCGGCTGAAAGGAGGACGTAATGCCAGTTGAGCCGATTCCGTTCCAGAGGCGTAAAGCGGACGTACCCTCGCCCGTCAAGGAAGTCCACATAATCTGGCTCACCGCAGGTTTAGGTTGCGACGGTGACTCCGTCTCCGTCACTGCCGCTGAGCAGCCCAGCATTGAAGATGTCATCCTCGGTGCCATTCCAGGCTTGCCCAAGGTGTACCTCCACAATCCGGTTTTGGCCTACGAAGTGGGCGATGAGTTTATGAAGTACTTTTACCAGGCCGAACGCGGCGAAATCGACCCGTTCGTCCTGGTGGTTGAAGGTTCCATTCCCAACGAGCAGATTAAGGACGAGGGCTACTGGGCGGCGCAGGGTACAGATCCCAACACCGGCCAGCCGATCACCACCTGCGAGTGGATCGACCGGCTGGCGCCCAAAGCGCTCGCCGTTATCGGCGCGGGCACGTGCGCCACCTACGGCGGCATCCACGCCATGGCCGGCAATCCTACCGGATGCATGGGACTCGCCGATTATCTCGGCTGGAACTGGCGCTCCAAAGCCGGATTGCCCGTGGTTAACGTTCCCGGATGTCCGGTGCAGCCCGACAACTTCATGGAGACCGTTCTCTACCTGCTGTTCCAGGTTGCGGGACTGGCACCCATCATTCCCCTCGACAAGCAGCTGCGCCCGACGTGGCTCTTCGGCAAAACCGTGCACGAAGGCTGCGATCGTGCCGCCTACTACGAGCAGGACGACTTCGGGCTGGAATACGGCACGCCCAAGTGCATGGTGAAGATCGGCTGTTGGGGCCCGGTGGTGAACTGCAATGTCACCAAGCGCGGCTGGATGCGCGGCATCGGCGGCTGTCCCAACGTCGGCGGCATCTGCATCGGCTGCACCATGCCGGGATTCCCCGACATGTTCATGCCGTTCATGGATGAGCCTTCGGGCGCGCGCTTCTCCACCGCGGCGCTGACGCTCTACGGCAAGATGATTCGCTCGCTACGCGCCATCACCAACAGTACGGTGAACGGCGAACCCGAATGGCGCCGTCGCGGACGCGAACTCATCACCGGCTATCGACCCAAACCCGGCGCCTACAAGACGCGCTTTACCCGTACCGCTGCGTGAGCGGAGAGGATGGATTTACGATGGCAACAACGACTGCACCAGTAACCGAAACTCCGACTAAGAAACGCAATCTGGTGGAGATGAGCTGGGATCCGATCACCCGTATCGTGGGCTCGCTCGGGATTTTCACCAAGATTGATTTCGAAAACAAGCAGGTGGCGGAGTGCTACAGCACGTCGTCCATCTTCCGCGGGTACAGCATCTTCATGAAGGGCAAAGACCCGCGCGATGCCCACTTCATCACCAGCCGCATCTGCGGCATCTGCGGCGACAATCACGCGACCTGCGCCTGCTACGCGCAGAACATGGCCTTCGGCATCAAGCCACCGGCCATGGGCGAGTGGATCGTCAACCTCGGCGAGGCTGCCGAGTACATGTTCGACCACAACATCTTTCAGGACAACCTGGTTGGCGTGGACTTCTGCGAGCAGATGGTGAAGGAGACCAATCCCTCATTGTGGGAGAAGGCGCAGAAGAAGAAATCGCCCAACGCCGACAAGCACGGCTTCCGCACCATCGCCGACATCATGACCGCGCTCAATCCTTTCACCGGCAGCTTCTATCAGGAGACGCTGGCGATGAGCCGCATGACGCGCGAGATGTTTTGCCTGATGGAAGGCCGCCACGTGCATCCGTCGACGCTCTATCCCGGCGGCGTCGGCACGGTGCCGACGGTCCAGCTGTTCACCGACTACCTGGTGCGCCTGATGAAGTACGTGGAGTTCATGAAGAAGGTTGTGCCGCTCCATGACGACCTCTTCGACTTCTGGTACGAAGCGTTGCCCGGCTACGAAAAGGTCGGCTACCGGCGCACGCTGCTCGGCTGCTGGGGCTCGTTCAACGATCCCAATATCTGCGATTATCGCTACGAGCACATGTCGGACTGGGGCCGCGGTATGTTCGTCACCCCTGGCATCGTCGTCGACGGCCAGCTGGTTACCAACGATCTGGTCGACATTAATCTCGGCCTCCGCATCCTGCTAGGCAGTTCGTATTACGACGACTGGCAGAATGAAGAGACTTTTGTTCGCCACGATCCGCTCGGCAACACCATCGACAAGCGGCATCCGTGGAACCAGACCACCACGCCGCGCCCGCAGAAGCGCGACTTCAACGGCAACTACACCTGGGTGATGTCGCCGCGCTGGTTCGACAAACGCACTGGCGATCATCTCGCTATCGACACCGGCGGCGGGCCGATCGCGCGCCTGTGGGCGACCGCGCTCTCCGGCCTGGTCGATATCGGCTACATCAAGGCGACCGGCAACAGCGTGATCATCAATCTCCCCAAGGGGGCGACGCTGCCCGAGACCACCTTCGAATGGAAGATCCCCAAGTGGAGCAACGCTATCGAGCGCGATCGTGCGCGCACTTACTTCCAGGCTTACGCCGCGGCGGCCGCCTTGCACTTCGTGGAGAAGGCGATGGAAGAGCTGATGGCGGGGCGCACACACACCTGGACGCCGTTCAAGGTCCCGGAGTACGCGGTCTCTTGCGGCTTCCACGAAGCCGTGCGCGGGGTGTTGTCGCATCATGTCGTCATCCGCGACGGCAAGATCGCCAACTACCATCCTTACCCGCCGACCTGCTGGAACGCTAATCCGCGCGATACCTACGGCACGCCCGGACCCTACGAAGACGCGGTGCAGAACACGCCGATCTTCGAGGAGAACGGTCCGGACAAGTTCAAAGGTATCGACATCATGCGCGCGGTGCGCAGCTTCGATCCCTGCCTGCCGTGCGGGGTGCACATGTATCTGGGCAACGGCAAGGTGCTGGAAACGCGGCACTCGCCGATGTTCGGCGTGGGGCACAAATGACCAGCAGCGAGTTTCAGGCGCACGCCGAACAGATCGAACGCATGGTGGAGCGCGTTAACGCCCTCAAGGACGATGACGCGCGCGCCACCGCGCTCGAGCTGATGCAGTCGCTCATGGACATGCACGGCGCGGCCCTGTCCCGCATTGTCGAAGTGCTCTCCGAGTCCGGCGACGGCGGGCGCAACTCGCTCGCCCATCTCGGCGGCGACCCGCTCGTCTGCGGATTGATGGTGTTGTATGGGGTGCATCCACTGACGCTCGACCAGCGCGTGACCCGCGCCATCGAAAAGGTCCGCTCGCAGGTGCAGAAGCAGGGCGGCAAAGTAGAACTGCTCGACGTCCGTGATAGCTTGGTTCGTGTGTCGATCAGCAGCTCCGGAAACGGCTGCCACTCCTCACCCGATGCGCTGAGATCTGCAGTCGAGCAGGCGATTCGCGAAGCCGCGCCTGAGGTGATCGAGGTGGTCGCCGAGGGCGTGCCTTCTTCTGCAGCAGGATTTATACCCGTGAACATGATTCAGCCGGCGGTAACAGCCGCAAGCGCCGACGACTGAAGCTGATGGCGGAAAACTGATGGCTGATAACAAATTTCCAGGGCGGTCATAGCTACCAGGAGAAACAAGATGAAGAATCCACCACGCGACATCGATGCACATACTCCCGGAACCAAACGCGGTGAAGAGTGGGCCTATGAAGGACGGCGCGAAGCCGGCCGCGAAGGCAAAGGACGCACCTCGCGCGATGCGACGGGCATCAACGCCGACGACCGCGCGCCCATCGATCCGCGCATGCCGAATCTTCCGCCGGCATAAAGATGAGCACCACCCCGAGCACCGCACTGGCGACACTGCAGCGCTTTGTGCGCAAGCCGCGCGCACAGGTGGAGGTGTGCGAGCTGTGCGCAGCCCCCCTGCTTCTGCTGCATCAGCACCTGCTGGAGCTCGACCAGCGTCGTGTTACCTGCTCCTGCGACGCCTGCGCCATTCTGTTCAACGGCAATTCGCAGCGGCGCTACAAACGCATCCCGCGCGATGTCACCCGTCTCGACGGCTTTGCCATGGACGATCAGGAATGGGAGAGCCTGCTCATCCCCATCCAACTCGCCTACTTCGTTCGCAACAGCGACGCCGGGCGAGTGATAGCGCAATATCCCAGTCCCGGGGGCGCGATGGAGTCCTCGCTCGACCTCGAGTACTGGAACGCTGTGGTCGAACGCAATCCCGTGCTGGCGAAG
>Ga0335074_10002612_pt1 | contig 24617 bp, 23 predicted proteins | sample Lox_Sample_23_FD_206715 | JGI IMG/M metagenome (GOLD analysis project Ga0335074, IMG submission 206715) | Soil microbial communities from Loxahatchee National Wildlife Refuge, Florida, United States - Lox_Sample_2.3 | ecosystem: Environmental > Terrestrial > Soil > Wetlands | place: USA... | reverse complement strand
ATGCCGGTCTGCCCATCAAGCTGCCTGGAGAGCATCGGAGCGGCCCTGCTGATGAGGTTGGCCAGTTTGCCCACGAGTTCGCTGTTGATGCGCGCGGCAAAGTCTTCAAAATTCAGATCCAGGTCGGCAGGCGATCCGGTCAGACGCGTGGCGTAATAATAACGGAGCCAGAGCGGATCCAGATGCCGCGCAAAATCGGCGGCATTCAGAAACGTCCCGCGGCTTTTGGACATTTTTTCGCCATTGACGGTGAGAAAACCGTGAACAAAAAGATGCGAAGGGGGGCGTAGGCCCGCGCCGCTGAGCATCGCGGGCCAGAACAAAGCGTGAAAATAGATAATGTCCTTGCCGATAAAATGATTGATTTCCAAATCCGGCATTTGCCAGAAATCCTCGGCGCCCTGGGCGCCGGTTCCCAGGAGGTGGGCCAGCGCCGCGAGATAGCCGATTGGAGCGTCGAGCCAGTTGTAAAAGAATTTTCCCGGCTGATCGGGGATGGGAAAGCCGAAAAAGGGCGCATCGCGCGAGATGTCCCAGTCCTTGAGTTCGTCGGTGAACCATTCCCGGAGCTTGTTGGCCGTAGTCTGGTCGGTCAGTCCTCTATCGAGCAGTTCAAGAAGATGAGTGCGAAAACTTTCAAGACGAAGGAAAAAATGCAGACTGGAGCGCCGTTCCGGTTTTGCGCCGCTTACAACGCTGCGCGGCTCGATCAATTCGGTGGGGGAGTAATGTTTGCCGCAGACCTCACATGAGTCGCCGTACTGGTCGGGCGATTTACAGTTTGGACATGTGCCGCGAATAAACCGATCGGGAAGGAAAATCTTCTCCACCGGATCGTAGAACTGTTCAACATCGCGCGTGGTGATATATCCGCCTTTATTAAGCCGCTCATAGAATCGGTAAGAAAGCTCCCGGTTTTCCGGCGAGTGTGTGGAATAATAATCGTCGAACTCGACGCCAAAGCGGGCGAAATCGGCGCGATGTTCCTGGTTCATCCGGGCGATGAATTGTTCCGGCTCCAGGCCTTCACTGCGCGCCCGGAGCATCACCGGCGTGCCGTGGGCGTCATCGCCGCAGAGATAAACAACCCGATGTCCCCGCAGGCGCTGGAACCGAACCCATATATCGGTTTGGATATATTCCACCAGATGCCCAATGTGTATGGCGCCGTTGGCATAAGGCAGGGCCGATGTAACCAGAATGTTGCGCTTTTGCGCCATGCATGCTCCATCAGGAGTTTGACTTCTAAATAAGGCCCGGCATTGTAACTTGCGGAGGCGGGTTGTTCACCCGTTGCGAGGCGGCGATGGAATCAGAAAGTGAATAGGTCCCGCTCAATCGGGTTGTTTCCTTGCGAATAGTAAGCTAAATTAGGTATTGTGACCGATGATTAAGACAAGAGAATCTTCAGGTTCATCAGTTCCCACGGCGGTCCAGGGGTTACGCATGGCGACAAAAAGAAAAAGGGATGTCGCCCCCCTTTACGAACTGCTCAAAAAATCCAACTACAAACCGGTCAAACCTCCGGCCGATGCGCCTCCGCCAACCACTATCGCTTCTCCGGCGTCTCGGGAGACCCCGGCGGCGCAACAATCGCTGCAGTCAACGAAGGGACTTACGGGAACCATGAAACGAGTTGGACAATTTTGGGCGACATTGTCGACCCAAACTATGGGTGCCAAAAAGATTGCACCGCCGGCGGAGCCAAGTCGTCCAACTTCATCCGAAGCACGTTTAACACCGCCAGCGGAGCCGGCGGCCGCTAAATCTCCGCCATCCATATCGCGTCCCAAGCCGCCCACAGAGCCGGCGGTTGTTAAACATCCGCTGGCTGCATCGCATTCTAAGCCGCCGATAGAAGCGGCGGCCGTTAAACCCGCACCATCGGCGTTTGCCGCAGCTAAATCAGCAAGTCAGGAACCGGTTCTTTTGGATCAGATTACGGCGAGGCTGAATCCGCTCTTTTTGATAGCCGGCGTGATCGGTGTGATTTTCATCGTCTTTTTAGCATTTTGGATCATCGGGCGAATTCCCGGCGGATCTTCTTCAAATGTTCAACAGCCTGTTGGAGCGCCGGCGGGCGATATCAATCCGGCGTTTGAACCTATGCCGGCGGCCTCCAATCAGCCGCAACTGCCGTCTGTCCCGGCTCCTTCGGCGGCAAACAATAATCCATCGGTTGTTTCACCGGCTGCTCCAGGCCAGGTAGTACCGGCAATTGATGTTCCCCGTTCACCCAATCTGGTTTATCTGGTGATACTGACCACGCAGGAGAGATATGCTCAAAACGCCGCGGCTTTTTTGGCCGAGCATGGCGTTGACGTGACAATTGAACGTGGCCTGGGAAACCTGGTTACTGTTGTTTCAGTACAGGGTTTCGCGAAACGTTCTTCGCCGGAGGCCAGCGCCTTCAGGCACAAGGTGGTGCAGATTGGGGAACTGTTTCCCGGCGCCCATAATGGCGAGAGCGTCTGGGGAGATGCTTATTACTCTCCGATCCATCGGAATGATTAAAAGCCTTTAACAATATAATGCGGGGCCGCGGCGCAAAGAATTTACGAGATTATTTATGGCCAATAGCGGGGTTTCCACGCAATCACTGGCGCTGGAACGAAAAATTGAACATCACGGGGAAAAACTACGGTTGGCTATTGTCGGTCTGGGAGGCATCAGCGAAACGCAAATTCGCGCCTTGCAGGCGATGCCGGACGTGCACATTATCGCCGGCGTGGATTCCAGCCCCGATCGGTTGGAAGCAATAAAAAATAAATACAACATCGCCGGTTTATACACGGACTACCGCAGGATGCTGCGCGAAGTTAAGCCTGATGCGGTCAGTATCTGCACGCCTAACAGGCTCCATGCTCCCATGACCGTTGCCGCGCTACGCGCCGGGGCACACGTGATTACAGAAAAGCCCATGGCCATGAATCCGCGGGAGTGCCAGGCCATGATCAATGCGGCGCATAAAGCCCGTCGCAAACTCATGGTTGGCTTTCAATATCGGTTTCATCCGGCTACGCAGATGCTTCGCCGGGCGCGTGACGAAGGGGCGTTTGGCAAAATTCTCTTTGTTCGGTGCCAGGCGCTGCGGCGACGCGGCATTCCCAACTGGGGGGTGTTCGGCCAAAAGGAACTTCAAGGCGGCGGCCCGATGATCGACATCGGCGTACACGTCATTGAAATGGCGCATTACCTGATGGGTTCGCCGCAGCCTGTCGCGGCTTCCGGCAATACCTGGACCTATCTGGGAAATCATCCCGGTAAGACAGCCTGCATGTGGCCGAATTGGGATTACAAAACATATAACGTCGAGGATTTAGCGACCGGGCAAATACGCTTCGCCGATGGAGCGATTATGCACATTGAAGCATCTTTCGCAGCTCATATCGAGCGCGACATATGGAATTTCACTTTGGCCGGGGATAAAGGCGGATGCAGTTGGGATCCACCGGCGATTTTCACCGATCAGGCAGGCACGATGGTCAATTCGACGCCTGCGTATTTGCCATCGGGCAGTTTTGACGAACTCTTTGCGGCCAAACTGCGAAATTTTGTTGACGCGTGCCTATATGAGAAACCCCTGGAAGCTCCCGGTGAATCAGGCCTGGCGGTGCAAAAAATCGTTGACGGTATCTATCGAGCGGCTCAAAAAGGCAGGGAAGTAACAATTCGTTAATTTTATGTATAGTCTCCGGCCAATGCCTGGGCTATGTAACCAATTCTCTTGTTATCGGCCCAAACGGGCGCGAAATAAATACGGAAAATATACGTTCTTGTGATATATTAATTACGGAGCATTTCTAAGGCAGAGTCTGTATTTGGTAACATTTATGCAGATTATGCGTAGAAATACCGGGGGAAGATGACCCGCCGATCGGGTCAAAGAATATCTCCCTATCAGGCAAACTTGAATGAGAAAGAATTGATGGTCATGAAAAAGAAACTTTCGTCACAACGCGGTTTTACGCTTGTCGAATTGCTGGTGGTCATCAGCATTATTGCCATATTGATTGGGTTGTTATTGCCTTCTTTGGCCGGCGCCCGTGATGCCGCTTTACGAACGGCTTGTGCGGCCAATTTGCACAGCATCGGCCAGACGTTTCAGGTTTATCTGAGTCAAGATAATAACGTTTTGCCGATTTGCCCGCAGGTTCCGACGGTGAATTTGACAGTGCCTACGCTGGTACCTGATCCTAATAACCCCGGTTCTAATCTTAGTATTTATCCGGGTTTGCCCATACAAACAGTCATTGCGGATGTTCCGCCGCCAAATTCGCTGCTTTCATTTCTTCAGTCAGCTACTCTTCCGAATGGGGAACCAGCATATATTCCTCCCGCGGCTGCTGATCAAACCGATCCCAAGGTATGGGATTGCCCAGCGGATACAAACAACGTGGTTGTTGCATTACCTTCAGGTTCTGCGCAAACATTTTCATCCTACTTTGCAGGCGAGGGAACGAGCTATCAGTACAACATGCTGCTTTCCGGTTTGCCGATCCAGGATTACAAGATACCTAATATGGGACCGAGTAGTGCAACTCAACCCTATACTTATCTTTATCCTTTTCTGCAATCAACCGGCACTTGGCTCTTGGCTGACATGACCCGGTTTCATGTAATGAGCCTTAACGGAGCGCCGAGCGGAACTGAATTAACCACTTCGGAAAATGTGTTATTTGCCGATGGGCATGTGGGAACGGTGCTCGATATTTCAGCCAACGCCGGCCAACGCCAGCAGTGGGGAACGGTTAGCACGACCCACCCGTAAATTGAAGTTCGATGGAGCGGTTATGAAAATAAATATCAAACAAAAACTCAATAGTACCTGGAAGTATATCCAAGACCACAAGTCACTTGTTGCTTTGGCGGTTCTAGTTGTTCTAGCGGCATTGCTTTACGCGTTTTTGTTTTTTCCTCGACACAATCAAAGAGGATTTGGGTTTGGTGATGACCCGTTGTCACCACAAGCTGTACAACTTCTTCAAAGCTGGCATGGCTCGCCGCCTTCCATGGCATCGATGTTTCGCCCACCGGGAAACGTCAATTGGCAGCAGATGAGCGATGCACAACGAGAACAGATGCGCGAACAGTTTATGGCACGGATGCAGGCATTTTCCATCGCTTTCGCACAGGCAACGCCCGCTCAACAAAAAGCGATCATTGCTCAGATGCAATCGCGTTTCAATGGCGGCGGCGGAGGGCCTGGTGGCCGTGGCGGTCCAGGCGGCCGTGGCGGTCCCCGTGGTCCGCGCGGTACTCCAAGCGCAGCGCGAGCAGCCCAGGGCGTGGCCAATAATTTACTTCGCGGCAATCCTCAAATGTCGGCAGCAAGAACTGCGATGCGCATGGCCATGGCCGGCGGCAACAGCGGCAGCAACAGCAACAGTCGTTAAGCAGCCGAGCCGCTGATATCATTCACAAGAGCGTTTTATTGACAATCGCGAGCCTGTTCTTTAACATGAGCAGTCCACTTGGTCCGTGATTTTGGGCCTATTTTTTTGCAAAATCCGGGCATTCAAGGTTATAGAAGGTTTATCGCCTGGTTTTTGTTCCCCAGTGCGAGCGGCTTTAAGGAGAATGCATGTTACCATTTGCAAAAACCAGCAAATCCAAGAAGGGCATGCGCCGGGCGCATCACGCTTTGCGCGGCGCTGAATATACACGCTGCCCCAACTGCGGCCAGAGCCGTCTACCCCACCGCATGTGCAGCAATTGCGGTTATGTAAATAAGGGCTTATCCCTGGTGGTTAACGAAGAGAAAGAGTAACTCCGCGGGCATCGCGGAGAATAAGTGGGGCCCGAACGAGGGGCAATTGGTTAAAGAGGTTTTCAGAATTATCTAAAAAAGGCATGAGCGGCGATGCGGATTGCAATTGACGCCATGGGGGGAGACCAGGCGCCGGACAAAATCCTTCAGGGCGCTGTGGAATCATTGGAATATCTCCAGAATGGCGATGAGTTGATTCTTGTCGGCCAGGAAGAAGCGATCCGTTCACGCATAGGATCGGTTATTAACGGTCATTCCCAGGTGCGGATTGAACCAGCCGCACAAGTCATCGGTATGGATGAATCGCCGGTCGAGGCAGTTCGGCAGAAACGCGACAGTTCCATAGTACGCATGGTCAAACTTGCCGCCGCGGGCTCTGCGGACGCCATTATTTCCGCCGGCAATACCGGCGCGCTGGTGGCCGCAGGGGTTCTGATGCTCAAACCGTTGCCCGGAGTGGAGCGTCCGGGAATTGCGGTAACGATCCCGACGTCGGAAGGTTTTTTCATGCTCTGTGACGCCGGCGCCAACATTCAGCCCAAACCCGTTCACTTGTATCAATATGCCATTCTGGCATCGATTTATTCCGAAGCGATTTGGCGCGTAAAGAACCCCCGTATAGGGCTGTTAAATATTGGAACCGAGGAAGAAAAAGGGACTCCACTGGTTAAGGAAACCCGGCAACTGATGGAAAAAGATAAGGCGCTTCATTTCGTTGGATACGTGGAAGGGCGCGATTTGTTTAATAATGTCTGTGATGTTGTCATCACCGATGGATTTACGGGTAACGTCACTTTGAAAATCGTTGAAGGGTTAACCGGATCGCTTTTGAAAACATTTAAATCAGATACGGCGTCTTTGGAACCGGCATTGCTCGCCAAAGTCGGCCCGGTCCTGAAGAAAATCCAGGATCGCTATGACCATGAAGAGTACGGCGGGGCGCTGCTTTTAGGTGTTTCGGGCTTATTCCTTAAGGTGCATGGTTCCAGCGGGGCTAAGGCTATTCGCAACGCCGTGAGATCCGTCAAGGAAACAAGCAAGCTGAACATCAATGAGCGCATTGCCTCGCGGTTAGGTCCTGCCTGAGAGAGAGTCCAATCGAGTGGCGTAAGCGCAATTCCTATGGTAACTTTCTGATTCTCCGAGGTGGATGAGGAAATGAGGCCCAGAAAGCCCCTAAGGAGTTTTTCCATCTATGCCTGATCTTGGCGCTCTTGTAGCCGGTACGGGGAGTTTCCTCCCTGAGCGGCGGCTGACCAATGCCGATCTTGAAAAACTGGTGGACACCGACAATGAGTGGATCGTCCAGCGCACCGGCATCAGCGAACGACGCATCGCCGGCGAAGCTGAAACCACGTCCACAATGGCGCTGGAAGCTTCGCGCCGTGCCCTGGAGGCGGCGAAAATCAGCCCCGACCAGGTCGACCTGATCATCGTCGCCACGCTGACGTCTGACATGCCTACGCCATCCACTGCCTGTATTTTGCAGGAAAAACTAGGCATCAAACGCACCATTGGTGCCTTTGATCTGGGCGCGGCCTGTTCCGGTTTTGTCTACTCCATAGTTACAGCGACCCAATTCATCAAGTCCGGTGCTTTTAAAAACATCCTGGTGGTTGGGGCGGAAACGCTGTCGCGCGTGGTGGATTTCACCGATCGCAGCACGTGTATTCTCTTCGGCGATGGCGCGGGAGCCATGGTGCTTTCCGCCGTAAAAGATCCAACAAGGGGCATTCAGGCTTTTGAACTCGGCGCCGACGGCGCCGGCGGTCCGCTGCTGTACATTCCCGGCGGCGGATCACGCCAGCCATCGACCGTTGAATCCGTCCAAAACCGCATGCATTATCTGAAGATGAACGGCCGCGAGGTATATAAATTCGCCGTTCACCGGATGACCACGAGTCTCGAACGCGCCATGCAGGCATGCAACCTCACACCCGACCAGGTTCGCCTGGTGGTGCCGCATCAGGTTAATAAGCGCATCATCGACAGCGCCACGGAGAAGCTTGGTTTTCCCAACGACAAAGTTTTTATCAACATCAATCGCTACGGCAATACTTCTGCAGCTTCGGTTCCCATCGCCCTTGACGAGGCGATTCGCGCCGGTCGGTGTGGCCCGGGAGATTGGGTTATCATGGTGGTCTTCGGGGCCGGCCTGACATGGGCCTCAGCGACTATTAAACTTTAGACGACGGCGGGATTCTTGTTTTATCAGTGGCTTAAGGCATCCGGATAAGTGAAGATGAAAAACGCGATATTATGCCCAGGACAAGGCGCCCAGACTGTGGGGATGGGAAAAGATTTTTACCAAACTTATCCCGAAGCTCGCCAGGTATACGATGACGCTGATAAAATTCTGGGGTTTTCCATTTCACAGATCTGTTTTGAGGGGCCGGACGAAAAACTTCAGGCCACCGACAACGCGCAGGTGGGAATTTTTGTTACCACGGCGGCAATCTGCCAAACGCTTAAATCACAGGGGAAATTTCCCGAATCGTTTGATTTCGCGGCCGGGCTTTCGTTGGGTGAATATACCGCACTGTATCTGGCGGGCGTATTGAGCTTTTTCGATGCGGTTAAGCTGGTAAGAGCCCGCGGAGAACTGATGCAGGCCGCAGCGCTTAAAGAACCCAGCACCATGCTGGCTCTGGTTGGAGCCGATGAGGCCGCAGCCGAGCAGATATGCCGTGAAGCGTCCGATGCCGGCGTCATTGTCGCTGCGAATTTCAATACTCCAGGACAGATCGTACTTTCCGGAGCCATTGCGGCATGCCAAAAAGCGGCTCAGATCGCGACCCAGCGAGGATTGCGCAGTGTGCCTTTAAATGTTGCGGGGGCTTTCCATTCGCCATACATGAAATCCGCCGCGGAACAGATGGAAAAAGTGCTTTCCGGCGTGGCCCTGGCGCCGCCGAAAATGCCGGTGATCAGTAATGTCACGGCACGACCGCATGAGAACGTTGAGAGTATCCGGCGACTTCTGGTTCAGCAGATTATCGCCCCGGTGCGCTGGCAACAGAGCATGGAATATCTTAAAGAGCAGAATGTGGAATCATTTTTGGAGCCTGGGCCGGGGCGTGCACTGACCGGCATGCTTAAGAAAATTGATCGCCGCGCCGGAGTCAAAAATATTTCCGAAGTTGCGGCTGTCAATGCCTGAGGGTATTAAGGGCTTATAAGCTCTAAGAAACTGGAGCAATATTTATGTCGACAACACAAGCCAGACGAGTCGCATACGTCACCGGAGGATCGCGCGGCATCGGCGAGGCCATTGTTCGCAATCTCGCGGCCTCCGGACATCACGTCGTGGCCGCGGCGCGCGATGCCGCTAAATTACAAAAACTGGTCGAAGAACTAACTTCACAGGGGCAATTCATTGAATCGGCGGTAGGCGACATTTCCGATGCCGCGGCCCTGACGGAGTCCATTGAAAAAATTATCGAAAAGCATGGACGGCTGGACGTGCTGGTTAATAACGCGGGAATCACGCGTGACGGATTATTTATGCGCATGGAAGACAAGGACTTCGATGACGTAATCAACGTTAATCTGCGTGCCGCATTTGTTGCATGCCGCGCAGCGGCTCGTTCCATGATCCGTGCGCGATGGGGACGAATGATTAATATCACCTCAGTTTCGGGTATTATTGGCAATGCCGGTCAGGTCAATTACTCGGCGTCCAAGGCGGGGTTGATCGGGATGACCAAATCCATAGCCCGGGAACTGGCGGGTAAACAGGTTACGGCCAATTGCGTGGCGCCGGGTTTTACCACCACGGACATGACCGAGGTTCTGCCCCCGCAAATTAAGGATAAGGTACTGGAAATCATTCCCCTGCGTCGCTTTGGAACGCCGGCAGAAGTGGCCTCGGTGGTCGGCTTCCTTGCCAGCGATGCCGCCGGGTATATTACCGGGCAGGTATTCGCGGTGGACGGGGGAATGAGCATGTGAGGCCGTTCCTTCTGGAGGAGCGGCTGGCTCTGGAGACGTTAGACGCAACGTTGCGAATTTGCCCGTCCTACGCTAGGCTATCTGCCTCGATGAAGATACGGGTGATGTTAGTCCTGACGAAGTTGTGAATTTTTTTGGAGGCCTGCTGGTATGGCTGAAAACGACGAAATTGAACAAAAAGTCATTGATATCGTTGCCGAACAAATGGGCGTGGATAAGGCGGAAATCACCCGCGACACCAGCTTCGTCAATGACCTCAATGCCGACAGCCTCGACACGGTTGAGCTGGTCATGGAATTTGAGGACGAGTTTGAAATGTCCATTCCCGACGAAGAGGCGGAGAAAATTCAGACTGTCGGCCAAGCCATTGATTACATCAAAGTGATCGCGGCCAAGCAGAAGTCGCAACAGTAATCCCCGTTCGCCGTGACTACGCGGTAAAGTCCGCCGCCATGCCAGCGGTTTTGGGCGGTGGTTGGCTTTTGGAGCTCTCTTACCGGAATGACCAAGCGAAGAGTTGCAATCACAGGCCTTGGCGTCGTAACGCCGCTTGGCGACGATCTTGAGCTATTCTGGTCCCGTCTGATCGATGGCAAGTGTGGAATTCGCTCTTTGTCGCGTCTTGATGTGAGTAAGTATCCCTCCCGGATCGGCGGCGAAATTACGCCGGAAGTTTTTAATCCAGAAAAAACCATGACCGCAAAGGAACTCAAACGCCTCGACCGATTTTCGGTTTACGGGATGGTTGCGGGCATTCATGCCGTGAAAAATTCAGGAATCGATTTTGACAAAATCGATCGTGATCGCGCCGGCGTAATCGTTGGCTCCGGCATCGGCGGCATCGAAGAAATGGAAACGCAATATGATCGCATGCTGGCGCGCGGCGTGGACCGTGTTTCACCATTTACCGTTCCCAAACTGATGGTCAACGCCGCCGCGGGAAATCTGTCAATTCAATGGGGATTGCGCGGCCCGGTTTCCGCGACCGCCACGGCGTGCGCTACCTCCGGAAACGCGATTGCCGATGCTTTTCGCACCATTCAGTATGGCGAAGCGGATGTGATGTTGGCCGGCGGAGCTGAAGCCGCAATGACTAAGCTTGGAATGGCGGCATTTTGCGCCCTGCGGGCGTTGTCCACCTGGAACGACCGGCCGGAAAAAGCCAGCCGTCCGTTTGAAAAGAACCGCAACGGCTTCGTTATGTCCGAAGGCGCCGGCATTATGGTTCTGGAGGAAATGGAAATGGCGCAGGCGCGCGGGGCGCACATTTATGCCGAACTGCTCGCGTGCGGCGCCACCGGCGATGCCTGCCATATCACCGCTCCAGATGAGAACGGTGCGGGCGCCGCCAAGGCCATGCAAAAAGCGCTGCGCGAAGCAGGCGTAAATCCGGAACAGATCGATTACATCAACGCGCACGGCACAAGCACCGAATTGGGCGACCTGGCGGAAACCAAGGCCGTGCATCTGGTTTTCGGTCCTCACGCTAAAAAAGTACCCACCAGTTCCACCAAAGGCTCGCTGGGGCACAGTCTGGGAGCCTCCGGTGGGATCGAATTGGCCATAGCCTGCCTGGCCTTGCAGCGTGGAGTTATGCCGCCGACGATTAATTATGATGAACCTGATCCATTATGCGATCTGGATTATGTTCCCAATACGGCTCGTTCCAAACAGATCAAATACGCCATGAGCAACAGCTTTGGCTTTGGCGGCCACAACACCAGCATTTTAATTGGGAAAATTTGAGGCGAGTTCCGACAGCCGATGGCTGCGTTTTATCTTGCCGCAAGCGCCGGTTCGTGAACCGCGTTAGCCGGGGCAACTGAAAATTCCAGATGCGGCAGCGGAAACTGCTTTGTGAATTCGGCCACTTCGCCTCGAATGCGGGCAAGCAATGCTTCATCGCCGTTGCTGGAAGCGCCGCGATCAAACCACTCCGCCACTTTTTGCATATCAGGCTCTTTGAGTCCGCGTGTGGTCAGGGCGGGCGTGCCGACACGAATGCCGGAGGTTTCCATCGGTTTGCGCGTATCAAACGGGACCATGTTTTTGTTAACGATAATGTCGGCGCTTTGCAGCCAACCTTCAACCGCCGCACCAGTCAGGTTGGCGTCTTTGCTTCTTAGGTCGATGAGCATCAGGTGATTATCCGTTCCGCCGGAAACCAGCCGGTAACCGCGGCGCATCAACTCTTCCGCCAAAGCTTGAGCATTTTTAATAATCTGCCGGCAATATGTTTTGAATTCGGGTTTTAACGCTTCGCCGAATGCGGCGGCTTTCGCGGCGATGATGTGCATGAGGGGCCCGCCCTGCAGGCCGGGAAATACGGCGGAATCAAGTTTTTTAGCCCAGTCCGCTTTGCACATCACCATGCCCGAGCGCGGGCCGCGCAGCGTTTTGTGCGTGGTCGTGGTGACAAATTCAGCGTGTGGTATCGGTGAAGGGTGCAGGCCCGCGATCACAAGACCGGCGAAGTGGGCGATGTCCGCCATTTGCACCGCGCCGACTTCATGGGCGATTTCGGCGAATGCAGCAAAATCCCAAATTCGTGGATAAGCGCTGGCGCCCGTGATAATTAATTTTGGTTTGCATTCCAAAGCGATCCGTCGGACTTGGGCCATGTCGATTCGCTCTGTTTTGGGATCCAGAGTGTAGTGGAACGGCTTGAACCATTTGCCCGATATGTTCACCGATTTGCCGTGCGTGAGGTGGCCGCCATGATCCAGATGCAATCCCAGAATCGGATCGCCCGGCGTCAATGCGGCCAGAAATACCGATTGATTTGCCTGCGAACCGGAATGCGGCTGTACGTTCACATGATCGCAGCCAAATAGCTCTTTGGCCCGGTCACGGGCAAGGTTTTCCACAACGTCCACAAACTGGCAGCCGCCATAATATCGTTTGCCCGGATAACCCTCGGCGTACTTGTTGGTCAGCGGGGTTCCCGCAGCCGCCATCACCGCCGGCGAGACATGATTTTCGCTGGCGATGAGTTCGAGCGTGGATTCCTGTCTCTGTTGTTCATCACAGATTGCCTTCCAAAGTGCGGGATCATTTTTTTCAATTGGATTCATGAGCGCCTCAAAATTTGTCAGCACCGAGCACCAAAGCCATTTTTTATAATTATAAAGCTTCCCAAGAGGCTTCGCGAGTCTGTGTTTTCATCACTGTGCTTTTAATCCGGTGATGATTCCCCTGATAATCCCGTAAATCATCGCTATTTCGAACAGCAACACAAAAAATGTCACGACCCAGAAGCCGATAATCACCAGACGTTCTGTGAGATTGTCCGCCTGGCGGAAATTCGCAACATCCTCCGGAAGCCGTTGAAAGATTTCTTTGCACCACCAGCCGCCAAGCACCATCAGGATGCCGTAAATCAGCATACCAAAGGTTGGCATACACCAACTCCCGGAGCAAAGAACTAAATTTCCCGATCCACGGCGGCGGAGATTTTTTTCAGCGAAGCCATCAACGTTTTAAGCGTCTGTGGCGTGATGGACTGTGCGCCATCCGTCAGAGCATGTTCAGGATCGCTATGACATTCAACAATTAAACCGTCCGCTCCGCAAGCCACCGCGGCCTTACACATATCCGGAACCAGATGGGCATGTCCGGTTCCCTGCGATGGATCGACGATAATCGGTAAATGGCTGATGCGATGCACTTCCGGCACGATCGCCAGCGGCAGTGTGTTTCGGCTATAGGTTTCAAACGTACGGATGCCGCGTTCACACAAAATCACATTTTGATTTCCCTTGGACATAATGTATTCGGCGGCCAGCAGGAATTCCTCCAGCGTCGCCGAAAGGCCGCGTTTGAGCAGAACCGGTTTACGCTGTTCGCCAACCGCCCAGAGCAGGTTGTAATTCTGCATGTTGCGTGCGCCGACCTGGAATACATCGGTATATTTGGCCACCAGTTCCACCTGGTCGATCGACATGACTTCAGTCACCACTGCCAAACCGGTCTGCTCGCGGGCTTCAGCCAAAATTTCCAATCCCTTTTCCCCCAGTCCCTGAAATGCATAAGGACTGGTGCGCGGCTTAAATGCGCCGCCGCGCAAACCCACGGCGCCCGCTTCTTTTACCGCGTGGGCCACTTCCAGAAGTTTGGTGCGATCCTCTACTGAGCATGGCCCGGCAATCATGGCGATTTTCTTGCCGCCGGCTGAACCACCCAGGCGTCCTCCGAGGGGTATTGCCGAGCGTTCTTTTTTCACTTCCCTGGAGGCCATCTTGTATGGCGCCAGCACGGGCATTACTTTTTCCACGCCGGGAACGTTTTCCAGAACGTCGTTGTCTTTTTTTCGGTCGTCGCCAATAACAGCCACAACCGTGCGTTCCGTCCCGACGATGATGTGTTCGCGCAAACCCATTTCACGTATCAGGCTTACCACGTGATCGATTTGCGCCTGTGATGCGCCCTGTTCCATAACAATAATCATTCATAACCTCCTTCGGTTTATTCGTTTCCTGTTTATCACCAGCGCCAAAGCCGCGGCGAGTTTCCCATTTCAGAGAGCAGTCTTTGAATCTGCCTGGCCAATACGATCGCCGATTCCGCACGGCGGACGGTTTCGCATGTGAATTTGTATAAGTTCGATGTTATGTGGATTCTCCAATAAAAAATTAAGCCCGCTTTTTAGCGGGCTTAAGATCGTTTTACTGCATGTAATAAAGTTCAAGCCCGCCAATGTCTGGTGGTAAAAAAGTAAAAGTACCAGAACCCAAAGGGCTTTCCGGCTGGGTGTTTATCCAAATGTGCGGTGCTGGTTTTCATACTGAAAATATCGCCTGAAGTAACAACAAAGTCAAATTGCCCGTCCAAACTACACTTTTCCGGAATTAACCGCCAATAATACCGGACCTGTCGTGATCATCGATGTGATCCGGATGCGGTGGGGTGGCCTTGCGGTTGGGCCGCTGATGTTTTTTGCGTCCGTTCAGATAAGCGTCCATCTGACGCAGCGCCTGCTTAATTCGCAATTCATTTTCCACCAAGGCGATGCGGACAAAACCTTCGCCATTTTCTCCAAAGCCGCGGCCTGGCGCTACCGCAACATCGGCTTCATCCAGCAAGCGCAGGGAAAAATCGATCGTGCCCTGGCCGGCCAAATGTTTTTCGGAAACTTTGGCCCAGACGAACATGCTGGCGCGCGGAGATTCTACTTCCCAGCCGATTTTCCGCAGACCCGAGACTAAAATATCGCGGCGTTTTTGATAGATCATGGCTTGCCGGCGCACAAAATCGTCGCCCTTGCGCAGTGCGAGAATGCTGGCAATCTGGATCGGGGCAAAATGCCCGTAATCGTAATATCCCTTGATCGTTGCCAGCGCCCGGATCATTTCGCTGTTGCCGCAACAAAAACCCACGCGCCAACCGGCCATGTTGTAGGGTTTACTCATGGTGGAAAATTCGACGCCGGTTTCTTTAGCGCCCGGGGTGGCTAAAAAGGACGGCGCGCGGTAATCATCGTAACACGTTTCGCCGTATGCAAAGTCGCTGACGATCAGGACGTTATATTGCCGCGCCAAAGCGACGGCCTTTTCATAAAACCCCGGATCCACGGTCATCGCCGACGGATTGTGTGGATAATTAAGAATCATCAGCTTGGGCCGCGGATACAGATTTTTTAATACATGCTCGATGCGCCCAAGGAACGCTTCATCGTTGCCCAAGGGCACGCTGATCACGTTAGCGCCCGCCAGGGCCACGGCGTAAACATGAATGGGATAAGCCGGGTCGCCGACCACTACCGTGTCGCCGGCCCCCAGCAGGGCAAGCATCAAGTGGGAGAACCCCTCTTTAGAGCCGATGGTAACCACCACTTCGGATTCCGGATCAAGCTCGATGCCATAGCGGCGTTTGTATTTGAGGGCAATTTCGCGACGCAGGTTGTATAGCCCTATGCTGACCGAATAACGGTGGTTGCGGGCGTCCCTGGCGGCCTCGGCGAGTTTGTCGATGACAAAATCCGGCGAAGGATCAATCGGGTTGCCCATTCCCAGATCAATCACATCATGGCCGGCGCGGCGTTTGGCCGCTTTGAGCGAATTGATGCGGGCGAATAAATAGGGCGGCAATCGCTTGATGCGCGGCGAAACATCTATATTAAATGGCGTGTCACTTCCACCGGCCATGACCATTTTCCTCAGTTGTGGTTCGGCTTTTCAACAGAAACCCATTTCCGAATCAGCGCGCAGCATTATAGCCAACGGATTTATATGTTGCCGCCGTGGCTCCGCATCGGGCTGTGGGCATCAAAACGAATGATTACGGCTGTGTTGACGGTTGTGTGGTTGCCGGTGCTCCCTGGAGCATCTGTTCCGCCTCGTTATACTCTTCCTGCACCGGCTGATACAGTTTGGCCAATGCCGGATCATCAACCTGAACCTTCGCCTGAACCAACAGACGGCTTAATTCGTTCTGTCCCCATTGTATCGCCGCGGCGTTCTGCAATTGCTTTTTCAAATTGTCCTGCACGTCGGAAAGCGGTGTGTCCGATGCGGGTATTTTTTTAACCAGCCACAACAAATGAAATACGCCATTATCCGGTATGGCGGCGGAGAGTTGTTTGGGTTGAAGAACACTGGCGGTGTCCCGGAACCATTGAGGTGTCAGCGTGCTGTCCAGTGGAATAATTCTGTAACCGCCGTTGGCGGCGCTTTGTTTATCAACGCTGTACTTCTGAACTACCTGGGTTACGTCCTGACCTTCATCCATAATCAAATGACGCACGTTCCCCGCGTCGTCCAGATTGGAAACCACAATATCCTGCACTTCAACACGCGGGCCATAATAAGCATTGTAAGTCTGTTGAATCATATCCTGCGTCACGTCCGGAACGTGCCCTTTGGCCAGTGCCAGCATGTATGTGTTGATGGCAAGATCCAGGCGGAATTCAATAAACGGCTCGTGAACCTGTGTTTCAATGGCCTGTTCAAAAGTCGCCTGGCGCTGATCTTCCGGTATGTTCGGATTGTGCGCGAGCATCTGGTCGTACATGGTCTTCAACTGAGCGTCAATAATGTCATCGCCAGTTGGAATTCCCGCCTGCTTGCAGGCCTGTTCCAGCACCGTCAGGCGTTCCCATTTATTAAACAGATCAAGTCCGTTAAGCTGGATCAGCGACTGGACGAACTGATCTCTACTGAGTCTCTGGCCGTTGATTTCCGCAATGGACGGTTCATCCGGCGCCGCGGTCGTGGGCATCACGGAAGCGGCCGGCGCCGGCGGCGAGGTTTGATCATCCGCCGACGCCGAAATGCCAAATACTCCCAGGCCGGCAATCGCCGCCAGGGCTGCCATGGAAAGACAGATTTTTCCGATTCGTTTTGTCGATACACTCTTCACACTGGACTCCTTGTAAATATTCCACCGGCCCCAAAGCCGAGCCATGCATCATAACCGCTTATGTGCAAATCTTCTATCGTCAAATATTGTCAAATATCGTCAAAAACACCTGTTTAACAGACTCTAAACCACTTCAAATGGACAAACCCCTGCCCGGCTCACCTGTACGTTTGTCGCAGGGAACTGCTGAGCAAGTCTTTCTTTTAGCGTCGAAAGCACGGGTTTTTCGCTCTCACCGTGGCCCAGCAGGATGGCGCTGATTCCCGCCGCCGCGAAGCTCAATGCATCATGGTGTTTTAACTCTCCTGTGATCACACAATCAAAAGGCTTTCCAGACCTGTTTTCCAGGGGCAATAGCCCGCAACTTCCGGCCAAAACCGCCGCCCTGGCGATCCTGGAATCGGAATTTCCAATCGTTCGTACAGCGGACAACTGCAGCCGTCGTTTACAGTTTTCCGCAAGCGCTCTGAGCGTCAGGGGTTTATCGAGTTCTGCAATTCGCCCCAGGCCCGGCGCCTGAGGCAATGTCTCCATGGTCAATAAATCGAACGCCGGCTCTTCATAGGGATGAGCCTGACGCAGCGCCAAAACGACCTGATCCAGACACGAAACCGGAACAACGGTTTCAAAGCGAATTTCCCTGACAAATTCCAGCTGTCCTTTAACGCCTACCGCCGGTGATGTCGACTCGTCGCCAAAAAATGTACCTGTGCCCGGCGTGCGAAAGCTACACTGGCTGTAACGGCTCTCGATTCCAATGTGGCCGGCGCCTGCGTCAAACACCGCCGTCGCAACTTTTTCAACATCCGCTTCCGGCACAAAGGTCACCAGTTTTACATGTTTGGCCGCTTGGCGCGGTATCAGGGAGCCGGTCACTTTCAGATTCAGCACTGCGGCAAGAGCATCATTGGTCCCGTCTTGAGCCGCGTCCAAAGCCGTGTGCGGGCTGTAAATCCAGACGCCATGCTGGGACAATTCCACGGCGAGTGCCGCAGGGGTGTGTCCATCTGCACGCAAATGTTCCAACGGTTTAAACAGCGGCGGATGATAACAAATCAACAGATCAACGGAATATTTAAGCGCTTCATTGCGCACTTGAGTTGTCAGATCCAGAGCAACCAGAATTCGCTCAATTAGCGTTGGTTCAGTTGGTGCGCTGACCAATCCGACTTTATCCCATTGTTCCGCCAGATTCAGAGGAGCGATCTGTTCCAGAAAGGCACAAACCTCCGTCAAAACGGGCAATTTACGAGCCAGGTTCGTGCTGGTACGACCGCGTTTGGCCTGCTTTGCGCCTGGTGCTGTTGAATGTGCGGCGCGACGTTTAGCTGCCATGAGCCGGCTCCTGGACTTTGCTTTCATAAAGTGAGCGGAGTTTTTGGCTCCATTCGCCGGGTTTTTCATCCGCCACCGCATGACGTTCGATACGAGTTACAGGCATTACACCCATGATCGCATTGGTGAGAAATATTTCGCGGGCGCCTAGCAAATCCTGAATATACAAAACCTTCTCCCGGGCGGCTATTCCCTGTTTTTCAGCCAGTTCCAGCACCGTTTGCCGTGTAATTCCGGGTAATACCAGCCGGAAACCCTCCGCAGCGGGCAATGCCACGGGCGGGGTTGCCAGCGCACCCTCGTTGTCTACAAGGAATACGTTGCTGATGCAGCCTTCAGCTAACATCTTTTTTTCCGTAAACCAAAGGGCTTCACCCGCCTGGACCGCCTGTGCCTGGCGCAGGGCCAGCAATCGCTCAAAGAAACTGGTGGTTTTATGCCCGCAGGCGGGGCTGGATGGGTTTTGGAAGCATCCGCTGATTGTTACCGTCATGCCTTTGGCATATAAAGCCTCGGGATAACCGGTCAGGGGTGCGGCGGAAATCACTACCGTGCGCTCCGGGTCCGGATGCTGGTTATCGGTCTGGGCCATATCGCCGCGTGTCACCGTCAACCGCACCCGAGCCTGCGGCAGGTCGTTGGCTTCCAATAATTCGCCGATCAGGTCCGCCGTTGCTTTTTCATCCAGAAACGTCGGAAGGCCGAGCGTTTCGGCGCTGGTGGTCAAACGCTTGAGATGGTCGCTCAAACGGAAAATCCGTCCGTTTACTCCCCGCATGGTTTCGAAAAGCCCGACGCCGTGCAAAAAGCCGGCATCGAACGGCGCAATGCGGGCGTGCTCGTATGGAATAATTTGACCGTTAAGTGCGATGAATTCTGTGGTCATGGATTAGCCATTTTATATGAGTTGTGAAAGCGCCGCGAGTTGCTCAGGTTTTAAAGCTTCCGGACGCAGCTTCAAGTTGAATCCAGCCGCCGAAATTTTCATCTCCAATTCGCGCTGGTCAGATGGTTTTAATCCATGCCGGATCGCATTGGCCAGATTCTGCCGGCGATGGGAAAATAAACCAATGAGCAATTTCTGCAGCCGCGGCAAATCAGTGATGCGGCGCATTTTTTCTTCCACCGGTTTAATTTCAACCAGAGCCGAACGTACCTTTGGTGGCGGCCAGAAATTTCCCGGACTTATTGATCGCGCGATTGTCACATCGGCCAGAAGCTGGATGAGTATTCCCAAAGCGCCGTAATCGCGCGAGCCGGATGCGGCGGCCATTCTTTGCGCTACTTCCCATTGCACCGTAAAGGCCATGCCGGCCAGACGGGGAATATTTTTATCGCCGCGATGAACGTGCCAATCCAGTATTAAAAGTTCCGCGACAAGCGGGCAGGCGACGTTGTAGGGCAGATTGGCGGCGAGTTTATATCGATCGGATTGATGCTCCGCCGCCTCCCTGCAAAGCGCCTGTATAACAACCGGGTTTATAGCGTGCTTGCCGGAAAGTATGTCCGCATGCAGCCACTGAACGTTGCCCAATTGCCGGTGCCATTGACGGGCCGCCACAATCAGTGCCGCATCAACGTCCACCGCTAAAACCACCGAGGCCTTTGCCGCCAGACGCGCCGTTAAATTGCCCGGCCCCGGCCCCACTTCCAGCACGAGGTCCCCCGTCTTTATTTTTGCGCTTTCGACAATCTGATCCAGAATGTCCGGATTGATCATGAAGTGCTGGCCGAAGCGATGTCGTGGTGTTAGTCCCGCTTGCAGGAGAAATGTACGGATGTCGTCGCGATTCATTACCTGGTTGAAGCCTCTTGCGACCAGAGGGTTGGTTCCTGCGACGAAGGTGTAAATTCCATGGTCATCGAGGCCGGTTGCTCCTGCCCGCCGGCGTCCACACTGGAATCATGAAATTCCAGGCGTTCTATCGTCAGCGTGCGTGACCCCATCCTGAGTTGCATTGGAAATGGTTTTCCATTCAGGACGTTCTGGATGTCTTGAACGATTTGCGGACCAATATTGCCGGCGGCTTGTGAACCCGCATACCAGGCCACCACACGCTCCACAGGTCCGGTCAATTCAGGCGCCTTGGACTTGATTGCCGCGAGAAGTATGGAGCTGGGCAACGGCAACATGCCTAAATCCAATGATTCAATTTGAACCTGGCCCATGGCCGGTCCATTCGGGTCGGTTGATGGAATGGTATGTACGCTGATGGTGAGGCTGACCACCCCTTTGCCCGGAAGATTTTCCACACGTAAGGCAAAGGTGACCGCGCCATCGGTGAAACGCACATAAGGACTGCTGATGACAATTCCATGATGCGCATCGGGATCGGATTCGTCTTTATCCGAGCCGTCGCCCACCCAGGTCGCCAATAGACTGTCAATTTGCGGCTGGGTAATCGTCCAGACAATCGGCTTCGTGATTTTTGGATCGCTGAGCATGTTGTGCAGGTCCAGTATCAGCGCCTGTGCGATATCCGCCTGGCTGGTTACTTCGTCGGCGTTAGAGTCCGCCGGCGGTCGATACCACGACGGAGTAAGCATGGCCAGAATGGATGCAAACAGGGCTGCCAGGAGCCCCAGGAGAACAAAAGTGATTACCCAACTGCGAACGGTTTTAAATGGATGTTTTTTCTTCGAGCTTATATCAGTCTTATCAATGGAAGCGGGCTCCGGTTTATAGGGCACGACTGGCGGATCTTCAACTTTAATGACGCTCATTCTAAAATTTTCCCATTGGTTTCTATTTTACGGCGAACTCGTCGGAACGGGTAGGTTAATCCGATCGCCGTCATGCAGATGCAGCGCCGCAAAACACCCCGCGTTAATTTCAATTGCATCCTGCACCGGGGCATCGCTGAAATACAGCTGCTGCCCGCCATCCGGAACCATTGTGTAGTGTCGGACAATGGTTCCATCCTGACTTATATAAATCAGGTCCAATGGTATTAGAGTGTCTTTCATCCAGAAGGTTTGGGCTTGAGGGTCAGGAAATACGAAAATCATTCCACGGTCCGCGGGCATATTTTTGACGAACATCAATCCTTTTTCCTGTTCATCCGGGGTCGAAGCAATCCAGAGGGTGAATACTTTTGGCCCCAGAGTCACCTTTTCCTGGGGCAAATTGGGCAGATAATTGGGCTGATTTTGTTGATTTTGGGCATAAATTGACCCCGCAAAAGGGAAAAATGCCCCAATTAACATTGCCCCAATCAGAAAAAAGTGGGCACAGATTTTGTTAACTTTTGAGATATTCATTAAGGCTGTCCGGCGCCTTAAACATGGAGTCGTTTTCAATCGGTTACAAATATGCATCAGAATAATTGTAAGTTACTTGGGATTTGTGACAAGAAGAAATATGAAGGCACGCCAAAGGTGGTTTTACGCAAAAAAGAACAATTTTATCCTTCATGTTTCGGTTCGCGATTCATCAAATTGCTGATTGCCTCCTGAGGACTTTTACCTTCAAAGAGCACTTCATAAAGAGCCCGGCTGATGGGCATTTCAACCTTATAACGTTCGGACAATTCGACCACGCTTCGCGTCGTGGGTACGCCTTCCACCACCCCAGCCGTTTTAGCCGCCGCCGCCGTTGGCGTAAGTCCGCGACCAACAAGCTGCCCAAACCCCCGATTTCTACCCTCCGGCGCAAAACAAGTAGTTACCAGATCGCCCAGGCCGGCCAAACCGCCGAATGTTTCTGCCCTGGCGCCCATCGCCAGCCCCAGCCGTGATATCTCCACCAGGCCGCGCGTCAGTAATGACGCCTTGGCATTGGTGCCGGCCTTAATGCCGTCGAGTATGCCTGCGGCAATGGCGATAATATTTTTCATCGCGCCGGCAAGTTCCACGCCGGCAAGATCGGTATTGGCGTAAACGCGCAGATAACGCGTGGTGAAAAGATTTTGCACCTGCTTTATAAGTGCGTTATCCGCTGACGCCGCGACCACCGTCGCTGGTAAACCGCGCGCCAGTTCCATAGCGATGGTAGGTCCGGAAATTGCCGCCACCGTTCGTGAACCCAGTAACTGCTGAATAATTTGCGTAGGACGAAGCAAAGTGTGATTTTCGATTCCCTTGGCCACACTTACCACGGGCGTTTGGTCAGCAAAATATTGCCGCATAGTTTCCAGAACGCTACGAATGTGTTGCGTCGGTATGGCGCAAATAACCAGTTTGCTTTTTTGCAGGGCCTCCTGGGCGTCGGCGGTGAAGATAATTTCCTGAGGCAGCCTGATACCCGGCAAGTACGCGGTGTTTTCGCGCTTACTTCTGAGTTCTTCAATGTGTTCTGGGCGCCGCCCCCAGACGCGAACCGGGTGTCCGCCTTGCGCCAGGATGATTGCGCAAAGCGTCCCCATTGCTCCGTCGCCAATAATGGTGAAAGCTTGTTTCATTTTTAACTTTTAAAATTTTCCTTTACCTTATGCCCTGTTCCCTGGCCCCTATCCCCTCGTCTTTAGCTTCCGCGGCTTACGCGGCGCGTTCGCGGGAGCGGCGCCGGGGCCTGTCCGGCGGCGGGGCGAATTCCCAGTAAATCCAGCACCGGCCGCTCCACGATCTTTCTTAACAGGGATCGCGGAATCACCGGCAAAGGCGTGCCGGAGGCGAATTGATTGATGTTGTAGAGTGTTTCGATGCAATCGGCCGCGGAGGCAAACGGAAAATCGCTGCCAAATAAAAGCTGGTCGATGACATCCATTTGATGCGCCCGAACCAATGCGTCATAAGCAATCCATGGACGGCGAAGCAGACCGGCGAGATTAGCCAGAACGTTTTTGTGTTTTCCCAGCAGAGCAATTGTTTCATCAATCCAGGGATAGCCAAGATGAGCGATCATGATTTTTAATTGCGGCAAATGGCCGGCGACTTCATCGAGCAAGATCGGGTGGGCGTAAGAGAGCCGGCTGCGGCCGCCCATATACGGTCCCGGAGAAAAAATAATCGGCAACTTTGCTTTAGCCGCCTGTTCATAAATGCTCATGGCTCGCGTGTCGCAGGGGTGAAAATCCTGCGCCGCCGGACAGATCACCAGTCCTCTAAAATCGGTTCCCCGCGTGATTCGGTCAAGTTGTTCGGGTGCATCGGCGTCCATGGGGTCAATGCCGGCAAAAGCAATCATCCGGTCGGCGTGTTCGGAACAATAATCAGCGATGAAACGCGGAGGAATTTGGGCATCCAGGAATTTACTTCTAAAGCCCAGCACAAAGCAGTAATCCACCGGTTCGGAACTGAGTAAATGGCTCGCGGTATCGGCCTTGGGAAGCAGGCGAACCGCTTCACGACCGAAATAAGTCGATTGTGCCATGCGATCGAGCGCCTCGGTTCCGAGTTGCTCCGGACTTTGCCAGATGCTGGTATGGCAATCAACGATCATAATTCTGTTCCGTTCAGGTCCATTAATTCACCATGGTTTAATTCACCACAGTGTACACGGAGTACCGCAGAGGTTCACAGAGTAAACCTTTTGTTTAATAGCCATTAGCCTTCCGTATAATTCCATCCTTTAAATGCGGTACATTAAAATTGATCAATAAACCAAATCTTTTGCCGCTAAGCTTGAGATAAGATAAAAGTTGTGCTTCATGTATCGGCAGTATTTTCTCCACGGATTTAAGTTCAACAATAACAGAATCATCAACGAGTAAATCGATGCGATATGCGGCATCCAGAATTAAGCCGTCATAATGAACCGGTAAGCCAAGCTGGCGTTGAACATTTCGGTTTCGCTTGTGAAGTTCATGTTCCAGACAAGTTTCGTATGTGCTTTCCAGTAAGCCCGGCCCAAGCGTGCTATGAACAGTCATTGCCGCGCCAATAATCTCGCCGGTAATTTTATTAATAACATGTTCGTCTTTCGTGCTTCTCATTTCTCTTTCCATAATCTCTGTGGTTCTCGGTGGTACTCCGTGTCCACTGTGGTGAAAAATGGCTATTGTAATCGGATTCTCGGATCGGCCCACGCGCAGGCGATGTCCGCCAATAGATTTAGAATCACCAGTAATACGGTGTAAACCAGCGTTGTGCCCAAAACCACCGGGATGTCCTTGTCCAGGCAGGCGTTGATAAACAAATCTCCCATGCCCGGAACGGCGAAGATTTTTTCCACCACGAACGAACCGGTAAGAATGCCGGCCATCGCCGGCCCAAGGTACGCCAGTATCGGAATCGAAGCATTGGCCAGAATATGACGCATTTCGAT
>Ga0335074_10002610_pt1 | contig 24622 bp, 21 predicted proteins | sample Lox_Sample_23_FD_206715 | JGI IMG/M metagenome (GOLD analysis project Ga0335074, IMG submission 206715) | Soil microbial communities from Loxahatchee National Wildlife Refuge, Florida, United States - Lox_Sample_2.3 | ecosystem: Environmental > Terrestrial > Soil > Wetlands | place: USA... | reverse complement strand
TGGCTCGAGCTTTCCAGAATCATGTAAAGCCCATCGCGGGTGCGCCCCGAACCGATATTGAACCGCTCGTCGGTCTCCTCATACACCAGCACATCGTCCGCATGCGCCGTCCCCAGCTTGTGCCGGTAAAACTGAAACTGCCGCTTCTGTTCCTCGTCCTCAACCGTGTAGAAGAGCGTGCAATTGTCCGCCGCCCACACAACGGAGCCCACGCGCTCCACGCGCTCCGCCAGCAGTTCGCCCGTGCGCAGATCCTTTACCTGCAGCGTGTATTGACGAAATCCCTTGTTGTCGATCGAATACGCCAGCAGGTTGCCATCATCGGACACCGTAAGGCTGCTGACTGCCATGAATGCCTGCCCCATGGCCAGCTCATTCACATCGAGGACAACCTGCTCCGCAGCGTCCGCGTCCGGAGCCTCAGCCGATCCCGTCTTGCGGCAATAGATCGGATACTGCGCGCCTTCTTCCGTGCGCGAGTAGTACCAGAACTGTCCGTCGCGAAAGGGAACCGAGACATCGGTCTCCTTGATATGGCTGACCATCTCGGCGTAGAGCGTCTTCTGCACCTCGGCCGTCGGCTCAAGCTCTGCCGCCGTGTAAGCATTTTCCGCCTCGAGATAGGCGATGACCTCGGGATTGTCGCGTTCGCGCAGCCAGGCGTAGTCATCCACCAGCGTGCGGCCATGGATCGTGGTTTCTTTGCGATGGACAGCGGCAATAGGGGGAGCGAGTTCGGTCTCTGTAGACATAACTCTTCAGGATATAAGAGACGCACCCCCGGCCGCTCAAGGCCTGCTCTTGGGGTAAATCCAGCTACTGACCCTCCCGCATCTTCTCCTTTACCGACTTGGCCAGCTTCTCAATCTCTTCGGCCTTTTTAGGAAACGACGCATCCCCGGCAGCCTTGCCGTTGTTCACTTCATCTTTCAGTTGCTGTGCCAGTTGCAGCAGCTTGGCGGTGTCGTCCACGATCTGTTTCTGCCGCTGATTGTTACGCCGGGTGGCCTGCTGCTCGGCCAGCTGCCGGGCCATCGGACTATCCTCATCCTCCGTGCCGTTGCGCGACGTCCCCGGCAATATCGGGGGGCGCGACTGTGAGGGAAGTTGTGAAGGTGTCTGCTGCGCCCCGCTGGGATCCGGGCTGTAAGACCAACCCATGCCGAGGAGCAGGATCGCCGCCGGCAAAATCGCATCAAAGAATCGCATGGGTCTCCAATCGGACTTTCTGGGACAATTATAGGAACGGATGCTTCCCCCGACCGAAAAAGAGTTGTGTACGCTGGCGTGGTATGGCCCTCGCCAGTTCTTCTCTCAGCTGGACGCCAGGTGGCTCGCCGACCTGCAGGACTTTGTGCGCGCCGCCCTGCCCAGGATCATCGTCATTGTCATTGGCGCGTGGATTCTGGCCCGCATTCTCAAGCTAGTCACCGGGCGCATGATCCGTCTCGCCGAGAGCCGGACCCGCGGGAACATCGCCCAGGTGCGCACCCTGGCCTCCGTCACCCGCGCCACCGGCATCGGCATTATCGTCTTCATCGCCGCCCTTGAGATCCTTCCGCTCCTCGGCTTCAAGCTGGAGCCGCTGCTGGCCTCCGCGGGAGTCGCCGGCGTAGCCCTCGGCCTTGCCGCCCAGACCATCGTCAAGGACTGCCTGAACGGCATCCTCATCCTCGTCGAAGACCAGTACAACGTGGGCGATGTCGTAAAGCTCGGCGGTGTCGGCGGTACGGTCGAGAACATGTCGCTACGCAAAACTCAGGTCCGCGACGGCGACGGAACGCTCTACATCATCCCCAACTCGCAGATCACCATCGTCGCCAATGTGACCCGCGACTTCTCCGTCGCCACCATCAACGTCTCGGTGGACTTCTCCGCCGATCCCGATGAAGTCATGGCCCTGCTCAAGGAAGTCGCCATGGGCGTGCGCAACGATCCCGCCTATAAAGACGTCTTCCTCGCCGACCCGACCCTCCTCGGTGTCGACTCCATCAAAGGCTCGCAGATTATCTACCCGGTGCAGCTAAAGACGAAGGCCAACCAGCAATGGGCGGCCATGCGCGAGACACAACGCCGTATCCGCATCGCCTTGGCCGAGCACAACATGCTCCCCGGCGACCCGCTGCGCGTCTACAACACTGCGCCATCGAACGCTGCCACTCCCGGCAACCTGCCTGAACCCGCGGTGCCACACCCCGCCGACCCGACCGCCGCAAAGCCGAACCAGATCAATCCGCTCACCGGCGAAGGCATGTAACAGGAAGCAGGGAACACGGAACGGAGGGAACAAAGGGCTCAGGCACAGCTCTCAGGAAAAGCAAAACTACAGACAGAAGGCCGGAGTCGGCGTTCTTTTAGCTTGCAATGATGAACGCCGAACGCCTATGACTTCCTGATCCCTGACTTCCTGATCCCTGCTGTTTACAGCCAGCCCTTCGCCCGCGCAATGCGCGCCGCGTCCACGCGATTGGCCGCACCCAGCTTGCTGATTGCCTCTGAAAGGTAATTGCGCACCGTCCCTTCGGACAGATGCAGCTCCTCCGCGATATCCAGGCTCGACTTGCCTTCTCCCGCCCGCCACAGAATCTGCCGCTCGCGCTCGGTCAGCGGGTCGGACCCGCTATCCCACGCCTCGGCAGCCAGGTCAGGATCGACGACACGCAGCCCGCGATGCACCCTTCGCACCGCCTCGGCCAGTTCTGCCGCGGGACGGTCCTTCAGCAGATATCCCTTTGCTCCGGCGTCCAATGCGCGGCGCAGATATCCCGGCCGCGCAAAGGTCGTCAGGATCACCACCCGCGTCTGAGGATGCCGGTCCCTCACTTCGCCAGCCAGCGTCAGGCCGGTCATCTCCGGCATCTCGATATCGGTAACGAGAACGTCAGGCTTTTGCCTGGCGATCGCGGTCAGTGCCTCGCGCCCATTGGCAGCGCGTCCGCAAACGGTGATATCCGGCTCTGTCTCGAGTAGTGCAGCCAGCGCGCCCAGCACCATGGCCTGATCCTCGGCCACGATCACGCGAATCTTTGTCATAATGCGATCTCGGCTTCATCTCGGGGTGCATGCACATCGATCGGCAGCAGGATCGTTAGCCGCGTGCCCCGGCTGCCGTCGACGGCAAACTGCCCGCCCAGTGCCTCGATGCGCTCCCGCATTCCACGCAGGCCGTTGCCCTCTGCGCGAACTCCTCCGCGTCCATCATCCTCAACCACCAGCGAGGTATGCCCGTTTTGCGCCGAGAAGGTCATCGAGCAGTGGCTCGCCTGCGCATGCCGCACAATATTCGTCACTGCCTCGCGCACCACCAGAGACACCACGCTCTCGACCGCTGGAGTCAGCACCGGCGGCTTGTCCTCGCACACCAGCGTCACGCCAGCCGCATCCAGCGTGCTGTGCGCCCGCTTGATCTCTGCTGCCAGGCCTTCTGCCCGATATCCGCGAATCGCCTCGCGCACTTCGGTCAGCGCCTTGCGCGAAATCATCTCCACATCCGCAATCTCTGCCGCCGCGCGCTGTGGATCACGGGAGAACAACCGCCCCGCCAGCTCCGACTTAAGCACGATGACCGAAAGCGTGTGCCCCAGCACATCATGCAGATCGCGTGCAATGCGTTCCCGCTCGGCCAGCTTCGCCAGCTGCTCGATCTCCTCATGCGCCATCTGCAACTTCGAATTGGCCCGGACGCGGAATGATGTGAACAGATTGGTCCCACCTACGATAAGCGTAAACACCGCGCCGAAGCCCCACGACCACACGTTTAGGTGCAGAAGCAAGCCTTCGGCGACGATCACGACGCAGACCAGCACTATGGTGCCGATAGAAATCACGAGCGAGTCAGTTACGAAAGGGATAAATGCCGCTACGTAAATGAAAAATCCGGAACAGGCACTGTTCTTTGGGAAATACAGAAGTCCAACAAAACCCATCAATGCCAGCGCCGTATAGTGCTGCCAGCGTTTACGCAGGAACACAACCGCACAGTAAAGGGCAACAAAGATCGAGTAGTAAATGGCAAACTCAATCCAGTAAGCCCGCTGATGCCTCTCGATCGGCTCGATCCAGAAGAAGACCGAGTAAACAATCCAGATGAAATCCCACCAGTCGCTCTTGCCCGACTTTCTTACGTGGCCGTTGCGTAGCGGATGGCTTGGTCGCGCTCCGGTTTGCGCGGCCTCGGTCAGATCGCTGACAGGCCGTCCTGGATTGCAGTTATTCACGCCTTCGCCTCACTGCGGGTAAAGATCAGCCAGGCCGCGCCCAGCATCAGGCAAGTAAAGCCTAACAGAGCCTCCCAGTGTCCGGACATCGTCGTGCCCGGCTGCGCGTAACCAAAAATATTCAGCGCAAGCTGCGCATAGTGATACGTCGGCAGAGCCGGAGCCATCTTCTGCATCCAGTGCGGCAGCATGCTCAGCGGCATCCACAGGCCCGACATGAACGACATCGGCAGATAGATCAGGTTGATAATTCCCGGCGCTGCGTTGGCCGGCATCAGCAATGCGAGCAGCAATCCCATGCTGGCAAATGGGAGTGCCCCCGCGAGTGTGATGCCGGCCAGCTTGAGGGCCTCGCCCGCCGTCATCGATACGCCGCCCAGGGTCACGCCCAGCGTAACCAGCAGCGCCACAATAATAAGGGCGAAGGCCGAACATGCAACCGTTTTGGCGGCGAGATAAGCGAGGCGCGGCATGGGGCTCGCCTGTTTCAGTTCCAGCCATCCCTGCACGCGCTCCGTTGCAATGCCCGCGCCCAGCCCGAACAGCGACGCGCCCACCATGCCGAAACAGCTATAGCTGGCCAGCAGGTAGCGAGCCCACTCCGTGTGCTTGTTCGTCACTCCAAACAGGAAGTAGAACATCACAGGAAAGCCGATCACCGACAGCGAAAACGCCCGCAGCCGTAACATCTTCAGAAATTCGTACCGAATCTCCTGCCTCAACACGTGCGCATAGTAACCAAAACTCAGCGTCTCCGGACGTGCACCAACAACGGCGGTAGCCATAAAATCTTCTCCTGTGTAACAGTTTCAGTTACAGATTCAATTCGTCGTGGCGTCAGCCGCCGTCAGTGCGAGGAACGCATCCTCCAGCCCCGGTGCCCAGATCTCGAGGCCACGCAGCGTCACGTCGCGCACCAGCATCTCCTTCACCACCGACTCCGCCTCGTGAGCCGTAATGATCAGCGCCTCGCGATCCCGCTCCACACTCACCACCGACGGCAGCGACAGCAGGAACGACTCGTCCAGTTCCGTAATGCACCGGATACGCCGCCCGCTCACGCGATGCTTGATCTGGGCCGGCGTCCCCTCCGCAATCACGCTGCCCTTATCGATAACCACAATCCTGCTGGCCAGCGCGTCCGCTTCTTCCAGATAATGCGTGGTCAGCAGCACCGTCTTGCCCTGCGCAGCCAGCCAGCGGATCTGCTCCCACAGCGCTCGCCGCGACTCGATATCCATGCCCACGGTCGGTTCATCGAGGAAAACCAGGTCGGGATTGCCCGCCAGCGCCAGCCCGAACAACACGCGCTGCTTCTGGCCGCCCGAAAGCTTGCCGAAGAACTTGTTTTCCAGCCCTTCGAGTTTCGCAATGCGCACGATCTCTTCAGCCGGCAGCGGATTCGGATAGTAGCTGCGAAACAGATCGATGTGCTCCGTCACCTTCAGCGTCTCCGGAACCCTCGTCACCTGCAGCATCGCTCCAATTCCCGTGCGGGCGGAGGCGTCGCGTGGATCACGCCCCATCACCCGCACGCTTCCTGAGGTTGGCGCGATCAACCCCAAGAGCAAACGCACCGCCGTCGTCTTCCCAGCCCCATTCGGACCCAACAGGGCCACCACTTCGCCGGGATAAAGATTCAGCGTCAGATTGTCCAATGCCGTTGTCTGTCCATACCGCTTCGTCGCCGAGTGCAGCCGCGCAATGGCGTGCTTCAAATGCAACGGGGCGGAGAAGGGAGCCGTCAAAGGCTCAACCTGTAATCCTGATGCGAATGCCGATGCGGACATACTGTCTCCTTTACTGAAGACAGCATCTCCCGGATCTCGCAACGGCAGCAGTGCCCTCTGTCATCAATCGCACGTGACAGATGTCATGGCCTAAAAACTTGTCACCCTGAGCGAAGCGCCGCGGACTGGGATCCCCAGCGTGCCCTGGTTTAGGCGCCGTGGGACAGGTATGCACGCAGCAGGCGGCAAAAAAGGGTCCCCGCCATCAAATGAACTCCGCCCCGAAAAAGACCCGTCAACACTTCCCCGGCGGCGATCTACAACCTATGGCCTGAATGCTTTCCGGTCTTGAAAGAAGACTTGCCGCTAGGCCATCAAAACCATCCCCCGGACGGCGTGAGGCCATTGATGCGCATATACGTGACGAGATTGCCGTAATGCAAGGCGTCATGATTGCCGACTTGCGTCAACATGAACATCTTGTTTGTCCTGTGGCCCCAGAAGTCCGCCGGGTCATTGAGATGCGCATCGGTGAACCCGGAGAACGCGCCATCGCAGTAGGCGAACGAGCCTTTGAGGGAGGCCATGATCTCGGCCTTCGAACCCCTCGCGGCAGCCGGGGGTGGGGTCGCTTCACCCTTCATGTTTGAACACAAGTAGTAGGATATGTCCGCAATATGGTTCAGGATCTCGGCAAACGAGCGAACGTCCTTCGTTGGCCGGTAGCTGTACTTAGACTCTGGCATCGCGTCCGCCGACTTCATGATCTTGTCCTGCATATTGCTGCGAAAAATGGATAACGTCGTCGTCAGCGGATTGGGCGCTGCGATCGGATTGGGCAGGTCCGGCGAGATTTGGGCGCTGGCCAGGGACGCCAGGGTTAGGTTCAGTGCGACGACGGCAAGGACAACGCGCCAAGTCGCACTTCTTGCAGACTGGAAACAAATGAGTCTGGTAGGCATCTCGATTGAATTACGAACCGTACAGAAGAGCTTTTTCGGGAAGTCATGCATTCCAAGGTCCTCCTGCCGGGCAACATTTGCACTCAATGTTCCAGTTGACGCGCGGAGTGTTACCTCTTTGTAGTCAGTAGATAACCAGATGACGAGAGCTCTGGACCCGATGCCGCACTGTCCATTTTCGATGAACACTGTCCGCTGGCAGCATTCACGCAGTGGCCTAGCTTGCCGGTTCTTTTAATAAGCGCACATTCTCGATCGATCGGTAACGGACGACGCTCTCCATTTTCCTGAGGACGGTCACGCCTGCCCACCAGAGTTGCTGGCACACAGCCTGCCTTGAGCAAATCCGAAGTGCCCGAAGTTCGGTGTTGGAAGTTGAACGGTGATCCCTGACCGCTGAACGCTGGCCTCATCCCTCCCGCCCGCTGTACCATTCAAATCCGTGATCCCACTGACCCGATTTGTCTTCCTCGCGCTCTCCACGACCGCCCTCGCGCAACCCGCCCTCGCGCCGCTGCCCACGCTGCCCGAATTCCCGTTGTATCCGCCGAATCAGCCCGTAATCTCGCGCGACATCAACCCGCTGCATCCCTTCTCGGTCGTCGGACCGCGCGGCGCAATCCTCGGCTCGCAGGACGGCTCTTACGAAGCGTGGCTCTTTCCCTGGAAGATCCTCACCAACATGCGCATCTCTGCCGAGATGCATGATTACCCCGTCCCCATCGACGTCAACACGCAGGCCGCAGCCATCGACGTCCGCCCCGGCTCAACCACCATCACTTTCTCGCACGCTAACTTCACCGTCCGCGAAATCATTACTGCTCCCCGCAACGTGCCCGACGGCGCAGGAGCCCTCGTCTTCTACCAGATTGAAGCTGTCCGCCCCATGGACCTCACATTCAGCTTCACGCCGGTCATGGAGCGCATGTGGCCCGCATCGTCCGCCGGCCCACCCTCACCCGAGTGGGTCAAAACCGGAAGCAGCAGTGGCTTCTACATCCTCCATCTCAATTTCCCAGACCAGGCCGCGGGGATCGCCATGCCTACCGCCGAGTCGGGAATCATGCAGCCCTACCAGGAACTCGCCCGCGTCTACCCGCTCCAATTTGTCCTGCACTTCGATCCCGCCCGCGACTCGCACACGCTGTTTCCGCTGCTGCTCACCGTGGGAAACACGCCGGAAACCGCAACCCGCGACGCCCTCTACCAACAGCTCGCGAAGCTCGACAGCTCCGCGCGGACTATCTATGAAGATCAGCAGAAGTACGCGAACGACTTCATTTCAACGAACCTCACCATCGACACGCCCGATCAGCAGCTCAACGACGCCTTCAAGTGGTCGGAAGTCTCCATCGACCAGCTCCGCGTCCAGACCACTCCCTCGCACGACGAGGAAGCTCTCACTGCAGGCTTCGTCGGCTCAGGAGACTCGACGCGCCCCGGCTTCGGCTGGTTCTTCGGTCGCGACGCCCTGTGGACCCTCTACGCCGTCAACAGCTATGGCGATTACAACGTCACCCGCCGCGAAATCGAATTTCTTATCAAGCGCCAGCGCGACGACGGCAAGATCATGCACGAGTGGTCGCAGACCGCCGACCTCGTCGACTGGAAGAGCCTGCCCTACGAATACGCCGCCGCCGACGCGACCCTGCTCTTCCCAATGGCGCTCAACGACTACCTGCGCATCAGCGGAGACCAGGCCTTCATCGCATCGCACTGGGATTCCATCGCCCGCGCCTGGAACTTCGTGACCACACACGACTCTGACGGAGATGGCATCTACGACAACTCGCAGGGAACCGGCTGGGTCGAGTCCTGGGTGCCCCGCATGCCGCATCAGGAAATCTACATGGCCGTGCTCGACGAACAGGCCTGCGTTGCCTTCGCCAACCTCGCCCGCGCCACCGGTCACGCCGATCTCGCCACTGCCGCCGAAGCCCGCGCCACTCACATCCGCACACAGATCGAAAAGGAATATTTCCACTCTAACTTCTATTCCTTCAGCTGGAACCCCAACAACACGACAGACGACACTGCCACCATCTTCCCCTCCGTCGCGTGGTGGGACGGCGACTACTCCCTCGATCATCCGCAGCCCATGTTCAGCCGCTGGGCATCGAATGAATTCTCGACCGACTGGGGAACGCGCATCGTCAGCGACCGCACCAGCTTCTACGATCCCATCAGCTATCACCAGGGCACCGTCTGGCCGCTCTATACCGGATGGGTCTCCCTCGCCGAATATCGCGCCGGCCGTTCACTCTCCGCCTACGCGCATCTCCGCCAGAACGCAGATCTGATCTGGGCGCAGGACCTCGGCAGCGCCACCGAGCTGCTCTCCGGCCAGTACTTCCAGCCCCTCGGGCGCAGCACGGCCCATCAGCTGTGGTCGGCGGCGATGATCATCTCGCCCATCATCCGCGGCCTCTTCGGACTCGAGTGGAACGTGGCCAGAAACGAGCTTACCGTCACCCCCAATCTTCCTGCTGACTGGGACCACGCGAAGCTCGTCAACCTTCCTTTCGGCACAAGGCGTCTTGACCTGGAAATCAGGCGCGAGAATGGAGCGCTCCGTATCCAAGGCAAAGAGCCAGGAGTGCCGAGCCCAGCCGGCACCACTATCAATCTGATATCCCGCGCCCCCGGCGCGGCTGGCGCCAACGGCGAGCTTCAGCTCCCACTCCCCGCCGTCGAAGCCGGACTCACCCAGGATCTCCCCGAAGCCGGCTCCGCCACGCAGCAGATGAAAGTTCTCGATCAGCAGGCAACGCCGAAATCGCTTACGCTGCGCCTCTCCGCACCCGGAGGAACCACACAGACCCTCTGGCTGCGCATCAACCAGCCGCAGCCATCCCTCCGCGCCACGGGAGTCACCATCCGCGACACAAAAGCGCCACTGCAAAAGTTACAAATTGAATTCCCCGCGGGCTCCGGCTATGTGGAAAAAGAGGTTTCGTTCAACTGGTAGCAGCGCTTTCAGGAGCTCTGCTCTCTGATCCCTGCTCCTTCATCGACAGCACCAGCGATCCTGCAATGCCTGCGCCGACTGAAGCCAGCAGCGTCGAGATTTTTGCGATCTCCAGCAACTCGCCCTCACCCACCGAGAGCGTCGCAATGAACAGCGACATCGTAAAGCCGATCCCGCACAGCCAGCTCGCCCCGAAAATCTTTCTCCAGCTCACGCCTTCCGGAGCCGACGCCAGCTTGACCTTCACCGACAGCCATGCAAACAGGAACACACCCAGCGGCTTCCCGATAAACAGTCCGAGCAGAATTCCGAGCGCCATCGGTTGTATCAACTTCCCGCCGCCCTCGCCCGGCAGATGCACACCTGCATTCGCCAGCGCGAACACCGGCATGATGAAGAACGTCACCCACGGCTGCAGCGCATGCGCAATCCGGTACAGCGGAGACTGCACCAGCACGCACCGCCGCTCGATGCTGTAGATCAGGTTGTTCGACTCGTTCTGCGTCAGCTCGGCCTCTGACTTCGCGACTGCAAGCAGCCTCTCCAGGGTCTCCCGGCTCTGCTGAATAAACTCCTTCGGCCCGATCAGCGTTGTCGCCGGAATCGTCAGCGCCAGCAGAATCCCCGCCACCGTCGCATGCACGCCCGACCGAAGCATCGCCAGCCAAACAAAAATTCCGATCAGCGCATAAACCGGCCACGCCCGCACTCCCAGCCGATTCGCCAGGTACGACACGCCGATCCCCGCCAGCCCTAACACAAGAGCCCGTAGCGACATCTCCGACGTGTAGAAGATCGCAATCACCGACACCGCAAGAATGTCATCCACAATCGCCAGTGCCGTCACAAAAACCTTCAACGTCAGCGGCACACGATTTCCCAGAAGAGCCATCACCCCCAGCACAAACGCAATATCGGTCGCAATCGGAATCCCCCACGACTCCGCTGCCGGCGTCCCACGTGTCGCAGCGACAAAGATCAGGGCAGGGAAGATAACGCCGCCTACAGCCGCCGCCATCGGAAAAATCGCCCGCTTCAGCGTCGACAGCTCTCCCGCCAACATCTCATGTTTGATCTCCAGCCCAACAAAGAAGAAGAACAGCGCCATAAGGCCGTCGTTGATAAAGTGCAGTAGCGTCTCATGCACCATCGCCCGGCCCAGGCCGATCGACAGATCCCGATGCCAGAAGTGGTCATACCCCTCCGCCCACGGAGAATTCGCCCACACCAGGGCAACCACCATGGCCACCAGCAGCACCAGTCCGCCTGCCGCTTCCAGTTTGGCGAAGCGCACAAACGGTGACAGGATTCGCTGGATGGGCAGTTCCCGGCCTAAGTCTGCTCCCGGCAACAGGTCGGTATCTTTATTTGCTTGCAAGGGACACCCCTGTTAATCGCGATTCACAGTGTAAGTGGGCCTCGAGGGCTCAGGCCCGGATTTTCGAACCTGGGATCAGCGGCCGTTGAACGCTCTTACTGCTTCCCGCCCTGCTTCTCCACTCGCACATTGGCCAGCCGAAGCGGCTTCTGTCCGAAATTTTCGATCTCCAGTTCACCCTTCTTGTTGAACTTGATCTTGCAGATAGGCGCCAGCGTCCCCGTGCCTTTGCCCGTACTGTCAACATTCAGCACGATGATCCCGAATGGATATGTCGTCGAACGCCCGTTGTTGTAAACCTCCCAGAACCGCATCGGACGATCCGTCACCATCACGATATGCATTCCGCCGCCCTGTGTCGGTCTCCACCGTGCGAAGCGAAACGAATTGCCCACGAAACCGGTAGGAGAGACCCGCCCGACATCTTTCGTCTTGCTGAACGCCTTCAACAGACCATCCGGGCCGTTTTCTCTGAGCGTATCCATGAAGGCTTTCGCCTGCTCATCGGTCGTCCACTGATCGATGAAGACCGTGAAGCCGAAACTTTTGCCCGCCGCGGCTCCAGCCTGTCCGAATGCCGTCCCGGCAAACTGCAGCGGCAGCGCCAGCGGCGCCTCGCCCGCATTCTGCCCAAAGAGGGCCGCCGCCGAAAGCAGCAGCACACCCACCGCCACGACCCACGTCCTCGCAACTCCCTGTCTCATCGCTGCCTCCTGAACCTCGCCCTTCACCGCCCAACAACAGAGCGAGCGACCCACAAGCACCGCCAGCCCGAAGCAAGCCTAGCCTGCGTCCGGAAGAGGGTCAATAGGATTACTGCCAGTCGTATGAAGATCTCAACATCGGCGGCCCATCACAGTGACCTCGACGGAAATCATTAAGGCCCTCGCCGTCCCCGTTTACAACGTCGGCCCTTGCCGCCCGATTGTGATTTAGCCCGGCGATTCACCCGGGCGCCAGCTTACTGTTTCGCCATATCGAGATCGATGGTCAGCTTGACTTCGTCGCCGATCATAGACGGCGGGTACTTTGTCCCAATTCCGAAATCGGTTCGATTGACCGTCGTCGTGGCCGAGAAGCCGGAGTGCGGCTTCTTGTCCATTCCCGTAACCGGCCCTGTGGGACCATCCACTTGTAGAACCACCGGCTTGGTAACTCCATGCAGGGTCAGGTTGCCTGCGACCGTAAGGCCACCGCCGCTCTTGCTCACGCTCGTACTCACAAAAGTCGCCGTAGGGAACTGCGCCACATCGAAGAAATGGTCACTCTTCAGGTCCGCGTCACGGGGGGCCACTCCCGTGTCGACCGTCGTCACATCGATCGTCACATTGACCTTGGACTTGGTGATGTCGCCTTCGTTCCATACGATCGAGCCGCCGATGTTCCCGAAGCGACCGCGAACCTGCGCAAGGCTCAGGTGCAATATGGAAAAGTTGACTTCGCTATGTGCTTTGTCCGGAACCCAGGTGGAGGTTTGTGCAAGCGCCAACGGGGCGGCGAGCGCCAGTGTTGCGACAAATGATGCCAAGCGTCCGATCATTCAACGATCCTTTCTCTGGTGGGTATGGAATCAGCTGTGTGGACAACAAGAGCCTGCATTTTCCGTCACCGCAGCCGCCCCTAAGTTATACACGCCGGGTGCCCCATCCTGAGCGCGTTCTTGCGCGAAGGGTGGGAAGGAGTGAAACGAGGCACCTGCTACGACACATTTAGCCTCGCACCGCAACACAGGTAGAAGCCCCGGGCTTTAGCCCGGGGATAAAGTCCGGTCCGCAGGACCCCACCTCACTGCCGTAGGCTGGAGCGCAGTCACAGACGAAGCGACAATGAACAAACCTGAGAAGAACAAGCTCTACTACGGAGACAACTATGACGTTCTCCAGCGCTACGTGCGCGACGAGTCCGTCGATCTCGTCTATCTCGACCCTCCCTTCAACTCCCGCCAGGACTACAACGTCCTCTTCGCCGAAAAGGACGGCTCCAAATCCAGCTCGCAGATTCACGCCTTCGAAGACACCTGGGAGTGGAACCTCGACGCCGAGCGCTCCTACCAGCACATCCTCGAAAACATCGGCGGACGCATCGCCGATGCCATGCGCGCCTTCCGCACCTTCTTTGGCAACAGCGACATGATGGCCTATCTCGCCATGATGGCCCCGCGCCTCGTCGAGCTGAAGCGCGTCCTCAAAGAGACCGGGGCGATCTACCGACCGCGAGTCACTATTTGGTATCCGGCTGATAAGACAAAGAGGCCGCGCCTTAAGCGATACCTTGACGAGATGCCTGGCGTTTTAATGGGAAATGTCTGGACAGACATATTTCCCATCAACTCCCAAGCCGCAGAACGACTCGGCTATCCCACGCAAAAGCCCGAAGCCCTCCTCGAACGCATCATCAAGGCCTCATCCAACGAGGGCGACCTCATTCTCGATCCCTTCTGTGGCTGCGGAACCACCGTGCAGGTCGCGCAGCGCCTCAACCGCCGATGGATTGGCATCGACATCACCCACTTGGCCATCGGACTCATCAAGAAACGCCTCTCCGACGCCTTTGGCCCGCAGATTCGAGACACCTATGAAGTGATCGGCGAGCCCACCGACTACGCCGGAGCCGCCAAGCTCGCCGAAGAAGACAAATATCAGTTCCAGTGGTGGGCGCTCGGCCAGGTCGGAGCGCGTCCGACCGAACAGAAAAAAGGCGCGGACCGCGGTATCGACGGACGCCTCTACTTCCATGACGACCAGTCCGGAAAATCGAAGCAGATTCTTTTCTCCGTCAAGGCCGGAGGCGTGACCGTCTCTCAGATTCGCGACCTGCGCGGCAGGCTCGAACGTCAGAAAGCCGAAATCGGAATCTTCTTATGTTTCGAAGAGCCGACGCGCCCTATGCTCCGCGAAGTCTCCGAAGCCGGATTTTACAAATCCTCCGATGACTCGACTTGGCCCCGCATCCAAATTCTGACCATCGAGCAGATCCTCGACGGCAAGCAGCCTGAATACCCTCTCCACCGCCGCGACGCTACCTTCAAACAGGCCCCCAAAGCCCGCGCCCGCAGTGAAAACCTCACGCTACCTCTCTCCTGATCCCACTCTTTCCTGGCCGACAATTTCCCCGAACCAGCTAAAATAGAACTAGGGATCGAAAAGAAAGCCCGGCCGCTAGCGCAGCCGGGCTTTCTCGTCCCTCCACACAAGTCATTTGCAATGAAGCGATTACAGTCTTGTTATTTAGAATGAAAGGGTTACAGATGGAATCAATGTTAGACCGGCTAACCCTCGCCGAAACAAACGGTTACAGGTTGATCCAATGGAATGAATGGATTACAACGCATAACCTGTAATCTGCATTGAATGAATGAGTTACAAACCACAGAAAACAGAGGGGGAGGGTACCCCTACACCTTCCCGGCCTGCATCTCCCGGCTCACCCGCTCCACCTCGCCGAAGACCCGCAGCAGGTTGCCGCCGAGAATCTTGCGACAGTCCTCCGCCGAGTAGCCCCGCGCTAGCAGCGCTGCGGTAATCTTCGGAAGATCAGCCGCCGAGTCGATGCCTTCGGGAAGCTGTCCGCTCACTCCGTCGAAGTCCGACCCGAGTCCGACATGATCGACTCCCGCCACCTTGGCGATGTGATCGATGTTGTCGATCAGGGCACTCAGCGGCGGCCGGGGGATGCGGTCCGCATACTGCCGCTGCAGCTTTTCAAGATCGCCGTAGGTCACCTGCTTGCCCTCCGCCTTGAACTTCGCCTTCAGCTCCTCGGTCGCCTTGGCGACCTCCGGCTGCTGCGCAATCGAGGCATCGCGATACGCCTGACTGATGAACGCCGAGTAGTAATTCACCTGCACGACGCCGCCATTCTTGGCCACGGCCTTCAGCATGTCGTCGGTCATGTTGCGCGGAGCGTTGCTAATTGCCCTGGCCGACGAGTGCGAGGCAATCACCGGAGCCTTGGTCGTCTTGATCGCCGCCCAGAATGTGTCGTCGGCCACGTGCGAGATATCGACCATCATGCCGAGCCTGTTCATCTCCAGCACCACCTGCTTGCCGAACGGCGTCAGCCCGTCGGGATTGTGCAGCACGCCCGCCTTGCCCTCGTCGCCCGACGAGTTTGCCCAGTCGAGCGAGTTCGACCAGGTCAGCGTCATGTAGCGCACACCGAGGCGATAGTAGTCGCGCAGCAGCCCCAGAGAGTCGTCGATGGAGTGGCCGCCCTCGATGCCCATCAGCGCGGCCAGCTTATGCTCGCGATGCGCAGCCTCGATATCAGCAGGGGAGAAGGCCATCCGCATGCGGTCGGGATGCTTCGCCGCTTGCTGATACACCGCATCGATCAGGTCGAGAGTGCGCTTGGCGTAGTGCCCCTTGTACAGATCCGGCTCAACCCAGATGGAAAAAAACTCCGCGCCGAGATTTCCCTTCTCAGCCGAGTCCAGGTTGAGATTGCCGCCGTTTAGCGGATCGGCGAGATCATAGTTCTCATCGACCAGCCGCTGCGTGGTGTCGGCATGCGTATCGATGACAATCGCGGACTTGTGCACAGCTTCGGCTGTCTTCGGATTCACGGGAGCGTTCTGAGCAGTGAGAGGTAGAGTAACCGCGAGCAGAGCAGCAGAAAGAGTTTTCATGAGCGTGGTGGGATTCTAACAGCCCCACCACGCCCAGCGAATACCGTTATTGCCAAAGATGCCTGCTACTGCGTCTTGACGCCCCAGCCGGTGACCGGAACGATGGTAGTAACGAGTGGGTCGCGGCGCTTCCAGCTGGCGCGCAGGAAGTCGCGATTCATATCGGCGATAACTTCGAGGCGAATCTCCTTGGGGCAGACACCGGTGCATTCGCCGATGTTGGTGCAATTGCCGAAGGATTCCGCGTTCATTTGGGCGACCATCCCGAGAGCACGCCGGTCGGCCTCCACCTTACCCTGAGGAAGCACCCCGAGGTGAGCAATCTTCGCGCCGGTAAACAGCGCGGCCGCTGCGTTAGGGCAAGCCGCTACACACGCGCCGCATCCGATGCACGCCGCGGCATCCATAGCGCGATCCGCAATCTCCTTGCCCACGGGAATGTCATTGCCATCGGGTGCATTCCCGGTCGAGACGGAGATGTATCCCCCCGCAGCGATGATCCGATCAAACGCCCGCCGGTCAACCACCAGGTCCTTCATCATCGGGAAGGCCCGCGCCCGCCATGGTTCGAGGACAACCTCTTCGCCCTCCTTGAAGTGGCGCATCGTGAGCTGGCACACGGTGGTGGCACGCTGTGGGCCATGAGCAACGCCATTGATCATGAATCCGCAGGATCCGCAGATGCCCTCGCGGCAGTCATGCTCGAAGGCAACCGGCTCCTCACCGCGCTCGATCAGCTTTTCGTTGAGCACGTCGAGGCACTCCAGCATAGACATCTCGGGATTCACCTCGTCCATGGCGTAAGTAACGAAAGCGCCGGCTTCGCGCGGACTCCTCTGTCGCCAGATTTTCAACGTCAGTTTCATTACTTATAGCTCCTCTGGCTGGGGTGAACGTAATGGAACTCGAGCGGCTCCTTGACCAGCTCCGGCGTATTGCCTGGACCGCGATAGCCCCACGCAGCGACATAGGAATAGTGCTCGTCGTCGCGCTGAGCCTCACCGTCGGGCGTCTGGTATTCCTCGCGGAAGTGCCCGCCGCACGATTCGTTGCGGTCGCGGGCGTCGATGCACATCAGTTCGCCCAGGTCAAAGAAGTCGGCCACGCGGCCGGCTTTCTCCAGGCTCTGGTTGATGTCGTCGCCGCTGCCCGGAACGTTCACATTCCGCCAGTACTCTTCGCGAAGTGAGCGAATCTGTCCGATGGCTGACTCCAGGCCCTGCGCATTGCGCGACATGCCGCAATAGTCCCACATAATCTTGCCGAGCTCACGATGGAAGGAGTCGACAGTGCGCTTGCCCTTAATGGAGAGTAGTTTGTCGGTCATCTGCTGCACGGAGGAAACTGCGGTCTGTGACTCGGAGTGCGTTGAGTCCACCTTGGGGAATTTATTGCTCGCGAGATAGTTTCCAACGGTGTAGGGAATGATGAAATATCCGTCGGAAAGCCCCTGCATGAGCGCGCTCGCACCAAGCCGGTTAGCGCCGTGATCAGAGAAATTAGCTTCGCCGAGTACAAAGAGGCCCGGGATAGTGCTCTGCAGGTTGTAGTCGACCCACAGCCCGCCCATGGTGTAGTGGATCGCGGGATAGATGCGCATCGGAACCTTGTACGGGTCTTCATCGGTGATGCGCTGGTACATGTCGAACAGGTTGCCGTAGCGCTCTTCGATCACGTGCCTGCCGAGGCGGGCAATAGCGTCCGAGAAATCGAGATAGACGCCGAGGCCTGTCTCGCCCACTCCGCGGCCTTCATCACAGACGGCCTTGGCATTGCGCGAGGCCACGTCACGGGGCACGAGGTTGCCGAAGCTGGGATAGCGACGCTCCAGATAGTAGTCGCGCTCGTTCTCGGGAATCTGATCGGGCGGCCGCTTGTCGCCCTTTGTCTTGGGTACCCAGATGCGGCCATCGTTGCGCAGCGATTCGGACATGAGCGTGAGCTTGGACTGATAATCGCCGGAGACGGGGATGCATGTCGGGTGGATCTGCGTGAAACACGGATTCGCGAAGAGGGCTCCGCGCTTATGAGCGCGCCAGGACGCGGTGACGTTCGAGCCCTTGGCGTTGGTCGAAAGGTAGTAGACGTTGCCGTATCCACCCGTGCCGAGAATAACCGCATCGGCGAAGTGCGTCGTGATCTCGCCAGTGACGAGATGCCGCGTAACGATACCGCGAGCCTTGCCATCGATAACGATGAGGTCAAGCATCTCTGTGCGCGGAAACATTGCGACAGTCCCTGCGTGAACCTGCCGCTCCAGTGCCTGATAGGCGCCAAGCAGAAGCTGCTGGCCCGTCTGTCCGCGAGCATAGAAAGTGCGCGAAACCTGCGCGCCGCCAAACGAGCGGTTTGTGAGCGCGCCGCCGTATTCACGAGCAAAGGGAACGCCCTGCGCTACACACTGATCGATGATGCTGACGCTGATTTCGGCCAGCCGGTACACATTGGCCTCACGCGCGCGGAAGTCGCCGCCCTTTACCGTGTCATAGAACAGGCGGTACACGCTGTCGCCGTCATTCTGGTAATTCTTGGCAGCGTTGATTCCGCCTTGCGCGGCAATGGAGTGAGCCCGGCGCGGCGAATCCTGAAAGCAGAAGCATTTGACGTTGTAACCGAGCTCGCCCAGCGTTGCCGCAGCCGACGCCCCAGCGAGTCCCGAGCCTACAACAATGATGGTGTGTTTGCGTTTGTTGGCGGGATTGACGAGCTTCAGATCGAAGCGCGTCTTCTCCCACGCCTTCTCAATCGGGCCGGAAGGTGTTTTCGAGTCGAGTGTCATCTATTTCACGAGCCCCAGGAGAACGCTGATCGGGATGGAAATGTATCCAAGGACGATAATCACGGCGATCCAGACCGCCGCGCTCTTCAGAATCGGCGTGTACCGCGGATGGTTGAAGCCGACGGATTGAAACATGCTCCAGATACCATGGCGCAGATGCAGGCCAAGCAGGCAAATGGAGAACACGTACCACGCCGAGACCCACCAGACCTGAAATCCCGCGACCACGTTGTGATAAACGTCGCCCTCGATGAATGCCGCGCCCGGCACGATTATTCCCGCCGTCAGGTGCAGCAGGTGGAATATCACGAAGGCCAGAACGATCGGTCCTGACCAGTACATCGTGCGCGACGCGTAAGAAGAGTTGATGGCTTTGCGGCGTGCATATTCGACCGGCCGTGCCGCCTTGCTCCTCAACGCCAACTGCACTGTGGCCGTAATATGCAGAACTACCGCTGCAAGAAGCCCGATGCGCTCTGCCCATAGGATTTCGCCTAGATTGTGCAGGAAGCGCCCATACGCGTTGATCTTTTCCGGGCCTTCAAATATCTGCAGGTTGCCCAGCATATGGCCGATCACGAAGGCAAACAGGATGGCGCCCGTGACCGCCATGACGATCTTCTTGCCTGTTGTCGAGTGCCAGAAACTCACCACTCGGCTTTCGCGCAGGCTGACTGCGGTTGTACTCATCGAATTTTTCCAGTCTTAAGGAGATGAATCGGGTACATTCCTGATCTTTGCTTATTGCTCTGGGGGCACACGCGCACAGCGTATCGATCCCGATGATCGACGAGGCAGAATTGTGAGAGCAGGTGCCTGATTGCAGTTGAGACTGATGGAAGAGTCACTATCTATTATTGGTGGTGATGAGAGCGAGCGTCAAGGAAGAGGCTTCGGGCGTCGCACGATACGCACAAACCCGTGGCCGGATTCCACGATCGAAGAGCTTGATTCGCTCAGTCTCCGTAAGCCGCGGCCTTGTCGCCGAATGATGGAGGCAGAAGCGGTGATCGCCGCCCGGCATGTGTCTCTTCCAGCCGGAACTTTCCAATATGTTCCTGCAGCCGCTTGGAGCCGTGCTCGACCGACTCGACAATGCCGTTCGTTGCCGGGATCGACGCCGCACTCTCTTCACCGAGTTGATTGATCGCGTCCACGCTCTCGCTCGACTGCCTCGCCGCCGCTGCCTGCTGCATCGAAGCCGCAGCGATCTGCGCAATCATCGAGTCCACCTGGTCGGCCATCTGGATGATCCGCTTCAGCGCTTCTCCGGCGCGGTTGGTCGTCTCCACACCCTGGTTGACCGTCTGCGTGCCCGCGTCCATGGCGTCAACGGCTCCCCGCGTGTGGAGCTGGAAGTCCTCGACCATCTTTCCGATCTCGCTGGTTGCGTTGCGCGTCGACTCGGCCAGCCGTCGCACTTCGCCGGCGACCACGGCAAACCCGCGTCCCTGCTCGCCTGCGCGCGCCGCCTCAATAGCCGCATTCAGGGCCAGCAGATTGGTCTTCTGCGCAATCTCCTCGATCACATTGACAATGCGAATGATCTGCTCGCTCTCCTTGCCCAGGCGCTGCACCGTGGTTGCCGTATTGCGCACCGATCCGGCAATCGACTGCATGCTCACCAGCATCTGTTCGACAATCGTGCCGCCATCGCGAGCCGTGCTGGCCGCCTGCTTCGATGTGCTGGCGGCGCTCTGTGCGTGGCGCGAGACCTCGGCGATCGAGATGGACATCTCCTGCATCGCCGCGGCAGCCTGCTGCGTCTGTAGGCTCTGCTCCTTGGTGCGGCGGAAAGACTCGTTGGCCGAGCGGCTCAGCTTTGCCGAGTCCTCGCTCACGATGTCGGAGATCTCCATCATGGTGCGGATCATCTCGCGCAGGTTCTCCTGCATCCGGTTGATCGAGCCGGCCAGGCTGGTGACCTCGTCGTTGGAATCCATATGCATCGCCTCGCCGGTCAGGTCTCCTTCGGCAATCGATTGCGCGCGCTCCGCCACGCGCAGGATCGACCGCACCACGCGCCGCATCGTGATCTCCGACATCCCTACGCCGAATAGCCCGCCAAGAAAGATGAAGAGCCAGAGATGGATCGCCTCCCGTCGGTTGATCTCGACCACGGAGTTCAGGTCCAGGCTGGTCGCGGTCACCAGCTTGTCGACAACTTCGGTCACGCTATTCAGAAAATCCGCATTCGCCTTGGCTGCCGGTCCCTGCAGCAGGTCAAAGGCCTTGCCTGTGCCGTCGCTCCCATGCCCAACCGCCAGTTCCTGTACCTGTGTCCCCGCCTCCTCGAACGCCCGGTAATGGCTCAGCAGCGCCTCCATCGTTTCTGCGCCCACTAGGCTGTCGTACGTCGCGCGCAACCGCTCGATATCCCCGAGAGCCACCAGCGCCTTGAGGTGATATCCGTGCAGTTCCGTACCATAGCGCCGGGCCATCGCCGGATCTGCGCCGAAGAGCACGTAAGACTGTAGCGCCGACAGCTCTCCCAGTTCGGCAACGTGCAGATCGCGCACCGCGCTCAGAGCCGGGATACGCGCCGCAGCCACCGCTTCCGACAGCCGGCTCACCTGCCGCATCTTCAGGTAGGCGACCAGAGAGCCCAGCAGCACGAAGACCAGCAGCACCAGTGTGCTCAGGCGGAGCTTATTGGAAAGTCGCGATCGAAACGCCATAATGGTCTCTCTCTGTCCCTTGACTCGGCAATCTCAGTTGCTGGGTTCAAAATTAACGTCGATGTCCACTGTCGTCTGCGTGTCGCTGGCGACGAACTTCCACTTCTTCACCGCTTCCTCGGCGGCCAGCGACAGCAGCTTGTTGCCGTTTACGGCCTTCGCTTCCGTAACCGTGCCATCGGGCGCCACCGTGGCCGAAATTCGGACAACTCCCCCGACATGCATACGCTTGGCAAGCTCGGGATAAATCGGCTGTATCCGCTTCTCCACCTTGCGGTTCTCCGCCGGGCAGGCAAGGCTGACGCAGACCAGCGCAAGCAGAGCTAGAAACTGGACTCCGCCGCGTCGTTGACGCAGTTGCTTGTCACATTCAGAACTCATAGACAGAACCTCAAAGGCCTGGGAATCCGTTGTCCGTGACTGGACACAGACACCTTGCCTATCGGCGCGGAGGGCGGTGAACTTGAGGTGGACGTGAGGCGGTGTGCGGTGAGGAGACGAATGGGTTACGAGCGGTGCAAGCCGTCTTTTTGAATAGCGGCGAAGGTCAGGTCTGTTGCCGAGCTCCCCGTCCGCTCGCGCCATTCGTCGAACAGCCGCCCGTAGCTGAGGGTAATCATCTGCGGCGGCTTGAGGCCCAGCTGTGCACCAACCCGGTCGATCCAGTCACCTGGACCCTCGAGCTCCGCAAAGATGCCGATCGGCGTCTCATCCAGCACGCAGTGGCCGGTCGCGTCGGCGTACTCTGTGCGCCACTTCTCGTAGGTGAAGGCCGGTTCATATCCCAGATGCGTGAAAACTGTGCCCAGAGCCTCGCCATCGGCGACTTCGCTCTCGGTCTCGATCCGGCTCTTGTGCCGCGCGTCCGGCTTGTTCTCCGGCGTAAGGCACTTGTGCGTTAGCACCCATCGGTCGCCGTATTTGCGAATGCGAAGGATCGACTGCTGCGCCCTCAGCCGCCTGTCCCTGGTGTCGTAGAGAACATTGCGCTCAAACGTGCGTGGTGTCACGCATCTGAAGCCGAGCGTGCGAAGCTTCTCGTCAAGCGCCGCTGGGTCTACGACGTGAAACTTGACCTCAATCTCAACGGCACTCATGCAAGCAGTATAGGCCGGGTCGCGCCGTCGTTGAGCGGGACCACGTGCAATGCTAGACTCCACCAATGAATTTCCGCCCCGCATCCAAATCCCGCGAGGGCCATGCTCGTGCCGCAATGCCGATGAAGACCCTGCTGCTCGCCGTCGACGTTGCCGACCTCCGTTCCGCCTCCGCCCGCGCATCCATCGCCACCGCCGCCGAGATCCTCCGGCGTGGCGGTACGGTGGCCTTCCCCACCGAGACAGTCTACGGACTCGGCGCCAACGCCCTCGATCCCGAAGCCGTTGCCGGAATCTTCGCCGCCAAGCAGCGCCCCTCGTGGGACCCGCTCATCGTGCACGTCTCTGACTCCGCGATGCTGCATCGCGTCGCCGCCGAAATTACTCCCAACGCGATGCGGCTCATTGACGCCTTCTGGCCCGGCCCGCTCACCCTGCTTCTGCCGCGCCATCCCGCCATCCCGCTCGCTGTCACGGCCGGACGCCCCCTGGTAGGCGTGCGCATGCCGCAGCACCCGGTAGCCCACGCTCTCATCGCCGCCGCCGACCTGCCCATTGCCGCGCCGAGTGCCAACACCTTCGGACGCACCAGCCCCACGCAGGCCCGGCACGTCGCCGAAGACCTCGAGGGCCGCATCGACGCCATACTCGATTCCGGAGAAACCACCCACGGCCTCGAATCTACCGTCATCGACGCCGGCCCCGATCCCGCAACCGGAGCCCCCGTCATCGTCTACCGCCCCGGCGTGATCACCATCGAGCAGATCCGCGCCGTCTGTCCCGATGCTGTCGCCTACATTGCTCCAGACCAGCCGCAGACATGCGAACCCGAATCCCTCCCGTCCCCCGGCGTGGCCCTGCGGCACTACGCGCCGCGTGCCCGGCTCATCCTGATCGATGGCGAAGGTGATTTGCAGAAAGGGGCCTTCGCCAAAGCCGTGCTGGCCGAACAAAGTTCAGACAACCGGCTCGGCCTCATGCTCCCGGATGTGTTTGAGAGTCCTGCCCTCGGCCACGATGCTTTGGTCTACCGCTGGGGGCGCTGGGATAACCACGAGGAGCTCGCCCAGCGCCTGTTCGCCGGACTCCGCTGGCTCGATGCGGCGGGTGCCACGGTGATACTTTGCCCGTTGCCCGCGCCGACGGGGATCGGCGTTGCCATCCGCGACCGCCTGAAGAAGGCCGCACGCAGCGACTGAGCTATTGCCCGTAATTCTCGCCGGTTTTGTAGAGATACTTGATGCTGGACTTGTAGATGAGCGTGCGGCTGCCGTTGCGCACTTTGATCACGTGCCGGTCATACCACTCGATGTAGCCCTCGATCTGCTCCCCGTCTTCCAGCACAAACGTCATCAGCGTCTGCATCTGCATCTGTTTCTGGAAGTAGAAAGCCTCGGCGTGAGAGGCCTCATCCGACATGGCTGTCATCGTCGACTGGTGTGCCAGCAGCGGCGACTCGGCGCGCAGTCCGTGGCCGCTGTCCCTCAGCGCGCGGGCGGGCAGAGTAGGACGCACCAGCTTTCTCGGACCGGTATTGCCGCCGTCAGCGGGATGATCCGGCGTAGTCCCCCGCGCGCCAAGGCCCGCAGCAGTCGTCGCCGGTGAATCCGCACGCACTTCACGTAAGTCCCTGGCAGGGATATGAGGTAAGTTCGCCATAATTTCAGGGCAGTCCTGCGCACTTGAGATGCAGCACAACTATCCGCAGTCGCCTGTGCAGAAATGCCTTCTGTCTGGGTTTCTTGCCTGTATGGTAGCCGAGAGCGTTGTTGAATATCTACTGTGATGAGTGAATCATGTGATGCCTGGACTGGATTCGAATTTCATGAGGTAAAAAACCGCCATAGCCAGGGAAGATCCTTCCGCCGGAAGGAACAGAGGAAGACCTCCACCCCCAATGCACACCAGAGTAGACCTGTACGACACCGTCGCTTATCCCGGATTTCCATATCCCGACACCCATCCCGACCACCTCGCCGCCATGGCCATCCTGTATGGTCTCTCGCCCGCTCCGGTCGATCGGTGCCGCGTGCTGGAGGTCGCCTGCAACGAAGGCGCCAACATCATCCCCATGGCTTATGCCATCCCCAAAAGCGAATTCATCGGCTTTGACCTGGCCGGTCTGCCGGTGGAGCATGGGCAGCAGCGTATTCGAGCGCTCGGCCTGGCAAATATCCGCCTCTTTC
>Ga0335074_10002608_pt1 | contig 24626 bp, 18 predicted proteins | sample Lox_Sample_23_FD_206715 | JGI IMG/M metagenome (GOLD analysis project Ga0335074, IMG submission 206715) | Soil microbial communities from Loxahatchee National Wildlife Refuge, Florida, United States - Lox_Sample_2.3 | ecosystem: Environmental > Terrestrial > Soil > Wetlands | place: USA... | reverse complement strand
CGCAGCGTCCGCTGATTTATGCGGGCGGCGGCGTGATCAATGCCAATGCGGCCGAAGCGCTCACGGACTTCGTCGTCGCTTTCGGCATTCCCGTGGTGACGACGCTGATGGGCATCGGCTGTCTCGACACCACGCATCCGCTGTCGATGCGGATGCTCGGCATGCACGGCGCCGCGTTCGCCAACTACGCGGTCGAGGACTGCGACTTCCTCATCGCCGCCGGCGCGAGATTCGACGACCGGGTGGCCGGAGTGCCGGCGAAGTTCGCGCGCCGCGCCCGGCGGATCGCGCACCTCGACATCGATCGCGCCGAAATCAACAAGGTGAAGCGCGTGCAATGGAGCCACGTCGGCCTGCTCGCCGATGCGCTGAGAGCGCTCACCGAGCACGGGCGGCGCAGCGGCTTCCAACCCGACTATCGCGGGTGGCATGCGGAGCTCGCGGATCTCAAGCGCGTGCACGCGATGGGCTACGACCGCGACAGCCCGCTCATCCAGCCGTATTACGTGATCGAGGAAATCAACAGGCAGACTCGCGGCGAAGCGATCATCACCACCGGCGTGGGCCAGCATCAGATGTGGGCGGCGCAATACTGCGATTTCCGCCGGCCGCGTCTCTGGCTCACCTCAGGCAGCATGGGTACCATGGGCTTCGGCCTGCCGGCGGCGATCGGCGCTCAGCTCGCGCATCCCCGTCGCCTGGTCGTGGACATCGATGGTGACTCGAGCATCCGCATGAACATCGGCGAGCTCGAGACCGTGACCACATACGACCTGCCCATCAAGGTCGTCGTGCTCAACAATTTCGGCGACGGCATGGTCAAGCAGTGGCAAAAGCTCTTTTTCAAAGGGCGACTGTCGGCGAGCGACAGGTCGCTGCACAAGAAGGAGTTCGTGCGCACCGCGCAGGCCGACGGCTTTCGCTACGCCGTGCGGCTCGACCGCAAGGCGGATGTGCCGCGCGTCATCGAGGAGTTCATCCGCTTCGAGGGACCGGCATTCCTCGAGGTGATGATCGACCCGGACGCGGGTGTCTATCCGATGGTGGGCCCGGGCCAGAGCTACGAGGAAATGATCACCGGCGAGTTCATCGCCTCGCGCTACAAAGTGGATATCAAGCCGCCCGATCCCTCGGAGATGTTCTGAAGGAGCGCCATGAAATATCTGCACACCATGGTTCGCGTGACCGATCTAGACGCCTCCCTGCGCTTCTATCGTGACGCGCTCGGGCTCGTGGAGCTGAAGCGTAGCGACTACCCGCAAGGCCGCTACACGCTGCTTTTCCTTGCCGCGCCCGGCGACGAGTCGGCACAGATCGAGCTCACCTTCAACTGGGATCCCGAGACCTATGCGGGTGGCCGAAACTTCGGCCATCTGGCGTACGCGGTCGACGATATCTACGCCACCTGCCGGCGCCTCAAGGATCACGGCGTCACGATCAACCGGCCGCCGCGGGACGGACGCATGGCGTTCGTTCGCTCTCCCGATCAGATCTCGATCGAGCTGCTGCAGCGCGGAGCGCCGCTTGCGGCCGCCGAGCCGTGGGCCTCGATGCCGAACACAGGATCCTGGTAGGCGCGACGGCTCCCCGGCAGCGGACTGCCCGGCCCGATGTCATCCGATGCTCCGGAGAAGCTCCTCGAGCGCTATCTGCATGAGCAGATTCCGCTCTCAGCCGCCATGGGCGTGCGGGTCGAGATGGCCACCGCCGGGCAGGTGCGGCTCTGCGCCCCTCTCGCTCCGAACGTCAATCACAACGAGACCATCTTCGGGGGCAGCGCCGCGGCGCTCGCCATTCTCTCGGCCTGGGCGCTGCTGCACCTTCGAATGGAGCGCGCGGGCCTGAGCGCGCGGCTCGTCATCCAGAGCAGCGGCATGCAATACGAGCGGCCCATCGCGGGGGACTTCGAGGCGCTTTGCCAGTTCTCCGACGAGCCCGCCTGGGAGCGGTTCCGGACCACTCTGGCGCGTCGCGGCCGGGCCCGCCTCAGGCTTACCGCCCATCTCGTATATCAGGCACAGCGCATGGCCTCCTTCGAGGGTGAGTTCGTCGCTATCGACTCACGATGACATGGAACTGCGGCGCGCATCAGTGCAAAATGTGCGGAGTTGGAAACGACCCCGCTCGTCAAGAAGAGGCAACCTCACATGAGCAACGCTGAGATTCGGGGGCGATTCGTCTGGCACGAGCTGATGACGACCGATCCGCAAGCCGCGGCCGCCTTCTATTCCAAAGTCCTCCCGTGGAAGACCCAGCCTTCCGGGATGCCCGACTACACCCTGTGGGTGGCCGGCAAAGCGCAGACCGGGGGCCTCATGGCCCAGCCGGAATCCGCTCGCGGCGCCCCACCGAGCTGGCTGATCTACATCGGCACGCCCGATGTCGATACCACCGCGGCGGCTGCGCAGCGGCTCGGCGGCAAGGTACTCAGGCCGCCGGCCGATATTCCCACCGTCGGCCGCTTTGCTGTGCTCTCGGACCCCCAGGGCGCCACGTTTGCGGTTTTCACGCCAAGCGGCTCGCCCGCCGGCGGCGCTCCCGCGAGTGATTTCTCCTGGCACGAGCTCGCAACGAGTGATCCGCAGGGCGCACTGGCGTTCTATTCCGAGCTCTTCGGCTGGAGCCGCGGGCCTGCCCATGACATGGGTCCGGCCGGCGTCTACCAGCTCATCGAGCACGGCGGCGCGCAGGTTGGGGGCGTCTACAAGCTGATGGACGCATCGAAGCCACCGCATTGGCTCACCTATATCCGGGTCGTGAGCGTCGATCGCGCGGCCGCCGCCGCCAAGGCGGCTGGTGGTCAGGTCACGCAGGGGCCGATGGAGGTCCCCGGCGGTAGCCGCATCGCGCAGATCCTCGATCCGCAGGGCGGCGCTTTCGCGGTGCACGAGCTCGCCAAGCCAGCAGCCGCCGTAAGCGCCAAGCCAGCAGCCGCCGTAAGCGCCAAGCCAGCAGCCGCCGTAAGCGCCAAGCCCGCGAAGCCGGCTGCCGCCGCCCCGAGGAAGACTGCGGCGAAGCGTCCGGCCGCTCGCAAGGCTGCCTCCCGGCCGGCCGCGAAAAAGCGCCCGGTGGCATCCAAGAAGAAGAAGGGAGCCTCGAAGCGGACGGCACGCCGCAAGAGCGCCGCGAAGAAGCCGGCGCGGCGTGCGGCGAGGAAATCGGCCCGACGAGGCAAGTAGCTTCGCGGCCTGACTTTTAAAGTCTAATAAGCGGGCGACCGAAGGTTTCCCCGCGCATCGCCTTGATGAGGTGCGCGGGGGCACTTTCCAGGCCGTCCGCCACATCTTCCCGGCAGACCAGCCGATCCGCGCCGTACCAGGCGATGGCATCCTTGAGAAACTCGCCGCGCCGGTGCGCGTAATCCGCGGCGTTCAGCCGCAGCACGCGCACCTCCCCCGGTGCATATCCGGCGCGGGTCAGGAGCTCGGCCGGATCGTCCTTGCGAACGCTGTTGAGAACGAGGCGCCCGCCGGCAGCGAGATGGTGGCCCGAGAGCACCGTCTTCAGTAGCTCGCCGCCGGAGTTGTCGAAGTAGACGTCGAACCCGTTCGGCGCCAACTGCCGCAGCCTGATCCCCGGGTTTTCAGAATGTTGGTTGACACACGCCGAGAAACGCGCATGCCGGGTCGCCCAGTCGCATTTCTCGCGCGAGCCGCCGATGCCGATCGCGCGCGCGCCCTTGATCCTTGCCACCTGGCCGGCCATCGCGCCGGCCGCATTGGCCGCGGCCGATACCAGCACCGTCTCGCCGGGGCGCAATTTGGCGAGATCGAGCAAACCGAAATAGGCCGCCATGCCGGACGGGCCCAGCAACCCGAGGGCCGTCGAGGCGGGCGACTGGCCGGGATGCAGCGCGCAGGCATGCCGGCCATCGGAGACGCAGAGCTCGCGCATGCCACACTCGAGAACGACATGTTGGCCGACCGCGAACACATCGTGCCGCGACTCGAGCACCTCGCAGACACCCAGCGCCGGCACCACGTCGCCGGGCTGCGGACTGACCCTGGCGCGCGCGCCCGTGCCCGAAGGCACGCAGACGAATGGATCGACCGCCAACCAGCGCGAGCGGCAGAGTATTCCGCCGTTGGTGAGATGAGGCACTTCGCCCGGCACTACCTCGAAATCCCCCGCCGTCGTGGGTGTTCGCCTGATCCTGACTTCGAGGTTGCGCATCGCTTCGACCCTTATTATTGAGTTTCGGCCTCCGCCGCTTTGCGCCGCGCGGCATCCCGCTGATACGCGGCATTGATCTGCTGCTGCATCTTCGCCTCGGTCTCTTGCGCTTGCTTCGCCTGCTGCGCTTCCGAGGCGCCGCCGGCCGCAGCGCTGACCCCGGTCTCGGCGAGGCCGCAGCCCGCCAGCAGCAGGATCGCGAGCAGGGCTGAGGAGCGGGTGAGGGTGCGTACCATTGGAATAGCTTAAACCCGAACTGCCGCTGCGGCACAATCCGCGCTGCAACCATGCCTAAAGAACCCCCCTCGCACCGGCCGGCTGCGGGCCGGCCCCCAAGAGCCGCGGTCGTCAGTGCCGGCGCTGCCGGCAAAGCTCGCGTCCGGCGCGGCTACTTCGAATGCCGCTACGGCCAGCTGCACGTTCACAACGCCATTCCGGCGGGCGGTGGCTTCGAGGAGGGCACCCCGCTCCTCTGTCTGCATCCGAGCCCCCTCTCCGGGCGGGTCTTTGAGCGCTTCCTGGCCGTGGCCGGCGCCGGTCGCTCGATTTTCGCCCCCGATCTGCCGGGGTTCGGTGATTCCGATCCACCTCCGCGGAGTGCCGGCCTCGCGGAGCACGTGGCCGCAATCGGCGACTTCATCGACAGCATGCGTCTGCGACAGATCGACCTGCTGGGCCATGGCTTCGGCGCACTGGTTGCGGCCGAGCTTGCGAGCGCTCGTGCCGGTCAGATCCGGCGCATCGTTTTGGTCTCACCGCCGCTCTCGGGGGAGGTCGGCTCGCGGGTCCAAGCCGGACCGCCCGCTGAAGCCGTGACATCGCGACGGCCCGCCGTCGCGGACGGCGGCCATCTGCTCGAGGAGTGGGCGCGCGCGGTGGCGTATTGCGGAGCCGACGCCGCGCCCGAGCTCGTGACCCACACCGTGGCGGAGCGGCTACGCAACACGGCTCAGGCCGCGGCGGCCGCCGTGGCGGAGCGTGACTATCCGCTGCGCGCACGCCTGGCGCAGCTCGCCGCGCCCCTGCTGGTGCTGCGCCTCGGGAGTGAGGTCGGCAGCACGCGTGATGTGCCGGCGAGGGCGAGACTCGTCGAGCTACCCGAGCGCGGCGGCGCCGTGTTCGAGACCGCGCCCGAGATCGCCGCGCAGGCCCTGGAAGCGTTCCTGCGTTAAGCGGAATTTCGCTAAGCTGGCGCCATGGCCAGCCCTTACATCGAGCGGATTCTCAAAGCTCGGGTCTACGACGTTGCGATCGAGTCGCCTCTGGAGGCGGCGCCCCGGCTCTCGCGGCGGCTCGGCAATCACGTGCTGCTGAAGCGCGAGGATCTGCAGCCGGTGTTCTCTTTCAAGCTGCGGGGCGCCTACAACCGCATCGCGCATCTCTCGGACGCGGCGGCCGGCCGCGGCGTGGTGTGCGCGTCGGCGGGCAACCATGCGCAGGGAGTGGCGCTCGCGGCGCGCCGGCGCGGCATTCCGGCGGCGATCGTCATGCCGCGCACGACGCCGCAGATCAAGGTGCAGGCGGTCATCGACCTCGGCGGCGAGGTCGTGCTGCACGGCGACGACTATGACACGGCGCTCGAGCGGGCGCTCGAGCTCGCGCGCGAGCGCAATCTCGTCTTCGTGCATCCGTTCGACGATCCGGATGTCATCGCGGGCCAGGGCACCATCGCCGTGGAGCTGTTGCGGCAGACGGGCGGCAACCTCGATGCGATCTTCGTGCCGGTGGGCGGCGGTGGGCTGATCGCGGGCATCGCGGTCTACGTCAAATACCTCTATCCCAACATCCGCATCATCGGGGTGGAGCCCGAGGATGCGGCCGGCATGTACGAGTCGCTGCGGGCGGGACGGCGTATCACGCTCGACCGGGTCGGAATCTTTGCCGACGGGGTCGCGGTCAGGCGCGTGGGCGAGGAGACGTTCGCGCTCTGCCGCGGACATGTGGATGAGATCGTGTTGCTCGACAGTGACGAGATCTGCGCCGCCATCCAGGATGTGTTCGAGGACACGCGCTCCATCGTCGAGCCGGCCGGCGCGCTGGCGGTGGCGGGCCTGAAGAGGTACATCGCCCGCGAGGGCTGGCGCGACCGCCGGGTCGTCGCCATCAACAGTGGCGCCAACATCAACTTCGATCGCCTGCGGCACGTCGCCGAGCGTGCCGACCTCGGCGGTGAGCGCGAGGCGCTGCTCGCCGTCACGATCCCCGAGCGTCCCGGCAGCTTCCTCAGCTTCTGCGAGCAGCTCGGCCATCGCAACGTCACGGAATTCAACTACCGCTACGAGAGCGAACAGGCGGCGCAGATCTTCGTCAGCTTCGGGCTCTCCCAGGGACGGATGGAGAAGGATGCGGTCATCGGCGCGCTTCGCGAGGCGCATTACACGGTCACCGACATGACCGACAACGAGCTCGCCAAGCTCCACGTGCGCTACATGGTCGGTGGTCGCGCGCGCGGCATCCGCGATGAGCTGCTCTATCGTTTCGAGTTTCCGGAGCGCCCGGGCGCGCTGCTCAAGTTTCTGCAGGCGGTGGGCGGGCGGTGGAACATCAGTCTCTTCCACTACCGCAATCACGGCTCGGACTATGGCCGCGTGCTCGCCGGAATCCAGGTCCCTGCCTCCGAGCGGGCCGATTTCCTTCAGCACCTCAATGAGCTGCATTACGCCTATGCGGAGGAGACGGGCAACCCGGCGTATCGCATGTTCCTCGGAGCTTAGGACTGCTGCGTGATGTGGCCGGGTGTCCGGGGGGCGCGCACGGCGCGCCGTCCGAGCCGGTCACCAACCCGCCAGAGAAATTCGAAGGCCACGTTGAACGCCGTCACGGAGAGGAATGCCGCGGCGACTCCGAGTGCACCGAGAGCCGCGAAGGATTGATGCAGCGTCCAGAAGAATTGCGCGATGCACAGGAAGGCGACCACATACAGGGTGGGCTTGCGGTCCACGCGATTGACGATGAAGGCGCCGAAGGGCGCGCCCAGTGCAACGACGGGCGCGGCCGCGAGCCAGTTCGCATACACCGCCGGCTGCACGCCGCCCGACAGACTCTTGCTCGCGATGCCGACCAGCGAGGTGAAAGCCATCACGATGACCGTCGTTGGAATGGCGACCTTGAGGTCCGCGCGCATGAGCAACACCATCAACGCATAGAGAATCATGTCGATGCCGACGCCGGTGATCGAGGCCACGGTGGCGCCGGCGAGCAGACCCACGGCAAAGCCGACGTTGCGATCGAAACGATGGGCCGCCGGAGTCTCGCCCACGTTATGGCAGATATCGTCGGTACGATAGAGCTGCAGCACCCCGAAGCTCGCCCAGATCACGGCGAAAGTCAGTTTGATCACGATGTCCGGCACATGAGGGGCGATGAGCAGCACGCCGCAGGGCGTGCCGAGGAGCGAGCCCAGCAGGCACCAGCGCAGGATCACCCATTCCAGCCGCTGGCGACGGCAGAGGATGAAGATGCTGGCGCTGGTCATGCCGATGGACTGGATGGCGAAACTGAAGTCCCGGCCGAGCGTCGCCGGCTGGTGGAACAGGAGCACCAGCACCGGGAAGCCGATGGTGCCTCCACCCAGGGGGGTCGAGCCGGCGGCATAGGAGCCGAAGGCCATGGCGGCGGCGATGCCCCAATGCTCGATCAGCGTGCGCTCATGGTGTCCTGTTACGACCAGAAAGAGCCATGCTGCGTAAAAGACAACGAGCCAGACAGCGAAAATCCACAGCCTCGAGCGCGGCTCGGCGGGCCGGCGGACCGCGGCGCGGCCGATGTTTGAATACATGCGTGCGGGACCCCCACGCGCTCGCCAGCGCGCAGCGACTACGCGCCAGCTCAAACGCATTGAAAACAATCGGAAAGTGGGTTTCCGCACGGCCCGCGAGCGCGTGCGCGGTTTACAGTATTACGTTATTGTGCGGCCCGAGGCAAGCCCATGAACGACAGACGAATCCGCAGCGTCGTGATCGTCGGCGGCGGCACCGCCGGCTGGATGGCCGCGGCCGCCCTGTCGAGGTCGCTGGCCGGCATGGGCGTGCGGCTGCGGCTGATCGAATCCGCACGGATCGACCCGATCGGGGTGGGAGAGGCCACGGTGCCGCCGATCATGGACTTCATTCGCCAGCTCGGCATCGACGAGGACGATCTGGTCCGGGAAATCAAGGCGACCTACAAGCTCGGCATCGGCTATCGCGATTGGACCTGCGCCGGTCACTTCTACTTTCATCCCTTCGGCCCTGCCGCCCCGGGGATGGGCAACATCCCGTTTCAGGCCTATTGGCTCAAAATGCTCCTGGAAGGCAAGGCCGGGCGGCTGGAGGAATATTCGATCCAGGCGATGGCCGCGCTGCGCGGGCGATTTGCGCGCCCGGTGCACGCCCCCAACACGCCGCTCAACAAGCTGACTTACGCCCTGCACTTCGATGCCGGGCGATTCGCGCGCTATCTGCGCGGCTACGCCGAGGCGCGCGGCGTGCTGCGCACCGAAGGTCACGTCCGGCACGCGGCGCTGCGCGGCTCGGATGGATTCGTCGACTCGGTGACCCTCGAGACCGGCGAGAGCGTCAGCGCGGATCTCTTCATCGACTGCAGCGGCTTTCAGGGCTTGCTCATCGAGGGAGCGCTGCAGACCGGTTATCAGGACTGGAATCAGTGGCTACCCTGCGATCGGGCCGTCATCGTGCACAGCGAGCGTTCCGCACCGCCGGACCCTTACACCCTCGTAACCGCCCGCGATGCGGGCTGGCAATGGCGGATCCCGCTGCAGCACCGTGACGGCAACGGCTACATCTATAGCGGCGCGTTCAGCGAAGATGACTCCGCAAGAGCGCTGCTGCTGGGCAATATCGGCGGTCGCCCGCTGAGCGAGCCGGTGGCGCTGCGCTTCCGGCCGGGGCGGCGCAAAGCGGCCTGGAACAGGAACGTGGTTGCGCTCGGACTCGCCGCCGGGTTTCTCGAGCCGCTCGAGGCCACATCCATCCACCTCATTCAGCGTGGCATTGGCATGCTGCTCAGATTTTTTCCCGATCGCGATTTCGCCGCCGCCGATGTCGACCGGTACAACAGGATCATCGAGTCGGAGTTCAGCCGCGTGCGCGACTTTCTATTGCTGCACTACAGCCAGACCGAGCGCGTCGGTCCGTTCTGGCGGCACTGCCGCGACATCCCGCTGACCGAAGGTCTGCGCGAGAAGATCGAGCTTTTCCGCAGCCACGGCCGGATCCTGCGCGAGGAAACGGAGCTCTTTCCGGTGCTCAGCTGGCTGTCGGTGATGGTCGGTCAGAACATCATTCCGCATCGATACGACCCTCTGGTCGATGCGCTCGATCCGCAACGCATTCAATCGCGGCTCGACGAGTTGCGCTCCGCGGTCAAAGGCTGTGTCGAGGCCATGCCGCCGCATTGGGATTTCATCCAAAATACCGCTACCAGCGCCTGACCGCCGCTCATGTGACCTGACATCGGCACCGATCACCGGCCCGGGGGTCGGCCCGTCAGTTGAGCACCACCAGCAGATCCTTCGCATCCACCTGCTGTCCCGGGCTCACCAGCACTTCCACCACCTCGCCGTCGAGCTCCGCGCGCACCGCGGTTTCCATCTTCATCGCCTCGAGCGTCGCCAGCATGTCACCGCGCGCGACCTTGCGACCGGCGGCGACCGCGATGGTCGCGATCGTGCCGGGCATGGGCGCGCCCACCTGCTTGGGGTTCCCGGGCTCGGCCTTGCGCGCCGGCGCTCGCTTGGCGACCTGACTGCGATCGGGCACGCGCACCGACCGCGGTTGGCCGTTGAGCTCGTAGAACACCGTGCGGGTGCCGTCCTCGTGGATCTCGCTCGCGGCCACGTAGCGCACGATGAGAGTCTTGCCGCGCTCGAGCTCCACGCTCACTTCCTGACCCGGCTCCATGCCATAGAAGAAAACCGCGCTCGGCAGGATGCCGACGTCACCGTACTGCGCGCGCTCGGCGGCATAATCGAGCCAGACACGCGGATACATCAGGTACGAGGCGAGATCCTCATCGGTCACCGGGCGAGTCAGCTTCTGTTGGATCTTTGCGCGCTCGGCGGTGAGATCGACCGCCGGCAGGTGCGCGCCCGGACGCCTCGCGAGCGGAGCCGCCCCCTTCAGCACCTTGCGTTGCAGCGCCGGCGGGAAGCCGCCGTAGGGCTGGCCGAGATCGCCGTGGAAGAGCTGCACCGCGGACTCGGGGAACGGCACATCCACCTGCGGATCGAGCACCTGCTGCGGTGTCAGACCGCTCGTCACCATGAGCAGCGCCAGGTCGCCGACGACTTTCGATGTCGGAGTGACCTTGACGATGTCGCCGAACATCTGGTTGACGTCCGCATACGCTTGCGCGACGTCCGGCCAGTGCGCGTTGTCGATCCCGAGCGAGCGCGCCTGCTCGCGCAGATTGGTGTACTGCCCGCCGGGCATGCCGTGCACGTAGACCTCGGATGCGCCGGAGCGGATGTCGCTCTCGAACGCGGCGTAGAGCCGACGCACCTGCTCGAAGTAGGAGGACAGCAGGCGCAGCTTCGCCGGATCGACGCCGGGGTCGCGCGGTCCGTGACGCAGCGCCTCGACGATGGAGCCCAGGTTCGGCTGCGAGGTCAGACCGCTCATCGCATCGATGGCGCCGTCGATGGCATCCGCGCCCGCCTCGACCGCGGCCAACACGCTGGCCGCGGCTATGCCGCTCGTGTCGTGGGTGTGGAAGTGCACCGGCAAGCCGACTTCCTCCTTCAGGGCCTTGACCAGCGCGTAGGCGGCCCGCGGACGGCACAGTCCCGCCATATCCTTGATGCCGAGCACGTGCGTGCCGGCCGCCTTCAGCTCGCGCGCGAGCTTCAGGTAGTAATCGAGGGTGTACTTCTTCTCGTGCGGGTCGCTGAGATTCCCGGTGTAGCAGATCGCGGCCTCGCAGAGCTTGCCCGACTCGAGCACGGCCTCTATGGCGAAGCGCATGTTCTCGACCCAGTTGAGCGAGTCGAAGATACGAAAGAGATCGATGCCGCGCTCCGCGGCGCGCGCGATGAAGAATCGCACCACGTTGTCGGGGTAGTTGGCATAGCCGACGGCGTTGGCCGAGCGCAGCAGCATCTGCAGCAGCAGATTCGGTACCCGCTCGCGCAGCATCGTCAGCCGCTCCCACGGATCCTCCTTGAGGAAGCGCATCGCCACATCGAAGGTCGCGCCGCCCCAGCACTCGAGCGAGAAGAGCTGCGGCGTGAGGCTCGCGTAGTAGGGCGCGATCGCGATCATGTCGATCGTGCGCATGCGCGTCGCGAGCAGCGATTGATGCGCATCGCGCAGAGTGGTGTCGGTGAGCAGCACCCGCTCCTCCGCCAGCATCCATCGGGCGAAGCGCTCGGGCCCGAGCTCCTCGAGCCGCTGCCGGGCTCCCGCCGGCGGATCGGTGAGCGCCGCCGGCGGCAGCTTCGGCGTCTCGAGTCGCGCGGGGCGCGGGCGGCCGCGAGTCTCGGGATTGCCGTTGACGATGGTCTCGGCGATGTAGGTCAGGATGCGCGTGGCGCGGTCGCGCTTCGGCGGCCAGCGAAAGAGCTCCGGCGTCTCATCGATGAAGCGGGTGGTGTACTCGCCGCGCGCGAAGCGCGGGTGCGTGATCACCTGATCGAGGAAGCGCAGATTGGTGACCACGCCGCGAATGCGGAACTCCCACAGCGCACGGTGCATGCGCGCGATGGTTTCCTCGGGAGTCGGCGCCCAGGCCGTCACCTTGACGAGGAGCGAATCATACGAGCGGGTGATGATCGCCCCGGTGTAGGCGGTGCCGGCGTCGAGGCGGATGCCGAAACCCGCCGGGCTGCGGTAGGCGGTGATCTTGCCGTAGTCCGGGATGAAGTTGTTTTCCGGATCCTCCGTGGTGACCCGGCACTGCAGTGCGTGGCCGCCGATGCGGATCTGCTCCTGCGGCGGCACGCCGCTCTCCGCCGTCCCGAGCCGTGCGCCCTCGGCGATGCGGATCTGCGCCTTGACGAGGTCGATGCCGGTCACGCACTCGGTGACGGTGTGCTCGACCTGGATCCGGGGATTGACCTCGATGAAGTAGAAGCTGCCGGAGTCCGCGTCCTGCAGGAACTCCACCGTGCCGGCGTTGAGATAGCTCGCGGCCCGGCCGATAGCGAGCGCGGCCTGGCACAGCTCCGAGCGCTGCGCATCACTCAGAAACACCGCCGGCGCGCGCTCGACGACCTTTTGGTTGCGGCGCTGGACCGTGCAGTCGCGCTCGTAGAGGTGCACCAGTCCTCCATGGGCATCGCCCAGGATCTGCACCTCCACGTGGCGCGCACGAGGTACCAGCTTCTCGAGATAAACCTCATCGTTGCCGAACGCCGCCTTCGCCTCCCGCCGGGCGACGGGCAGGAGCTCGGCGAGCTGAGCGTCGCTCTCGACGATGCGCATGCCCCGACCGCCTCCGCCCCAGCTCGCCTTGAGCATCACGGGGTAGCCGATCTCCCGCGCGAGCGGCAGGCAGTCATCGAGCCCTGCCGGCAGCACCGGGGTGGCCGGCATGACCGGCACCCCGGCCGCGGTCGCCAGCTTGCGCGCCGCCACCTTGTTGCCCAGGGTGCGCATGGTCTCGGGCCGCGGGCCCACGAACACAATGCCGGCCGCCGAGCACGCCTGCGCGAATTCGGGATTCTCGGAGAGAAATCCGTAGCCCGGATGAATGGCCTCGACCTGGGCCTCATGCGCGATGCGCAGGATGTCGCCGATGTCGAGGTACGCCTCAATCGGTCCCTTGCCGCGGCCCACGAGATAGCTCTCATCCGCCTTGGTGCGATGCAGCGAGAAGCGGTCCTCCTGCGAATAGATGGCCACGGTCCGCAGGCCGAGCTCGCTCGCGGCCCGCATGACACGGATGGCGATCTCTCCGCGGTTCGCGACCAGAATGCTTTCGATTCGCTGCGGCATGAGACCCTTAACCTGTAATATCCCGCTGATCATAGCGGGTTTCCCGACGACATCGGCCCGCGTATTCGAGTCCGAGAGGATCCCCGATGCATGCGATCGCCATCCACGGCGGGGCCGGCGCGATGCCGCGACAGGCACTGTCGGATCAAAGGGAACGACGTTACCGCGACGGTCTCGCAGCCGCTCTCGATCTCGGCTACGCCATCCTCGAGAAGGGCGGCTCGAGCCTGGATGCGGTCACCGCCGCGGTACGAACGCTCGAGGACGACGAGCTATTCAATGCGGGCCGCGGCGCGGCACTCACCCGCGAGGGGGCTGCGGAGCTCGACGCCGCCATCATGGACGGCCGCCAGCAGCGGGCGGGAGCCGTGGCGGCCGTGCGCCATGTGAGAAATCCAATCGAGCTCGCGCGCCGGGTCATGGAGAAATCCCGGCACGTGCTCCTGGTCGGCGCCGGGGCCGAGGAGTTCGCGCTGGAGGAAGGCCTGACCCTCGTGCCCAATGACTACTTTCGCACCGAGGAGCGCCGAGCTCAGCTGGAAAGCGAGCGCGGCGGCCGGGCGGTCTCGGACCTCATGCCGTCATCGCAGGGAACGGTGGGGGCTGTCGCGATCGATTCCGCGGGCAATCTCGCCGCTGCGACCTCCACCGGCGGTATGACCAACAAGCGCCAGGGACGCGTCGGCGATTCGCCCATCATCGGTGCCGGAACCTACGCGAAGAACGGAGTTTGTGCCGTCTCTGCCACCGGCCATGGTGAATATTTCATCCGTACCGTCGCCGCATACCACATCTGCGCGGCCGTCGAGCTGCGTGGCCTCGCTCTGCCGGAGGCGGTACGCGAGTTGCTGCATGGCAGGCTCCGTGAGCTGGGCGGCAGCGGTGGGGTGATCGCAATCGACCGCGGCGGCAGGATCGTCACGGAGTTCACCACCGAAGGCATGTTCCGCGGGGCCCGCGACTCGGGCGGTCACCGGCAGATCGACATTTATCGAGGGTGAGCCACGACAACATCGCCGCGGCAGCCGTTCTGATCGCGGTCACCGGCTACGGCCAGGACGAAGACCGCCGCCGCTCCCGAAGTCCGGGAATCAACCATCACCTGGTCAAGCCGGTCGTACCGGATGCGCTGCGCCGCCTGATCGATTCACGTCACTCCTGACCCGAGCGTCCTGCCGGGCGGCATCCCAGGCCTCCGCCGCCAGCATCTGCAGTCCCTGCATCCGCGCGCGCTCGAGAGTCGCCACGTCATCCTCGGCGGCCGCCACCAGCATTTGCCGCCATAGCCGCACTCGATTCAACCAACGCGGCCGCATCCAGCCCGAGTAGCGCTCAGCCAGCTCGTGAACCTGCGCCACGGAGCAGGCGCCGAGGAGGCTGGCGCAATGCGGGTGGATACCGAGAACGAGCCGTGCCCCGGCCGCATGACCCACAACCAACGACCAGGCGTACACGAATACCATCCGGGCCACCGCTTCAGTCTGCGGCACCGTGAAGAAAGCCGCGTACGGAACCCCTGGAGCATCGCCCACCCGCGGACCGCTCAGCCGCTGCCAGCGCTGCGGCTCACTGAAGCAGGCATCGACCATGAGGTAGGGACAGGCCGCAACCTGCCAGCGGGCGCGCTCATCGAGCCCCCGCCAGAGCTCCCCCACCGGTCGCAGCGCCGGCTGGCTCTGAGGTCCGAGCCCCAGAGCCTGCTCGGCGAGCAGCCCGAGACAACGATGGTTGACCTCGGTCAGGGATTCGAGCATCTCGCGCCGCAGCCAGCCGGCGGTGCGACCAAACGCGCGAAGATCCAACGCCATAAGCATCTCGTTGCGCAACATGACGACGGCCCTCCCCGGCGGGTGATGACCATGGTACCGCGCGCCGCGCCCAAGGCAACAGATGAAATTGGGATTTTTTGCCCAAAAATGCCTGATTGAGTTTTGGGAAAAAATTCCCAACAATGGACGTCTCATCCCGGCGGATCACACACGGCGGAGAACCGGCCATGCGCATCTCTGAAGACCGCTACGACCGCGATCGTCAGCGCCTCGAGCTGGCGTTGCGCTTCCTGACGCACGAGGCCCGGACCCAGACGATCCGCGCCTGGACCGGGCTGACGGACGATCGCATCCGCAAGCTCTACCGGTCTTATCTCAGCCGCGCCGCCTGTTACGTTCCGCGCCATCGGGGCAAGTCGCCTCACCAGCCAGCCTACTTCACGCGCTCGCTGAGGATGCAGCAGGAAACGGCCGTGCTGGCGAGCTTTTTCGCGCTCGCCGGCCTGCTGCCGGCCGAGCCATCGGCCGGCATCAGCCTTCCCGACATCGCCCGCGGCGATCCGCTCTGCACCGCGTTCGAGACCTACACCACCCTGATCCTGGCCCCATCGATCTCGTTCGAGTACGCGGTCTTCCTCGCCGAGTGCCTGGCGCGCGGCGACCAGTTGCGGCTCGGCAGATGCTGCGAGTGCGGCGGGATCATCGTGGTCGAGCGCTTCCCCGTCCGGGAGAAGCGCTGCCACCACTGCGCGGTCGCGGCGCAACGGGCATGAGGCCAGCAGCCGGGTAGAATCCGGCGATGGACTCTGGTCAGCCAAATTTCTTCTCCGGCCCCTATATCGACCGTCGCAGCGAGCAGCGCGAGGATGCGGACTGGGCCGGTGCCGCGCTCGCGGACCCTGAGACACTCTATCTGCTGGGCAGCGGCACGCGCCATCTCGTTTACACCCGGCCGGAGCCGCGCATCGCCTTCCTCGAGGGCGGGGAGCGCGCCGCCATCGAAGCCGATGCGAGCCGCCTGGTGCTGCTCGGCTGGTTCCGGGAGCGACGCTGTGTGCTGCTCGAGGTCGGTCTCGACAGCGCCCCGGCGCTGCCGCACGGCGCTTCTTTCGAGGAGCTGCGTCCACTGTCACCGCTTCTTGCCGGGGAGGAGGCCGGCCTCCTCGCCTACGCGCGCGCGCTCTCGGTGTGGCGCGCGCGCCAGCGGTACTGCGGCGCGTGTGGCGCCGCCACCGTTGCCGAGCGCGCCGGACACTGCATGCGCTGCACGAATGCGGCCTGCGCGCAGGAGTTCTTTCCCCGTCTCGACCCCGCCATCATCGTGCTGGTCACTGATGGAGAGCACGCGCTGCTCGGCCGGCAGGCAACCTGGCCCGCGGGCCGCTACTCCACGATCGCCGGATTCGTCGAGCCGGGCGAGAGCCTGGAGGATGCGGTGGCGCGGGAAGTGATGGAGGAGACCGGCGTACCGGTGACCGGGACCCGCTACGATTCCTCGCAGCCGTGGCCATTCCCGGCCTCGCTGATGATCGGCTTTCGCGCCTCGGCGCCTGTCGACACCCGGCCCATCCGCGCGAGCGGTGAGCTCGAGGACGCGCGCTGGTTCTCTCGTGAGGAGATCCGGGCCGGCGCCGTCCTGCTGCCGCCCGCGCACTCGATCTCCTGTCGTCTGATCCGCGCCTGGCTCGAGGGAGAATGACCGCGCATGTGCCTGCTCGTGCTCGCGTGGCAAGCGCATCCGCGATACCGCCTGGTGCTCGCGGCGAATCGCGACGAGTACCACGATCGCCCGGCGGCAGCGCTCGACCGCTGGCCTGCTCCGGATGACATTCTCGCCGGGCGCGATCTGCGCGCCGGCGGCACCTGGTTAGGGATCGATCGGGGTCGGCGCCTGGGCGTGGTCACCAATTTCCGCGATCTCCTCCGATCGCCCCCCGGAGCCGCCTCCCGTGGCGGCCTGATCCCGCGCTATCTCGCGGGCGCGGCCGGTCCGGGCGAATATCTCGGTGCCCTCGAGCACGAGGCCGGGGAGTACGGCGGATTCAACCTGCTGTTGGCGGATGACCAATCCCTCTGGTATGGCTCGAACCGCTGCTCGCCGTTCGCTCGCGCGCTGCCCGCGGGCGTCCATGGGCTGTCGAACGAGCGGCTCGATACGCCCTGGCCAAAATTGCGCCGGGTGCGGCGCGGCTTCGAGAGCTGGCTCGAGCGCGGCTCCGACGCCGAGGACGGCGAGCTGTTCGCGCTTCTCGACGACCGCGAGCCCGCCAGTGAAGATCTGCCGGATGCCGGCCTCTCACCGGAGTGGGAGCGAGCCCTCTCCTCCCCCTTCGTCCTGCACCCGAGCTACGGAACCCGCTGCTCCACCATTCTCGCCATCGAGCCCGCGGGCGGCTGTTACCTCGCCGAGCGGCGCTTCGATGCGCGCGGCACGCGCAGCGGCGAGTCGGCATACCGGCTGGCACCCGGCGAATGGCCTGCGTAAGCGGTTCAGGGCCTACGCCGTTCAAAACCAAGTGAATAATGGCCCCGGACGATGCCGGCGGAAACGAGCGCAAGGAACCCACACCTTAGGGAACTGTCATGTCTACAATCCCCGTCTTATCAGCCGCCCGGGTTGGTCGTCGCACGCATCAATGGCGCAATGCAATTCGTTACACGGGGCTCGGCCGCCATGGCGAGCCTCGGGCGTCCTCGCATTGCTCCTCGCAGGGCTGTTCGCCATGCCGCAGGCGTGGGCCGACGTCACCATTACCATCCGTGGCGTGGCCGATCCGCTGCGCAGCAACGTGCTCGCGTACTTGAGCTTCGCCCGCTACCAGCGCAGCAAGGACCTGACCCCCGACACCGTCGACAGACTGCAGAGCCGCATCGGCCGGGAGGTGCAATCCGCCCTGCGCCCGTTCGGGTACTTCGAGCCGAAGGTGCGCTCGACCGTGACCGCCGCCGGACCCGGCAAATGGCGAGTGACGGTCATCATCGACCCCGGTCAGCCGGTGATCCTGAGGAAGATCGACGTTCGCGTGATCGGGCCGGGTGCCTCGAGCCCGCTCTTCACCCGCATCACCTCCAAGCTCCCCTTTCACACCGGCGAGCGGCTGAACCAGGCCGAGTACGAAGCCCTCAAGAGCGACCTGCTGAGCACGGCGGCGACCTACGGCTACCTCGATGCGACGCTCACCCGTCATGAGCTGTTGGTCGATCCGGCCAAGCACACCGCCAGCATCGCCCTCGAGCTCGAGACCGGCGTACGCTACCGCTTCGGCGCGACCACCATCGAGCAGGACGCGGTGAGCGAGAAGCTGGTGCGTCGGTACCTGCGCTACCGCCAGGGTGATCCCTTCGACCTGACGGAGGTCCTGCGTACTCAGTTCGCACTCGATGACACGGAGTATTTCTCCGATCTCGAGGTGTTATCGGGAACCCCCGATCGGGCGACGCGCACGGTGCCGGTGAGCATCCGTGCCGAACCCAGTCGGCCGAACGTCTATTCCCTCGCCGGCGGCTACGCGACCGATACCGGTGCGCGCGGCATCCTCAGCTGGCAGGACCGGCGAGTCAACTCCTACGGCCACAAGATGAGCGTCGATCTGGAAGCCGCCCAGGTGACCAAGTACAGCCTGCAGAGCCGCTACATCATTCCGATCGGCGACCCGGCGGTCGAGAATCTGACTCTGGCCGGCACCGTCGAGCAGCGTCAGCTCGCGGACGTCGATGCGCGCACCGAATCCTTCGGCCCGAGCGTCACCCGCGTGACCGGACGCTGGCAGACGGTGTGGTTCGTGAACGGCGTGCACGCCACCGGCACCGTGCAGACGACCGCGTCCGGGGCGCTGAATTCATCCAATGCGTGCATCACCGGCGCCACCGGACCGGGCGCGGCCTGCAGCACCAACGTCACCATCGGCCTGCCGAGCAGCGACATGCTGGTGCCGGGCGTGGACGTCGCCTCCGTGCCCAAGGGCTATCTCGGCGAGCCGATGTTCGAGCACGGATTCTTCGCCGAAGTCCGCGGCTCGCAGGGCGCCTTCGGCTCGAAGGCGGACTTCATCCAGATCCACGTGCAGCTCGAGCGGGTGTTCGCACTGGCGCCGAAGTGGCACTTGCTGCTGCGCGATGAGATCGGAGCCACCGTCGCCTCGCATTTCGCGCAGATGCCCCCCGTGATGCGCTTCTTCGCGGGTGGCGAGGACAGCGTGCGTGGCTTCGCCTACAACGATCTGTCGCCGACCCAGCAATACTGCCTTCCCGGCAACCAGATCTGCGATCTCGCAAAGGCCGGCGGCAAGGACGTGATCACCGGCACGGTGGAATTCGATCGCGACCTGCCGCGCAACTTCGGCGTCGCCGCATTCTTCGACTACGGCAACGCCTTCAATCACTTCGGCGCGCAGTGCGTGCCGGTGTCGGGCCCGAGTCCACCGCAGTGCAGCGGCCTGATCCAGTACGGCGCCGGTATCGGATTTCGCGTCCGCCTCCCGGTGCTGACGCTCGGCATCGATATCGGGCAGCCGCTGTCGCAGTCCGGCAGTCCGCGCCTCTACATCAATTTCTCGCCGAAGCTCTGACGGCGCGGTAGCAGACCATGCGCCGTTTCCTGCTGCTCGCCGCCGTCCTCTTCGTCCTGATCGCAATCGCCCTGCCGTGCGCCGCGCTCTACTCTGTGCTCTTCACGCAGAGCGGGCTGCGATTCGTCGTCAGCCATCTGCCGCAGCGATTCGGCCATGTCGGAGTCAGGATCGAGAATGTGAGCGGCACGATCGCAAGCGGGGCCCGCGCCGGACTGGTTGAGATCGACCAGGAGCGGGTGCATCTCGAGATTCGCGGCATCTACACCCGTGTGCTGCTGGAGCCGCTCCTGTGGCAGACGCTGCGCACGCCCGATACCACGGTCAAGAGCGTCTATATCGAGGTCAAGCGTCCCCCGAGCCGGGCAGCCGGACCGCCCCATGCGCCGCCGTTCCTGCCCCGCTGGATGACCATCCGGATCGGACACGCGAAGGTGGGCGAGGCCGTGCTGGTGGTCCCGGACGGCACGCGCCTTACCGGCACCGACATCTCGCTTTCCGCGCTGCTGCGCCACCGGGATATCCGCTTCTATGAGGCGCACCTGCAGATGGGCGAGGTGCATTTCGACGCCGCCGGCGCGCTCCACGCCAGCGACCCGCTGCGCCTCTCGGCTCGGGGTGAGATCACCTGGCAGCCGCACGGGCAGCCCGCATGGAGAATGGCCGCCACTACCGCGGGCGACCTCGACAGGCTGCCGATCAGCGGCAGGATTCTCGCTCCCTTCCAGAGCGATGTCAGCGGCGAGATGCTCGATCTGACTCACGACTGGCACTGGCGGGGCGAGGCCGTGGTGCGGGACTTCGATCTGCGCGCCTGGCATCTCACCGGCGCGCTCGGTGCCATCAGCGGCAAGCTCGCGCTAAGTGGCGCCGACAAGGCGTTCAGCGCGCGCGGCACGTTGGATCCGGCGGGGCTCGCGGTCGGCTCATTCGACGTGCAGTTCGATGGCTCATATTCAAAGGACGTTCTCACCGCATCCCGGATCGACATCACCCATCCCGCCTCGGGGGCGCACACGATCGCCGCCGGCACCATCGGCATCGTCGCCGGCGGACCGCGTCTGGATCTGCGCGGCAGCTGGCGCGACTTCCGCTGGCCGCTCGCCGGCGCGAATGTGCCGTTTCGCAGCAGCGCGGGAACCTTCCAGCTCTCGGGCCTGCGCCCCTATGATTTCAGGACGAAGGGGATAGCCCAGATCGAAGCGCTTGCGCCGGTTCCCGCCGATGTCACCGGGAAGTTGGGCGACGACGGTGTCAGCTTCAGCCGCGCGCGACTCGATCTGCTGCACGGTCACGCCGATGTGCATGGAGAGGTGAGCTGGGCTCCCGTGCGGCGCTGGGTCGTGAGCGGACGCGCGACCGCGATCGATCCGGCGCAGATGCGATCCGACCTGCCCGGCAGCCTCAACTTCGATCTGACACTCTCCGGCCGAGGATTCAACTCGGGCGATCCGATCACCCTCGAGATAGGCGGGCTCAGCGGTCGACTGCGGGGCGTCGCGGCAAGCGGCGGCGGCAGGCTCACCCATGCCGGCGAGACCTGGACGTTCCAACAGGTCCGTGTCGGCCTCGGCCGCACGCGCCTCGCGCTCGATGGCCGGATCGATCACAACGCCGATCTGCGCTTCGCGGTGACCGCCGAGGATCTCAGCCTGCTCTCGCCGGGCAGCCGCGGCCGCCTGCAGGCGAACGGCACCATCCATGGGCCGCTCGACAGTCCCGATATTCTCGCCACCGCGAGCGGAGCGGATATCCTCTACGATGGAGTGTCGCTCGCGGGATTCGATGCGCGGGTCGATTTCGATCCGAGCTCGCGCCGCAGCTCCTCGATCGCCGCGCATCTGCGCGAGCTACGCTTCGAGCGGCGCAGCGTGCGCAGCGTCGACTTCACCCTCGAGGGTCCGGCCTCGGCGGCCATCGCCCATCTCGATGCCCAGGCGCCCGGGCTACAGCTCGCGGCGCGCGCGAGCGGCGGGTTCAATGACGGCGCCTTCAACGGTCGGCTGGATGCGCTCACTCTCTCGGGCGCGGAGTCGCTGCGGCTGCATCTCGAGCGGGCGGTGTCACTGACATTGTCGCCTTCGGCGAGCAACATCGAGCGGCTTTGCCTGATCGGCACTCCGGGCAACCTCTGCGCGCAGGCAAGCTGGACGCCGGCGTCATGGTCCACCACCCTGACCGCGAGCCAGCTGCCCCTGAGCACGCTCACCGCGGGACGCACGCCTGCGGTCGAATACCTCGGCACCATCGACGTTGGCGCGCGCCTCTTCGGCGGCGGCAACAGTCCGGCTCAGGGAGCGCTGCACATCGAGCTCGAGCACGCGGTGCTGTCGCGGCGACTCGTGAGTGGACGCATCGAGCACACATCGATCGGATCGGGCACGCTCACGGTGACCGCTAACACGGACTCGATCAAGGCCGAGGCAGCCCTGACATCCGGGCAGATCGGGACACTGGATGGGACGCTCGAGATCCGGCGCGACGCGCGGCGCTGGCAGGACCTGCCGGTCGCGGGCCAGCTGCGCGCGCAAACCTCCAAGCTCGATCTCGTTTCGGTGTACGTGCCCGAGCTCGATCGGGCCGCCGGCAAATTGACCGCCGCGGCCCGCATCACCGGCACACTGGGCGACCCGCATCTGAGCGGCGAGCTCGCGGTCGCCGACGGCGAGATCGACCTCTACCGGACCAACCTGCGCCTGCGTCAGATCGGCCTGACGGCGCTGCTGACGGACGACGGTCTGATGTTCGATGGCAGCGCGCAGGCCGGCAAGGGGCAGGTGCACGCCAAGGGCGCGCTCCATTGGCGTGATTCGCTGCCCTATGGGCAGCTGCACCTCGACGGCAGCAACCTGCGGATCGTGGATATCCCGGAAGCGCGGATCGACGCCTCGCCGAATCTCGACTTCAAGGTGGCCGCCCGGGAGATCGACATCACCGGCACGGTGGCCGTGCCTTACGCGAAGATCGTGCCGACCGATTATACGGGTGCGGTGACCTCGTCCTCGGATGAGGTCATCGTCGGGCAGGAGTCGCAGAATCCCGCCGACCGTTTCAAGGTGAGGAGTCAGATCACCATGACACTCGGGCCCAACGTCAACATCGACACCATGGGCCTGACCGGTCAGCTCGTCGGCAGCATCACGGTGCGCAGCGGCTACGATGCGATCACGCGCGCCACCGGTGAGCTCTCGGTGCAGAAGGGCGAGTACGCCGCCTATGCCCGCAAGCTCGAGATCCAGCGCGGCCGCCTCATCTTCACCGGCGGCCCGATCGACGACCCCGGCATCGAGATCCGCGCCATCAAGCGCTATCCGGACGTCACCGCCGGCATCACCGTGCGCGGCACGCTGCAGCAACCGCGGATGTCATTCTTCTCCGACCCGTCGTTGCCGCAGTCGCAGATCGTCTCGCTGATCCTCTCCGGCGGTGGCGGCGGCGGCTCGCTGCAGATGCTGCAGGCGGGCTCGACGCCGCAGAGCCAGCAGGCGACGGCCGCCAGCGAGCTACTGACCCAGGGCGGCGCCATCCTTGCGCAGCAGCTCGGCTCGCGCATCGGCCTGCCCGACATCAGCCTCGAGACCGATCTGAACAACGAGACCTCGCTGGTCCTCGGCAAATATCTTTCACCGCGGCTCTACGTGAGCTACGGCGTCGGAATCACCCAGCAGCTGAACGCCATCCGGCTGCGCTACAGCCTGGGCGATCACTGGACGATCCGCACCGAGGCGGGCCAGATCAGAGGGGCGGATCTGGTCTTCAGCGTGGAGAAATAGCCTCGGAGTCGGCCGTCGCGCGCTTGACAGTTGTGCATTAATATGCACAATTGGCGCAATTTTATGCATTAAGGCACTCGCTGAGCCCCCCATGGATGCCCAGCAGCTCGAAAGACGTCAGGTGATCGTGCGGATCCTGCGCGATGGACACGTTCGCCGGCAGCAGGATCTCGCGCGCCTGCTGCAGACCGAAGGATTCGAGGTGACGCAATCGTCCGTCAGCCGCGATCTGCGGGACCTGGGCGTGCTCAAGGCGAGCGGCAGATACGTGCTGCCGCCCGACGAGGTGTCGCGAGCCAACGGCGATTTCGCCATGCTGGCGCAGTTCGTGCGCGCACTGAAGCGCGCCGGCACCTCGCTCACGGTGCTCAGAACCACGATCGGCGCAGCGCAGAGCGTCGCGGTCGCGATCGACCGGGCGGAGTGGCCCGAGGTCGCCGGCACGCTCTCCGGCGACGACACGATCTTCATCGCAACCGCCAACGCCCGCGCGCAGGATGCCCTCGTCGCCCGGCTGCAGGCGATCTTTCGGGTCTGATCATGACCAACCCCATCCCCATGAAGGGCGAGCAGCCCATCGTCCTGGCTTACTCCGGCGGTCTCGACACCTCGTTTCTCGTGCCGTGGCTGCAGGAGAACTACGGCCGGCCCATCATCACCGTGACGGTCGACACCGGCGGAATCGACGCCACGGCGGCGCGCACGCTGGCCGAGCGCGCGCGCGCCCTCGGCGCCGTCGAGCACCATCAGATCGATGCGCGCGCCGACTACTTCGAGCAGGTGCTGCGCTTTCTCATCATGGGCAACGTGAAGCGCGGCCAGATGTATCCGCTCTGTGTCGGCGCCGAGCGCGTCATGCAGGCGCAGACCATCGCGCACATGGCCCGCCGGCTCGGCACCCGCATGGTCGCGCACGGCTGCACGGCGGCCGGCAACGACCAGGTCCGCTTCGAGGTCGCCATGCGTACTCTCGCGCCCGAGCTCGAAGTGCTCGCGCCGGTGCGCGATCGCGCATTCAAGCGCCAGGAGGAGCTCGATTACCTGCAAGAGCGCGGGCTGCCGGTGCCGCCCTTCGGCGCCGCCTACTCGGTCAACCGCGGGCTATGGGGGGTGACGATCGGCGGCAAGGAGACGTTGACCTCCTCCGGCAGCATTCCGGATGATGCCTGGGTGTTGACGCGCGACGCCTTTGCGCGCGCGCGCGCGCCGGAGTCGCACGTGGTTGAGTTCGAGCGCGGTCGGCCGGTGGGGCTCGACGGTCGCCCGCTCGCGCCGGTGGCGCACATCGAGGCGCTCGAGGCGCTGGCCGCGCCCTTCGGCATCGGTCGCGGAATTCACCTGGGGGACACCATCATCGGCACCAAGGGCCGCGTCGCCTTCGAGGCGCCCGCCGCCGAAGTGCTGCTCGGC
>Ga0335074_10002607_pt1 | contig 24628 bp, 21 predicted proteins | sample Lox_Sample_23_FD_206715 | JGI IMG/M metagenome (GOLD analysis project Ga0335074, IMG submission 206715) | Soil microbial communities from Loxahatchee National Wildlife Refuge, Florida, United States - Lox_Sample_2.3 | ecosystem: Environmental > Terrestrial > Soil > Wetlands | place: USA... | reverse complement strand
CCACCCCATAGACTTATATTAGTGCTCCGCCCTCTCGGTGCAGACCAGGGGTAAGCCAGCTATCAAACAACCCCTTAACAGGGTTATATCGTGACAACTAAGAGTGACAAGTTGTACTCATCCACCATTCGTTCCTCGTGGGTACAAGACCACACAATCGAGTTTCACCGCTTTGCTTCTGAAAGATACCTGCAAGAATATTTTATCTATATAATTCGGGATTCGAGATCGCTAATACATAAGGACTGGTGTTTGTTAAATTTAGACATTTTGATATTGTGGTGTTGACGCAGCTCTCTCAATGTTCTTATTTTGACGTTCAAGGTCTCGATTCAGCAGTCCTTAAGGCAGGGTTGGGTAGCGAAAATTGATAAAACTCGCTTGTACCCATCAAGAGGAATGAGTGGTGGTGTTACCCACGAATAATAGCTAAGACATTGGTAGAGCTCGATACTGATATTAGAAATGGGATAGTGTGCATGGAATTGTCGGCGCTGATGTCTGGCTAAGCGACGACGAAACACAGGCCATACTACAGGTATATCTCTCAAAACCAGAATGGCTAGTTGCGAAATATGCAATCAAAGGGAACCTCGTTTCTCGGCGCTTATGTTCTGAGTTTCGGCTTTCTCAAGTTTGCCTTAACCTAGAAGATTGCGTTAAGGCTGCGTCAAGAGCCTCGTCAGGGCCCGCGCATGGTGTGCATGTGATGATCTTCATATACCAATCCATCTCTTGTTACATACCTCGAATTTGGACTCTAAACAGGATTATTGTGCGGCACTATCTCCAATATCACAGACGATTGAGTGCTAACAAAAACAGCCATGGAGGATCTCCCGCCCCACCCCCATATACGCACTCACCCGCCCCCGATCTGGCAGCCGTTTCCGCTCCATCTTCAAGGAATTATATTCCTGGAATCGAATCGCCGACGAGCATCTATACAAGCGTAGCCCCTAACGAGTTTTATGTATCTGGTGCTCAATACTTTGCTATACAGCCAGTCGCAGGCCCTCCTCCATCAACTATCATCCAACATCGACTCTAGTCCTGAGAACGTCAAGTTTCCTGAGCAGGAGTTCTCGAGGGGGAGCGTAAACTAGCATGATTGGTCTACGTTCCTAAATCACCTGTTCCCAGTTCATAGTGTCTGCCAACTAGGAAATACTTCTGTCGTGAGTAGCCTCGCCAGGATGCTCAATTTGAAAATTAACTTCGAGCACCAATAGTTTTCTAAACTCTTACTATGCACCTCAGATCAAACTCATTCCCATCCCGAATCTCAGCTAACCACCATGCCACCGCAATTAAAGCAGCTCAATCATACGCCTCCTCAGCCACACCTTCCTCCATAGACGCCAAGCCCTTCGACGGCGAGCCTGCTGTGTATCGTGCTGTCTCTAAAATCTGCGCTGCGGACACGGCATCGGAAGAGGGGCTCGCGAAGCGGCAGGCAGATAGGCAGATAAACAGATCTCGAATTTGCTGTTGGTGTATGAGGCGGGTGTGGATGCGAAACCGCCGGGGTTGGGCACCCCGCTTCATGTGGCTGCTAGTTAGTGTAATAGGGAGATCGTGGCGCTGTTGTTGCGTTATGGCGCGGACGTGGACGCTAAGCCGCTGTGGGGCGAGACGCCATTGTATGCGGCTGCGGGGAAGGGGGAGATCGAAGTCTTGAAGATGTTAGTTGCGGCGGGGGCAGATGTAGATGATAGTCTGGCGGGGTGTAAGAGCGCTCTGAGTGGGGCTCTGAGGAGAGGTGATCGGGAGGTAGTGGAAGTGTTGTTAAGGGCTGGGGCGAAGCTGGGGGAGAAGCATTGGACGGGTGGGAGCCTCGTTCAGGTTGAGGCGAGGAGGTGAGATGCAGATATGCTGACGATGTTGTTGGAAGGTGGATGAGGCTTCTGCGGGGTGTCATGCTGCTTTGGGAGAGGCTACGTTGAGAGGTGATGTTGACATTGTAAAGGTGTGTCTGGAGTTTGGAGCAGATCCGGGAAAATAGAAGGCGGATCTTGAAAGTCCGTTGGAAAGTGCTGCTGGGAAAGGGAACTAGGAGTTGTTGAATCTAATGCTGAGTGCAATAGAAGGCGATAATAGTATGCAGTCGTAAGCCAGGAATATAGCTACAGGAAAGGGGCATTGGAATTGCTTGGTAAATTGTGCGGTGAAGATCCATCTTGAAGATCCGTTATGAGATGACTCTTGGTATCTTAAATTTGCTTCCAAAAAACCCCAAGTATGATGCGGTTAGCAGAGTATTAGTGACGCCGGTTGCTAATAAACAGAACCATAGATACATTATCCGATTAAATATGACATTTGCCTAGCAGGATATTCCATTAAAGCCTGATATGAACACCTCCCTCGGTGGAATGTTCCTGTTGAATCCTCCAGGCATACAACAAAGCGCTAATGTATGGGAGGCTACCGAGGTTTATCAGCTGAAATTACAATCGGGGACCAGCCATAACGTACAAGCATACGACGGGGAAGATGGATTGTATTGAAGAATACATGAAAAACAGTGGCATAGACGCCAATAACACCCAGGCAGTCTTTATGGCCTGAAAATTGAAGTATTTTGAGGCAGTCAATCGTCCTGTTCAGTATTGATAGATTTCGTATGGGATCGCGACGGTCAGGAAAGGAAAGAGATTGAGCAACACGACAGCAAGCAGGGAACTATCACCGAGGCTGATCAGCAAGCACATTCAATTGAGATGAATTATACAACGACAACGACAAAGAAATGTACGGTTCAAGCAAGTGACTATTAGCACCGCTAAATGATATAATAAACGCAGCGGCGAAGGTGCATACCTCGCTCAAGCAGATGCTGAAGACCTGCGTAGCCCAGAGAGCGAACAAGAGATACAGACTCCATCGCGGAAGGTCTGGCATGTCGTGGAGGAGGATTGGAGCCATAATGGTTGTATTGTTGGAGTTTGAAAGAGGGAGCTCAACTGCGGATGTTTGCGCGTCACGTTTAAGATTTTGGTACGGCGGACGCATACCATAGGAAAGAATCACGCGTAGATTAGTGCACCTTCCTGATTAGGCGAACCCGTAGAAACCTGTACAGACATATTAACCTGCACAGACCCGTAAAGCTTTAATGCTATATGTAATTTTATAATATGTTTACCCTGCTTGTAATCGTAAGGGCTTAATATTGAGGGTAGTAGCAAATGTCCTAAACAGGTATAGCTTAGCGTATTTAAGGACTAAAAGAGTTAGTGTAAGGGTTGTGGCCTAAAAATGCCTTAGGCATGTATCAGGCCCCGCTACGATGAGTGCTACGCCCTGTACTACGGTGTAGGTTTAGACTTGGTCCGTGCACATTAACCCTAACCCTTACTAAATTTCAAAGTTTGAACAATAGTGCTATATATTTATATTTAGAGACAAGTCTGTATGTAAAAGTTAGGTTATTATATTAAAATTCTCTGGATTTCCAGCTTACAGGCACTGATTTGACGTTCTAGGTATTACGTGTTTTGCGTTTGTCTTTCAGGTCATTTTCAGGCGGAGGCACTAAACTCGAGTAACAGATCGCTAAACTCTAAGAGATCGCTAATTTTCAGGGACGTTGTTCCATGCCCTATCTTAGCCCTGCCGCAATTCGTCACGTGGTGCACGTGACCACAATCTCGCTTAGCTTAGCACTTCCTTCCCCTTTTCTTCTTCAGCTTGATCTTTGTTACGGACCGTAAGCTAAGTAACAGTCCGTAACTGCCTTAGCAGCGATCGGAAACTGCCCTTACAGGCAGGGTGCTAGAGCCCTGATAACTGCAGTTACTACAAGCACTATTGCGGCTATTGCGGACAGGTTTACGGATGGGGTTGCAGGGTTACGGACGACTTTTGCGGACCGTTAGCTAAACGATTCCCGCCCGTTAGCTAACGCACGTGACTAATCACCTGTTTAAAAGCAGTCTCTTTGTGGACACTCTTCTTCTTCTTCTTCTTCTCTCCTTAGCTTTAGATTCTTGTAATATAGGACTACCAATTGCACCGGCCTCGCCCACTCGCAGGCGTCCCTGTGCCACCGATTGACTGAGTTCGTGACAAATAGTACTGCTACAGCCGGTGCTCGAAATGTGTATATAATGTATTAATAAGTAAGGATGATCATTAAAACTAATCTACAGTGTGCGAAGCAGTATATATATAAGGAAAACAGGTCATGTGACAGGCCCGAACAGGCGTAGCCTGTTAGTAGCTGCTAACGGACTGCGAGGTGCCCGGGTCGGTCCGGTAAAGGACGAGACTGGTCCGTAAAGGACGATGCCGGCCTGTAACAAGTACCTGTTTTTACTACTACCCGTCAATTTGAATATAAGGGTGCTCTATGTTTACAGACCCAATTTCCCTTACGTCTAGCATATGCAATTACAGTCCACAAAAGTCAGGGATTGACTCTTTTACAGGCTGTATAAATTAGAGGGAGCATTGTTTGGGACTTTCATACGTTGCTGTATCACGTGTAAAACCTCTAGACGGGTTATTATTGAGGTTCCTTTTGACTATGAGAGGTCTACGGGCAGGGAATCAGCTGTATCCTAAGAGTAGAAGTTAGATTACACCTTTAGAAATACACAATTATTATAGCTTCAAAGCAGCTAGCTAACGGATCAGCTAACGTCTGTAAGTTTGTCTACAAAATTATAACTAACATCACGTAATGTTAGCTAATACGCAAGACAAGATCTTACAGGCAAGGGTTAGAGTGTAAAACAAAAGCTACGCTGTAATCTTCGGAGTTAACCTCACTCCTAAAGGCACCTTACCCTTAGTCGGCGAAAGCGGTTTGTCCCGCGAAAGCGGTTTGTCCCGCTAGAGGTAAAAAATCTCTTTGGTACTTAATTTTCACGAAAATTAGCCCTGAAATCGAAGAATTTTATGTATATTAAAGATTAAATAACTTTTTATTTAAACCTAATAAAATCTGCATTTTCAGCGATAGGGTCGATTGAGGCAACTGATTGTGGTAGTGATATAATATCGCTCTCACTATCGCTCCCACTCCCATCTCCCTCATCCTCTAAATCTAACTGTATTGTAAGTCGATTTAAAGGTACTTGTTGGCTTTGGAATCGTCGTTCTTCGTCTAAGATTGCAGGATCAATTGGAATAGAGGTGAACTGTGTAGGATCGTCCGAATATGCCATCTTCCAGTCTTCTTCTGCTAGCTTTACTGCATCGCATAGCGACTGGTTCCCGCGAAGAGCTTCCGTCTTAGTAGGAGTCGGGTTCTTTTTAGGGTCTCAAATTGGGAGCCAATAATAGTTAGGAATGGTAGACCCTAAGGCATTGTGTTCTTAAATAAACTGGAGACGTGCCTTCTCATCCTGACCCCCTTAGCATGGAGATCGTTCTTTGCCTTATTCTTAGTATGAGTAATAGCCGTCCTAGCCCTTTTAAGATTCTCATCCGCCTCTTTTCTCTTCTTATCCTTAATCTTTTAGAGCGTGTCACTAGCTAAAAGAGAGCCTCCTTTCTTTAGCCTCTTACGAGCTTGTAGCTTCCTTTTGTGACTTTCAACTGCGCTAGTGCGAGCTTGAGCAACCTCTATCTCATAAAGACTTCCCTGCATTAAAAAGACATTTGTAGCTTGGATAGTGGCGCTATACTTCGCGCGGGTTGGTGAGCTCACTGCTGCTTGAATCTTAGGATCAAGCTCTTAGAGTTAAAAGCGGCATTCGTCGTACGAAGTAGGTGGCTTGAGTTTTAGAAGCTGATACTCCTCTATTAACTAAAGATTAGGAACTAGTATAAGCTCTTAACCTTTTAGATCTAATTCCGACTCTAATCCGTATTCTAAGAAGTCTAAACTAGTGTCTTTCTTTTTGCTTTTTCCTGTACTCTTTTAGCTTCTTTTTTACCGCTTTAAGGCTTACTGGCTAGATGCTAGGGCTCTTAAAGGAATGCTTGATTGTACGTATTGTAAAGGTCTTTGCACGAATATTTGGGAGATCTTAGAAGAAGGACTGAATGTTGTATTCAGCCTTAAAAGAGCTAGTGGTGTTTATAATTGTAGATTGCTAGCAATGCTTCCATTAACAAAAGCAGCTTATATTAAGAGGTTGAATTACCGCAGAGACTGGCATATAAAATCCATGTTTCGGTCCGTGCGTCGCCAATTTCGAGGATTTTGGACTGGTCTTATAAAAAAGGGGGTCTTATAGCCCAACTTGGACACACTAATGCAACTTACCCCTATTTTGTATGGCTTTCAACCTTTTTTGCATTGCCTCGACTGTTTTAACCATCGCAACCTTCTCTTTCTAGTGACAAAATGCCCAAATCTGGTTTAAAACCTAAGGCAATTACCCAACCACCCTAAAACCCATACAAGCATCAACTTAGTCCTTTTCTTAGGGATTCAAAGGCCTTTTTACGCACTGCTAAAGGCTAGGATCCTAATTACAATGCTATTAATAATAATGTTGCAATTAACGATACCAGTCGCTAGTCCTAGACTTATAAGCAAAAGCTATGTGTATGCATTCTTAAAAGTTGTACTGAATAAAGCTAGGAAAGAAGAGCTAATTTCAAACAACGCTGCTGCTACAAATATAGGCTGTACACCTAAAATGTTATAGGACTAGATTTAGGACTACAATACAATTAATGCTAGTACTAAGGGTTGCCAGAAAAGCAGGCTTAAAGCTAGTGCTAAAGAACCACAAATGGAGCAGGAACTCTACGACTTATTTCTCAAAAACGGGCAATTAATCGTAAAATTGGATCTTGCTGGTTCTTTCGAAATACTCAATTGATTCACAGTCGACTCTATCCACAACGGGTTATCCAGGCTGAAGGGAAACAGACAACTTATACTAGATTTAGCTTTTCTTATAGTTAGTTTAAAGGGTTCTTGAAAAGGAAGAGTATTTCCTTACGAGTAAGCTTGTTTTCCATACAGTTTTATAGAAATCTAACAAGTTTCTAGGCTCCTACCAAAAAAGCACAGAAGGTTCCTAAAAACTATTGCGAAAAATGCTAGAACTAGCTTCAATTCAATTGCCACATGTAAGAGCGTAAAAGCTTTGCCTTGTCTGAGATCGCGAACATAGACCAAACCCCAATCTGCTTCGAGTTCCTTAACTCTAAAACTTATAAAACAAAAGTATCGAATACGGTTAAAGTAAAAATTGCACGGAGTAGATGGGACAAAGGTCAAACTACACTACAGATTCTGTTACATGCAGATGGAGAGCTTTAGTATAAGCCGTTGTTGATCTTTCATAGTAAAGGTAATAAGAAGGGCAGGCCGTTTCATAAAGGACTAAGAGCTAAATACAAACTATACAATCCTTAAGTTGTTGTTAATTCGACAAGAAAGCATATGCGAATACTAATTCAATGATTAAGTGGATTAAATTGCAATATACACACTTGTCAGCATATCCGTTCTAGAACTAGGAGGCAAACCACAAGCTACGGATGTTATCACTTAATATGTTTAAGGGACAGCTTAATAACAAAGTGTTAGCCGAATTCAAGCGTATTAATTGCACATGCAGCTTTATTCCAGGTGGAACAACAGGCTTTATTTAAGTTTGTAATGTAGCAATCAATAAACCACTTAAGGACTGGATTGCAGAGCTTGCAGAGATCTACTATGATACCTACAAAGAGCAGTAGATTGAGAACAAATAGGTGGCACAAGCATGGGATGATCTTTACTAGTACAATAGTAAGTCAATCAGACAAGCATTTAGAGATGTGGGACTAGCACTACCTATCAACGGATCACGAGACGATAAGATCAAAATCAAAGATCTTCCAGATATACAGGTAGGGAATTGGCAGGACTGGACACCTATTAAAGGCGTAGAACAGCCATCAAATGAGGGTGGCATTATCCAGACATCTAATCAACCGTCAGTGTTGTCGATTGATACCATCATGTCAAATAGAACCCTTAAAGAGGTAGAGGACTAAGTACAACACCAAGACGAAGAGGAGACGAGTATGTTTAATTTAATCATTTATTTAAGCAGTAGTTCATATATAAATCATCTATTTTACATGTAAAACCCCCTTAAATTTATAAGCCTTATATGATGTACAACCCTTAGCCACAAGATCTAATTAAAGGACTAGTCTTATATGCGGGGGTGGTCTTATATGCCAGTCTCTGCGGTAGGTGCGTTTGGTGTGAAGGGAACTTAACAACCTAAATGTAGTTCATTTTAGCTTTAAAGACAAAGTTAGGAGCTTTATAGCAGGTTGCACTATCAACTAGGAGGATATGCTAAGGTTTGTCTAGTCCGCAGTCGTTGTGCTTGGTAAAATGGTCTAACCAAGTCATACAGATCCCTTATTTGTATATCCAGACGGGGAAACTGTAATAACCTTATGCCCCGTCATATTCTTATAGAACTAGACACTATAATAGTTACACCTAGCACAATTACTACAGGTGGTATAGCCTTTCTGTCTGCAGAGATACTCTCAATAATTGTAAGGGAAAGCCGATTCTCAGGCACACCAACATACATCTCCTTAATTCAGATTGGGACTACCACCTCTTCCCCTGTAGGGCACGCAATCCAAGCTCCCTTCTCGTCCATGTTATGTATATATTTCCCAGTCTGTATATTTGTATATTCGATTGCGGGCCTATACTCTGTCTCAAACTAGTTGTAAAGGCTCTTCTCAGTATGCATATCAACGCGGTGGCTTGCAATAGGCTTCGTTTTAATTGTATGTAATTTAGGAGTATTTTTGAGCTAGAGCTGGAACCATTTCCAAGACGGGACTGACTTATGCTCTTAAACGCAGAGCCACATAGCGCAATTATACATCATCTGCTTTGTCGCCCTTTTGCCTCCGCTTGTAGCTTGATCGACAGCGTACTGTATTATAGCTTGGTGTTGCTTAGGACGAAGGATCTTATTCTGGCCACCATTCACAGTCTTTTTCCTTGTCCTTTCACGCAACCAAGCCTTCCAGACTGAATCCTCCTTAACGATATAGTAGAGACGCGCTGCAGTCGAAGGCTTTTCGTGAGGGTTCTCACGCAGGAACTCGAGAGCTAGCTTCATTTTGTCTTAATCGGGTAGGTCGCGCTGAAGTGTGGTATTTGGTAAAGCACGCAATCTAGCCATTTTGTCCAGTGTTACAATAAATCGATATATTTTTTTGGTGGTGGTCGCATACAAATTAGAAATCGACGCGTTGCGACGCGGGACAAACCGCTTTCGCGGGACAGACCGCTTTCGCCGACTAAGGGTAGGGTGCCCTTAGGAGTGAGGTTAACTCCAACTATTATTTGCTTGCCCTCCGTAGGAGTTTGGGGGTCCGAAGCCCCCTGGTGACTAAGTGCGGGAACTCACTTCTGACCAATTAGAAGCCCTGAACTCAAGTCACATGATCACTATATTGTAATGTGTTCTACTTTACGGTGAAGTGCCTATCCTAGGCTATATGGAACTTCCTTTCCCGCTATTTCTTCAGATGCATTGAGTTTATTATCTGTATTTCCGAATTCCAATTCCGCGTTCAATTTTTCAATGTGACGGCACGTACAAAATGCTATTCAACAAAAGATGATGTAGAGAGCTTTATAGATTGCACTATCGAAGATACTAAGCTTCAGAAAGAAGAGAAGGAAGGAAGGGGAGAAGAGTGGCTATCTATATACACAAGCTGTCTCTCTCTGCCCTCAGCGTAGCCCTTAATAACTACTAAAGCAGTTGAGGGTTTTAGTGTTAGTCTGTGACAGTTGTTGTTGGATACATGTAACGAGGGGCAAGGGGCAGGTTGAGCTGTCGTGTCAGGATGTGCTTACGTAATCTGGGGATAGTATGGGGTAATTACCTAATAATTGAGGTGGCTGGGATACCTCTGCATATAGGGGAGCATCCGGAGCACTTTTAGATGTTATGTCAATTAATATACAATCAATCGAGTGTCAGGCATAGCCGCCTGAAGATAAGCCATCCGCTGCTAATATTATATGTACGTGACTTATCTAATCGCGTCAAATTCTGTCAGAACCGTCACACTCCTTAGACATAGTACTTCAACCTTTTATTATAACCTCAACAAACGCCTTTACTTTGTCATTTCCCCATTGCTCGCACGTCATTATTTCGGCATTTGCTGGTTCTGGCGCATCATTTGGAATCGAAGGGCTCTTGAATGCCTTCATTGGAGTCTTATCCGCTGGTCTAGACACCACAAGTACACTATACTTGTCATATATGGCTTGCTCACCTGGTGCTTTGACGACACGATGCACTCCAGATTTCAGTACGTTGTTGGTGAGGAGCTGCATGGCGTCACCAAGATTTACAATCGCATACCCTGGCAATGGCTTCACCCACCGCCAACCGTCCTCTCCCTCCGTCTCGGCATCAGTGTCCGGCTTCAGAATCTGTAGACCGCCAAGCCAAGTGAAGAGCATTGCGATACTAACAGCGTCTCTGTGTGCCGGGAGACCTAGCCGACTATAAGGCTTTCCAGATTCGAAACCTCGATATCTCAAAATTCTCAAAAAGTCACTCGCTCGGTCCGTCAGTTGGTGTAGAGACGTGATGGTGCCAGGCAAAAGCTGAAGCTGGCGCTCTAATATGCCGAAAATGGCATTTGCGATAAAGTTTCCTTGCCTCATAATGGCTCGAAAGGTGTCTTCGTAATTTGCCAGCCATGAAGGCAATGCAAAGTCGGTTTGTTCATCCGTTAAAAGCTCATATTGAGGTATCTGGATTAAAGCATTAACATTGATGTATTACAAAAGCCCTTGAAAGGTAAAAAAACTCAGTCATACATTTAATGCTTCGCTAGGATTTGGCTGTCCTTCATCGTCAACAACTGGGCAGCTGTATCTAACCATCACACATTAGCCAAAGAATAGCGACATGTGAATCAAACTCTTTACCCTCGATCGAAAACTCCAACACGGGGTGGTGTCCTGTAAGTTCTCTTTTCATCCATTGGGAGGTTGGTAAGAACGTCTTTTGCCACTCGGCATGTCATGCAGGTATCTTCCAACATTTTTCTGCCTTTTGCATGATCCGACATATTCAGGTAGAAGAACCCTGTGCGTGTACAGGTTTCAAACACCTTGCGAGCTTCGACGTCATCGCCGTTTAATAGCTTGTTCAAAGAGATTCTCTCGAGTTCAATGGTAGGCAAACCCTCTGGAAAGGGAACAGGGCAGAATTCCTCTATGCTGACTGTATCCATCGTGATGGAACTTGGTCGTACGGAGCAGTACAGGATTCGATCAATTAGATGTCCAATGAGAATGTTTGCTCCAAGCTCGGTTTGGTTTTCGAAAGCGCGACAAAGGTAGTTGTCATTTGGATATCCGAACTTTATAAATTGCTAATACACCTTCACGGCTAATGCTTGTTGATGCTTCCTTTCATCCGCGAAATTGTTTTAGGTGGATGACTCCACTTTTCTAGCTTATGCGCGTTTGCCCGCTCGCTTCCTCATTCTCCTCGAATATTTAGCGTATGCAAATACTCTTCGGACTTCTTGGCATTGCACGGATCACCCCCCTGAGTAAAATAGTGTAGAATATTCAATGAAAGCCTGCTATAACACCACATATCAGCCTAAATTGAAGCTATTCCCAGATTCCAGACTCTACCTTTGCGATGCCTCCTCGTAAGCGTTCCAAGCCTCCCGCGAAGCCTGCTGTGAAGCCTGCTGCAAAGCCTTCCGCCCGTGCCCCATCTCCCGAGCCTCTACAAGCCCGAAGCAGAAGCAGAGCAGCTATTCCTCGCTCTGCTGCCTCTGCAGAAAGCCCGCCTCCTCGCCGAAGCTCCTCCGAGCGTCCGCCAGCGAGAAAAGGTGTAAAATGGGCAGAAGGAACTGCCCAGCCTGCCCAGCCTGCTGCTCCAACGAGGCAAACTGCTTCAGGATCCGGCGAAAGACCTAATCCCAAGCAGATACGCCTTCATCAGGGATCCAGCACTGTCTACTAAAGGGTAACTATTAACAAAGCCTAAAAGGCACTTGAGAGTGCTCAACAAAACGCAGAAGCTGTTGAAAAAGACAATGTCGATTGGCAGTGACAAGAATGAGAGCGTAAAGCTAAGGAACATAATTAGCGCTAGTTACTGCTTATATTAGGGGGAAGGGTAGACGATGACTTACCAGATGACTCTAATAACGAGGAGACATTTAAAGAGATAATTAATTGATAAGAGGAGAAGAATCTCAAATTTAACTAGGAGATACTATACTTATATTATGTCAGCTAGATTTTAAAGGTTTTAATTGGACTAGGTCTAAATCCTTAAAAGGTTGTTAAATGGCAAGGGAAGATTAAAGAAGAATAGCTTTAAGGGCAGTTTAAAACAAATTCCTTTAATCTCAAGCTAAATAAAGCTATTAAGAAGAATAAGCTTTTAAAGCCAAGTGAGATTACTGTTATTATTAGATTAAGTTATTAAAAAGGGACTTAACAACTTATCTTGTTAGAAGAGCTTTCTTAAGAGCTTGATTGATTGATTGATTCTTCATTTACTATTTCGGCTTGTAGAGCCACGCTAGAATACAATATATTTAAGTGAAGGAAACCCTCTAGGGAATAAAACCGCACTTCTATTACTCCGATTGGGAGTCTATGATGGACATCCAATTGAACTAGTATTAATAGCGTATAGTAGTAGCTACCGTACGAAAGACCTTTTCTTAAGAGCTTTAGGATGTAAAAGTTGAAATGTTACTTAAAGAAGAGCATTTTTAGTATCTTAGATACAAATTTAATGTTTATACTAAGTTCTATTATAAGCCTAGTAAGACTATCATCTAGAAAAGAGCTTATAGCTGTGACGGTTCGTCTCATGTGCTGTCGCAGGTGCTGTTGCAGGTGCTGTTCCAGCTATTGTCTCAAACCAACATTTGAAACCCTTAACTGCTGCGTCAGCAGCCACATTGGAAGCCACGTACAGCTTGTGTATATAGATAGCTACTTTCTCTCCTTTCCTTCTCTCCTTAGCTTAGTATCTTCGATAAGTGCAATCTACAGAGCTCCCTTCATCCTTCGTTGAATAGCATTCCGTACGTGCCGTCACACTGTATGCTAAAAGTTGTAGTGGCTCGGTCAATATAGAGTAGGATCGCCGGCTGGGAGCAAGCGGACTCAATGAATTGGTAGCCTATATAACAAGAATCTAAAGCTAAAGAGGAGAAGGGAGAAGAAGAGACTGAGCATTGTACTCAAAGTCTTATATACACGTCCATACGGATCAATGTCGGCCCGAAAGTGCCACGTGCCAAACTGCCCATCAACCTCCAGTTCAGAGCCGTAACAGTCTGTAAGGTTTAACCGCCCGTCCATAGACCCGTAACAGTCCGTGAGCAGCTGTGTCGAGGCCATAACAAAAGTGTTCTTAAGTTTTTTTTATTGCAGTTAGACTGCATAATTACAAACTATATAAACCCCTAAAATCTCTTTAAAACAATTATTTAAAGTGTTAAAAATGTCGTTTCATTTAAGCTTATATGTATATAGAAGTTAGCTGTTGTAAATACTTAAATAAAACATAAACAAGAGTTAAAAATAAACTTACCTTAAGTATGCTAAATATAAGCTTAATTAGGCTAAAGCCTAAAGAATAAGGAGGCAAGAACTAAATCAAACAGCCTTTGTCTTTAAGGGCTGTTCGAATTTGAGGATCTAAGTGAACATTTAAGTTGTCTAAGCAGATAACGCTTTAAGGTTCTAAGAATAGGTTTAAATGAGGTAGTAGCTCATTTAAAACCTAAGAAGCAAAGGCATTAGCGTTAAAGAAGCCTTTACGGATTCTTGTACAAGGCAGATATCTTTTTGTTGTATATGCTAAAAGGATACTCTATTATAATCTCAGGTAATCGAGATATAGTCGCGTACGAGTGCAGCGATATTCTGTACAATTAGTAGATCTAAATACAAGGATTTAAAGCTAAGGAAAAGAAGAAGAAGAGAAAGAGTAGTGCTATAAAAGGAGGTCTTATAAGCAGTTGACGGTCACGTGCGTTACCTAACGGGTTAGCTAACGGTCGCTAACAGCTGCGGTCCGTAAACAGGCCGTGGCTGTAATAACTGCTTGTAAAGCTGCCCGTAAAGCTGCAGCTTAAAGCCGTAACATGCTCCAAGTTTTACTGCAAGTTAAGTTGTTAGAGTATCTAGCTGGAGATCCAATTAGCCTGTAAGCTATTAATCTCTAGCTAGTTTGCTGCTTAAAGATGGATTCGTTAAGAAACACTATCTGCTTAGCAGTAATATCCTGCATTTAAGCCTGCCAAGCAATCCGCAGAGCTTAGCTCTAAGTATGTCCAACCTTTTGCCCCTTTTTATTGCTAATTCTATGCTTTTTTAACAGTTGAGATCGTACTCTAACTAATGCCGAAAAGGCCCCATTCCTCCTCCAAAAAGATTAACATTTCGTCTTAGTATACCTAGAGAGATCGCTAGATATATTCGAGCAGCGATTTTACTGTAGCAGTATGGATTCGATTTGGCCGGCCTGTTTCTTAAATATGGTTACTATACGTATCTAGCCTGGGGATTGGGTCATACTTACTATTTGTAGATGTTTTAGACGCTCAATCTGCCTGTTAAACATTTATATACGGGTCTCCCACTCGTATGCTATACTGCGACTGAGGTAGAGCTTTTTGGCGACGGCAGGGGGACGCTAGTGAGCCTTTAGAAGGCTGTGGGCTTTGTTCCGGTTACTGTGTCTTTGGGAATTGGCATTGAGGCTAAGTAGGATCTGGGAATGGCTTCAATTTGCTAATATATGGTATAATGACAGGCTTTCATTGAATATTCTACACTATTTACATACAACCTCGGGGTGTGGGCGATCCGTGCAATGCCAAGAAGTCCGAAGAGTTTTGCATACGCTAAATTTCGTTTACAAGCATTAGGCCTAAATCTTATCACGTCTCCAATTCAGGCTAATTTTTGTTTATATAGAGTCGCGCATGACTTTGACCGCACATATGACGACCAACATGATAACGGGTAGCAGTGAGTCTTGGTTCCGTTTCAATCAAAATCGCTTTCATCATCCAACCCCATGCTATTTAATTAGATCAAATTTAATGATAGGGGTTGTATGCGGTACTCAGAGCAAGGAAATCCTAGCAGACAACAGCAGCCAGTGAGAATATTGTGAGTAGACTGCAGAATGGGTTGCCCATAAGTAATCCGTGGGTAGGCAGACCAAACCTCGGGGTTGGGTCAGGATATCTGTGCACAGGCCAAGGAAAACCATGGTCACCTCCAAGCTGGGTAAAAACCTTAGCTCCTGTTTCTCAAGTGACCTTTGCCTCTTACTCTTTATTCGCCCTTGCCCTCCTCTCCCCTGTAGAGTAGAGGCCCTGCTAGATGGAACTGCCGAATTCTCCCTGATTGGATTACCCACTTGCTCTCTATCCCCACTCCCTTTAGAGTACACAGCAGACTATTGTACTCCAGCTGTCCTCCTTGCGCTTTCTTAAGGTCTAGTCGACTCTCTGCTTCGTGGGGGCATTCTAATAGGACGTACCTAACAACCAGGATCGGGGCAGTCCGTGGGGGCAGGCCGCGCCTGTCCGTATCGGACTGCCCCGTATATACTGCCGCGCCACACTGTAGCATTGTTATATATTTATAGTAAGCTCAATTCAATGTATTATCTACTCTATGAGCTTGAACTCGTAATCTAATTGTGATGTCTTAGTGTTTTCTTTTTTCTTTCAGCAAATGTCTGCCGTACCCCCCAATTTATCGAAAATGACTCCCGTCCCTCTCTTTTCAAAATGTCTGCCGTACCCCCCTACTTTTTAAAATATCTGGCATACCCCCCTACTTTTATAATGTCTGGCATACCCACCTACCTTTTCAAGCTATTTACAGCTTTCCTGGCGACTTGATTGCTACTAGGCTAACTCAAATAGGCAATTAGTGGTAGTTTTCAATGCGCTTCTATTTTAATGCTAGATTTTGAAGGTTTGAAGCTATGCCTAGTTTTGCAAGTTGCATAAGCACCTGCATAAGTGCGAATACCCTACATATCTATGCCCTACACCCACCCACAATTTAAATTTAAGGAATTCCTTCTTGGCACTTACCTTTTTGAAGCCATTTACAAGACTTGTAGTCTCAAATTCGAAGCTATTTGCAAATTCTCTTGTGCTGTCAAAATGGTTCAAGTTGGCGATACCTTTCCCTTAATACAGGCTGCCCGTGAAGCTATTCAACGATACGTACTCGATGATGGTAAATCATATAAGACTGAGAAGGCCGAAAAGAAGTGATATATGCTTATATGCAAAGATGCTGACTGTACCTTTCGTATCTGGGTATCCAACTTAGATAAAAAGGGTCCTACTGTCACAATCTGCAACCCACACACTTGTTCTCTTGCCATCTACTATAAGAACAAAAATGCACACTCAGTCAAATACATTATAGAGCATCACCGTTTATTAGTTATTAACAATCCTTATATTACTGCTATCCAAATACGCTCTAACGAACGCCTTAATTTCAATAACGAGAATAGCTACAGGCAAGCTTACCGCACAATTCAGGCTATATTAGCTAAAATGTATGGTAATAAAGCTAAGTCGTTTGCGAAATTCCCAGCTTACACAGAACATTTTAAGGCTGCAGACCCAACTAACTATTGCAAGATTCAAGTTTATAGAGAGACTGGTTATTTCTTAGGGGCATTTTTTGCTCCTAATAGGTTACAGCATGCTGCAAAATGCATTTAAGAGATAATTAGAGTTGATGGTACTCATACAGCTTCTTAGTTTCAAATGAACCTTTTTATTGCTAGTAGTATTAATGCAAATAGAAAAACAATACCTATAGCTTGGGCACTTGTTCCAATTGAGAATAGGGCTTGGTAGAGGTAGTTCTTTAAGCACTTTAAAAAGGCATTTGAAACCGACTTTTAGCTAGGGTTGATCTTAATGTTAGATCGAGAAAAAGGCCTACTTAGAACTTAAGAAGAAATCTTTCCTAATGCTATTCCAAGTTACTATTGTTTGCATATTGCTAATAACATCCAATAAAAGTTTAAGAATAAGGCTAGACCTTTCTTTTGGAAATATGTAAGAGCAAAAACAGAAGAAGCATTTGAGGCTGCTCTTTTAACATTACAAAATAAAGATGTTAACGCTTAAGATTATGTAAAGGCTATTCCTTATAAATTTGGGCTTAGTATGTTAATTTTACTTCTAATAGGTAGAGAATTAACTTTATATAGATATGCTTTCCCTGTATCTCGTATTAGGGTTGATATAAATAACATTATTAAGTCAATTAATAGTATATGGGCTAATATTCGCAGACTTCTACCTCTTTAAATGATAGATGGTATATTTACCTTCTTAATGAAGATGGTTTACGATTGATTCTACCAGCTGCAACGCACTAGTATTATAGCAGATGTTCCTCTTAAAAAATTCAACGTACAGTTAAAGTTATTACAGAAATATTGAGTCTTTAAGTTAGGGAATAGTATATACTAAGTGCAAGTCTTAGATTACAGTTGAAAATTGTGACGGCAAGTACAGATTGCTTTTCAATAAAGAAGGGAGCTCTGTAGATTGCACTATCGAAGATACTAAGCTACAGAAAGAAGAAGGGGAGAAGGGAGAGTTGTAGCCTTAAGGGCCTCTGCTTCTCTAGTGCGAAACACCAAGTGTTGTAGGTGTGTCTCAAGTCAGGTGACAGAAGGCAAGAGCCGAGCCGAACCGCCACAAAAATACATTGTCAACTTAAAGGAGTTTACTTGCAATTGTTAGAGCTTCTAGGAATACCTAGCACCTTATACGCACGTAATAACAGCATGTAAATATGCAGCAGAAGACCCTCTCCAATTTATATATTGAAGGTATTTTGTGGACATGTATTAGAAGACATACAGCCATTTTCTTAAACCTTTTAGTATCAAGAATCTACCTTCTAATATGAGTATTACTTCCCCCTTTTATTTATACTAAAACTAACTATTATGAAAGATATCCTACTTCTAATTGCTAGAAAACAACGGCGCAGGCCTAAAACAAATCGCATTTGAAAGGGGGCATACAAACTAAAGGAAACGCACCGTTAGAATTGCAAAGAAATCAGTTATAATATTCGTCGCTGCCTACATGCACTAGCACTAAATGGAAGGCAGCAAAGAGCTTGGGATTGAAACTTAAGTTTGGATTCATGTTCTAAGGGTCCTAATTCGTTAGGGTCAAGAGAATCAGATGAATCAAACAAATTAGAAGCGTTAGAAGACTGACAGTTTAAGAGAGAGATGGAAGAGTACGATGAAATTATGGCTAAGGCTTATCGACTTGCTAAGAGCAGCCGCCGACGTTAGGAATTGGAATGGGATAGCGATAGTGATCTTTTGGTACTAGCTAGTAGTCTATTTAATGGGATGGAAGGTATTGAACAATGTGGTAGCACTACAACTAGGCAGGATGAGGATGATCAAGGCGATAGTAGAGTTCAGGGTGAAATTGAGGGTTCTGGTATAATACAAGGCCTTGTATTTAGTCCTAGAAAGACCAGGTCAGGTCGGATTTTAAGGTAACTTAGGAAAAGCTGAAATCTGGCATGAAAAGGGCATTGAAAACTACCTCTAATTGCCTATTTGAGTTAGCCTAGTGGCAACTAAGTCGCCAGGAAAGCTGTGCATTGCTTCAAAAAGTAAGGGGGTATGCCAGACATTTTAAAAAGTAGGGGGGTACGGCAGACATTTTGAAAAGAAAGGGGGCAACGGGAGTCATTTTCGATAAATTGGGGGGTACAGCAGACATTTGCTGTTTTTCTTTTTGTTTAGGGCTCTGGCTTTGGCCTTTGCGCCCGGAGCAGGTATAAGACCATGCTCCACCTGCCACTGCTAGGACTCTATCGCTCTAGTCGAGCGCCTTACTCGGCCAGATCGGCGAGGCTCATCGATGTCGCAATCTGAGCTCTAGCTATCTGAGCTCTAGCTATCTGAGCTCTCATCACTGGATGAGATCTCGACAGGTTGAGCTTGGCTGCTAAGCCCAGCTTGTCCCATACTGTCAGCGGCGTCCACTAAGGCTTCCAACGAAGAGGAGCTCTGCCTCCGCTGATCTTTATGAAGATCAGCGTCCAAGCATGACAGCTGGCTAAGCTGTAGCTGTGTATCAGCAACCCAAACAGCCTCCACCATCCTCTCCTCCGCTAGCTTCTCTTCTTCCTGCACTGCAAGCGCTTCATCTGCGGCTGCAAGTGCAGCAGCAGGTCTCTCATTATAGCAACGCTGTCGTGAAGTATCCCTTTCTCTTTCCTCTGCGATCTCAAAGCCTGTTATAGCTCTTCTTTTTCCTTTTCTGTATAAAAGAGGAGTCTCTTCAATGAGAGGCTCTAGCAGCATCAGAGGGAATTCCTTCCTGCTCGCTAGCTTCTTGTCTTACTAGGCAAGCAGAATGTCTGTGGCTTTAGCAAATGAGTCTGCAAATAACTTTGCCATACTAGGAGGCAAGCTCTTAAGTTTGTCAAGTACAGCAAGTACTGCTGCTTTAACTTGTTGCAGCCTACAAGCTGCATACTAATTGCTAGCATAGCAATTAGCAAGGCTTAGCCCTAATGCTAGGATGCCTAGCTTGGTCCTATATTATGACCTAGCAGTTATAAACAACTACTAGCCTGTTAAAGAGCTATTATAGATGGAAGAGAGAGAGTGGGAGAGGACACTCTTCTACTATATTAGAGTACATCTAGTACTTGCAAGGCAGGCTAAATAAGCAGTTTACATTAAGGTTAAACTCAAACTCCTCTTCTTTTCTGTCTTTAATATTATTAGCAAGCTACTTTGCAGCTAACCACTCTTAAGATAACAGCTTAAGCGTATAGTGTGTGAGCTTAATTTAACAGTAGAGAATACTGTTAAGTCAAGCAGCTATAGCGTAGTCTGACGCTGTTAATTTATATTAGCATTATACTTGCAGCTTAAGCAGTAAGTTTAGTCTTATATGATATAGATAGCCCTTAATACAAACAGGTTCTTATAAAGCTTTACTTTAAGCACATAGTAATTTAACTTACTACGCTATATTGTATAAACCTTAAGATTTATATATGTTTAAGTATATGCTTAATAAAACTAGTACTCCTTTAGCTAATAGTAGCTTTAAATATACTTAATTTCTTTGCTATCTAAAGCTTCTAACAGCTTAAACTAGCATTTATTAAGTTTCTTAATAGAAGAGGCTTTAACTTAGTCCTATATTATTAAGATAAGTTTATCCTAGCACTCTTTTAAATACTTCCTTATAGCAATCAACCTTCTTTTAATAACAGCAACTGCATGCTACTTGTACAGCTATAAGAGGACATGCTGCAGCTCTTTATAATTAAACCCTTTATAGAAAACGACTTCTACTGCTTTAAGGAGTTCCTTATCTTAGTCCTTTAAACATACAAAGGGTTCCTTAGTAATCTTAGTCAAACTAAGGTTAATAGCAGCTTTAGCTGCTATTACAGCCCTAAGACCTTTAGAGAAGTCTCTAACAACAACTACTACTTTAAGATAATTGTATAACACTAAATCACTTAGCTAGTTAGCAACAAACTTGAAGGAAGCTGCTAACTCTAATGTAATATAGTAGTATGCTATTATAAACGTCCTACTTTAACTGTTTATACTAACTATTACGCTTAATAGGAGCTTTAAACAGTTAGTGTTAAAAATGGCGTTTGTTTTATATATAAAGCCACTTACAAACTAACAGGATAGCTTGATTTGTTTTGCGCTTGTCTAGAATAGATCTTTAATAACTCGGACAGTCTACTCCCCCTTGTCATCTAGTAGATGCTCGTCTCAAACGCGGACATAGGCGCTATTGTCTTTGAGTAGCTGGAGTATGTACTCAAGCTCCTCTTACTATATAAGTGTCCCTTATCCCTCTTTCCTTTGCAGATTCTAGAACTTCCTCTTCTTTATCTTAAATCCTTCTTGTTTAAGAACAGCTGCTAAATCTCTATAAGATAATATACTGCAATGTGTTAAAGCTAAAACAATAGCAGCAGCATATCCAAGCTTCTTGTCTTCGTGCTAATAATACTAGAACGGGTTAGGGTTAGGGGTATGGTTGTAATAGAGGTCCTTTGGACAGACTGTCCAGCAGCCTTGCTGCTTGTCGTGCTAAACAATGAGGGAGAACATGCAGCCACCTGCTTGTGTCTTTGTTTGGTGCCGTCTTCGGTCGACCTCACCGAGCTTGCAGCTGTTCTTTGTAGCCTTCTTGTGGTATACGTATTCTAGGTATAGTCGCACAACCTGTCCTTGCTTCGATTCTGATGATTCTTTAACAAGAGCAAAGCCTTTAATGAAGGCCCAGTCCTGAAGGCGTGCGAATGCCGCTTCTTTGGTCTGGAACACCTCACCCCAACTGGGATTGGTGGCATGGCGATGTGGGATGGCAGCAATGGCTGCATCTAGCTGAGCTCGTAGCTCAGCACCGTGTCTCTGGACCGTAACATCTGGCCGTAACATTTGTTACGGTCCGCAACTATCGCCGATGCTTAATGACGTAGTGGTAGTTGTAGATGCCCCACCATTCCCAGCTCAGCCCATTGCCAACCCATTGCCAGCCCATTTGCATCCCGCTTGTATATGATAAAGCTTCAGTGCCGGATCTTGAACCACTGCTACCTGTTCACTACAATTTAGTGAACGGACAGAGGAACTCCAGGCTAAGACTTCTGGACTAGGATGCGTTCAGCAAGGTCGGAGACCTGCTAACGCATTATTGCCTTGATCTAGTGATAACTGAATAGTCAAACACCAAGATCATGGGGCTGGCGATAGAGGCAAGAGAGGAGGAGGCTTTCGACTTTGATCTAGAAAACCCTAGATGTCCGTTAGCATGTGACCTGCCATTAAGATATAGCTTACTTTGCAAACACTGGATGTGTCCAGCGTTTTAAACTGTTGTCAATTGCCCCTCTCCTTCTTCCATCTGCAGTGGCTCTTTGGTGGGCCAGCAGTTCTCCACGAATGCTAGTACATGTCGTAGAGAACTGATGACAATGCCTTAAGAGCACCGTCACTAGCGAGGGACCCTAACTTATCTCGAAGCTGCTTTCATGGCCGCAGCGAAGAGATGGTTAAAGGAGCTGCAATGGAGACTGTTCTCCTGCTCCGCTAGTACCCTCCTAGCGTCGCGGAGAACTTTGCTGTCGCAGTCCGCGACATAAACGCTGTTCTCCTTGAGAAGCAACAGCTATTGCTTGCTCGAGGAGAAGAGGCTCTCCTTAAGCTGCTGCTGCCCCTCTTAGAGCCCAACGCCCGCGACTTCCCTACTAGTCGGAAGAAGAAGATGACAGGGCTTGAGGCTGCCCTCCAAGAGGAGCACGACAAGCTCGTGAGGCGCCGGAGAGAAATCAGACAGGCAGAAGAGGATGAAGGCTTTCGTCTTCAATACCGTGAGGAGGCTGTAGGGCGCATCAATGCACGCCACAGCCAAGAACAGCAGTCCTTCCATCTCCCCCCTTCCTCCCCATCTATTTCCGCAAGCGTCAGCGACAGCGATCCCGGAAAGGCTGTCGAAACCGCGGAGGCACCGCGGCCAAAGCAGGGAGTTCAGCGGACACAAAAGCTGGTCGACAACAGCCAAATAGTGAAGGAGTTGGCGGCGTGGAGGGGTAAAGCGCCTACGAAGCGCAAGCCTGGGAAGAAGGCGTTGGCGGCGGCGGCGGCGGAGATGTCTCAACTGCTGGATGGCTACTTGCCACCACCCAGTAGTGCCGCACTATTTAGACAAATAGTTAGATAGCTTCATTGTCACGACATAACCCTGCTAAGGGGTTGTTTGATAGCGGGTTTACCCCTGATCTGCACCGAGAAGGTGGAGCACTATTATAAGTCTATGGGCTGGTCTCTCTTCTATGAGAACGTAGTAATCAATACAACTAATTACCCTCATGTTCATGTGCTCCGCCTGTAAATCTTGACATTCATGTATAATAATAGAGGGTCATGCTTACCTACACCACAATCACGTGCATCGACGATAGTTGCGGACCGTAACAAATGTTACGGCCAGATGTTACGGTCCGGAGACACGGTGGTAGCTCAGCTGTGACAGTTTCACATGTGGAAGCAGCAAAGGTAGGCTCCATAATGATTGAAATGATTATATTGATGCAGGTTAACTATTCTATAGAAGTATCCTATATACATCTACAGCGACATGGGAGTAGTGGTAAAGCAGAACCCCATCTAATTAGGTAGTGGGAGCTGCCACTAACCTTACCGCCTGCTGCGATAACACGGGGCAGTCCGATACGGACGGGCGCGGACTGCCCCCAGGGACTGCCCCGATCCTGGTTGCGTACCTGCATTGACTTGACTCAAAGTCTGGCACCCCTGTGTAAGCAGTGCCTAAGGCCTAAAGTAGGGTGCGAAAAGTATTCGAGCGGCCCGTGCATGGCGCTAACCACATCCACATGTAGGCATATGCCGCTCTTAGATTTCGATGTTACGCGTCAAATTATCAACATTGCAATACGCAATGGGTCGACGCGGTCCAGAATTGAGTCCTCAAATGAGGGCTCGTATTTGCGAGCTACGATCTTTGCGTTGGTCTTATGATCGTATCCATAAAGTGCATCCTGAGATCCCTTATTCTACAATTAGAGACACGTGTCGGAAAGAAGCCGAACGCCTAAATAATTTCTCAAAACCACAGTTAGGAGCCCCACGAGTAATTACAGAAGAGGAACGCGATTCTCTACTCGAAACTGTAATCCTTACTCCTAAAATATCATACGAAGCTTTACGAGCACAGGAATGCCCTAATGCAAGCATGCGAGCTATGAAACAACTCCTTCAAGAAATGAACATTCGAAAGTGGATTCGCCTTAAACGGCCAGCTTTGACGCCTAAACACGCAGGTCTCCGGCTTACTTGGGCACAAAGATATCGACATTTTTGATACTTGAACTGGCATAGAGTCCGTTGGAGCGATGAATGTTCAATCCAGCTTGGGAAAGGCGAGAAGTTGAACTGGGTTTTCGTTCAAGGCGGGAAAGGCCAATATCAAACCCGGCTTCGCCCTGACATGGTTCAGCCTCGGGCCTGTGGAAAAAGGAAGAGAAAGATGTTTTGGGCTGCTTTTGGATACGGAATACGAACATCTCTTATGCCTATGGATGGCGATCCTTTAGCTCGTCGTGGCAGAGTTACAGCTCGAATCTATCGTCAAGTTCTAGATCAACACTTGCTTCCTATACTCGACTATGCAGCAATATTTATGCACGACAATGCTCCAATTCATACCGCGCACATTATTTTACAATATCTACGGGATCACGGTATTAACGTAATGGATTGGCCTCCGTATTCCCCAGATTTGAACCCTATTGAGAATCTTTGGGCCTTATTGAAGGCAGAGATGTACCGGCTATTTCCTGACCTTTCAGGAATGCCTAACACAGAGGAAACGTTGGATTATTTAATACAGTGCGCAATACATACGTGGGATACATTGGATTTTGCTATTTTGAATCGATTGATGGATACAATGGAACATAGAGTAGCAGCAGTTCTTGACGCGAAGGGGTGGTATACAAAATATTAGAAATTAAAAGCGGCATAGGCCTACTGTGGTCGCCAGGGAAAATTTTTATAATTGAGGG
>Ga0335074_10002606_pt1 | contig 24628 bp, 20 predicted proteins | sample Lox_Sample_23_FD_206715 | JGI IMG/M metagenome (GOLD analysis project Ga0335074, IMG submission 206715) | Soil microbial communities from Loxahatchee National Wildlife Refuge, Florida, United States - Lox_Sample_2.3 | ecosystem: Environmental > Terrestrial > Soil > Wetlands | place: USA... | reverse complement strand
TGCGCCAGTCGAGCCATTCCGCCTGATAGAGGAAGTCCCACTCGAACGTGCGGTCGCCGAAGAACAGCCAGTTGCGACCGCTCGCTCCCGCTTGCTCCCGCTCGGCGAGGAATGCGCGAAAAGGCGCGACGCCGGTACCCGGACCAATCATGACGATGGGCGTCGCGGAATCGTCCGGCAGCCGGAATGCGGGGTTGCGATGCAGGTAGATCGGCACCACGGCATCCTCGTCCGTGAGCTGCGCGAGGGATCCCGAGACCACACCCCGGCGCGGCCGCGCGAACGATTCGTACTGCACGACGCTCACCGTGAGATGCGCCTCCTCGGCGCTCGCCCGCTGACTCGAGGCGATCGAATAGAGGCGCGGTGCGAGGGGCGGCAACAGCCGGGCGAAAGTGGCCGCATCGATCCCATCCGGGGCGTGCTCGCCCACGAGATCGACCAGGTGTCGGCCGCGCGCGTACCGGGCGAACTCGCCATCGCTCGCCGCGCCGACGGCGGCGAGCGCGGTCGAATGGATCGCATCGGCATAGCGCTTGAGGAACGATCGACTGATGGGGCCGATCTCGAAGCGCTCCGCGAGCGCGCGGCGCAACGGAACGCTCGCTTGAGGATCACCGGCGATCGGCGTTCCGGGTGCAAACGGAAGACGCTGCAGCAGCGCCTCCACGTCCTCATCCCGGTTGCGTGGAACGACGCCGAGCGAGTCTCCGGGCTCGTAGCGGATGCTCGATCCGGCAAGCGAGAGCTCGATGTGCCGCACTTCTTTCGAGGACGGGGACGCCGTGAGCCGCTGGTTCGCGAGAACCGCCGCCCAGAAGGGATTCTTGCGGGTGTAGGCGTTCGAGACCGAGGCCGTCCGCCGCTCCGCGCTCGGCTCGATGTGCACTTTGAGACCGGCGGAGGCCGACCGCGCGAGCTTCTCCGCCACGGCGTCGATCCAGCGAGCGGCCGGCGCATCGAAATCGACGTCGCATTCCTCGAGAGCATGCAGACGCTCGGCGCCGAGCGCCTCGAGGCGCGCGTCGAACTGACGCCCCGCCTCGCAGAATTTCTCGTAGCTCGAGTCCCCGAGCGCGAGCACCGCATATCGGACGTGCTCGAGGCGTGGGGCCTTCTTGCCGTGGAGGAGCTCCTTCAGTGGAACGGCTCGCTCCGGCGGGTCGCCGTCGCCGTGCGTGCTGACGACGAAGAGCAGCGTCTGAGCGTCCTGCAGGTGCGCTCTGGTGCATCGCAACATATCGAGCAGCGTGAACCGCACGCCGCGCGCGGCCAATTGATCGGCGAGCTGCTTGGCGAGTCGCTCGGAATTGCCGGTCTGAGAGCCGAACAGCACCGTCACCGCGGGCCGTGGTTCGGGGGCCGTCGCCGGGGTGGGTGCGGCGGTCAATGCCGTGGAGAGTTGCAGCACGGCGGAGGATTGGGCCTCCATGCCGGCGAGAAAGCCGCTGAGCCACAACCGCTGCTCGCGGTTGAGCTTGGCGAGAAGGCTACGCGCTTCGGCGGCGAGCGTCGGCGCCAAAGGGGCGAGCGCCCACGGGTCTGTCGCAGGGGAACTCTGCGCGGTGGCGGCGGGTGGGCTTTGCGCTGCGGCCGCGCGCGCATTGCCGCTCACGTGTCACTCCTTAAGCTCGGGATGGTCGACGAAGCATCAGATGACAGCGCCGTGAACGTTAGCATCTCGCCTGCGCGCCGAGAAAAGGCCGTTTTCTCTAAGCATATAAGGGTTCGGCATGAGAACCGGCGCACGCGCCAGACGCTCGAGGCGCTTCGCGGTATGCTCGGACGCATGAGCAGGGCATTCCTCATGGCCTGCGCGCTCAGCGCGGCAGCCGCGGCATGGGGCAAGGAGTGCCTCGATGTTGCGTTTCCCGATCAAGTTGAGGACCAGGGCGCCTCTCTCAAGCTCAACGGTCTCGGCGTGCGCAAGGCGACCTTCTTCAAGATCAAGGTGTACGTCGCCGCGCTGTACGTCCCGCGGCCCACGGCGAATGCGCAGGCGCTGGTCACTTCGCGGGAGCCCTTCGAGCTCGATCTGCAGTTCGTGCGCGACGTCGGGGCGAAGGACATCCGCGACGCGTTCGCGGAGGGCTTCGCGCCGAGCACGGCCGGGCATCCATCGCTGCAGGGGCAGGTCGCAACCCTCGAGAGCTGGATCGAGGACATCCGCGCGGGCGAGCGGATGAGCTTCGTGCGCGTTCCGGAGCGCGGTGTGCAATTCAGCCTCGCCGGACGGGTCAAAGGCATCCTTTCGGGTGAGGATTTCGCCCGCGCGCTGCTCACGATCTGGCTCGGCGAGCATCCGCCGAATGCGGAGCTCAAGGCGGGATTGCTCGGCGGCGCGTGCCGCTGAGCGGCCGACTCAATTCGCCGCCGCTTCCTCGACGAAGTGCACGCCGTTCGGAGTGCCGAGCCCCGTCACCTCATCCCAGCCGGGCGTGATGCGCAGCGATGCGTCGGTACCGAAGGTGAGTACGTACCAGTTGGCCGTGATGGGACTGTCGAAGAGCGCGCTGTAGTACGCGAAATTCCCATCGAGGGGCTGCGCGAGCGCATCCGGTGTCTCGAGGCGGATGTCGGCGTGGTGTTCGCGCGCGCTCCGCGGCGTGGATGAGCCCGCATCGCCCGTGACGATGAAGCCTGCCGGATTCGTGGGCGAGCTGACCGGCAGCACATCGGTGATGGCGCGCGGGTCCAAGCGATAGAGCGTGTAGGCGGCGAGACCCATGCCGTGGCCGGCCTGCTCGTTCACGATGGACCACAGCGCCGAGAACATCGGTGCGGAGACGCTGGTACCGCCGACCACGCCGACGAGAAAACTGTGGCCGGTATCGTTGGCCGATACGATGACCTCGACACCCGTATAAGGGTCGGCAACCCAGGAAATATCAGGCACCCGACGCGTGTGGCCCGGCAACTCGCGCTGGTACTCGGGCTTGTGGAACCGTCCGCTCGAGCCCCCGCCCGAGCCATACAGAAAGCCCTCGTTGAGCGGGGGCACGGTCGGCAGGATGGGTCCCACGGGTGGATTCCCGGGCGTGCCGGGACCTGCAAGCTTGGTGATGTTGGCGCCCCAGCCGGTCTCGAAGCGGATCGAGCCGTCCGATCGCACGCCGACGCTCACTCCGCCGACGGCGGTGGCCCAGGGCGAGCTCGCGGGATATTCGACATCCGAGTGACCGAGCGCGGCGACGTAGTCCCCCGCATCGCCGGATGAGAATTCCACGGAGATGCCGCCCGCGGCGGCGATCATGTTCGCGGTCTCGAAGGCATCGAAATCCGGCGCATCCTCCTCGGATTCCGGCCAGCCGTAGCTGTTCGAGATGGCGACCACGCCCGGGATGGTCGCGGCTTGGGCCACGGCAGCCGCGAGATTCTGCTGAGAATCATCGGGCGCCACGACGAGCACGATCTGAGCGCCGGGCGCGATGGCGTGCGTCCATTCCACGTCGATCGACGTCTCGTTCGCCCATCCGGAGAGATTGGAATCGCTGTCGTAGGGGGCCGCCGTCGGCGTCCCGACGATCGTCAGCAGAGGGGCCGGGAGGCCGTACAGAGCCGAGAATTCTGCGAGGTCCGTTTGAATCGTCGTGGAGCCATAGGCCACGACGATGGCGATCGTCTCGCCCGTGCCGTCGAGCCCGTGCGCGTACAGGGCATTCAAGCCGTACGCCGTCCACACATCGCTCGGTTGGTAGCCACAGGGCGCCCAGGTCCCAACGACCGTGTTGTCGATGTTCTGTCCGAAGCGGTTGCCGAAGTACGTCGCCGTCACCGTCGGCGCGCCGCCCGAGGAGCCGCCCGATGCGCCGCTCGATGCGCTGCTGGATGCGCCGCTGCTCGAGCTGAATGTGACCTGCTGCGGGGGCAGGAAGCACTGCGCGGCATAGAAGAGGCCGTTCGTCACCTGCGCGAGCGGCACGGCGTTCAGCGGCGCTCCGGGGGTTTCCGCCGCCGATACCCAGTTGGGTTGCATGTGGTGCTCGGCGAGTCCGCTGACGGAGGCGATCAGGGCGCCGGCCGCGCCGGGAATCGACGGATTCGCCGTGTTGGCCCGCACGGCCTTGCCGTTCACGCGGAACAGATGGATCGCTACATGAAAGGCCGACTGGATGTTGGCGATCGTCCCCTGGGCCGAGATTTCCGCGGGCCGGGTGGCGATCACGCTCAGATGATAGGCGGCCAGGAATTGCCGGATGGTCTCGAGGTCCGCCGGGGTAGTCGCAAGCGCGGCATTGGTCTGCGCGGGGGACAACCATTGCCGATAGCGCGCAGAGTTCGGATCGTAGAGCGCCGGCAGCAGTTGATCGAGCGCGCTGCGCGTCTTCAGGTGCAGGGAAATGCTGACGACCGTGCTGGGATCGGCGGGTCCCAGATCGACGGACTGCCCTACGAACGGGGGCGTGCTGTCGGGCAGCTCCGTGCGTCCTTGCGACCGCGCGGCCGAGGAGAACGCAACGCACGCGGCGCACGCCAGCGCGAGCACCATGATCCCTGAAGTGACGGAACGAGATTGCGGCCGCATGGCTCCCCCTTCCCTTTGTGCTGGTCGTTCTAGGCGGCTTTGCTTTGCGCGGTCGCGCAGAGATCCCGACGCCCTCCCACGGCGGACGGGTGCGGGGCAATAGTGCAGTGCAAACCGGTGCGCGTCAAAGCGCCGGTAGTGATTATTGTTAAATGACTAAGCGCGCTTCTCGCTCGCGCTCGGCTGCGCTCCCGACCAGAGCGCGCTCGCGAACACGCCGGTCGCGAGCGACTCGTAGTCCACATCGTCCAGCAGCTCGATGAGGTTGCGGCCCTTGACCTTCGCCCCGTAGAGCGCCTGATCGGCGAGCTGCAGCGCGCCCCGACAGTTTCGCCCGGCCACCGGGTCGATGGCGGCCACGCCGATGCTGATCGTGAGCCGCTCGCAGGTGGGAGATGCGCGGTGCTCGATCTCGAGCTCCACCACGGCGCGGCGCATCCGCTCGGCGATATCCCGCGCATCGCGGGCTGCGAGACCGTAGAGGATGACCGCGAACTCCTCGCCGCCGTAGCGCGCGAAGATGTCGAGCGGCCGATGAACGAACCCCTGCAACGTTCGGGCGACGCGGCGCAGGGCCTCGTCGCCCGCGAGGTGTCCGTAGCGATCGTTGTACGCCTTGAAATGGTCGACATCGATCAGCAGGACCCCGATGCACGCGTGATCTCTCACGGCCTGCTGCCAGATGCGGGCGAGATGATCGTTGAAGACGCGGCGGTTCTTGGTTCCGGTCAGGGCATCGCGCTGGGCAAGCTCGGCGACCAAATGACTTTCGAGAAAGCGCCTGCGGGACCAGACCTCGACCTGGTGTGCCGCGGTTGCCGAGAAGATGAGCGTCGCGAGCAGGAACGTTCCCGTGCGGGCGAGCAGCGGCAGATGCACCCCGAAGAGCGCGGCGCAAACGATGAAGGTAGCGACCGTGACGATTCCCGAACCGAGGGCGGGTCGAAAGCGCAGACCGAGCAGGAAGAACGGCGCGACGACGAGCAGCGGCATCAGCATCAGCAGCGCGAGCTGACCATGAGCGATGCAGGCGGTGAAATAGATGCCGCCGATGGCATTGCGCAGCGGCAGTACGACATTCGCGACCGGTCGATACCACAGCTCGAAGGCGCGGCTCCAGGCGAGCCCCGCGAGCAGCGCCGATCCGGCGAGGAACACGGCGAGCTGCGCGAGCTGACCGGCGCCGAGCATGCCGCTCGCCATCTGTCCCGCGGCATGACCGAGCGTGAGAACGACCGAACACGCCGTCATCCCGCGCACGAGCATGCGGCTGTCGATCAGGCTCATCCGGAGGTATTCGGCCTCGAGCTCCGAGCGGAAGCGCCCCGGTGCGTCCACGCGCTGCAGCTCCGCCGCGTACGGGGAATCCGGGAAATCGCCAGGGTTCGGTCGAACGGCCGGTATCATCGATGAACGATAAGCCTTGCCGGGCCTGCCGGCTGTGATGATGTAACCAATCTCGCGGCAGCGGGCTTGCGCCTCGGGTTGACGGCGCCGGCACAATGACCGACTGTCCGTGTCGTGGCTCGATTCAGGCGGTTCACACGCACGAGGCTCGTCATTCTTCTGGCGCTCATGCTGGTCGCCGCAACCCTGTTCTGGCGCGCCTGGCTCGCTTCGCGCCCACCGCTGATCGACATCGGTGGTCAACGGCTCGAGGCGCGCGTGCAGGGGACGGGCCGCCCGCCGGTCGTTTTCGAAGCCGGCTTCGAGGGGGCGATGCACCCCTTCGAGGCGCTCCAGGCGAGCGTCGCCGAGCATACGCAGACGCTCGTCTATCAGCGCGCCGGCTACGGCCGCTCGGATGCCGGTCCACCGCCGCGCACCGCTCAGCAAGCGGCTCGCGACCTGCGCGGGCTGCTCACGGCGCTCGGGATCCGCCCGCCGGTCGTGCTCGTGTGTTACGGCGTGGGGTGCCTGTTCAGCCGCGTTTTCGCGCACGACTACCCGAGCGAGATCGCAGGGCTCGTGTTCATCGATGCGGCGTCGGCGTCGGTGTACGCCGATCCGCGAGCGCGGCAGGCGCTCGCCCGGAACCTCACGGCGGGGGCGCGGCGCGAGTGGGCGGCGCTCGCTGCGACGGTGGACGAGGCACGGTCGGCCTGGCCGCTGCCTTCCGTGCCGTACGTCGTCATCACGGCGATGAAGCCGAACGGGGCCTGGCCGCTCGTAGCGCGCGGCGACATGGACGCCTGGTTGAAGGAGCAGCAGGCCCTGCTCGGTAGACTCGGCGGGCCGACGCACATCATCTTCCCGAAGGCCGATCATGTGAGCGTGCTGAACGAGAAAGACGTGGCGCGGGCGATCGTCGAGCTCGCGGCGCGCATCAAGGCTCAATCATAGACGCGCGGCGACGGTCAGCCAGCGGCTCACGACCGGCAGGCGCTGCGCGCGAACGCTGGCACGAAAGGCGATCTGTGCCTCCGCCTGGGTGACGGCGCCGCGCGCCGTCGCGGGAATGTGCGCCGCGGCGTACGCGCGCAAGCGTGGTATCAACGCGCTGTCCGACGAGCTCGACGCGAGCTGCGGCACGAATATCGTGCGGCTGTCGGGCTCGATCGCCTCCATCACGGTGTCGAGATGCGCGAGCGTGAAGTCGAACGCGAGCTCGGGATGGCCCTGCGCGACGCTCGAGATGATCTCCGGGCGAATGGTGACGGGAACCTCGTCCGTCAGTGTGACCGCGAGCGCGCGGCGCGCGAGATCGGGATCGTCGGCGGTCGCGAGCAGGTGATAGAGAAAATCCTTCTCGAGCGTGCTGTCGGTCTGCCGGGCCATCTCGTGGAGCCGTTCCCAGGTCTTGCTGTCGGCGTGCGCCGCGACGATTCCGAGCACGCTGCCCCGCAGATCGCCCGACAGCGTCGCGGGGTCGCGCAGATAGGTAGCAAAGCGCGTGCGCGCCTCGGCGATCACGTCCTGGTCGTCGAGCGCGCTCAGTGCGGCGAGGAGCGCCTCACGCAGCAGCGTCACGTTCTGGCTTTCGTCGTCGGCTCCGGACCATCCCACCGGCGCGAAGAGCGGATGCAGCACGTGGCGTGCGAACGCGCGGAACTGCGCCTGCGCCGGCAACCCCGCGTACAGCGCATCGAGGCTCCGTAGCTTGTCGGCGCACGCCCGCACCACCGTCGGGTCCGTGCCGGGCTGCGCCTTCTCGAGAAGCGACATGAAGTCGGTCAGCGCCTCGTAGCCCGAGGTGCCGAGCGCGAAGCTGTCGTCGATCACGCCGAGCTGGTCGTCGGCTGTCAGGCTCCCGTATCGAGCCATGAGCGGCGCCAGCAGCTCCGGGGCATAGAGACTGCGGAAATAGCCAGCCTGTCCGGCATTGACGATCGCGCCGCCTGCCACGGAGCCGGGGATCTCCACGGGCATCGCCCTGCTCACGATCCCCTGCCAGGACGTCGCCGATCCAAGCGGCCGCTCGATGACCGGCACGTGCCAAAGCGTCGGCCGTCGGCCGAGCCGGCCGGAGTCGTCCTCCGCGAAGCGCTCCTGCGTCAGCACGATTGCGGCCCCGCGGGCACCGATCTGCGCGCGGATGAGCGGCACGCCCGCCTGCAGCGTGAAGTCGTGGGCGATGTCCGTGATACGCATCCCGGAGACCCGATCGAGCGCCCGCCAGAGATCGTCCGACACCGTATTGCCATACGCGTGCGCCTGAATGTACGCGCGCACGCCGTCGCGAAAGGTCCCCTCGCCGAGATAGTTCTCGAGCATGCGGACGACCGCCTCACCCTTCAGGTACGTGATCGTGTCGAAGGCTTGATTGGCTTGCACGACATCGCGGATCGGCTGAATGATCGGATGCGTGCCACGACGCGCGTCGAGGCCCATCGCGTCGTCCTTCTCGCCCTGCGCATCGAGCCACAGGTGCCATTCCGGGTGGAAGTGATCGGTCGCCTTGATCTCCATCCACGACGCGAACCCTTCGTTGAGCCACAGGTCGTCCCACCACGCCATGGTCACCAGATCCCCGAACCACTGATGCGCCATCTCGTGTGCGATATCGATGTAGATGTCGCGCTGGTCGCCGTGACCGGAGGCCGGATCGACGAGCAGATCCTGCTCGAAGAAGAATATGGCGCCCCAGTTCTCCATGGCCTCGAAGAACTGGCTCGCGCCCGGCCCGGCGACCAGGTCGAGCTTGGGCAGCGGGTATTTCACCCCGAAATAGTTCTCGTAGTAGGGCAGCAGGTGCGAGGCGGCATCGAGCGCGAAGCGCGCTTTGTCGAGATCGCCGCGCTTGACGACCACGCCGATCTCGACGCCGTTCACGCGCGTCGCGATGCGCTCGAAGTCGCCGGCCGCGAAGAACAGCAGGTAGGAGGACATCTTCGGCGAGGTGAGGAAGCGTACCCGCTTGAGCCCGTGAGGTTGCGCCTCGCTCGCCTCGATCGGCATGTTCGAGACGGCCAGTTGTTCTGCCGGAACGGTCGCGGTGAGCGTGAAGGTGGCCTTGCGAGCCGGCTCGTCCCAGCAAGGCAGAAATCGCCGGGCGTCCGAGTTCTCGAACTGCGTGAACAGCGCTCGCTGCGGCGCGCCGGCCGGTCCGTAGTCGAGCGCAAACAGCCCAGCCGCGTTCGCGTTGATCTTGCCGGAATACGCGATCGTCAGAACGTGCGGGCCGGGGTCGAGCGGCCTTGTGAACGACAGCGTGGCGGTCTGGTCCTCGGCATCGAATGCGACGCGTGGCGCCTCCGCGCGATCGGCGAGGCGCACCGCGGTGAACTCGAGGTCCACGGCATTGAGGACAATCGTGCGGGTCGCCCGGCGCACCTCCAGGTCGATGCTCACCGCGGCGCTGAAGCGCATGTGCTGCGCATCGGGCGTGACGGCGAGATCGTAGTGGGTCGGCACGACATCGGTCGGCAAGACGTTGCGATCCGATGCGTCGGCGCCGGCGGCCGCGAGCGGTGCGAGCGCTGCGACGAGAAGCGCAGCGGCGAGGATTCTAGTCCATCGGCAAAACTGGCCTTCGGCCGTTTTGCGGACCGTGCCTTCGCTTCCGGCGGCCAAAGGCGCGACTTTGGCCGCCTGCCCGAGGACAAACTGCATGTGTCAACAGGCCCTAGTCACTCCGCTTCTGCGATGTGGGCAGCGAGCGGCCGAGCAGCGTGCAAGCCGTTCCTAGCGCCGCCCCGATGACGATGCCGAGAGAGATGCCCCGGGCCACGTAGTGGACGGCCAATCCGACGAGCGCGCCCACCGCGACTCCGATGGCGACGCCGAAGGCCACGAATCGCTGGCCCTGTCTGCCACTGTCCTTCAAGCCGGATTCCTCCCGGCGACTATAACGCGCAGCCCCCGGTTGCGAAACATAAGCGGGAATTGGGGCCGATTCGCACAGTGCGTTATCCTAAGGCAGCCATGAGACTCACCGTCAAGCCGATGCTCGCGAAGTTCGGCGCCGAGGTGTCCGGTGTCGACCTCACCCGGCCGCTCGACGAGGAGACGCGCCGCGCGATCATCGACACGCAGAACCTCTATGGTGTCACCGTCTGGCGTGACACGGGTCTCGACGACGAGACGCACATCGCCTTCAGCCGGATCTTCGGACACATCGAGCTCGCTCCGAGGATCCCCGGGCGTCCCTACCGGCATGCGCACCGCGAGCTGTTCGACGCGAGCAACCTCGATGCGGAGGGCCACATCGTCGAGGACGAGCTCATTCGCTTGCACAAGCGCGGCGATCGGCTCTGGCACACGGATTCCTCGTTCATGGAGCTGCGCTCGGCGCAATCGCTGTTGCTGTGCCACGAGGCGCCGCCGATCGGCGGGGAAACCTGGTTTGCCGACACGCGCAGCGCCTACGAGGATCTCCCGCAAGCGCTGCAGGATCGCATCGAGGGTCTCGAGGCGCGGCATTCGATCTGGTGGTCCCGCAAGCAGGCGGGTTTCCCCCTGACCGAGGAGGAGATCGACGCGCGCCCTCATGCCCGCCATCCTCTGGTGCACATCCACAAGGGCTCCGGCCGCAAGGCGCTCTACGTCGCCGCGCACGCCCGCGACATCGTCGGTTTGTCGCGCGAGGAGGGCCGGGCGCTGCTGCGCGAGCTGATCGCGTTCGCGACGCAACCGCAGTACGTCTTCAGCGTCGCGTACCGGCCCGGCGACATGGTGATCTGGGACAACCTCTGCTCGATGCACCGCGGGGGTGACTTCGACGACTCCACGTATCGTCGCGACATGCGCCGCACGACCATCCGCGAGCATGACGCGCCGAGTGTGCCGGACGATCCGTTCACGGACCTGTTCACCGCCTCGGGTCCGAACGCGTTCACGCCGAGGCCGGCGACGGGCGCCTCATGATCCCGTCGCCGTCCGGGTGGCGGCCGGGTTCCGCCGCGCTGCTCACCGCTCTGATCGCCGGCGCCGCCTCGCTCGCCGCCGACACTCGCTCCGCGGCCGACGCTCGCTCGGCGGCCGACGCCAGTGCTCGGCCGTGCTTCCGCCCGGAACAATTCCAGAGCTGGCGGGCCGCGGATGCCCGAACGATCTACGTGAAGGTCTTCCGCAACCGCTACTACCGTCTCGACCTCGCCGGCGCCTGCCCGGCTCTCCTGCTCCCCGATATGCACCTGACGACGCCCTTCGATGGGACCCAGCAGGTCTGTGGGCCGCTCGACTGGAATATCAACGTGAGCAGCAGCGGTCCCGGCGTTCGCGCGAGTTGCATCGTCAAGTCGATGACGGCGCTCTCGGCGGCCGAGGCTGCAGCGCTTCCGAGGCGCTTCAGGCCCTAGCCTGCGGGCGTGCCGAAAAGTCCCGCAATGGTCGTGACGGCGCGCTCCGCCTCGCTCCGGTCGGGTATGGTCGTCGGCTCGCCGAAGCCGTAGTAATCGTCGTCACCGAGCACCTGGAAGACGAAGCCGTCGCGGCGTGGGACGAAGGCAACGCCGCGATAGTTGAGGCCGTAGTGGATCCCCGGCTGCGGGATCGTGCGGGCGAGCTGGCCGCGCACCGGGGTGAGCGATTGATCGCCGAACAGCGCGCGCGCTCCGTAGCCGGTCGCATTGATCACGGTTTGCTCCCCGAGGCCTGCGAGATCGGCGGGCGTGTGGAACTCCCGGATCTCGATCCGCCCGCCGCTCGATACGAAGTCCGATATCAGCAAGCGAGCATAGACGGACAGATTGAACATCATCAACGTGCTGCGGCGGACATAGCGGGCGCCGAGCGGGTGGCTCCCCGGAGCGTAATCCCGAGTGTTCGGAATGAGATCGGGAATCCGCTCGCGCTGCAGATCGGCGAACCTCGGCCGAGTGTCCGCGGCGGGCGGCGCGCGCAGCTCGATGGGGAGGCGGTCCGAGACCGTGTAGTCGTCGATGAATTCGACCGGCTCGCCCGGCAGCCCGAGCAGATTCTGGTAGGCCTCGAACGAGCGGCGCGCCATGGCCTCCCACGTCTGCTTGAACGCGGGCGTTGCGTACGGCTCGAGACAGATCCGCGAATCGGGCGTCCAGAGCCCCGTCGCGAGCGAGGAGCGGACGTTGGGGGGCAGGTCCTTCGCGTAGATCGTGACTCGGGCGCCCGCCCGCTGCAGCAGCAGGGCCGAGGTGAGTCCCAGGGCGCCGCAGCCGAGCACCGCGACCGCGGGCGCACCGGTCGCCATCGCTTTCTGCACGGCGATGCTGCTCGACCCCCACGAGAGCGACCAGCCGCTGCCGCCGTGACCGTAGTTGTGAACCACGGTTTTTCCGAGCACCTGCTCCACCTCGAGGCGCGGTCCCTGCGCCCGGAAGGGTCGCGTGCACACGGTGATGCGTGTGATGCGGTCGGGACTCGCATCGAGGCGCGCCAGCTCTAGCGCCGCCGCGGCGGGTGCCGGGCGCTTGACGCCGAGCGTCTCGACGCTGCATGCGGTCAGCGTGCCGCCGAGCAGCGCGGCGCTCGAGCCCGTGAGGAACTGCCGGCGGTCGAGCGGAGCGAGGCTCTGCCCGGCGGGCGCACTCCACCTTTGTTGGTCGTTCACGTGTTCGTCGTTCATTCGCATGGGTCCGATTTTGCGATCATTGTAGTCCGCCCCGCGAGGGGGGTGGCTATACGGAGTCCATCGATGGAAGCGACGACTGCCGGACCGATACCGTACCGGGTGGGCGAATGGCTCCCATCCGATGAAGCCTTTCTCACGCGCTGGCTCGACGCCATGCTCGAGAAGACTCGCACCGAGGAGAAGGCGCTGCACCCGGAGATCCAGGACTTCGAGGCGCTCATCGAAGCCGATCCGCGGCTCTTCATGCTCTTCAATCAGATGTTCGAGCAGGTTCCGAGGCGCGCCCCATACCGGCAGGACCCGACGGGCAAGCCGCAGGTACGCGATTATCGCCAGCTGCTGCGGCTGTTCAACACCATCATGACCCACGCGCCCGAGTTCGATCGGACGGGGCTGGTCGGATGTCCGCTCAATGCGGTCCTCGACTGGTCGATGGGCACGGCGGCCGGCAGGACGGTCTTCCTGAACGAGACGGTCAATGCGCAGCTGAAGAGAATCCTGAACGCGTGGGGCCGGTTCCTTGCCTCGGGGGATTCCGCCTACGTGCTGAGCGACGATCCCCGCAAGGGGTGGTTCGGCGCCGACGCCCGCGAGGCGATGCCGGAGTTCGCGCGCGAGTTCAGCTGCGATCCGAATCAGCCGCACTGGGGCTTTCGCTCGTGGGATCACTTCTTCACGCGCGAGCTCAGGCCCGGCGCGCGGCCGGTCGCAGCGCCCGAGGATGACCGGGTCATCGTCAACGTCTGCGAGTCCGCGCCGTATCGGATCGCGCGTCATGCGAGCTACCGGGACACGTTCTGGATCAAGTCGCAGCCGTACTCGATCGTGCACATGCTCGCGAACGACAAGCTGGCGCCGCTGTTCGCCGGCGCGACCGTCTATCAAGCGTACTTGAGCCCGCTCAGCTATCACCGCTGGCACAGCCCCGTGAGCGGCACGGTCGTCAAGGCGTACGTCAAGGACGGAACGTACTACGCCGAGGCGGCTTCCCGCGGATTCGATCCCGCCGGTCCGAACGATTCGCAGGGCTACATCACCGCCCTCGCGACGCGCGCGGTCCTGTTCATCGAGGCGAACGATCCCAGGATCGGATTGCTCTGCGTCCTCGCGGTCGGGATGGCGGAAGTCTCGAGCTGCGAGATCACGGTCTACGAGGGACAGCGCCTGCGCAAGGGCGAGCCGCTCGGGATGTTCCACTTCGGCGGATCGACCTATTGCCTGATCGTGCGCCCCGGCGTCGCGCTCGAATTCGATCATCACGGCCAGAAGCCCGGTCTGCACGCGCGGAACATCCACGTCAACGCGCGGATCGCGACGGTGGTCGAATCCGTATAATCGGGGTCGATGTCGGGAGCGCTGCGCATGGGCTACACACCGCAGGAAGAGGAAAATCGCCGGCTCGTGCTCGAGACGTACACGCACGTGCTGACTCCGCTCGACTCCGCGCGCGTGGATGAGTTCTTCGCCGCCGACTACATCCAGCACAGTCCACTCGCGCGCACGGGCGCGGCCGGATTGAAGGCGTTTCTCGACTGGGCGCGCGCCCATACGCCGCGGACCGAGCACCGGATCCGCCGCGTTTTTGCCGACGGGGATCACGTGATCGCGCACGTGCACGTCATCATCAACCCGGGTGAGCGTGGTAATGCCGTCGTGGACATCTTCCGCATCGCGCAGGGGCGCATCGTGGAGCACTGGGACGTCGCGCAGCCGGTGCCGGCGCAGTCGGCCAACTCGAACGGGATGCTTTAGTCAGTCGACCCAATCGAGGGAGCGGGCGAGCGCCTTCTGCCACGAGCGATACAGGCGCACCCGCCGCTCGGCGGCCATGGCCGGCGACCACCGCTTGTCGACCTGCCAGTTCTGCACCAGATCGTCACGCCCCTTCCAGTAATCCACCGCGAGTCCGGCGGCGTACGCCGCGCCGAGCGCGGTCGTCTCCGTCACGCGCGGGCGCACGACCGGCACATCGAGTATGTCGGCCTGAAATTGCATCAGGAGCTCGTTGACGACCATGCCCCCATCGACGCGCAGCTCGCGCAGCGCCGTGTCGCCGTCCTGCTCCATCGCATCGAGCACGTCGCGCGTCTGATAGGCCGTCGCCTCGAGCACCGCACGGGCGAGGTGGCTGCGATTGGCGTAGGCGGTCAGTCCCGTGACCACCCCGCGAGCCGTCGCTTTCCAGTGCGGAGCGTACAGTCCGGAGAAGGCGGGCACGAAATAGACATCGCCGTTATCGTCCACCGCGCGCGCGAGCGCTTCGATCTCGGCGCTGCTGCGAATGAGTCCGAGGCCGTCGCGCAACCACTGCACGAGTGCCCCGGCGACCGCAATGGAGCCCTCGAGCGCGTAGACCGGCTTTTCCTCACCGAACTGGTAGGCGACCGTGGTGATGAGTCCCGCGGCCGAGGCCACCGGCTTCTCGCCGGTGTTCATGAGCAGGAAGCAACCGGTGCCGTACGTGTTCTTGGCCTCCCCCGGTCGAAAGCACGCTTGACCGACGAGCGCCGCCTGCTGGTCGCCGAGAATGCCCGCAATGCGGACGCCCGCCAGGGACGGGAGCGTGGACTCGCCATAACTCTCGCTCGAGGAGACGATCCGCGGAAGGCACGCGGGCGGAATCTCGAAGGTGGCGAGCAGCTCGCGCTCCCAGGCGAGGGTGGCGAGGCTCATGAGCTGCGTGCGGCTCGCGTTGGTCACATCGGTCACGTGCACGCCACCGTGAGCGCCGCCCGTCAGGTTCCACACGAGCCACGAGTCGATGGTGCCGAACAAGGCATCGCCCGTCTGCGCCGCGGCGCGCGCCTCGGGTACCTCGGCGAGCAGCCATTGGAGCTTGAGGGCGCTGAAGTACGTCGCGAGGGGCAGGCCCGTCTTCGTCCTGAAGCGATCGGGTCCGCCCTCGCGCGCGTAGGCGGCCACGCGCTCGCCGACGCGCGTGTCCTGCCAGACGATGGCGTGATGCAGCGGCCGTCCGGTGTGGCGGTTCCAGAGGAGTGTCGTCTCGCGCTGGTTGGTGATGCCGACCGCGGCGAGATCGGATGCCGCGAGGTTCGCGCCCGCGAGCGCGAGGTCGATGACTTGCTGCGTGTTGTGCCAGATCTCGAGCGCATCGTGCTCGACCCAGCCCGGTCGCGGAAAGATCTGGCGATGTTCCTGCTGCGCGCTCGCGACGATCTCGCCGCGACGACCGAAGACGATGAAGCGGGTGCTGGTCGTACCCTGATCGATGGCTCCGATATACCGGCTCACTGTGCGGCCCTCCAGCGGGTGCTCTCGGTCTTCGTGCTCAAGTAGCGTTCGAGGCGCGCGGCTCCGTCCTGCGGGATGGTGAGGCCGAGCTTCGAGCGCCGCCAGAGAATATCGTCCGACGTCCTCGCCCACTCCTGCGCTCTCAGATACTCCACCTCGGCCGCCGTCAGATCCGCACCGAAGCTCTCGCCGAGCTCGGCGAGGCTCGCTGCCCGGCCGAGGACGCGCTCGATGCGCGTGCCATAAGCGCGCGTCAGGCGGGCGATCAGCGACGCTGGAAGCGAGGGCCAGCGGCGCTGCGCATCCGCGATGTATCCCGGCAGGTCTCCGTTCGCAAATGCGCCCCCCGGCAGCGGCGCCGTGTGCGTCCAGGGGTGCGGGGAGCCGCCGACCAGCGGGCGCAGCTTCGCGAGCGCAGCCTCGGCAAGCTTGCGGAACGTCGTGATCTTGCCCCCGATGACCGAGAGCAGCGGCGCACCGCCCTCGACGCGCTCGAGATCGAGCTCGTAGTCGCGCGTGACCGCCGCCGCCTCGCTCGCCTCATCGTCCCGGAGCGCGCGCACGCCCGAATAGGTCCAGGCCACCTCGGCCGGGTCGACGGCGCGTTTGAAATAGCGGTTGACGGAGTCGCAGAGATACGCGATCTCCTGCGCCGAGCTGCGCACGCTGGCCGGATCACCCTCGTAGGGGACGTCGGTCGTGCCGATGAGCGTGAAGCGCTGCTCGAACGGAATGGCAAACACGACGCGCCGGTCGGGATTCTGCAGGATGTAGGCTTGCTCGCCCTCGTAGAGGCGGGGCACGACGATGTGACTGCCCTGGATCAGGCGCATGCGCTCGGCGGCCCGCAGGCCTGCGGAGCTTCGCACCGCATTGACCCAGGCGCCCGCCGCGTTGACGAGCGCGCGGGCGCGCACCTCGAAGCGGCGGCCGCTCGCCACATCCTCGCATACGACCTGCCAGCCGTCCCGATCCGCGCGCGCCTGGAGCAGGCGTGTGCGCGTCAGGATCCCCGCGCCGCGGGCGGCGGCGTCGAGCGCGTTGAGCACGACCAGGCGGCTGTCGTCGACGCGGCAGTCCGAGTACGCGAATCCATGAACGAACTCCGCCTTGAGGGGTCCGCCGCTCGGGTCGTGCGCGAGGCCGACCGGTCGCGAGCCGGGCAAGCGCCTGCGCCCCCCGACATGATCGTAGAGGAGGAGTCCGAGCCGGATCTGCCAGCGCGGCCGCAACCCCGGGACATGGGGCAGCACGAAGCGCAGCGGGCGTATCAGATGAGGAGCGAGCGCGAGCAACCGCTCGCGCTCGGCGAGTGCCTCGCGCACCAGGCGAAACTCCCGGTACTCGAGATAGCGCAGGCCGCCGTGAATCAGCTTGGTGCTCGCCGACGAGGTGAAGGAGGCGAGATCCGCCTGCTCGATCAGGCAGACGCTCAGGCCGCGTCCGACGGCGTCGCGCGCGATTCCCGTGCCGTTGATACCGCCGCCGACGACGAGCAGGTCGACCGGGCTCAGACGTCCTCCGGGCGCTGAAGCTGAGCGATGACCGCACCGAGCGGCTGCGCCCGCTCACAAACCACGTTTGCAACGCTCGCAATGTCGTTGAGGTCGACCACCGGTACCGGTGCGCCCGGCAGAGGCTGATCGCTCGCGATCGCGACGACGGCCCGATCGCCGGGGTGCAAGGGCGTCTTCCCCGCGGCCTCGCGAAACACCTCCATCTTGGGATGACGCTCGGACTTGAATCCCTCGACCAGAACCAGATCGCACGGCGAGACCTTGCGCAGCAGCTGCGCGAGCGTCGGCTCCGTCTCCTCGCCGAGCTCGTGCATCTGCACCCAGCGTCGCGCGGAGGAGATGATCACTTCGCCGGCGCCGGCCCTGCGGTGCTCGTAGGAGTCCTTGCCGGGCTGATCGACGTCGAAGCTGTGATGGGCGTGCTTGATGGTTGCGACCCGCATCCCGCGCTCGGCGAGCACCGGAATGAGCCTGGTGATCAACGTCGTCTTGCCTGCGCCACTCCAACCGACGATACCCAGCACGCGCGCTGCCATGTTCTAGAGCTCCGGGAGGACGACGGGCGGCTCGGGCCCGCGCCTCCCGTTCGGTATATTACGCTCCGTGGTCCGAGAGGAGTTGTCAACTGCCGTGAATGCGTCCGCGCCCGATCCGACCCAGACGTACACGATTCCGCTCCTCATCGGGGTCGTCGGTCATCGCGATTTGCTGGTCGAGGAGCTGCCTGCCCTGCGCGCCGCGATCACCCAGGTGCTGCAGCGGCTGCAAGCCGCCGACCGCGCCGTGCGCGTCAAACTGCTCTCGTCGATGGCCGACGGCGCGGATCTGCTGGCTGCGGATGCCGCCTCCGAGCTCGGCATCGATGTGATCGCCCTGCTGCCCTTCAGCGAGGCGCAGTGTCGGGCGGATCTCGAGACCGATGCCGCGCGCACGAGGTTCGACGCGATCATGGGTCGCGCCGAGCGACTCGAGCTGTCGAGGCCGGAGGGCGGATCGGACGGCGGCCTCGAGGAGAGCCCTGCGATGCGCGACCAGCAGTTCGCGCGCGCGGGCGCGATTCTGGCCCGGTACTGCTCGGTGCTGATTGCGATGTGGGACGGTGAGGAGACCGGGCACGTCGCCGGCACGGCGCGCGTCGTGGATCACCGCCGGCGCGGGCTGAGCGCGGGGGAATCCGCAGCCCCCGATGGACTCGATCCGTTCTTCTCCGGGGACGACAACGATCTCACCTATGAGATCCGGTGCTCTCGCCGCAGCACGGCACGCGCCGGGCAGGCCCCGGCGGGCGTGCGGGTCCTCGGTTTCACGAGCGGGGGAGGCGCCCATCAGACCCTCGCCGAGGGCATACCGCCGTCGCTTCTGACCCTGCTCAAGCGGACGGGGGAATTCAATGCGGACGTGACGGACTTCGAACGTAAGATCGCCCGCTCCGGGCGGCGCCTCGCGCCTGCGACGCCGCACGAGATTCCGCAGGCCCTGCAGTACATCGACGGACTGTTCAGGGCCGCGGACTGCCTCGGCTCCCATTTTCGGCGCTGCTTCACCCGGGCGCTCGCCGCGCGCTACGCGATGTGGGCGGCGCTCGCGCTCCTGCTGCTCACATTCAAGAAGACGTACGAGGGCTCATTCGGTCTGGTGAGCATCTCGGGCGTGCTGCTGATCTTCGCCCTGGGCTGGGTGCTCGCCCTCTGGGCACACCGGCGCGAGTGGCACCGCCGCTTCGTGGACTACCGCGGTCTCGCGGAAGGGCTGCGCGTGGAGTTCTACTGGGAGCTCGCCGGTGTGCGTTCCGAGCTCGCTGGCGAGTTCGCACATGAAAGCTTCCTGCAGAAGCAGGACGTCGATCTCGAGTGGATCCGCGCCGCAATGCGCTCGGTGAGTCTGCGCTGTGCGCTCTATCCGCGCTGTACATGGCCGAACGGCTTCGAGCACACGTTCGCGGCGTGGGTCGGTGATGCCGACCCGGTCAACGGGTCCGGGCAGCTGCAGTACTACCGCATGCGCAGCCGCGCACTGCACCGCCGCCAGGCCACCGCCGAGCGCATCGCGCAGGCGATGCTGTTCGGCGGTCTCGCCATGGGGGTTACCCTGGCGGTCGACTCCGCCCTGCGAGCGTTCGGCATGCCGCTCGTGACGGCTTTCGCACGCACGCTGCTCGTCTGGGGACTCGCCATGCTCACCGTGTACGGTGCCATCTTCGAGATTTACCTGCATGAGAAGGCCGATCGGCTGCTGATTCGCCAGTACCGATACATGGATTCCCTGTTCAGCTATGCGGCCCGCGAGCTGCGCTCGCGCCGCGCGCCGCTCGAGCAGCTCGAGATCCTGCGCTCGCTCGGGCACGCCTGCCTCGCCGAGCATGCGCAGTGGATCCTCGCGCATCGCGACAAGCGTATCGAGGGCATGCGGTGGTGAGCGCTCGCGGATCTTGCGAAGATGTACGGCATCGTTCGAGAGGCGACTGCCATGGCCACTGTTCCCGTGCCGCTTCCGCACCGCGATAGCCCGATCGTCCGCCACTGGATTGATGGTGCCATCGCGGCGGGGACGAGCGAGCGCACCTCCGAGATCTTCAATCCGGCGACGGGTGAGGTGACCCGACGCGTCGTCCTCGGAGGCGTCGACGACGTGAATCGCGCCGTCGCGAGCGCGCGGGCGGCGTTCCCCGCCTGGGCGGCGACGCCTGCCGCGCGGCGAGCGCGGGTCCTCTCGCGGTTCCTGGCATTGCTCAATGAGCACCAGGACGCGCTCGCGGCCACGATCACGAGCGAGCACGGCAAGGTGCAGAGCGACGCCAGGAGCGAGGTGCTGCGGGGCATCGACGTCGTCGAGTTCGCCTGTGGCGCGCCGCAGCTCCTCAAGGGCGATTTCACCGATCAGGCGGCGAGCGGTCTCGATAACTGGACGCTGCGCCAGCCCCTCGGTGCGGTCGCCGGGATCACGCCCTTCAATTTCCCCTGCATGGTGCCGTGCTGGATGTTCCCGCTCGCGATCGCGACCGGCAACTGCTTCGTGCTGAAGCCGAGCGAGCGGGACCCTTCGGCAGCGCTCATCATGGCCGAGCTGCTGCATGAGGCGGGCTTGCCGCGCGGGGTTTTCAATGTCATCCAGGGCGACAAGGTCGCGGTGGATGCACTGATCGAGCATCCGGACGTGAAAGCCGTCAGCTTCGTGGGATCCACCCCGATTGCGCACGCGATCTACGAGCGCGGCGCCCGCTTCGGCAAGCGCGTTCAAGCGCTCGGCGGGGCCAAGAACCACATGGTCGTGATGCCCGACGCCGATCTGGCCGAGGCGGTGGACGGACTCATCGGGGCCGCCTACGGTTCGGCCGGCGAGCGCTGCATGGCGATCAGCGTCGCGGTGCTGGTGGGGGATGTCGGCGACCGGATCATGCCGCGCCTCGCGGAGCGCGCCCGCGCATTGAAAGTCGGCAATGGGATGGATCCGGGGAGCGAGATGGGCCCGGTCGTCAGCCGGCAGGCTCTCGAGCGCATCGAGCGGTATATCGAGGTGGGCATCGAGCAGGGCGCCGAGCTCGTCGTGGACGGCCGCGGTCTCCACGTTGCGGGCCACGGGCACGGGTTCTTCACGGGCGCGACGCTGTTCGATCGCGTAGCGCCGCGAATGACGATCTACCGGGAGGAGATCTTCGGACCCGTGCTGAGCTGCGTCCGGGTGGAGGATTTCGATCACGCGCTGAGCCTCGTCAACGCGCACCCGCTCGCAAACGGCGCGGCGTGCTACACACGCAGCGGAAAGATCGCGCGGGAGTTCGGGCGCCGTGTCGAGGTCGGCATGGTGGGCGTCAACGTACCCGTTCCCGTCCCGATGGCGTGGCACGGGTTTGGTGGCTGGCGGGGGAGCCTGTTCGGGGACATGCACGCGTACGGGGAAGAGGGCGTGCGTTTCTACACTCGGCAGAAGGCGATCATGCAGCGCTGGTCCGAGCGCGCGCACGAGGGTCCGGATTTCGCCATGCCCCGGGACGAGAGCCGCTGAGCGCCCATGACACTGCGGATCGCCGATCGCTGGTTCGAGTGGGAGCCCCTCGCCGATGGCGTCACGCGGATCTGGGAGCCGCACGTCATCCGCGTCGAGCAGTGCAATATCTGGCACGTACGCGGCAGGGCGCGCGATTTGCTGGTCGATACCGGGATGGGGATTGCGAGCCTGCGGGACGCGGCGCAGGAGATCTTCGATAAGGCGCTGACGGCCGTGGCGACCCACACGCATGTCGATCACGTCGGGTCGATGCACGAGTTCAGCGACCGCATCGTGCACGCGGCGGAGGCTGACACGCTCGCTCGCGCCTCGGAGAACTTCAGCCTGCTGAGGTCCGATCACCCCGTGGAGTTCATCGCGGCGCTCGAGCGCGCCGGCTACGAGGTGGGCCCTTGCTTCATCACGGCGCTGCCGCACGCCGGTTTCAATCTGCGGGAGCTCGTCCGACCTTCGGCCCCGCCGACCCGCCGCGTGACCGCGGGCGATGTGATCGATCTCGGAGACCGGATCTTCGAGGTGCTGCACCTGCCCGGGCACTCGCCCGGCAGCATCGGGCTCTGGGAGGCCGCGACCGGCATTCTGTTTTCGGGCGATGCCATCTATGACGGCCCGCTGCTGGACGACATTGCGGGGAGCCACATTCCCGATTACCTCGAGACCATGCGGCGCCTGACGAGCCTGCCCGCCCGCATCGTCCACGCCGGGCACGACCCGAGCTTCGACGGGGCCCGGCTGCGGGAGCTGGCGCGCCAGTATCTTGACCGCCGCGGGTGAGGCGCGATCGGCGCGGGTGGGCCGGTGGCGCGGCCGAGTCGCCTGGCTCCGTGCGGCGTCAACGCGCCCGCGGCTCGGGTGGCTGGGGGAATTCCTTGGCCGCGGCGAGCAGCCACTCGCGAAACTGCGCGACCTTCGGCATCGCGAGATAGCTCTCCGGGCACACGAAATAGTACGACGAGCCATACGGGAGGATCTCCCGGCCGGCGAGCTTGAGGGTGCCCTTCTGCAGGGCGCGGGCGACGAGCGTCCAGCGCATGAGCGCGAAGCCCAAACCCTCTTCCGCAGCCGCCAGGAGGCCCGCGGAATCGTCGATCGTCGGGGCCCGCGACTGCCATTCGCGCTGCGCATCGGCCTGGCGCCAGACGCGCCAGGGCTCATCGTCACTGTCGAGCACGGGAAGATTGTCGAGATCCGTGTCGCGCGCGAGCAGGCCGTACTGCTTGACGATCTCCGGGTGGGCAACCGGAACCATCCATTCGTCGAGGAACTTCTCGACGTGCAGGCTCGGGTACGGCCCGCGCCCGAACCTGAGCGCGACATGAACGGGCGCCCGGGAGAAGTCGATGAGCTCGCGCGAGGTGTGAAAGCGCAGGCTCACCTCCGGATGCCTGCGCCGGAATGCGCGAATGCGCGGCAGCAGCCAGATCTGCAGGAACGAGGCGAGGAGCGAGATTTGCAGCGGACCGCGGCTGCGGTGCTGCTTGATGAAATGCAGCGCCGCCTCGAGCTCGTGCAGGCCCGCGCGCACGCGCGGCAGGAGCTCCAGTCCCTCCTCGCTCAACTCGACGCGCCGGCCATTGCGGCGAAATAGCCGCACCTGCAGATAGTCCTCGAGAGTCTTGATCTGCTGGCTCACGGCCGCCGGTGTCACGCTGAGCGCGTCGGCCGCGGCGCTGAAACTCAAGCGCGATGCGACCGCTTCGAACACGCGCAGCGCTCCGAGGGGAAGGCGGTCATAGGCTGCGGGCACGTTAAGCTCGCCTTAACAGAGGGTCAGCTCTTCCGTTTGTTCGCTCGACGTCCGGGGCGCACCGTTGCGCCCACGAAGCGCATCGTGCGCGATCGAATACTCGAAGAGGAGCGGATCCATGAGCGACTACACCGTACTGCCCCGGCTGGCGTGGCTGGCCGCGGCACTGACCGCGATGCTCGCCGAGATCGCCATCATCTGGACCGTGCTGCCGAAATGATCGCAGCGCGAAGCACGACGCTCACTCCTCGGACCGGGAGTGGGCGATCGTGTTGCGATAGGCGCGCGGTGTCATGCCCACGGTCGACCGAAAGCGCCGCGTGAACGCGCTCTGGTCGGTGAACCCGCACGCGGCGCTGATACTGGCGACGCTGTCGTCGCCCCGCAGCAGCCGCATGGCCGCCTCGATGCGCAGCTTGCTCAACAGCTGCCGCGGCGTGAGCCGAAAGACGCGCCGAAAATGACGCTCGAGCTGCGCGATCGACAGTCCGGCAAGCTGCGCGAGCGTCTGCATGCGAACGGCGCTCCCGTAATGCTGTTGCAGGTGCGCACAGATGCGGCGCAGCCGGTCGTAGATCGGATCGCCGCCCTCGGGAGATTTCAGGTCGCGGGAGATGCCGACCAGGCCGTGGATCCCGTTCTGCAGGCGCAGGGGGCGCTTGCAGGTGAGGCACCAGCCCGGCTTGTGGTTCGGAAAGATGTGCAGCTCGAGGTGATCCTCGATGAGCTCTCCCCCGAGCACTCGCCGGTCCTGCGCCGAGTAGTCGCCCCCGAGACCTCCCGGGAACAGCTCGGTCGCGGTTCGCCCGATGAGCTCGCTGCGGCGCTGCAGACCGAGCCGTCGAACGAGCGTCAGATTGGCGTGGGTGTAGCGTCCCTCCTGATCCTTGACGAAGAACACGACGTTGGGGAGAGCATCGAAGAGCACTTCGAGCTCCTGGGCGGGAATCGCCATGGCGGCTTCGGGCATCGGCGGGGCACCTCACGGCAGTCACCCCGATTGTGCGGTTTTCCGCATGGAATCGCGATGCATCGGCCCAAATGAGGTCGCCCCGGACGATTCTGCACCAGGATCGTGCATGGTGACCCCCCCTGCGGCCGCAAGCACGCAGGTCGCGCATCGCCGCCGCCGCCGCGGCGCCTCAGAACTTGTAGTTGATGTCGATCCCGATCGTTCGCGGTTGATTCGTCACCACGCGCTCGACGGACGGGATCGTCCAGGCGAACGCCGTCGTGTTGATGCCGAGCTCGGCCCGCTTGTCCGACAGGTTGTCGCCAAAGAGGTAGGCCGAGAGGCGATCGCCGACGAGCCCGAAGCGAAGGCCGATCAGATCGTAGGAGGGAAGCTGCGCGTAGGTGTATTCGATGTCGGTCTCGGACCCCACGAAGGAGTTGCTGAGCCGCGCGCTGAAGTTGTAATCGGCGAACAGCGGTCTCGTGTAGTTGATCGAGGTCGTCTCGGTGTACTTCGGAATGTTGAGGATCGGAAGGCCGGGGACGAGGGATGGATCGGCCGCGCTGATCAACGGATTGACCGAGGTGATATCCGAATGCGTAAGTGTGCCGCTGAACGTGACACTCCATTCCTGCGT
>Ga0335074_10002605_pt1 | contig 24633 bp, 20 predicted proteins | sample Lox_Sample_23_FD_206715 | JGI IMG/M metagenome (GOLD analysis project Ga0335074, IMG submission 206715) | Soil microbial communities from Loxahatchee National Wildlife Refuge, Florida, United States - Lox_Sample_2.3 | ecosystem: Environmental > Terrestrial > Soil > Wetlands | place: USA... | reverse complement strand
AACCAGCTTCTCCGGTTCCAACCGAATGGACAACGTCTTGAAAGATCACAGGTGCCCCGTTCTAGCCTTCGTTTGGCTAGGGCGGGGCAGTTTCCTGCGCGAGAATCCGAACCTGCAAGGTCTCAACTACCTCTGCACGAGCCGGACCTTCCCAGTGTCGACCGTCGCGCTGTCGATGCGCAGGGGCAGCTTGAAGGTGCTGGTGAGGCCGACGTTGGGGTATTTCGGGGTGAGGTAGTGCTGGACGAACCATTCCAGCGCGAACTGCGGAATGGTGACGCCATCGAAATCGATGGATTGCACGCGGATGGTGCCGATGCCGTTCGCGCCGTCCGCCTGCGCCACGGCATGGACATCGTGGGTGCCGCTGAAGAGGGTGTAAAGCGGATTAGTCGAGCCGCGGCCTTGCACGATCTGCTCGAAGTCAACGTCGGCGTGGGCGTCGACCGTGGTGCCCTGCGAGCTGAGCCGGAGATGGCTGACGCCTTTGGGCATCTTCACGCCGCCCTCGGCAAAGTAGGCGTTGATTTCAGGTCCGGTCAGTTCGGTTGGCTTGGGATCGGGATGAGCCTTGGCTCCGTTCGTCTTCAGCCAGGCGAGCTTTTGCTGCATGGCGTGGTAGTTCACGCTGTGGGTGTCATGCTGGACCTGAGCGCCAGTGGTGGCAGCGACTAACAACACGACTACCCATCGCCACATCCTCATCGCAGTGACGCCTCGGCTGCCGGCGCATTCACGGCTTGTACTGCTGGATTGTCGAGCGTGCCGGAGATGACATACGACTGGCCGCCGGAGCGCTCGAGTTTCATCGACAGGGAGCGGTCGTAAGAGGCGGTGCCGTTCACGGCGTACAGGTTGCCGCTCGAATGCATCTTGCAATCGGTGAGGGTGAAGGTGCCGTCCTGGAGCGCGACCTTGCCGGAGAATTTTGAGAAAGCGATAGGCACACCGTGGCTGTCGAGGGTTACGTGGCGCAGGGCGCCCGCTGTCCAGTTGAAGTCGGCAGTGCCGCTGGCGGAGCTCCGCAGCCTGGCTGCGGTGAGACCGGAGAGGGTGAGGCTGTATTCGGCGTCGACGGCGCCGGTGGCCCAATTGTCGTGCATGAGGGTCGCGAGCTGAGTCATCGCTAATTTGCTGACCACGCCGTTGCCCATGAAGCGCGGAGGTGAAACCGTGAAGTCGGCAAGCCAAGAGCCATCCTGGTGACCGCCGATGAGATCGCAGCGCAGCTCATGGATGCGCAACTTGCCGGATGAAAGTTCCAAAGATCCATTGATGTTGCTGGCGACGATGGGGCCAAGCTCGAAGCGCGCGGCGGCAAAGTGGCCGCTGGCTCGCAGCTTCATCAACGCGTCGTCGTTGCGCTTGCCGATGGCCAGCAGGCGATACCAAGGCTGGTGCAGGCTGGGATTCAGCAGCTGATTGAGGCGAGCCAGCGAAGCGTCGTCGGTGCGAAGGTCGAAGTTCAGGAGACAGTTCTCCGGTCCGGTGCAGTGCACTGGGAAGCTGGCCGATCCGGCGAGATGCGTGCCCTCCTTGAATGCGGCAGAGAAGGACGCGATCTTGATGAGCTGGTTCTCGAGCACGACGGAAGCGGAGTCAATTTCCAGTGGTTCGGAAACCCCTTGCAGCTCGGCGGTAGCCGCGCGCAATTGAACTTTGCCCGTAGGGAACGGAGGGGTGAAGCCCATCCAGGGGCCGGCTATGTCGATGTCGACCTTAGCTGTGCCGGCGAGGCCGATGCCGGGTATGCCCACTCCAAGCGCTTGTGCGACGTTGAGCAGGCGGCCCAGTTCAGCATTGCCGTTTAGCTCGAGGTCATAGTGCTCGGGATCGAAAGCGGCGCTGGCGGTCGCGGGCGACGTCGCACCCATAGGAATTGGGAAAGGTTTGACGATGAGTTGGAAGTTGGAAGTTGCGGCCATTAATACGGTTTGGGTTGATTGCCCCACCCTAGCCAAAGGTTTGGAAGAAAGCAGGTCCCTCGGCTCGTTGTCCTCGCTCGGGATGACAGAACCGGGCACCCGACCAGGGCGGGGTGCCTGGTTCACTCCGCTCAGGATGAGAGAACGGGATGCCCGTTTTTTCGCCGCATTAAGCGGAGCAGTGGGAGCGACGGCGAACTGTACTTCTCCCAGTTCCAGCGGCTGTTTTAGCACATCGGCCTGCAAGACGAATGAGTTCGTTTGACCTCCGCCCGACCATTGCGCCCTGCCTCCCGGCGCCTTGCGAACGGAGAACGTGGCTTCCACCTCGCCCGCCGCGGTCAGATCGGGCGGAAGATCCTTCTTGGCGTGACGCGCAAAGGCGACTACGCGCTCAGCGGGAATGTGTTCGCCGGAGATGTCCCAATCGTAGCCGCCTAAACCCCAGCCTGCGGCGTCACCGCGAATGCGGAGAACGCCGCCGCCGACAGGCGATTCACAGCGCACATCAAAGAGCGCGTCGTTCGGCGAGGAATAAGTCGCGGTGCAGTGCGTGCGCAGGCGTAAGGCTTCGCCGGTGGCGATGTCGTAACGGCGAAAGTCGTCGACCTGGGCGTCGGCGGTCACACCCAGCGCTGCCGGAGTGCCGGTAAGCACCGCGCTGACACGAACATTGCCGCGCCAGCCGCGATCGCGAGCGTAAAAGAGTTTGGTAAGCTGCCCCAGCGGACCGTCACTGAAATTCAGCTTGAGATAGAGCGGCGTGTCGCGCAGATTGGAGGCGCGCTGAAAACGGCCTTCCAGCTTGAGCGTGCCGGTGTCGTTGATGTTGACATCGGTGCGAACCGGGCGGGCTTTCAGGCGCATGCCCCACAGGCTTTCCGATTCCAGCCAGAGAGCAAAGTCGGCGTCGGTGAAGGCGAAGGCTTTCTTCACGGCGCCAAGTTTGAAGTTGATGCGACCGCTGGAGGCCTCAACGTAGGGGAATCGCGGACGTGCTTCCGGCCGCGTCTTGGCGGTGGGCGCGGGGTTGGTCTGCGATGCGCGCTCCACCAGTTCTTCGAGATTCCAATGACCATCGCTGCGGCGGACCAGATTCAAGCTGGCATTATCGAGATCAAGGGTGCCAATCTCCAGCCGGCCGCGCCAGAGCGATGTCAGACGCAGATAGGCGGTGACACTCTCGGCGCGCAACATGGGCTCGGCGCCGTAGGTGGGATCGTCGGCGACAACCAAGTTGTAGAGAACAACGCCGGGGCGGGGCAGCAGTTTGAGTTCGATGCCGGAGACGGTCACCTCACGCCCGAGAGCGCGGCCGATGGCGCCGGCGGCGCGGTTGCGATAACGATTCACGTTGATAAACGGCGGCAGAAACAGCGCCAGCACGAGTACCAGCGCGACTGCCCACATTAACCGCCGTGACCTGCGGCGCAGCATCAGTGCACCACGTGGAACATCCGGGACCAGCGCGTGTGGTCGAAGAAGTGAATGATGATGTTGAACAACCAGGCGATGCGGTCGCCGAGGCTTTGGCGTTCATATTCGTCGCGCGGCGTGATGAACGACCAGTAGATGAACATCGGCCGGCCGATGATGTTCTCGTAGGGCACGAAGCCCCAGTAACGGCTGTCCAGGCTGACGTCGCGATGGTCGCCCATGGCGAAGACGCTTTGCGGAGGGACGACGAGATCGCCGTTCTTGACGTACGACGGCATCTCCAGGCGCCACTCGGCGCAACCGTGGCAGTCGCTGTATTCGGGCGCGCCGTTAGGGAAGTTGTCGCGATAGGAGTCGAATTCGCTACTGGTGTTGAGGACGTACGGCTCGTTGAGCTTTTCGCCGTTGCGGTAGACGACTCCATCCTGCAGATGAATGCGATCGCCGGGCAGGCCGATCACGCGTTTAACCACGTAGAGGCCGGGCTCGACCGGGGAAATAAAGACAAAGACATCGCCGTGGCGCGGACCGCGATAGGGAATCAGCTTGCCGATCCACTTGGTGGCCGGCGCGAGCAGGATGCGATCGACGAAGACGTGATCGCCGATCAGCAGAGTGTTCTCCATCGAGCTGGAGGGGATGGTGAAGGCCTGCACGATGAAGGTAATGATGAAGAGACCGGTCACCAGGACGACCGCAATGGAAGCAATAAATTCAGCGGTAGTCTCCTTTGGCCTCTCTGGCTTCGCCGGTTGCTCCGTCTTCGGCGGTCTGGCGGCCGGGGTCTTATCCGGCGGCGCCTTCGCGGTTTTCTTGGTCGTAGGCAAGGTTGCGGTTCCTTGAGACAAACGCGTTCCTGCAGGGCCTATTGCGGGATGCGCAACATGCGATGCCAGCGCAAGCTGTTGAACATCTGGGTCACATTCAACATCAGATTGGAAAGTTTATCAGACGGAAGGCCACCCGTTACGGCGGCGTCAGCTCGATCCATCGACCAGTAGATGACCAACGGGCGTCCGACGACATTCTCCCCCGGAACAAAGCCCCAGTAGCGCGAGTCGTAGCTATCGTCACGATTGTCGCCCAGGACAAAGTAACAACCCTCCGGCACGATCAGCTCGCCCTCTTCCATCAACTTCTGCATCTGCGAATACCACTTGGCCGAAACCCTTTCGCCGTAAATGCCGCCATCGGGGAAGTTGTCGCGGAAGCGATCGCGCCAACCCCAATTAAACGTGGCATAGGTGTCGTCCTGGCGAACCCCATTGACGTAGACGTGCTTGTTGATGAGACGTATGTGATCGCCGGGAATCGCCACTACGCGCTTGACGAAATGCTGGCGGGGGTTGAGGGGATAGCGAAAGACAATAATTTCCTGGCGGTGAATGGGCCGGTAAGGCATGAGCCAGCTCCAGATGCGCGAGTGTCCGTAGTGCGCCTTGTCCACCAGCAGATAATCGCCGATGAGCAGGGTTTTCTCCATCGATTCGGACGGAATCTGGAACGCCTGAACGATGAAGGTTATGACGAAAATTGCAATGACGATGGTGCTAATGAGCGATTGCAATGAGAACATCATGTCGCGGTCGCGCGCAGGGTGCCGCGCTGGAGTGGCGGGCGGCGCTGCAAACGGGGTTTTGAGTTCCTCTGGGGTGCCAACTTCACTCATGATGGCTCGGCGCGCTCGGCGTCCGCGGCTGGGCGTTCCGCCGCGGAACCTCTTTCTAGCAATTGTAGACGTTCCCAAGCCAGGCGTGCCGCGCCTTGTTCGGCGGCTTTCTTGGTGCTGCCTTCACTGCGGCACACGAAAGCGTCGTTGCCGGCGGCAGAGGCCGGGATATGCGCTTCCATGGTGAATGTCTTGCGGTGGTCCGGGCCTTCCTCCTTGACCATAACGTAGCGGGCAGGAGCTCGTCCGCTGGCGTGGATCGCCTCCTGCAGAGCCGACTTGTAGTCCATGACGGGGAGCTTCTCGCCGCCCTGTCTCTGCACTTCGGCTAGCTCGGGTTCGAGGATGTTTCGCAGGATGAATCGATGAACGACTTCGAGTCCAGCGTCGAGAAACAGGGCGGCGATGACGGCCTCGAGAGCATTGACCAGCAACGCGCTTTTATTTCGTCCGCCACTGCGCTCCTCACCCCGGCCCAGACGAAGATAATGGCCAATCTTCAATTCATTCGCCGGCTGTAGCAGGCGACGGGCGCTCACGACGTGGGCGCGCAGCTTGGACAGTTCGCCCTCCTGATATTCCGGAAAGCGGCGGAACAGTTCCTGGCTGACCACAAACGAGAGCACGGCGTCGCCCAGAAATTCCATCTGCTCATTGTCGGGTTCTACCGTAGGCAAGCCGCTGGAGGCATTTTGCGCTTCTAATTCGCGCGCATAGGAAGCATGGGTGAGCGCCTGACAAAGCAGATTCCGATCGTGAAAAAGGTGTCCGAGAACTTCCTCCAGAGCACCGATGTCGTGGACAGGGGGGGTCATGGTTCAGCGGTGAGTGCCGCCGCTCGGCCGCTCGCTAATCTATCACAGTTGACTGCGGGCTTAGGCCCGCGGCTAACCCAAATGACACAGCTTTACGCCAGCCAATTTCAATGCTGCGGGCTGCTGGGCGATGTCGGAGCCGGTGACGAATTCGGCCGCGGCGCCGGAGTGGTCGCGGGCGGAGTCGCACCTGCAGCCGGCGCTTGGGCGCTCATCAGCTTTTGCAGCCGCGCCTGCTGCATCCTGGCCAAATTCTGCGCCTGAGTTCCGGCCCTGGCATATTGCAGCGCCTTGTTCGCCGAGTCCAGGGCCTGCGGATATTGCTTCAGGTTGTCCTGGGCGACGGAAAGACGAAGATAAAGTACAGCCTCAGGATTGCTGGAACTCTCCGCGATCGCTTTCTGCAGATTGGTAACCGCCGAGTTATAGTCCTTTTTGTCCAAGTCGACCATGCCAAGCGTGTCGTAGGCCATGGTGAGGATGCTGCGCTTGGCGGCCGCGACTCGCACCGGGTCGGGATTGGCGGGGAGCACAAGACCGGTATCGATGTTGTCGATGGCTGCCTGAGCGTCCTTGGACGCCTCCGCCAGGCGCTGCTCGCGATCGAGGTCGGTTTCGCGGCTCGATTCAGCCAACGCCGAAGCGACTTGCACCAGCGGAATCGGATTGGTCGGGTCGGCGGCAATAGCCTGGCGTCCGCAGTCGATGACCTTGTCGGTGTCATTGGACTGGGCGTAGAGGTTCATCGCGCGAGTGTAGAGCGGGGAGCGCAACTGGCTGTTGGGATACTTGGTGGAAAAGTCGTTAGCCGCGGCTTCCAACTTCGCCGGGTCGGTCAGATTGAAGGCGTCCTGATAGGCCTTCATCTCCTGCTGTGATCCCGCCTGCAAAACCTTGTGGATCGGCGGAGTCAGCGCGGCGCCGGGAGCCTGGTTGGTTGACCCACTTGTAGACTGCGGCGTGGAGCTCTGAGCCGGAGTCTGGGTTTGGGGGGTCGAGGTTTGCGCAAAAGATGCGAGCGCAATGAAGAGCACAGCTGCGATGATTGCGGTTGGTTTCATCATTGGTTCCTTTCTCTACACTAGCCGCCCGTTGCCAGGCAATGCGATGCCGACTGATCCTAATCCTGATGCTTGGCGGTCGGCGGCTCATACGGTTGCTGCAGACCACGGTGGGCTGCCGTTTTGGCATCGGGCGGTACATCGGAGATGGCGAGCGCCGCTTTGTACTGCGCGACCGCATCGTCACGCTCTCCCTGCAAATCCAGAATACGTCCAAGATAGATGTGGGACCAGGCGGCGACGTGGGGATCCTTGACGGGATCCTTCTGGGCGTCAATCGCCTTTTGGAAATCGGTTTGCGCTCCCTGCATGTCGCCGCCGAAGCTGGCGACCTTGGCCATTACGAAGTAGGCGCGAGCCGGCTCCTCATTGGCCTGCAAACTCTGTTGTGCCAGCTTGCCGGCTTCGGCTGGATTACCGCTGGCTAAGGCCTGCTCCGCCAAATCGATCTTTTTCTGCGGCCCAGGACGCGACGCCTGCATCACGTCCGGCTCGGCATGAGTGGCGAAAGCCATCTGGCTGGCACGTTTCTTTTCGTGCTCCACATCCATCGCGTGCAGCCAGTCAGGGAAGGCATCCTGCAGGCCAAGGTTCGCCTTCTCGAAGTCGCGCAGCTGATTGTAGAAGAAGCCGGTCAGCACAAAACCTTCCGCTTCGTCGCGCTGCACCAGCGCGAAACGATCCTTCTCCGAAAGCTGGGGATCAGAGGGAGTGCGGGCCTCGATGGCGCGGATCAGGCACTCGATTACCAGCAGCCCGATGTCGTTCTTGTACTCCTCCGCCATGGGCGCGATTTGCACCGATTGCAGGATGGGTCTCAGGCGCTCGAGCGATGTGGCGCGCCTGGCGATCAGCGGATCCAACGCGAAATGCAGGTAGGTATGCCGCAGAGCATTCATGTGGATGTTGTCGCCCGCGGGAGAAACCACCAGGTAATAATCCTCAAGATAATTGCGCGCGTTCACCTGCCCGGGAGCGCTCATGGGCTCAAGGTAGACGGTGAAACTGCGTCCTGCGTAGCCGGACATTGGCATGCGCAGGTAGTTATCGGTCGAGGTGATCATCCGCGACACTGGTGCGTGGTATTGGTCGATGAGAGCCAGGTACTCGGGCTGGTGCTTCAGCCAGATCGCGTGCAGGTTGGCGGCCTTGTAGTAGATCTGCAGCAGCGGCACAAATCCCAGAACGTACCCGGCATCCGGCGGCAGATCGGCTTCTTTCAATTTGGTCGGAAAATCAGGAGGCGGGCCGAGATTCAGCGCCAGCGAGACATACTCCGCCAAATCGTGCGCGGCGCCACCCATGCGATGTTCGTTGTAGAAGCGGCACATTCCCGCGGCTGCGGTAGCGACGGCGGGAGACTTGCTGGCTGCCACGAGATCGGCGCGCACCTCGGCGCGAATCGGCGAAGAGGATTGCAACTCCTGATCGTAACCGCAGACATTCATGCCGGCAACCACGCTGAACAGGGTTTCGCTCACGTCGAGCCTGGCTCTGGATTGAGCGGCGGCACAAAGGCTCAGCGAGGCGAGCACGGCGGGCCAGACAAAAATGCGGGCAAAACGCAGAGGAGGCTCCAAAAGTCAGCAATTAGCAATCAGCAATTAGCTTCAGACTATCGCGGCTGATGCGATTTGGCGAAGCAAGAGCTAACCGCGCGGAAAACGTCGGCTCCAGTGTACGAGGTCAAGATGGGGCGCGCAAACATCGGGCGAAATGCCCAATCCCGCAGCCTTCTTCCCTTATCCCTTCACCTGCACCCTGGAGAAGGTGAGGATGACGTGGCTGGAGGTCGGCTGGCCGAAGGCGGTTGCCGGATTGAACGTGGTGAAGATCAACATGTTCTTCAACTCCGGAAGAATGGCCTGCGCATCTTCCGGCGCGGAGAGGATGCGGTAATCCAGCACCCGACCGTCCGCTCCGACATAGGCTTCCACCACCAGTGAGTCGGCGTTGGCGATGCCCATGGACAGCTCGAACGGGGTGGACTTCAGCTCGGCCGGAGTGTAGAGCATGGTGGGCACGTCGTTCGAGGCACGCACCTGTGCCGGCCAGAGAACGCTGATGAGAATGGCAAAGACCAGCAAAGTGGTCAGCGCGCCGGCGGTAGCCGGAACCATAACTGCGTTGAACGCATTCTCCCAGCGCACCAGCAACCGCTCCCAGCGCGAGCGGCGGGAATTAGCCAGTTCCTGCGAGATGGCAACCCGCAACCTGAGAGCGAGATCGCGCGGCGCGGGCTTGCGTCCCAGCGAGCCGACCAGCGACTGAGTGCGCTGCACCGAAGCAAAGCGAGTGGCGCATTCGCCGCAGGCGCGCAGGTGTTCGTCCATGTGGGCCATCTGGCTGCGCGTGACCGCACCATCCAGGTAGGACGACATGAGTCCCTTGGCAACTGAGCACGTCATGGTGTGACCTCAACGTTCTGACTGCTGATCGCAGCTCGGCGGCGCCGATTGTCATCGCCTTCGCCCGTTTCCATTCCAAATGCGGCCAGATGCCGCTGCAACCGCTTGCGTAACGCCTCTCGCCCGCGCACCAGCCGTGACTTTACGGTTCCCAGCGAAGTCTGCATGACTTCTGCGATCTGCTCATAGGACAGCTCTTCAATGTCGCGCAGGATCACGGTGGTGCGATACGGCTCGGTAAGCTCCTTGAGCTCGGTCTCGACGCGTTCGCGCAGTTCGTCGTCGTAGACATTCTCGAGTGGAGACTTGCCCTCGTCGACCAGTGAGTCCTTCATGGCGGAGAAATGTCCGCTCTCGTCGCTCTCGCAGCTGGGCTCGATGGAGGTTTCGTGGTACTTATGGCGAAACCACCAGCGGCGGCGGTTCGAGGCTTCATGCAGAGCGATGCGGTAAATCCAGGTCTTCAGGCTGGAATCGGCGTTGAAGTTCTTGATTCCGCGGAAAACCTTGAGGAAGACTTCCTGCGTCGTATCGGCGGCGTCGGAGGGATCGTCCAGGGTGCGGTAGATCAGGTTATAAACGGGCTGGTTGTAATGTGCGATGAGCCAGGAGAAAGCGGCTTCCGATCCGGCCTTCAGTTCGGCCACGATCGAGGCTTCTTCCGTGCGGACGCTCAGCGCACTTGCGAGGTCACTCAATGTTGTTACTCCCGCCACTGGCGGCACCTCAAATGATAGATTCTTTCGCGACCCGCAACAACCATGGAAACGGCGCTCGACGCGTTGTCAGCGCTATTGGTCCCACTTCGGCAATACGTAAACGAATGCCTTCACCCGAGGTAGGACTAATCAGTTAGACCCCACCCGGCCCCGAAATGTTCCAGAAAGATGGAGCACAGAGGTGGCATCAGGCTAGAGAGGTGTTCGACTGGTGTCAGGGCACGGGCTTCAGCCGTGCCTTTTGTGCTAAAAATCACTACTGCTTGGCCGGCGACGCCGGGTTGGTGCTGGAGCCGGAGGTCGATGTCGAACTCGAGTCGCCGGAGTTCTGACTGGTCGACTGGGCAGGCTTCTTCTTGTGGGTGGTCGTCTTCTTTGGCGGCTCGGTGTCGTCCACAATGACCTTCTTGACCGGAGCCGGCGGAGTCGTCGCAGCCTTCTGCTGCAGCGTTTTCACCTGCGTACGGAGGTGGTTGATCTCCGACTGGGTTGCAGCCGTAAGGTTCTCCAGGCTGTCGCCAAGACTGCGGCGTATGGAATCGATTACAGCCAGCTGGCGGGCAAGTGCGTCGTAATCGCTGCGCGGGCCGAAGGCGCCGGCGGACTCGGTCAACGAGGCGAAGACGTCATAGAGCGCATTCAGATTGCGATAGAGCTTGAACTCGGCGTTGACGTCCTGCGGCGCGCTGCGCACCGCACTGATCAATGCCGGCAACGCCTCGGTGAGATTGCGCTGAATGGAGTCGGCATTGGATTGCGCCTGCTGCTTGGAGTTGGCGTCGGCCCTCCACTTGTCGATGCGCATATAGGCGAGATCCGAGTTTGCTTGTGAAGCCGCGGATTGCAGCTGGTCGAGCTGCGGCAAGATCGACGTCATCGAGACGCTTCCGGCTGGAGTTTGAGGCGGCGCGGGAGCGGCTTGCGGCGATTGCGCAAGAAGCGCGACGTCGGCGCAGAAAAGAAGCAGTAGGTATTGGACAGTTCTCATCGAGGTCTACCGAAGATTCTTCGACGCGAGCGCGAAGGACGAGGTGGGATTCCAGTGTATCAACAAAGGTTGGATGCAAGAGCGTCGAGGGGATTTGCAGGCCCACTGCAACCAGGTCTCCACGATCGCGAGACTAGGGACACCCGGCAGAAGCGGCGCTGGCTGGCAGCCGGCTGCGCGGCTGTCGGTATTGATGGGAATCAGCACATCAAGCGTCGCCCGTCGTCTTGCTGAGTCCGCCTTACTCGGCGGGACTGGTGGCGTTCAGGATGATGCTCAGCGCTGGCGTCTGCGCCGGCTTTACGTAGCGGTCGACGATGAAACGCTGGCCATCGCTGGTGACGTCGTAATTGAACATGTCGCTGGAAGAGACCGACGGCCGCGCGTGAGCCTGAAACAACTTCACCGGTGCGCCGGTGGCAAGGGCATTTTCGCCATTGACCTCCACGGCGACGATATCGCCTTCGGGATCGAGGTAGAAGATCTCCTTGCCATCGCCGCGCCAGCGAGGCTCTTTGCCGCCGCCGCGCGAAACCTGCATCTTGCCGCCGGTGTCGGGATAGGGAGCGATGTAGACCTCCCACTCGCCGGTTTCGTCCGACTGGTAGGCCAGCCACTTGCCGTCGGGCGAGATCTGGCCGTCGGACTTATCGCCGCGGTCGCTAAGCAACGGCGAAACCTTCTTATCCTTGAGCGAGACGATCTCCAGCGCCGTGCCGCCGGTTGTTACGGTGCCGGTGGTGATCAGGTCCTGGTCGTCGGCGGTGAAAGAGTTGGGCATGATATCGATGATGTTAGGCGGCGGAGCGGCCAGGCCGCGATCGGCTTCGTAGCCGTTGGAGTTCTTTAGCCGCAGGACCTCGGCCTTGGCGGCGGAACGGTACGCGATCGTCTTGCCGTCGCGCGACCAAACTCCCGTGGTCTCCTCCGCCGGATCAAATGTGAAGCGGGTCGAAGCGTCGTGTGGAAGATCGTGGATCCACACATCGATATTCTTGGCCTTGGGATCGGCAACATCGAAGGCTACCCGATGCCCGTCGGGCGAAAGGCTGGGATTAGCAAGGATGCCGACTTCGCCAACCCGTCCCAGCTCCTTACCGGAGCGGTCATACCAGGTGAGCTGCGAGAGCGACGACCCGGTGCCTTGATGAAAGACGACGGTGTTGTTCAGGGCCACAGTGAACGCGCTCCAGTAAGTAGATGGATGACGCCCCACCTGGCTGGTGACGATCTGCGGCCTGCCTTTCACCTCGGGTGCGTCGGGGTCGAGCGCGACTTGCAGCAGCATGCCTTTGAAGTCGACATAGAACAGCCGATCCTTGGCGTAACCGGGATTGGACCAGGCCAAGACCAGCAGCTGCTTTTGCTGACGGTTGCTCAGCGAGCCCAGGTAAATCCCGCTGCTGTGGTCGTTGGGACGCTCGTTGAAGTCGCCGGCCCAGAAGAGAAAGTGATCGCCATCGGGCAGGAAAAGCGGCCAACGATGCGACGAGTCCGTGGCCGGAGTGAAGATCTTGTCGGTCAGGCGCTCGCCATCGGTTCCATCGGCGTCGATGCGCCACAGCGGACCTCCGGCATCGGGAGCGTAGATGATGACGTCCTTCTTGCTCCAACTGCCGCCGCGAGGCTGGATGGCCGAGGCCAACACCTGCGGCGAGCCGCCGGTCGCGGGAACCTTTTTCAACTTGCCCTGCGCGAAGAAGCCGACGTAATCGTCGCGCGGCGACCAGAAGGGATAAGCAGCGCCTTCGGTTCCTTCCAGTCGGCTGGCATGCGAAGAGCCGATCGGTTGGACATAGAGCACGCCTTCGCCAGTGTCTTCGTCGACGGCCACGTATGCCAGCATGGTTCCGTCGGGCGAGATCGCGATGTGGCCGACTTCGCCCGGGACCGTAATGGCGAACTCCATGCGCACCTTCGGCGTCCTGTGCCGAGAGAGCAGCAAAGCGCCTGTGATCAAGCTTCCGACGACGAGAACGGCAATCGCCGTCGCCCACAGCGTCCAGCGATGCGGCGCAACTTGCGCGTGCAGTGCAGGACTCGAATCCGAGTCCGAAAGCGCTGTCAGCGCGAAGGTGAGATCGCGCGCCGACTGGAAACGGTCCGCAGGACTTTTCTCCAGGCAGTGGCGCACGATGCGATCCAGCGCTGGCGGAACTTTCACTTGCTGGCTGTCGAACTCCTCTGGATCGCTCTTTAGCACCGCGTTCATGACTTCGACCGCGGTGTCGCCGCAGAAAGCCTGCTTGCCGCACAGCATCTCGTACAGCACGGCGCCGAAGCTGAAGATGTCGGCGCGATGGTCGACCGCTTCGCCGCGCACTTGCTCGGGCGCCATGTACGGCGCGGTGCCCATCACCATGCCCGGTTCGGTTTGCAGCGTTTGCACCGTGGCCATGGTGAGATCGGACATTCCCGCCGATGCCTTGGCCTTTGCCGCGCTGGCCTTGGCGAGTCCGAAGTCGAGGAGCTTGGTGTGACCGTCTTTGGTGAGGAAGATGTTTTCCGGCTTCAGGTCGCGATGAACGATGCCGCGCTCATGAGCAGCCGCCAGACCGTGCGCGATCTGCAAACCGATCTCGAGCGCCTTGCGAACGCCAAGCGGACCGTGATTGAGGCGCTCGCGCAGGGTCTCGCCTTCCAGCAACTCCATGACCAGATACGGCGTTTCTTGCTGTACGCCGACGTCGTAGACGGCGAGAACGTTGGGATGATTGAGCGCGGCGACGGTCCGCGCTTCCTGCTGGAAACGCTGCAGCCGCAGGGGATCGGAGGCGATGGCTTGGGGGAGAATCTTGATGGCGACCGAGCGATTGAGCCGCGTGTCGTGCGCGCGATACACCTCGCCCATTCCGCCTTCGCCGACTGGCGCTACCACTTCGTAGGGCCCGAATTTTACTCCGGCTGCGACGGCCATAGCGACTCGGCGGCATTATAGCGGAGAGATTCCTGCATGGTTCTCAAAAGTCGAGGTCGGTGAGATCGGACGGTGTGACTTGGCCGGATCAAAACATGCCTGTTGGACCCGTATCAAGAGCTACGTCAGCCGCCACATCACAAGGTCCCTCTCATCGAGGCAGCAGGGTGAAATGCAAGATCGGCGCAAAGGAAGTTTATTGCTGCAGAGCAGCCTGACGCTAGTCCCGATGGCGCTGCTGCCAATGGCACGATTCGATGGCGTGAATGCGCAGATCAGGTGCGGGAGTTTGACTACGCGATGTCCGTGGGAGAGAATACTGGGGGCGCTGGTGACAGCGTCATCCCTTCCGCGAAGTGGGCCTGTGGCGCAGCTGGGAGCGCGCTTCCATGGCATGGAAGAGGTCGTCGGTTCGATCCCGACCAGGTCCACCATAAAATCAACAACTTACAACAATCTCCCTTCTCCCCTTGGTCGCACTTGGTAGCAAATTCTCAGAAAGTTTAGCCGGCTTGCATTGGTGTGGAACTTCGGGGAGCCATCGCCGAAATTGCACGTCAAACGCTCAAGGATGATTTCCGGTTTGTCAGTTATGAGCCCTTAATGAGCCACATCACACCTTGCGTTCGCTAAGACGGTACTCACCTGACTTTTGATGCCCACTGCTCGCGTGTCATCACGCATCGGAAGCCGAGGTGGTTAGTCCCCGTGCTGACCTCGCCTTTGCCACGCGTGCCGACGATATAGCGCGAGCAGTACTGGTCGGTGCAAAGAAACGAGCCTCCACGATGCACCTTCTTGGGTTGGTCGGGTTCGCTCGGATCGAAGGATGAGTCTGGTCCCCGCGGATTGCGTGCAACACTGCCGGCCATTGCCAGTTGCTGGTAGTAATCGGGACGATACCAATCGCTGGTCCATTGCCAGACATTACCCGCCATGTCGTATAAGCCATACCCGTTCGGAGGATACTGGGCCACCGGAGCGATGCCTGCGTAGCCGTCCTCGCCGGTGTCGTGATCGGGAAAGTGTCCTTGATGGGTGTTCGCCATCCACTTGCCTTTAGGGCGGAAGTCATCACCCCAAACGAAGGGTTTGCCGCTGAGGCCGCCGCGAGCGGCGAACTCCCATTCCGCCTCTGTCGGCAACCGCTCGCCTGCCCACTTCGCATAGGCGACTGCATCTTCGTAGGCGATCTGCACGACCGGATAGTTGTCTTTGCCTTTAATGTCGCTGCCCGGGCCTAGAGGGTGGCGCCAATTGGCGCCCGGCACATAGCTCCACCATTGCAGGTGGTTGTCGAGCGGCACCGGATGGTCCGGGGGAGAGAAAACCACCGATCCCGCAACCAGATTTTCCGGAGGCGCGCCCGGAAAATCTTCAGCGCGCGGTTTGCGCTCCGCTACCGTTACGTACCCTGTGGCCTTTACGAACTTCGCGAATTCAGCGTTCGTAACATCCGTCTTGTCTATGAAGAAGCCATCCACATAAACGCGATGCACCGGACGCGCATCTTTGGTAGCTTGCATGCCCACATCGTTCATATCCGGTGGATCGTTAGCTCCCATGGAAAATTCGCCGCCGGAGATCCAGACCATACCGATGGGAGCTTCTCCCGGAGCGGGAGTGCGGTTGGGAATTGTCGGCTGAAACAAGCTGGCCGATGCTGGTACTGGTGATGAAGCGATTACGTGAGCCGTGCCACCTTTATGGGCTGAATAAGCTATGCAGGCTACAATTCCAATCATTGCCAGGAAGCTAATCAGAATTAGCGTTTGCTTACTCTGCTTTGTCCGGCTGCCAGACCCGTTCTTCTGTTGCCGTAATCCTTGTTGCCTCACGGATGACTCCTCACCCCAGCTACTAGGTTTACCCAGCCAGGAGTACTGCCAGGCTACAGGAACACTTTGGTAATCTCCGCCAATGCGGATGTAGGTGCCGTCGCTCTAGCTAAACTTCAGCGATTGATGTTTGGTAGACGGCGAATCCGGCGCAGGCAACTACTGCAAGCGCGGCGATCACCAGCCATTGCCGCCCACTGCCGGCAACCTCGGCTGGCTTCTTGCTTGCGGCCGTCACCGGCTGTTTTCTGCGTGACAAGATTCCATTTCCTTTCGGCACCGTAATTCTATTGCGTTTCGTCTTTTGTCGTGGGACCGTGATCGCGCAGAACTCCTTGTTGCCGCATGCGTCCACGGAGTCTTGGCCTCTCGCGCTCTATTGTTTCGAGACTGTTACGGCTGCTATGTACCACAGTCACAATAGCTTCGAGCAAGGATGCGGACAACTGTCATTTGCGACAGGGGGTCCGGCGGAGCACCGGTCTTCATTCCTCCGCCGTACTCATTGCACAGCATTTTCGGCTGCGCTAAAGTAGACGGAACCCGACCTTTGTGAATGCACCGGACCCGCTGGAGGAGCCGGAATTCGCGCCACACAAGAGTATTTGTTCGCTCCGATTTGCCCGGATGGGTAGGCTTCATGAAGAGCATACAAATCTCGAGTTGCCTCTGTACTTCTGACCATTGTTTAGTTCGGCAAGAGCTTTGGTATTGTTCTGTTCTGTTGATGGCGCTGACGACTTCCCTCGCGGCGCAAGCGACTCGTCACGAAAAAAACGTTCTGTTCCTCTACAGCTTCAGCCAGCGCGAAACCTTTGATTCGTTGGAATCCCTGAAGGCCACGGTACGTAGTCATACTACCGGGCCGGTCAACTTCTATGTCGAGTATCTCGATTCCACCCGGTTTGCTGTGCCAGGCTACGAGGACTCGTTAAGCGAGACCCTGCGCGACTCCTATGCCGGCAGGAAACTTGATGTGGTTGTGGTCGGCGCGTTTCCAGCGTTGCGATTTGCCCTGAGCCATCGGGAGCAGATTTTTCCGAAAATCCCAATCGTTTTCATTCTGGTCGCTCCAGACAGGCTTCCGCGAGACAAGATCTGGCCCGGCGTTACCGGCGTCACGCTCCCCGCCGATGTTCGAGGAACCATTGATCTGGCTCTGCGCCTGAGTCCCGATACCAGGAACATTGCCATCATCTCGGGCGCTTCCGAGTTTGAACGGTTCTGGCTGGGAGAAATGCGGCGGGAGTTGCTCACCTACGACGGCAGACTCAATGTGATTGAGTTGGTGGGTTTGCCGGCCGAGCAAATACTCGCCAGCACTTCCAAACTTCCTCCTCATACCGTCGCCATGTTTGATGAGGTTCCATCGGAAGCATCCCAGCCGGTCATGGGAACGTATGAGTTGATGACAGCGGTTGCCAAGCAGGTGCCGACCTACTGCATTCACAATTACTGTCTGGACTACGGAGCCATTGGAGGATCCTATCCTGACTATAGCGAACAGGTCCTTGACGGTGGATTAGTTATTGCGCGAGTTTTGTCCGGCGAAGCGCCCGAACACATTCCTGTCATACACGGCTCCCAAGACCATGCTCAGGTCGATTGGCGCCAGTTGCAACACTGGCATATTCCGGAATCGCGCCTGCCGGCGGATACCATCATCTTCCACAAGCCCCAATCCTTCTGGCAGCGGGATCGCCAATACATCATCGCCGCCATTGTGATCATCGTCATCCAGGCTCTGTCGATTGTCGGACTGCTGATGCAGCGGGCACGCAAGCGGAAGGCAGAAGCCGTGCTGCGCGAGAGCGAGAAACGCTTCCGCGTGATGGCCGACACGACGCCTTCCATCGTATGGATGAGCGATACCGGAGGTAATCTTACCTACTTAAATGATCGCGGCAGAGACTTCACTGGTAGTGATTCGAATGCTGGCCTCGGCGATACCTGGAGAGCTTACGTGCATCCCCGGGATCTGCGGAAAGTTCTGGAACTCAACGCCCAGGCCTTGGTGGACCGCAAGGTATTTTCCCGCGAGTTCCGTCTGCGGCGGAAAGACGGCGTCTATCGCTGGATGTTCGATGTTGCCTCGCCCCGACTCAATGGCGATGGTTCATTTGCCGGTTTCATCGGCTCGGCGATTGACGTAACCGACCAGAAGTTAGCTCAGGAGGCGCTGGAAAACGTGAGCGGGCGTCTGATTGAGGCGCAGGAGCGAGAGCGCACCCGGATCGCCAGAGATCTGCATGACGACATTTGCCAAAGGCTGGCAGTGCTTTCCATGGAGTTGGAGCAGGCCAACCGTAACGGATCGCCACCGGCCACCAAAAAGCGGCTGGAAGAAATCCGGCAGCACTGCTCCGACATCGCCAGCGACGTTCAGTCCCTTTCCCATCAGCTGCATTCCTCGAAGCTGGATTACCTGGGCATCGCAGCTGCCATCCGCGGCTTCTGCCGGGAGTTCGGTATACAGCACGAACTCATCATTGACTTCCGGGACGAGAACGTACCGACGCATCTTCCCAAAGACGTATCCCTGTGCCTGTTTCGGGTCGCCCAGGAAGCGCTGCACAACGCGGTGAAATATAGTGGAACGCGGCATTTCCTCGTGGAATTGCAAGCGACAGGAAACGAAGTGCGGTTGACGGTAAGCGATACAGGAAGCGGCTTCGACGTAGAGCAGGCAAAAACCGAACGCGGTCTCGGCCTGGTGAGCATGCAGGAAAGAGTTCACCTGGTGCATGGCCAGTTCCACATCGAATCGGCGCCGGGTGCGGGAACCAGGATCATCGCCGTCGTGCCGGTGCCGGCCGCGGAATCGGCTGGTTTGACAGAGGCCGAACGCGCAGACGAGGCTGCCACGGGAACCGCATGAAACGCACACGCATTTTGATTGCCGACGACCACACCATGATCTGTGCCGGCTTCCAGAAATTGCTGGAGCCTGAGCACGAGGTGGTCGGCTCGGTGGGCGACGGCCGCGCCTTGCTGAAGGCGGCGGCCGAGCTGAAGCCGGATCTCATTCTGCTGGACGTCGGCATGCCCCTGCTGAACGGATTGGACGCCGGACGAGAGCTGAAAAGAATGATGCCCGGGGTAAAACTGATCTTCCTTACCATGAACCCCGATCCGGAGGTGGCGAGCGAGGCGCTTCGCATCGGCGCGTCCGGATATCTCCTCAAGAACTCCCAGCAAGGCGAACTCTTGCAGGCCGTTCGTAACGCACTTCGAGGATTGTCGTACGTAACCCCTCAGATCGGCCGAGCGATCGAGGAACATTTCCAGCGCGATCCCAAGTCGTTGAACCGACCGAAGCAACTCAGCGACCGTCAGCGAGAGATTCTGCAGATGCTGGCCGAGGGCCGGTCGATGAAGGAAATCGCATTTATCCTGCAGATTTCGCTGCGGACCGTGCGCTTCCACAAGTACCGGGTCATGGAAGAACTGGGCATCCGGACCAACTCCGAGCTGGTGCAGTACGCCATCAAGCACTCGATCATCTCCCCAATCTAGGGCGTTTCCTCCGCGGCATGGCGCCGCATAGCGCACTACCACTGTCACTTCTGACAGTAGCTACCGTATTGCAATTGACGAGACAATTCAGACAGCTCCGACATCGGATGGTGGCGCGTACCCTATGGGCAAGATTCGAGTATTGCTTGCTGATGATCATGAAACGATTCTGGAGCGGACTAAAGCAGTGCTGGGTGGGGAGTTCGAAATTGTGGCCAGTGTCAAGAACGGGCAGGATGCGTTCCTGGAGACGCAGCGACTGGATCCCGATGTGCTGGTCATCGACATCTCGATGCCGGTACTCGACGGGCTGCAGGCGGCGCGCCAGCTGCGCTCGAAGAAGTCCCGGACCAGGATTGTGTTTCTGACGGTGCACGGAGACGAAGACTTCATAACCGCAGCATTCGCGGCGGGTGCTTCTGGCTATGTGACGAAATCTCGCGTCACCACGGATCTGGTGCCCGCGATACGCGATGCGCTGGCCGGACGCAAATACATTTCGGAATCAGTCTTGAGGTAGAAAGCCGGAACTCTTTGAGAGCGGCTGCCGTCATCGCGCCGAATCCATGGCCGCCTGAAATCCAATCCCTCTGAGTTTCTACCTCACGGGCTTTTCGCGCGTTGGTGTGGTAGGAAACATAGAGGGGCATGTATTTGGCGGTGTGGTAGTTTTATTTCCACCAGCCCGAACTGCTCAGTGATTTCAGGTGCGAAGACTGTGGCTAATAATAGCGATCGTGATCGCGGCATGGCCTTCTCCGGCCAGCGCACAAACTGGCGAGACTCTGCCTGAAGTCGACGCCTATTACAACTTCAATCCGGATTTCCGTGTGCAGTTCCAGGTGAAAGAAACTCGTGAGGGCGGCGAACCGACTACCGCTGAGATTGGACCCAGTATCCAGCTGTACCTGAAGAAGCTAAGCAAACTCTTCGACATTACGCAGTTTGATCTCGATAAGTCCAAGTACCAGCTGCTGCTCTTCTCCGTCGGATATCGAATTCTTCCCACCCCGGGCGAAGTACCCACAAACCGCCTGGAGCCATATGTGATACTGAACTTACCTTCTCCGGGTAAGTTGCTGTTGTCTGACAGAAACCGCGCCGACCTCGATTGGCAGAATGGCAATCTCTACTGGCATTACCGCAATCTCATCAACGTTGAGCGGCCCCTGACTATTCGCAACTACCACCCTTCGCCCTACATCAGCGCCGAAGTATGGTACACCAGCCAATATGAGAAGTGGAGCACGACGTCCTTGTTTGCCGGTTGCCTGTTTCCCTTCGGCGAGCATGTCGAATTCAACCCCTACTATGAACACCAGAACAATACCGGCAAAAGTCCAAATCAACAATTAAACCAGCTAGGACTGATGCTGAACTTGTGGTTTGGGAGAAGGTAGAGACTAGTCCGGCAAGCCAACTCTTACTGCTGACTGTCACAAGTGACAGTTTTCTTCGATTTCCTCTTGTAGTGAAGTAACAAGCCAAGCAGGGAACAACCCACAACGCAAACAACTTTATGCAGTCCCACGCTGGGTTGATCCGCTTGCGGGTTGTTCTGGAAACGATTCCGCCATTAGCGACCGCTATTCGGCAGAAAGCAGAGGAGAGAAGATGGAACTAGCAACTCGACTGCGAAAATTGGTACTAGGGGCAGCTGCCGTCTCCAGCCTGGTAATGGCGGGGGCGGGAGCGCCGCTTGCAGCTCAGAATCAACGACCTAACATCGTCATGTTGATGACGGACGATACCGGATGGAATGATTTCGGCGCCTACTCCGGCGGAGGCATGACGCTCGGCCATCCCACACCGAATCTTGACCGCATGGCTAAAGAAGGTGCGGTGTTTACCAGCTGGTATGGCCAGGCTAGTTGTACGGCCGGCCGTGCCTCGTTCATGACCGGACGCATTCCCATTCGTTCAGCGCTGTCGGTTGTGGTTGCCCCCGGAGACCGGAATTTCCTGCGCAAAGAGACGCCCACTATAGCCGAGTACTTCCAGAAGAACGGCTACAGCACTTTCTTTACGGGCAAGTGGCACTTGGGAGATACGCCGGAGTCGTACCCGATTGAGCACGGGTTCGATGAGATGAAGCAGTTCGCCGCTTACTACGCAGGCGTTTATTCCTATCCGGACACGTCGAAGTGGTTTCATCCCTGGTTCCCGTCGTACAACCCTGAATTCGAAAAAGCGTGGGACTCCGTCCTCAACATGGGAGAGTGGGAAGGCGTGGCCGGTAAGCCTGCAACTCGGGTCGGCACCATCACCTACGATGCGCTAGCGACGTATGACGAAAGAATGGCGGACAATACCGTCGCCTACATCAAGGCCCATGCCAAGAGCGGCAAGCCTTTCTTCCTGGATATTAATTTCATCAAGATGCACAACCCCACCAACGCTGCTCCCGACTTCCGCGGCAAGTCGCACCTGGGCGACTATTCGGATTCGCTGATGGAGCTGGATGCTGATATTGGAAAGATCCTGGACGAAATTCGGGCCGATGCACCCAACACCATCGTGATTGTGACGGCCGACAACGGCGCCTGGATGGATGCTTATCCCGACGCCGGGACCACGCCGTTCCGCGGCGAGAAGGGCACACCGTTCGAGGGTGGCTGGCGTGTGCCGGCTATCATGTGGTGGCCGAATCACATCCCGGCCGGCGCAGTTTATGGCGAGATGATGTCGCACATCGATTGCTGGTCCACCCTGGCAGCGATGGCGAATTTCACCCCGCCGCCAACCGGCGAAATGAAGGACAACAACGGCAAGCCAATCTACTTCGACAGCATCGACAACAGCGCCTACATTCTGGGCAAGGCCCCACATTCAGCACGCCGATCGTGGATCTACATCGATGGTGAGAATCTCAACGCGATACGAACTGACATCGCTGGAGATCCGAACGCGCCCTGGATCAACATCGCCTGGAAAGCTGTATGGACGTCGAAAGATTCGTGGCTGGGTCCTAATCTGAATCTGGGCGCTATTCCGGCCCTGTTCAACCTGACCATGGATCCGTTCGAAAAATACGACATGATCTTCAACGGCGCGCAGGGGTCATTTCACGGGATACAGAGCTCGCCAGGAAGATACGCCGGAGAAGATAACGGCTGGGCAGCCGCGGTGTGGTCGGTGGCGCTGTCGGACTTTGACAAGTCCATCATGAAGTATCCGAGCATTCAGCGCTACCCAGGTGGCGCTTCGAACGACCTGATACCGAATTTGCAGAATCCTAAGAACCCACTACCGCTATTGGATCCGAACAACATGCCAAAAGCAGGTTCTACCGGCGGATAGGCTGTCTATCATCGAGGCAAAACGAAAGGGGAGGCGCAGCCGTTCGCACCTCCCCTGTTAATATTTCGGCCCCCTAGAGGTGTATAAACATTCGAACTGTGATTTGGGTAGCAATCGATCGTCAGTGCCGAGCTTTGCCGGGCTGTGCCACGTGGATGTGAACGCCGTCTGGCAGAAAAGGTAACACCTATGACTTCCTCCAGTGCTTCTTCCCGAAGCACCAACCTTCTTCTGACTTTCCTGGCGGTCATAACTCTAACCGTCGCTTTGCTACCCCTCCTGTCCTGTGCCAAGAAAGAAGCGCCAACGCCGCAGCCTGTTTCCTCCGAACAAACTCCCGTCACTGCTACCGCCAAGTTCGGTCCCGTGTTTGCTCGCCGAACGGGTGATCTCGATGAGATGGTGAAGCGCCGCAATATCCGCGCGATCGTGCTGATCAATCCCATCGGGTTCTTCTATAGCCACGGTCAGCCCATGGGCGCGATGTACGAAGCGCTGCGAGAGCTCGAAACCTTCGTCAACCAGAAGCTGAAGACTGGCACGCTCAAAGTGAAGGTAACATTCATTCCCTTGCGCCCCGACCAGGTTGAGTCCGCCCTGACCCAGGGTGTCGGCGACCTCGTCGCTTACAGCTTGATCATCACTCCAGAGCGACAGCAGCGGGTCGCCTTCACCGTTCCCGTACAAACGGACTTGAAGCAGATCATCGTCAGCGGACCAAACTTCGGAACGGTTTCCAGTCTGGACGATCTGGGCGGGAAGCAGATATACGTCAACCCGCTCTCGGTGAACTATCAGAATCTGCAACAGGTCAATGCGCGGCTGCAGCAGGCGGGAAAACCGCTCATCGTGATCAAAGCCGCCGACAAGAACTTGCTGGATGACGACTTGTTACAGATGGTAAATGCCGGACTGCTTCCGGCCACCGTGACTAACAATTTGCGGGCGAAGCTGTGGTCGCAGATCCTGCCGAATCTCACGCCGCATCCCGACTTGGCGATCGCCAGCGGTCAGCAAGCGGCATGGGCGGTGCGCAAGGATAATCCGCAGCTCAAGCAATTGCTGGATGGATTCATCGAGACGCATGCGGTCGGAACTTCATTCGGCAACACCCTGGTGCGCCGATATCTGCAAAACACGAAGTGGGTAAGGGATTCAACCTCGGCGGAGGAAATCAAAAAGTTCGAGGCGCTCAGCGCAATCTTTAAGCAGTATGCCGGCCAATACGGATTCGACTACCTGATGATCATGGCACAGGCGTATCAGGAATCCCTGCTGGATCAGAGCAAGCGAAACCCGAGCGGTTCCGTGGGAATCATGCAGGTGATCCCCAAGTATGCTGCCGCTTCCCCCATCAATGTTGCCAACGTGGCGACGGTTGACGGCAATGTACAAGCTGGTGTCAAGATGTTACGGCACATCGAAGACCAGTATTTCAACGATCCCAAGATCGACCAGCTGAACAAGACGCTGATGGTCTTTGCCAGTTACAATGCCGGCCCCAACCGAATCGCCAGATTACGACAGCAGGCCGCAGACGAAGGGCTCGATCCCAACAAGTGGTTTGGCAACGTCGAGCTTGTGGCCGCGAAGGAAATTGGCCAGGAGACCGTCACTTATGTCAGCAATATCTACAAGTACTACGTCGCCTACAAGCTGGCGCTTGAGCAGGCTGAAGAGAAGGCAAAAGCCAAAGCTGGGGCCTGAGCCAGCCAACAATTCCCTGCTAGCCGTCTTTCCAGTATCACTGCGGGGGTTCACCCCGCCGTAACCTGTTTTCCTCGCAATATTCCAGCTTGCCGCCTGTAAGAAGTGACAGTTGCCCACCCTGGACTTCCGTACTCTAATGTCGAATCACGGAAGACCGCTAAACCAATTTCCCAGCGAGCAATAAGACCGATTTCTGAGGCATGCGAGAGCGCTGGCGAATCTTACAAGGAGAGCTTTTATGGCACCGTCTCAGACAACACCGCTCAAATATGTGGAAGTTGAGGAGCAGAAGCGATTGAACGCCGCACGCGAGCAACATATCCCGTGGAA